>Ga0228698_1000341_pt1 | contig 39598 bp, 65 predicted proteins | sample McNCre117_Aug_MG_FD_178015 | JGI IMG/M metagenome (GOLD analysis project Ga0228698, IMG submission 178015) | Freshwater microbial communities from McNutts Creek, Athens, Georgia, United States - 1-17_Aug_MG | ecosystem: Environmental > Aquatic > Freshwater > Creek | place: USA: Georgia... | reverse complement strand
GAAAGATAACTGCCCTTGCAGGCTCGTACTCGGTGACGGGTGGCTCTGCAAACATGGTGAAGGTTGGAATTACCAACTACACACTAACGGCGAATCCTGGCGTTTATTCCATCACAGGTGGAAGTGCAGTACTTACTTGGAGTGGTGAGGCTTCAGGCGCAGGCAGGAAGAAGAAATACCAAGTTGAGACTGAAAAGGGAATCATTGAAGTCGATTCCTTGGAAGACGCTCAGTTTGTCATTCGCCAAGCCAAGCAGAAGAAGAAAGAATCCCCTGTAAGCGTTTCCTTGAATGGTGTGAAGGTCAAAGTACCAAGCAGGGCAAACATTGACTACAAGGCCGCAGAAGCTAGGTTGCTGGCTCAGATAGAGGCAGAGCTAGACGATGAAGACATTCTCCTTCTGTTGTAGCCCTTTACTTGATTCGTAACATAAACCAATGACACCTGAAAACGAGGCACAACTACGCTTTGAATCTACCCGTGGGATGCGGGCAAACGAGTTGCTGAGTGATGAGATATTTGTTGAGGCTTTCACAGTTATCAATGATCGACTCACCCAAGAATGGGCGAATTCTCCCGCAAGGGACACAGAAGGACGAGAGCAGATATGGCTGATGAAGAAACTGTTGTCAAACCTAAACGAGCATATACGCGCCGTAGCAGAGACGGGGAAACTAGCGTCGATTCAGTTGGAGAGGGAGAGAAACTTCCTCCAGAAGCTGAAGGAATCGCTGGCAAGCCCCTTCTGACATGGGCTGAGTTTGACAAGTGGCTCTACAAGTGGGAGTGGGACAACAAGGAAAAGCGGGTGACTTTGATTTACTCCAACCTTGAAGACGCTCCTAGCCGCTACTCCGGTTGCTATTCGGAGTGTGATGTGAATCATGGAAGTCCAGCCATTCGGTTGTCTTCCGGTGAAATCTTGAAGGTTTAACGGCTAGTCACTTAGCCTTTTAGCGTCCGCTGAGAAGCGCCGCACTCTGCCCTTAGTGACAAAGGGGGCAGCGTTTGATTGGAAACAAATGTCTGACACTCCTTCATCGGAATCTGACGCAGTAGCGGGTTTTGAGGCTGCGCTAGGTAAGTCTTTTGGTGAGGCTACACCTCCTCCACCTGAAGCGAAAGCACCTCCTTCTGAAATTGAAATCCCAGATGAGGAAATCAAAGAAGAAGTCCCTGAGGAAATCGAGGAAGAAAAGCCTAAGACTTACAAAGTCAAGGCAGACGGTAAAGAGATTGAAGTCACAGAAGACGAGTTGCTAAAAGGCTATTCGCGTGACGCAGACTACCGTCAAAAGACAATGGCACTCGCAGCAGAGCGCAAGCAGGCGCAAGAGATTGCCCAGCAAGCACTCGCAGAGCGCCAACAGTATCAAAGCCGGTTGCAGCAGTATGAAGCTGCACTGGCAAACACTATTCAGCAAGCCCCCAATTGGGAGGAATTGCTAAACACTGATCCCGTCGAGTACTTGAAGCAACAGCATCTCTATCAACAGAGACAAGCTACCTTGCAGCAAGTCCAGCAGGAGCGTGCTCATTACGAGCGCCAAACGCAAGCGCAGCAGGCCCAAGCCATGCAGGAGTTGATTGCCCAAGAACAGGCCCAATTACTGGAGAACCTTCCTTCTTGGAAAGACCCCGCAAAGGCAGCAGCAGAGAAAGCCGCACTTGTAAAACACCTAGTCGAGCGTGGCTACACGCAAGAGCAGGTTGCCCAACTGACCGACCACAAAACAGTGGTGATGGCGCGTGAAGCAATGCTCTATCGACAAATGATGGCAAAGGCTAAAGAGACTACGAAAGCAGTCGAAAAGCTCCCGCCACGCATGGAGAAGCCAGGTGTCTCCCGTCCTACTGATGGTCGCACAGCGGATATGCAAGCCCTTCGCAAGTCGGGTAAAGCAGAAGACGCAGCGGCTCTATTCGCCAAAATGTTTTAAGGAGTCATAACCATGACTATGTTTGCAAATGCTCAGACCACGTTTACCTACAACGCACTGGTCAATGCTGAAGATGTTTCCGATGTGATCGCAAATATTGCGCCCACCGACACGCCTTTCCTGTCTGCTCTGAAGAAGACCAAAGCCTCTTCCACCAAGCACGAATTCATCACCGATGACCTGACTGCTGCTGCTAACAATGCACAGCTTGAAGGTGACACATTCGGTGCTGGCACTCGTCCTACCCCCGTGCGTCTGTGGAATCGTACACAGATCAGCTCGAAGGTTGTTGCCGTGTCTCGTACACAGCAGGCTTCCAATCCTTATGGCATGAAAAATATGCTCGCCTACCAAATGGCGAATGTGTCCAAGGAATTGAAGCGTGACATGGAAACTGCTCTGACGCAGAACACCACCACCAACGCTGGTAACTCCACGACTGCTCGTCAGACTCGCGGTCTTGAAGGTTGGGTGCTGACTAACGTGGACGCTCACACTGGCTACGTTACTGGTGCATACACCACTGACCCTGGCACCGCTCCTACTGACGGTACTCAACGTGCCTTCACTGAAGCTCTGTTGAAGACTGCTCTGCAATCCGCATTCACTCAAGGTGGTAATCCTGAGTTGATTATGGTTAGCCCCGCAGCTAAACAAACCTTCTCTACCTTCACTGGTAACAGCACCCGTTTCAAAGACGCAGACCAAACGCTGAATGCAGCAATCTCGGTTTATGTGTCCGACTTCGGTACGCTGAAGGTTGTGCCTAACCGCTTCCAGCGCGCTCGTACCGTGTTCATTCTGGACATGGACTATTGGGCACTGGCTGAGTTGACTGCTCCCACCATGCAAGACCTGCCTTCCACCTTTGACGGTGTTGGCAAGGCTCTGGTGACTGAGTACACCTTGGAAGCCAAGCAAGAGAAAGCAAGCGCCGCCGTGCGCGACATACTCTAAGCTGAGTTAACAGGCAGCACCTGATAAATGCCGTTGGGGTGGAAGGCCCCAACCCTTTACCGCGTTCATAAAATTACGCCGTAATTGTTTATTAACGTCGAGAGGACGCTGTAATGTCTTATAACAATAACATGGGATTTCTCCCTGTTGGTGTTACCACTGGTTCCACGGTGACTACTGGTGCAGCGTCTGCCACAGTAGCTATCCCGAATGGCTCTGCTGGTGTACTTCCCCGTTTTATCCGTATCGCAGCCACTACTGAGAGCTATATCAAGCTCGGTGTAGCTGGTGTGACTGCCACAGCGAATGACACGCTGGTGCAGCCTGCCGATGCTTTGATTATTCCTGTGCCCAATGGAGTGACAACTGTTGCTTACATCCAGGGTACATCTGCTGGCAAAGTAAACATCGTCCCTATTGAGGCATCCTAATGTCTGAAATGCAGACTAGGTTTCTTGAGGGTGCGGATCACACTTATCAGGTGATGCGTACTCAGGATGTGCGCCCTATTGTTGACTACACAAAGGGCATGAATGCTATCGGTGCAGGTAACGGTAGCGACATGAAACACGCAGCAGAGATTCCTATGGTGGTTGTAGAAAACTACCTTTCCCGTACTGGCATCACGTTTGAGGAATTCTGCAACTCCCAAGAGCACGTTAAAGCGTTGGTAAACGATCCTGCGCTGCAAGCCTTCAGGATATGGGAAGGCAGAGTTTGATATGGCATTAGCCAATTACGTTGACCTGCAAGCGTCTATCGCAGCGTGGACGCACCGCACTGACCTTACTTCTGTCATTCCTGACTTTGTGACGATGGCAGAGGCGAAGATCAGTCGTGATTTGCGTCTGCGCAAACAAATCACCAGCACGACACTGACAACCACTGCCAATGTGCAGTCTTTGGCATTGCCTACGGATTGGCTGGAGTTTGAAAACGTATCCGTTGCTTCTAGCCCTAGCCAGCAGTTGGTTTATGTGCCGGTTGAGCATTTGGACGCTAATTTCAGCAGCACATACACAGATATGCCATCCTGCTTCACGGTAGAAGGTGACAACATCCTGTTTGGCCCGACACCGGACGCTGCTTACTCTATTGCTTGCATCTACTACGCACGGTTTCCCTCGCTGATTACCAACAGCACTAACTGGTTGATGACGAATCACCCCAATATCTACCTTTGGGCGTGTCTGATTGAGGCTAGTTACTACACCCGCGACATTCAAGCTGGGCAGTTGTATGAGCAGCGTTACCAAAACGAGTTGAATCAACTTCAGAATGTTGATGACCGTTCCACACACAGCGGCTCTGCGCTGCGCGTCAAGGTGGTGTAATGGACGCACTTCTAGGCTTAAACGTGGCTCCAAGTCTTTCTGCGTTTAATGTCGCTGATTGTGTGTCTGGTGGTATTGAAATCACGCGCAATTTTTGCCCCATTTTCTCCGGACAAGAGTCTCTTTCTTATTTCGGAAACATCGGCTTCAGTGAGATTTGCGCGACCATTGTTTTCGCCTTTGTTATTTTGTGTTTTTATAACTTGAAAAGCGTGGGAAATATTTTCACCTCGCGTGACTATTTCAAGGTTGGAAACGCAATTGTTAGCCTTTACCCCATCAATATGGTTAACCGTGTATCCATTTGGGATTCCTCCAAGGAGTGCATCAGCTACAAGCCTATGCAGTTTCTTAGTTACACAAATTCCATCCTTGGAAAGTGCAACTCTTTTATATCCATCGGAGTCAGTGGCTGGCTTAAGTATCCTTCCAACAATAGCCGCTCCGCCTTTGCCAATACGCATAACTTCTCCATCACTAGAGACTTGGTAGAGGTCTTCATAGCCAACAACAGGTTTCCATATTTTCATGTGTCGGATCATAGCAGATTGACGGAATAAATATGGATAAATTATCAGGTTTTTTGCCAGATGCAGATCCATGTCAGCCTGGAGTTTTGACGGATTGCAGCAATTTCATACCTTATGAGCAAGGGATGCGTGGAGCACCTACTGGTGCAATTCCTAGTGGTGTGCCTGCACTTTCTGCTACTTGTGTTGGCGGTGCTGTTGTAACCAAACTAGACGACACGCGCCGAATCTTCGCAGGTACGTCAACGAAACTTTATGAGTTGGTATCAGGCTCATGGACTGACGTTTCGGGCGCTACTTACACGGGTGGAGTGGACTCGCGTTGGACTTACTGCCAGTTTGGTAATGCAACCCTTGCTTCAAACCTTGCTGATTACATCCAACGTAGTAACAGCACGGGCGCTTTCTCTACCGTGGCCACTGCCCCAAAAGCCAAGGTTGTTTTCAGTGTTGGCTCTTTTGTCATGGCCCTGAATACGATTGATGGCACATATGGGACTTCTTCCGACAGGTGGTGGTGCTGTGCCAGCAATGACGAAACAAACTGGACTCCAAGCGTTTCCACACTTGCCACTACGGGGCGTTTAGTCTCTGTCCAAGGGCAGATTACAGCCGGTGGTAGGTTGGGTGATTACGCAGTTGCCTACAAAGAGAAGGCAATCTATATCGGGCAGTTTGTTGGTGCTCCTGCCGTGTGGGATTGGGCGCTAGTGCCAGGTGGTGACGCTGGCTGTGTCGGGCAAGAGGCATGGTGTGATGTGGGTGGTGCTCATTTCATTATTGGAATGGACAACATATGGTTGTTTGACGGATCACGCCCTGCGCCGATTGGTACGAATACCGTGCGCCAGTGGTTTTTCAACGCATCCGATCCTGGAAACCGTTTCCGCTCCAAATGCATTTTTGACAGGCAAAACAACACGGTATGGGCTTGCTTCCCTTCTGTTGGCTCTACTGTCTGTGACACGGCTTTGGTGTACCACTTGGGCACTAAGCAGTGGGGTGTGGCTTCAGTGACTATCGAGGCAGTGCTGAATTACGTTAGCTCTGGTGTGACGATTGATGGACTGTCTTCTATCTCCAGCACGATTGACGGGCTGACTAGCTACTCTTTCGATAGCCAATTCTGGCTCACTGGTGGACGCGCACTTTCTTACTTTGACGCTACTCACCAACTGAAGACTCTGACAGGCGTTACGGGTAACAGTGGGTTTACCACGGGTGACGCTGGCGACGATGACACCTATTCCTTGTTGTCTAAGGTACGTCTGCGCTTTGCACCTGGATACAAGCCAACTGCTGCAACCATGAGTGGGTACACAAAAGCAACGGAGGGTGATTCGCCTGCCTTGTCTAGTACCGCAACCATGAACGATGGAAAGTTTGACGTATTGCAGTCGGGCCGGTGGCACAGGGCTAGTTTCTCATTCACTGGTGATGTGCGAGTGATTGCTTACGGTGCAGTCCTTACTCCACAGGGGAATGCATGAAGCTCAACATTATTCCCCGTACCAATGAGGACGCTGAATCTACCCGTTGGGCAAAGCAGATTGCTTATCAGGTGAATTTGATAAGCGAAGGAAAGATTGCAGGGTTTTACGCAGCAATGACTTCTGTCCCGACTTCAGGGACATGGGCGCAGGGTGACTTTGTATTGAATGCAACACCTTCTGAATTGGGCACTGCGGGTAGCAAATATGTGATTCATGGATGGAGGTGCACGGTGGGTGGTACTCCTGGCACATGGATTCAATGCAGGTTTCTTACGGGCAATTAAGCTGGAGACAAAAAATGGCAGGATTCTTCGACAACGTAAACGGCAACTTAGGCTTTGGTGGTGGCAATGCAAGCTACTCGCCCAACCAGCCTCAAACACAGAGCCAACCCGCTTGGCAGGCTAACAACCCGTTTCTAGGCTCTAACAACCCCTACTTGCAATCGAATATCGATGCAACGATGGGTGACATGACTCGCAACTACAACTTGATGGTTAAACCAAACACAGAGAGCGCAATGGCTCAAAGTGGCTCGTTTGGTAATTCTGGTTTGGAGCAGATGCAACAAAACCAACAGCAGAATCTGATGGACTCGATGGGTAAGACTGCTGCCGGTATGCGTATGCAGGACTACAACAACCAGCAGAATATGTACCAGTGGGATCAGGGCTTCAACCGTAGTCTCTATAACGATTCCTACGATCAAAACATGGGCAACGCTCAATTGGCGCGTGGCTTGTTGAATGACGCTAATGGATGGAATCAGCAGGACATTAACAACTCCAGCAACATCCAAAACACGCCTCTGCAATACCTGTCTAACTTCACAAACATTGCTAATGGCATTGGTGGGCAGGGCGCTTCTTCGACTACTCAGATGCCAGGCAATCCCATGTTGGGCGCATTAGGTGGCTGGTCGCTTGGCTCTGCACTCGGCAAGGGCTTTAACTCTTCTGGAGCTTAATCATGGATTGGGGCACTATTCTTTCCCTTGGTGGCGCACTGGCTGGTGCTGCTTCGTCTGGCAACTCTCAGCAAACACAGAATAAAGACCCGTGGGGGCCTGCTCAGGGCTGGCTGGGTAGTAACCTTGGTTTGGGCCAATCAATGCAAGGGCAGTACCTTGCGAACCCTCTGAGCGACTACCAGAAGCAGGCTTATGCAAACAGTGCAGGCTTGTCCAACACTGGACGCGCAATGGGCAATAGTCTGTTGAAGCAAATCAGCAGCAATCAATTCTTTGACCGTAGCAATCCTCTGGTGCGGCAGACTCCGCTTAACTTCGTTGGTGGTGATACCTCCGCTGCGAGTGGTGCGCCTGCTTCTTATCAGGGTGGCTTCACCCCGATTACTGGAAACTTGGGCTTCACGGTTAACCCCGTTAGCTCTGGCGCGGTAAGCGGTGGTGGCGGTAATAACTTCGGCAGTGGTGTGCAGTCTGTTGGCTCACATTCTCCTGCAGTTATGCAGCGCACCCCAGGCTGGTACGACACCACGACTCCTTCTGAGCGCATGGACTTCTTCGCGCAGAATCCAAACATGGCGGCATTGACTGCTTACGCCAATGGAATTTTGTCTAAGAGCGATACGTCATTGATTGACCAAGCCAAGGCGCTTCAGTACGCAAATGAGGCAAAGGGGATTTCCCCTGTTGACCAATCTTCTGCTGAAACTGCTCGATTGGCTGCTGCTGAAGCAGCTGCATCTGGAAGCCCAAGCGGACTTGGAAGCATGAGTGGTGGAAGCCCTGACAGCAACAGTGAATCAACCAATGCAGCAATGGCAGCATCTCTGAATGCCAACGGGTACGGTGGTGGTGGCGGTGAAAGCATCAAAGGCGGCTTGATTACCAAGAAGAAGGTAGCCGCACCTCGCACTGATGGTAGCCCTGACAACGCATACATCTCAGCCCACACTGGTGAAGCTGTTTTGAATCAACAGGCTGTAAAGAAGTACGGCATGGGGATGATTAACAAGATGAATCGTGGACTCTTAAAGGCTTAATCATGGCAGGATTACTTGATTTATTCGACAACGGTGATGCCCAACTAGGCTTGGGCTTGTTGGCTGCGGCTTCCCCCCGTGCTGATGGTGCAGGGTTTGGGCAAAGGTTGATGGAGGGCGTTGGCTCTGCTCAACAAATGCGCCAAGCCCAAGCCCAACGCAAAGTGCAAGACTTGCAAATGCAAAAAGCACAAATGGAGTTTGAGCAGCAGAAGAAGATGCAAGAAGCGGCAGGGAAATTCATTATTCCTGCGCAGCCTGGACTTGCTCCGATTGCTGGCGACACTTCTACCGGAATTCCTCCAAGCGCAGGGCGCGAAGCTGTTCCTGCCGGATACGATTACAGCGGGTATGCAAACTGGTTGGCAGCAAATGGAGCACCTGATAAAGCACTTGCAATCCAAAGCAGTCTCATCAAGGAAACGCCTTTCAACAAGGTGGACACTGACAAATTCACGCCTGAGTCATTGGCTGAGTTTCAGCGCACAAGGAATTACGGTGCATTGAAGCCCCGTGATAAGTTGGAGTTTGTGGAAGGCGTTGGAGTTAATCCATACGATCCAGAAAACGCAGGCCGTGCAGTACCAAATCCAAACAAGCCGTTTTCCCTGTCTCCCACTGGCGCAGTTGTGCCAAACACTGCTTACCAAGAATACGAGCTTGGCAAGGCGAAGGCTGGCGCTGCAAATACAAGTGTCAAAGTGGAAAACAAGATGGGCGAGAGTCTTGCCGGTCAAGTTGGCCCAATGGTGAAGGACACATACAGCGCGGCAAACGGTGCAGTGCAACAAGTTGACGCAGCCAACCGGATTGTGAAAGCCATTGATAGCGGCAAGATTATTGCTGGCCCATTGGCAAATGCTCGCATGACTGCTGCTCAGATTGGGCAGATGCTTGGCGTTACTGGAAAAGACGAAGCAGAAACAATTGCACGCTCCCGCGATGTTATCCGTGGACTGTCAGAAATGACATTGCAAGGACGCAAGCAGATGACGGGGCAGGGTGCGATTACTGAGAGTGAAGGCAAGTTGGCAGAGAAAGCTATGTCTGGCGACATTTCAAGCCTTACACCTGCTGAAATTCGACAACTGGCACTTGCATCTACTCGGGCGGCAAAGTTTACATACCAGCAGCATCAAAACAACATTGCAAACATGAAGGCAGACCCAAGCACTGCTGGATTGGCTAAGTTTTACAACCCGATGCCGATGCCTGCAACATCGTTTGATTCTCCTTCCCCTTCTGCCGCAAAGGGTGGTGTGACATTCCTTGGATTTGAATAGGGTTAAAAAATGCCAATAGCACGTTTCCAACTTGATGACGGGCGCATTGCACGGTTTGAAGTACCCGATGGGACTACACCCGAGCAGGCGCAGCAGATGATGGCGTCACACTTTTCCTCTCCTGCTCAAGAGTTGCAAAGGAAGCGCGAAGCCAACTACCAAGCGGATGCTGAGAAGTATTCGCCAACTGTTGGCATGAGTGGCACGGATAAATTCCTTGCAGGATTGGGGAAGTCCTTTGCTGACACCGGAAGGGGATTGGGGCAACTCGTTGGCTTGGTAAGCAAAGATGATGTTGCAGAGTCCCGTAAGCGTGACGCTGATTTAATGAAGTTTGGAAGTGCAACGGCAGGCAATATTGTTGGCTCCCTTGCAACTTCTGCGCCATTGCTTGCCATCCCAGGTGCTGCAACCATTCCAGGTGCTGCTGCGATTGGTGCTATTTCTGGCTTTGCACAGCCTGTTGCAGAAGACGGAGAGCGAAGCAAAAACACGCTGATTGGTGCGGGAGCAAGCGCAGTAGTTCCTGCTGCAATCACCACAGGAAAGATTGCAAAGTCATTCCTAGAACCTTTCTATCAAGGTGGACGAGATAACATTGTTGGCAGGGCATTGCGTACAGCAGCAGGAAACCAAGCTGATACCGCAGCGGCTAACCTTGCAAACGCAGGCACAACGGTGCAAGGCTCAATGCCTACTGTTGGGCAAGCTGCAAACAATGCTGGCATTGCTGCTTTGGAGCGCACTGCAACTGCGATTGATCCTGTGGTAATGAATGACTTTGCTGCTCGACAGTTGGCAAACAACCAAGCGCGGATTGCAGCACTGCAAAACATCATTGGCGACAAGCAAGCAAGTATTGCTGCGCGTAAGTCTGCAACTGAGGCTTTATATGCCGCTGCGAATGGTGAGCAAATCACGATTACGCCAGAGTTGGAGAAACTCCTTAGCCGTCCGGTGATGAAGTCTGCTGTCAATGACGCAAGAAACTTGGCAGCAAACAATGGCGAGCATTTCTCGCTAACATCTGGCACTCCTGCCCAACCATCGTCAATCCTTGGGCCTAATGGCGCTCCTGCTTATGTTGTTCCTGGCACTCCTGCTGGAATGCTTGGGCGTGATGCTCATACCATCAAAATGTCTCTGGATGACGCAATCGAGGGGTTGGCAGGACAGCAAGGTTTGGCGCGGAATGCAAAACGTGCAGCAGGAAACACGCAAGAGCAGTTTCTGTCTGAGATTGAAAAGCAAGTGCCTGCTTATGGGCAAGCGCGAGAGACTTTCAGGAAGTTGTCTGCACCTGTTAACCAATCGGAAGTGGCAGATTTAATCCTGCAACGCTCCGCAGGAAACATTCAGGGAAACATGACTCCCGCTGCTTTCAATCGTGCGTTGAATGACAAGACTGCTCAATCTGCATTGGGGCGTAAGGGTGCAACCATTGAAGGTACGTTTACACCTGAGCAGATGGGTGTTCTAAACGGCATCAAACAAGACTTGCAGAGCCTTGATTTCGCTCGTACTGCTGGACGGGGTGTTGGCTCCGATACCGTGCAGAAGTTGGCTTTCACCAATATGTTGGATCAGGCTGGTGTGCCTCAAATGCTACGCAACTTTGGGCCAGCGGGTATCGTTGGAAACATTGCACAGCGCGGTGGACAGATTGCCTACTCTGACGCTAACAAGAAGTTGGCAGAGCAATTGGGTATTGTGATGCTTGACCCGAAAGAAGCGGCTAGATTGATGCAGAAAACGGCTAAGAATCGCGGACTTCTGTCTCTTGAAGCGCCAGTGCGAAAAGGTGGCGCTTATGTAGGCTCAGTCGCTCCTGCTGGTCTTCTTGCCGTTAACGGGCTTTAGCAGGATGCTTTTCAATCTGCCTTCAGGAAACCACTTGATAACTGCGAAACGCGCAGGAAGGCAGATTAGCCCAAACAGTACAAGTCCGGCGAATGGTTTGACGATGAGAGCAATTAGCCAAGGTTCCATCCCACAACTATAACCCTTTACCCCATTTTTACAATCCCCCCAACTTAACGTCGAGATGACGCTGGAGTAAAAGACCATGCCCGTGCCCAGTACGATAGACCAGTTGTCAACGACAGCTTCCCTAAATTTCCCTGATGGGGCGCAATCTCCTAGCGTACTGGATGACACGCAAAGGGCGCACGCAAGTTTCATTGCCAAAATCCGTGACTTGGTGGGTCTTGGTACTGGCACTTATGTCCCTGCCACTGCTGTGACAAACATGGGACTCACGCCTGCCGCTATTGGCGCAGCAGCATCCGGTGCCAATACTGACATTACAAGCCTGAATTCTCCTGCTCTTGGCTCTGCCACAGCAACGACTCAGACTAGTACAGACAGCAGCACAAAGGTAGCAACAACTGCCTTTGTCAAGTCTTACAACCCGCCTCAAATTCTCCCAATTTCAGCCTCAGTTGCTTCCAGCGCACTGACTATCAGTGCCTCTGCGTTGGCATTGGACTTCCGCAGCACCACGCTTGGAAGCGGGGCCGTTACTACGGTGACGGGGACGCCTGCTAACTTGGTTGTTCCTACCACTGCGACTCTAGGCACAGTCAATGCAACACAGTCCCGTCTGGTAGTCCTCGCTCTGAACAACGCAGGCACTATCGAATTGGGGGTTGTGAATATTTCCGGTGGCAATGACTTGTCCGAAACAGGACTCATCAGCACCACAGCAATATCCGCCGCTGCAACTTCTGCATCGGTTGTGTACTCCACCACTGCTCGGTCAAACGTGGCTTATCGCGTAATTGGCTACGTTGAATCCACACAGGCAACGGCAGGCACTTGGGCAACTGCACCTTCGACTATTCAAGGATATGGTGGGCAGGCTCTGGCTGCAATGTCTTCGCTTGGGTATGGGCAGACTTGGCAGGATGTAACAGCGTCACGGGCACTTGGTACAACGTACTACAACACCACAGGGAGGCCAATACGAATCAATGTCAGATGCGGACTAGCAGTAGGAGGAAGCTCGTTCTCTTTGTCTGTTAATGGCATACAAACAGCCTATATCACTGCTGCTGCTAACTGTAATGACACTATGTCAACACTAGTACCTCCGGGGCAGTCTTACTTGGCAACTAACCTGTCCGGCGCAACGCTTGGACTGTGGGTTGAACTTCGCTAAGGAAAAATCATGCACTACAAAGCCCCTGACAACAGCGTCCACTTTCTTGATGACGACAACTTTTTGCAATTGCTGCCTGCTGGCTCTGTGCCAATCACGGCAGAAGAAGCGGAAGCACTCAAGCCTGTCCATGTTCCTACACCAGCAGAGCAACTTGCCAAACTGGACGCAGACAACCAACTCACACAGCGCAACCTACGGGAAACTGTGATGCTCATGGCAGAAGCCTTCAAGACGATTACCAGCGGACAGGTTGACCTGTCTGCCATTCCAGGTGTAGCCAAGGTTTACCAAGTGGAAGCAGAGGCCGCTGCACTGCGAGCGCTGCTATGACGGAGATACTTCTACTTCTTCTAAAGCCTGCGCTTATCTGCGTGAGCAATCCTAAGAAGTACTGGTATCTCGCTCCCATCGCTGTCACTGCGTGGATTGTTGACGTAATCCTCTGTCATACCTCTTGGGCTTTGCTTGTTGGCTGGCCTAAAGACGGTGAAGTGACTATCTCCGACACGTTGGAGCGTCTTTGCTTCGACTTCGATCACCCGCAAAACCTTCTGTGCATCCAGATAGCTCTGTCTATCAACCGCATCGACCCGAATCACAACCACATCAAAGCAGTGGCAATCATATGACTCAGCCGGACTTCGACCTACTCACGTTTATCAAAGACTTCGTATGGGCACCACTCTTAGCTTTAGTTGGTTGGGCGTGGCATCGCAATGAAAGGGCGCATGAAATGTTGTGGGAAAAACATGATGCAGTACGCAAGGATGCCTCTACGGGGCACTCTGTCCTTAATGACCGTATAACGGAATATGTTGATACCGCAGTGGACGAGGTGAAGAGTGAGCAGCGCCGCAGGACTGACAAGTTGGCAGAGCATATAGAGCGTCTTTTCCAGAATGCAGAGACAGATAGGAAGGACTTCGCCAAGGTGATGGCAGACCATCGTGAAGACTCCTACAAGCGCCACATTGAATTGCTCAACACGATAAACGCAAAGGTTGGCAAATGACTCCGCTTTCGGCGCATTTTTCGCTTGAGGAGGCTACAACCAGCCAGACCGCCTCCCGTCTAGGAATCGACAACGACCCGACACTGGACGTAGTGCTAAACATGAAACAAGCGGCTTTAGGGATGGAGCTTGTACGTCAACTCCTTGGGCAACCCATCCATATCAATAGTTGGTATCGCTGCCCAGAGCTAAACAAAGCAGTGGGAAGCAAACCTACTTCTGACCACATCACAGGCTTCGCAGTGGACTTCACCTGCCCAACTTTCGGCACTCCTGAAAAGATTGTGCGCGAGATTCTGAAAAGCAACATCGACTTCAAACAGGTGATTCTTGAGTTTGTCACTCCTACTGGTGGCGGGTGGGTGCACATCGCTTTCAATGGAATGCAGCGCCAAGCCTTGGTAATCAATAAGGACGGGGTAAAGGTTTTCGCATGACACGCATTGCACAACTTATCTTCATCGTTGTGGTGGCAACGCTCTTGTTAATCAAGCAAGGTATTGCACAGACGCTAGACCCAATCGTTGACTACCGCTACGCAGGCGAGGTTATCCGTGACGCTGATGGCTCAATCCATCGATCTACCAAAGTCATCAACGCTTTCAAGAAGATGTGGGCGTGTCCTTCCACTGGAAAGCATTCAGGTGCGTGTCCAGGTTGGGCGATAGATCACACAATTCCATTGGCGTGTGGAGGCCGTGATGCTGTTTTCAATATGGCTTGGATACCTGATGAGGGTAAATCGTGCGCTGCTGACTATTGCAAGGATAGATACGAGCGCAAGGTGTACGGTGGAAACGAGCTTAGTCAAGGCTGTCCCTGATGCTCAACAAGATAAACCTGCAAGACAAACGGTTGTCCGAATTGGAAGCCGTTGCCCTGTCCAAGATGCTCCAAAAGCGTGAAGACTACGTTATGCAGGGCAGGGGCAGGGAAGCGCATGGGTTGGGTACAGGGATATGGATGCTATGGACGACTCTCACTGAGGGCAGGACGTACTACGAAACTGGTTACGGAGAATTGACATGAATGAATGGCTAAAAACGCTTGCACCTTTGATTGGTTCCGCACTTGGTGGACCTCTTGGCGGTGCCGCTGCTTCGTTCCTTGCTGACAAACTCGGCCTTGAAGCAAAGACCGTTGAAGCGGTGACGGAAGTATTGAACAGCGGGAAGATGACGCCGGACCAGATAAGCCAGATCAAGCTGGCAGAAATAGACTTCAAGAAGTGGGCAGGCGACCATGACATTAAGGTTCTGGAACTGGAGAACGACAACGTGGCTGGCGCTCGAAAGATGCGTGAGGCAACACACAGCTACTTTCCAGAAATACTGTCCACCATCATCACCATTGGGTTCTTTGCCATTCTTGTCAGCATGACACGCGACAAGTCCCTTGTGGAGTCCGCACCGCTGATGATTATGTTGGGTTCGTTAGCCGCTGCTTTTGGTGGGGTAATCAACTTCTGGCTTGGCTCAAACAAAGGCTCTGACAGGACCAAGGAACTTTTGGCGCAGGCTTCGTTGAAGTGAGGTAATCATGGCAGGACTCGGACTATTCGGCGCACTCAAACAATACTGGAATGATGCCTCTCCTGGTGGCTCATTGAATCCTGAAGTATCACCAGACACGCCGCTACTTGGATTGCTTGCTGACCCTGTTGGAAGCGTCAAACGCACACTGAAGAAAGCTAACGATGATGCTGCAATTCAGTATGGACTGCTTAAAGATGCTGTGCGTGAAGACCCAAAAAATGCCATAGGTGTTGGCCCTGCGAATCAGGCTTTGCAGAATCAAGCAGGTCGGTTTGCTTCTGAAAACATTGGCCCGTTGATGTTTATCGGAAAGGGCGCAAAGGTTTGGGACGCACTTGCAGCAAAGAAGGCTGAAGACCTAGCATCAAAAGGCGTTGAACCTCGCCAGATTTGGAGTGAGACAGGCACATGGAAGGGGCCAGATGGACAGTGGCGGCAGGAGATTCCAGATAACGCTGCAAAGATGGATGTGCATCATACAAATTACACAAAACTTCCAGACTTCTTGGATCACAAATCGCTTTATGACGCATATCCATCTGCACAAGACGTGAATATTAAGTCTTCGCATTTAGATGGTGGAACATATAGAGCTGGCCCAAACTTGATTGAAGTGCAAGACCCTGCTTGGAACATAGACGCCAATCCTAAATCCTTGGCTACACATGAATTGCAGCACTGGATACAAAACAAAGAAGGATGGGCGCAAGGTGGTGGGCCTGAGATGTTCAGCCAGCAATCAGACGCAAAACTTGCCCGCGATGCACTTTCATGGAGACAGGAAATTCTTCGACAGAGGGAGCAAGCACCTGGTTCTGACATTCACCACATTGATGCAAAAGTTGCAGATCAGTACCGTGAGATGGGCGCTCCAGATTGGATTCCTTCAAGAGATGCGCGTGATTTGGCAACACAGCCAAATGTCCTATTCCCGCAACATTACCCGAATTCAGAGGGTGGGTTCAATGATCTGAATGAATTGGTAAAGACATACGGGTTAGACAACAGGACAACCCCATACACGCCAATGGAAGCCTACCAACGTCTTGCAGGCGAAGCTGAAGCCCGTGCAACGCAATCACGCCTTGGATTAGACGCTGCACAACGCAGGGCAATATTCCCTGAAGACTCCTACGATGTACCAATCAATCAGCTAATCATGCGCCGTGGTGATGCTTCCGTACAGAATAGCATCCCAGATTGGGCGCAAAAGGAAGCCTTGAGAAGGTTGGAAGCAATGCGTAGGGGGGAGAATGTTCCTTCTGTCATAAAAAATGGCCTTCTAACCACTCCAGAACAGCAGTCTGGTCTTAACAACGCATATTCACTACTTACGCAAGGTAAACAGCCACCTTACCCAAAAAATGAAATGGATTTGCACATAGGACACATCTACGACTCAAGATTGTCTGGCGAGTTAAAGCCAAATGGAAAAGAAGCAGACTATTTTGACCCGACAGAAGTTATGCCGTGGCTTCTTAGTGCTGGAGACGATTCTGCAAAAGTAGCTACTAAACGTGGTGTTCCAAGTCTTCAAAATCTTTACAAAGACCCTGCTACTGGCGAGAGCTTCAATGTGTCGATCCCTATAAGCGGGGACTTGAAAAGTGGTCGCCAGTGGGTAAGCGGGCTAATACCTGAAGGCAAGTTCAAAAAGAAAAAGCCCTGAACTCAAGGTGATCCGCGTCATGACCATCTTTCGATGCGAGCTGCCGACCCATATACGTTCAAGGCTTTAACATGAGAATTATGGTTCTTAGGCAACCAAAAGTCAATTGCGGAAGCCCCATGCGGACATTTGCGGAAACTCTGCCCGCTAACCCGCATGGATGCTAGAGGGCTTTGGATTATGAATCCGTTTGCGAAATGGCTTAACCATGCGGTCTAGAGCCTGATTACTTCCGCAAAGTCTCCATACCTGCTTCACTCTTAATATTACTTGATGCGGAAGCGTTTTAACGTACCGCTTTCAGCTTCACCGGCTTCGTCCGGTAGTGGTCTTCTGTCACCTTGGGATTGGAGTGCTGGAGTAGCTTAGAGGCACTTTCCAAGTCATTGGACAAGTCTGCTGCACGTTTTCTCATATCCCTGTTGTAGATGCTCAGAATCTCTTCTGCCAACAGTGGATTGGCTTCGGCTGCGGCTTTCCTTGCCCTGTCCCAATGATGCCAAAGTGCTTTTTCGCTTATCTGCCTGCCTGAATCCGTACACAGGAGCATCACAGAATGCGCTTTCATGGCTTCCCTGCGCTTAACAACGGCAGTCAATACTGGCGACTCCGACACTGTAAATACAGCTCCTTTAGCCGTTTTTGAGGCTCTAAGCTGTATCTGCCCGTCCACCGGCATCAGAATCGTCCTAACGTCCGTTATCCGCATTCCCGTAGCCGTTGCAATGTCCATCGAGTCTTTCAATACACGGCTGGCGTGTGCATAGATGGCATCAAATACAACGTCACGCACTTCCTTCTTGCGCTTCTTTTCTGGGTTCTTCCAGCCTTTAACGCCGAATCCAGGGAAGGGCAGGTTTGTCATGCCCCATTTCCGAGCCTTGTTCCACACAATAGACAGCACAGACATTTCACGATTCCCCTGCGTCTTGGCGGTTCGTTTGTCAAGGTACTGGCAAATCACTGGCAGGGTTACTTCATGCCAACCGGCCTGCCCAAACACAGGCTCCAGATACTTCAGGTTGGTTTTGTAAACGTCCCTTGTCCCTTTAACGGTGTAGAGTGGCAGGCAGTCTGCCTTCCACTTGTCAAACGCTTCCTGAATACGCCCTTGTGTCAGCGGCTTTTGGTTGTGTATCTTGTCCCATTGCTCCAAAGCCTTGGCATAGTCTTTGCCTAGAGGAATGTCTTTCTCTCCGGTTCCGCGCATATCGTAGTAATAAGAAACCCAACGCTGCCCGTTTGCACCTTTACGGACATGGGTTCTCAGCTTTGGGTACTTGTTCATTTCACAAACTCCATTCGTAAGCCATTGGAGACTACTTCGCGGCCTTCCAGCCATGCCTGGACATGGACACGGGAAACAATCACTCTACCCCTGTCCAATCGGTGCGGCAAGCCATGCTCTTTCAGCCAAGCTGCCTGCGAAGTAGGACGGGCGTATCCAGTGACTTGATGCAACTCACTTTGATTCAGGAATTCGCTCATTTTCCTCATCCTTCTCAAAAGCCTGCCTAATCACAGAAGCGTCCTGTATAACTTCTGCCGTTTCTTGTGCATGTTCATCTGACTTGCTCAAATCTCTCTGAAAAATAGCATCCCAGCGCGAGGCGTATTCTTCGTTTGTCACGCTGAAAGGCCGAGGGGCCGAACCTTTTCCACTCACATCAGTTCTCCTAATAGTGAAAACCCCGTCTCCGGTTCGGGTGGTGTGGCGTCTGTGATGTCGTATACCTTGCCCGCCATGTTCCCGAAGTTGGTTTCGGGAACATCCTTCAGCATCTGCTCCCACTGTGCATCTCGGGCGGCGATGATGGCTTGTGCGAAGTCTAGGAAGTGATACAGGTAAACACCGTGCCCATATTTGTTTACAAGCGTTTCATCATCAGCGTCCCAAGTGCAGTCAAAGGCATCCATTGCTTCCGTCTTTATCTGCTCATCTGTCATTGGTGCTGGCTTCATTTCTTCACCTTCATCATTGCAGTCAGTTGTCCTTTGATCTTTGCCTCCAGTGCAGACATGATCTTTCCGCGCAGTAGGTCAGAGTCAGCACAAGCACGTTGGATTTCCTTGTCAGCAACTTCACGCCAATGCTGTTTGATCTGCGCCTTGATGAAGTTGTCAGCATTCCAGCCGTTCACTTCATCCGCAATGGCAACGCGAATCTTTCGCTCAATGGCAGACTTGATTTCTGCTTCAGTGATTTCTACTTCTATCTTCATGCTTCCCCCTTATTCACGTCAAACGTCACTGTGTCAGACGAGAAGCTGTGCATAAGACGCGCAGCCATACCAGCAACAAGCGTATTCAATGCAGGTGGTTCGACTTGACCGGCTGCGACAACATGCGTTCGCATATCACCGCCTCGCGTTAGGACTACTGTTACGCGCACCATTTCATCTTCGTTTCTCATGCTTCCCCCAAGTGCTGTTTGATTGCGGTGTACGCGGCAGCTTGGAGATTCACGGTTCCCATCGGTACACGCAGAATCAGATTGCCTGCCTGCGCTGCTAGGATTGAATCCTCCGGCAGCTTGAATGACTCCAACGCTTCCAACGCCTGCTTTAGCAACTCAGTGTTTCTGTTAGGCTCTGGGTGACTGATGCAAGCAGAATTTCCGCACCAACGGCGACACAGTTTTTCGGATCGGCAGTCATCCCAACCTTCAGGCTCCGCTTGCTCCGGTTCATTGCCCATTCCAACAGGCATACCTTCGATGGAGACAATCTCGTTTGCTTGTTCCTGCTTTGGTTCGGTGCTCTTCACTTCATCGAGTTCGGCAGAGGTTTTGTGCAGTACGGCCCGTGTTGTCTTTAGTTGCGCTTCTAGCTGTTTGCAGCCAAGGCAATCGCTATCTGGCACTGGGGCGGTGGAAAGGAGGTCCGAAAGCGCCTTTGCCATCTTGTAAGCCTCTTGCCCGTCCATTGCTGGAAGCCGTGACATATCAATGACTTTTGGTCTATTTGTTGGCGCTGACGTTGGCGGCATAAGCAATCCCATCGGCTCCTGGACCGGCTCCTTAAGCGCCACCACCTCTGCCACCAGTGCGTCGATAGTGTCTGCTGCATCCTTGGTGTAGTTTTCGCCCCATGTCGCATCACACGCGCACTCGCCTGAGTTCCACGCATTGCAATTGCAGCCTTCGCCACTACTGCGGAGCAGCTTGGAAATTTCCTTCGCTTCTTCAATCATGTTTGTTCTCCAGTAGCGCAGCAAAGCTGACTTGCTTTCCATCAAGCTTCATGTAGAAGGTGTCATCATCAACCCACACTTCCACTTGTGCCATATCACCCCACCGAACTCCAAGGTAGGAAAGTCCCGCCTTAAATTCTTCATAGAACTGTTCTGCGTTCACGATTGATCCTTTCTTGAAAAGAATATCTTTGCTGTGAAGCCACAAGAGCTGGCCCAAAGAAATAGTTGGTCGAGTGATGGCTGTTGGAGTCCTATTTCAATTTTGCTAATAGTCGTTGTGCTTAACCCCATAGCAGTTGCGAGTTCAGCTTGCGTTACTCCAGATTCTTTGCGCATCATGCGCAGGTCTTTGCCGTAACCTTTTGCAATTAACGTCATTGTTTCTCCAGTGCTGCACGGGCAGCGTCAATTGATTCAAGCGTGCTTGTGATTGGTCGCGTCATTCGCTGGTGGAACTCAAGCGATTCAAGCGTTCGCACCAACGCCTCGCGCAGTCGCTCAATCTCAACCGCTTGCTGGCGTAGCAGGGTTGCGGCGAGTTGAATCTCTGTCATCGAGAAGTCGCCTTGGTCGAGTTGGGTCGCCAGTGTTTCTGCTTCGGTCATACGTCCTCCTTTTGTACTGCTGCAATGATTAGTGCAGCGAATCGTTCAATGGTGCTGGGCAGTGCAAACATCTCCAGAATGTCTGGGTGCCATTCGCGGAAACCTGCTTCACGAGCAAGTGCCATGATGGTTTCTCGGTTCATTCGACTTGCTCCTTCAAATTACGGATGGCTTCAGCGCAGTCGTCTGCACCATCACTTTGACCGTGAGCGCGTTTGTCTGCTCGACCTTCCTCAAAGCCTGTGTAGGGTTCGCGTCCTTTGTACAAATTCCACTTGTCCTCGCTGTACTCTTCACACAACTTCGCGCACTCTTCATACGCATCCTTGATTGCTTGGCGCATCTGGGATTCGGTGTAGAGAGGGATTTTGTTTTCCCCATATTCATTGGCTTCACCTTTTTCAATAGTGAAGTCATCATGGTGTCCACTGTTGAAAAGCAGTTCCCATGCCACTGGCTCTGGTAGTTTCATTTCTTCGCCCCTTCAATCACCGCCAGTGCAATCGCCTTCTGCGGGGTGTCTGCGTAAGGCTCGCATGCATTCACCGTGACCCACAAGTCCGTGTCGCGCCACTTGTAAGGAAAGCAGTTGTAGCGTTCAGCTATCGGGCCGATGATGTTCCAGTCGGTGTACCAAAACGGGCGACCATAACTAGCTCCGTCTGGACGTACAGAAACACACGCATCTACCCATGTGACGCCACCATCAACACTCATTGTTGTGATGGTTACTTGGTCTTCAGGCCACCCAATCGCCAGTGCGAGGGCTTTGGAAATTTCTAAGTCGGTCATCGTCCTGTCCTTTTTTGTTTAACTGCTTCAATGCAACCCCACATCACAATGAATGGGAATGTCACAACGAGGATGGTGAAAATAATCAAGCCCCAAAGAATGTCGGAGAGCTTCATAGAAGTCCTGCCCACATATTCACCTCACGCTTATGACGAACAGCATCACGCGCACGAATAGCAATTCGGTGCTTTGCGCGGTACTTTGCGTTTCGCTCCTTCGCTGTCTTGCCTTTCTCCACCGCATCGACACCTTCGCCTTGTGAGTACACAGGTTGCTGTCTTCCCTTTGAAACTGGCGACAGGTACTGGCTGATGTGAATCTCTTTGTTTGCTCTCAAGATTCGCAGTGAGTTGCGGATACTGTGTGGGCCTCTACCTGTCAGTAGCACCAGTTCAACCGTGGACATAGGGCCAACATCTGTCAGCAAGGACAACACTTCGTCCGTCTTTTCCCTTGTATAGATTCGATTCACTTCCAAGTCCCGAAAAAGTACGCAATCGTGTAAACAAAAGTCGCGGTGAAAAAGCAAACCGCTACCGCAAAACTCAAGTCCAGCACTGTGTCAATCAGGCTCCAAGCGTCTTCAATGTCTTCGTCTAGCATTTCGCGCCCTTACTCTTCAGATGCTTGTGCCCGTCATTCCGGTAGAAAGCTGTTGGATCGGGCTTGTAAATGCCTTCCATCTTGCTAACCAGTTGTCCAGGTGCTTCATTGGGTTCACGCACACGCTTTCCTTGATAACCAAGCAGTCCGCACGACTTCTTCTGCTGGTACGAAATCTCGCTGAAATCCTTCTTCTTCACGCCAATTCCCTTTGTTTCTTCAAAATCTTGTCTCGATACAAAACCGCTTCACTCATCTGCGCGGGGCTGGAACTGGTGACAACCATTTCGTACAACTCCAGCGCATAAGTAATCGGCTCAATCTCTGCTGGCAACACTTCCCATTTGTCCCATTTGATGTAGCGGTTTTTCACCTTCATCAAGGCGGCATCGGCTTCATCCAGTGGCGGCATCATTTCGTTGTTGTTTCCAGCAATCTGAAACGCTCTTACCTTTGTCACTCCTGTTGCATGGGCAAGCTTGTCCCAATCCTGCTCAGAGCCTTGTCCAGCCTTTATTGCTTCAAACGCCGTACGGATTCCAATAATTGCCCGTTGCGCTGCGGAGAAACTTGGCTCTGTTGCAATCGCTCCAGGCAGTAATTCCTCGTCGTACTGTCGGCACTTAGTGATTACGTTTAACCACTCCGCGCCGTTGTATGTCTTGTTTTCACGCCTAGCTTTACGGGCATACGCTGACAACTTACGCATTCCACCGGCTCCTTGCCACTTCAAATGCCATCTTGATTGAGGGAAATACGCCTATCGCGTTTCGGCGGTATAGGCGGTACATATCTATGAAGTCACGCACGATCAGAAGGGAATCGAATCGTCCGCATACTCATTGCCATAGTCTTTGTGGGGCATTGAGCGATCTGCTGTGCGTCCATCTTGTGGTGGCAACTGACGGGCCTTGGCTGCGTCTTGTGAAGCAGGCTTGAATGCCTTGGGTGCTGGTGCTTGCTGCGGTTCTTGGTATGCAGAATCCTTGCGCTTGAATGCCAAGTTGCGGTACTGGATACCGGATTTCCCGACTGCATTCCAGCTACTAACCCAATAATCAACACCATCAATCACTGCTGATCCTGTTCCATCAGGATGCGTGTCTTTTTCCTTTTTTTCATTACGAAAGATGCTGCCGGTGTTGTCTTTAGGGCGATATGGTGTGTCGTAGCTCATAGTTTTCTTTCAGTTAGTTAAAAGGTGGGGTACTCGCTGGCGTAGTTCCTGACTTCTAGAAAGTCGCTTTCCCCCGTAATCGTTAAGCGGCTTTTTTGTATGTCATGCCCAATGCTTTACGCACGGCAGGATTCAGGAAACTTTGCATATAGAGCAGTTGCGTTTCATCCAAGTTTTGGACTGCAAGCTCTTCACGGACTACGGTTGCGTCATCAGCGTTGTCTGTGATCCACGCTGCAAGCTCACGCAGGTAGTCACGGCGATCAATTGGCAACTCGTCACCAATTCCACCCAATGCGGGTTGCTTGATTGCCTGGACTTTGCTTGTCAGTGGTGCAGAGCTATCCAGTGCGTCATGCTCGACAATTTCCAACGCTGCAACCCACAGGTAACGGCGCAAATAGGATTGCACTGCGCCAAGCTGTTGCACCTCATGGCATCCTTTAAGGGCGGCTGTTGACATTGGAGATGTAATCTCAATAAAGCTACTGTCCGTAGCGTCAACTATCTTCATAGTCGCCAAGTCTTTGCCAAACGAAATGAAAGCGCACAAGTCGTTCTTTGAAAGAATGTCCATTGCTGGTATCAGGAAGTCAGCTAGTTCAAAGTATTCGTAACCAGCAAACTTGTTCAGGCCAGACTTTTTCAGCTTCAGCGTATGAAACTGGTTTCGTGCTGTGTTCAGCTTTGTGTAAATACTCATATCCATGCCCTCTGTGTAACTGCACGAAATGCAGTCATTTTTGAAACTCCGAATTCATTTGCAATTTGCAAATAGGTTTTTCCAGATTCGCTACGAACCTTACGCATTTCCTTTACCTTTTCTTCAGTCAAAACAGCCATTGGGTTGCGCTCACCTTTTGCTGTTGTTCCGTGCCGCTTCATATCTGCTGCGTTGTCTAGTGGTGTGCCCCATGCAAGGTTTGAAGCTGCGTTGTTTGTTATGTCGCCGTCAAGGTGCCTGCAATGCAATCCAACACCGTCACCGCCGTTAAACAGTTTGCAAACCATTCTGTGTATGTACTCACGCTTCAGATAAACGCCATTCACACAAAACGAAATAGCCCTGTATCCGTTACCGCACTTTGTTCCGATCAGCTTTATTAGCTTTCCACTTTTCTTCTTGCGGTAAGCATTACCTTGTTCGTCAAACAAGTAGTCTTGAAACTCTGGGTGCGGCTTCATACAACCTCCGTATTCATTACCTTGGCGATCTGTGCATCAGTGAAGCCACGACCTGCCAACTCTTCAGCTATGTCTGTGCAACTAGCTCCAAGCTGTCCCATCAAGTCCGCAATGGCGAATTCCTCGCTCACTCCGTATCCAGCGGGCTTGCCTGTCTCTTCGTCGTATGTGTCCACATCAATAGCAGTCCAGTCGTATCTGCGGACTGGGATAGGTGGGTTTACAAATTCTGTTTGGATGTTCATCACAGCACCATGTAAAGAGTTACAAATGCAAGGAAGTACGTCACTGCAAACAAGATCAGCGTGGGAGTCCAGTAGGTGCGCTCCGTGTCTTCAACGTAAGGGCTGCAATAAGGCCCGTAGGCTTCGTTGAGGGTGCGCGGGTAGCGGCGTGTTGTGTGGTTCATTCCTCGTCTCCTGCTGCTTTAAATGCTTCCAACTCATCGGCGTTAGCGTCTGCAAAACGCTCTGCAATTGCTTCGCGCAGCTTTGCAACCAATGGGCAGTCAGACTTCTCAAACACTGCCAAAAACGCTTCCATAGGCTTGTCATAGCCCATGTAGTCCTCAATCACTTCTGCCAGCGGGTAGCTTTCGATAGAGCCAAAGTGAGGCACGTTGCGATAGCTCACATAAGGCAGCGACAGATTCTTGGCAGGCACTTTGCGCACTGTTTCTGTCAGCACTTCAAAGTAGTTGTCACGCACTTCTGTCTTGGCTGGCTTGCCGTAGAAACGGTTTAGCTCTGCGTCTGTTGGTGGGCGATCCCAGGCAGTTGTCGGTGTGTGCATCTCATTCCCCTTCGTTGTTTGTTGCGTTGGAATGATTGTAATACGGTTTACAAGCAAAAAGCAATAGGAATTACAAATAAATTTACAACATAGGGTAAACACTTAGACCAACTGACGTAAGCCTTGCAGGTTAAACTGTACGGAAAAACAGGTAATGGGAGTTAGAAACAATGAAGACAAGCGTTGCACTTGTCCAAGCTCAGGATTACGAGCAAAAAAAAGCCTCCGCAATGGAGGCTGGGCTACACGGTGAGCGTGTGGTGGTGTTTACAGAAGAGGAGTTGCTTACTCGGTGGGTTTCTTCTCTTGGAGTACGTCCAGAATCGCTTGAGTCGCAGCGTTATAGGCTAGAGCGCGCTTAACCAAGTCACCTTCCGGTATCAAGTCGTAGAGCTTGGCAATTTCTCTGGCTGGCCCTGATACGTCCCGCTTGTACTCACCTGGCTCTGCTGTCAGCGTGTAGTGCTTGGGGGAATCTATTTCTCCAGTACCGTCTAGCAACCAATCAGCATTCACTTTAAGAAACGCCGCAGCTTTTGCGTGTTTCTCCGTGGAAAGTCTTTGATCGCCCTGCGCGTTGGTGAGGATCATTCCTATGTTTTGCCTTGAGCAACCAGCGGCATTCGCCAACTCAAGCCGCGACACCTCACGCCCTAACTGAGCGCTTCTGTGTGCCATAGCTTTGGCAAGTCTTTCACCGTAGGTTGTCATTTTTGCAGATTAGCGCTAATCGTGTAATAAATCTTGCAATGCGCTTGTAATTCCTATTACAATTCAGCGTATGCAAAAAACAGACGCAATCAATCTCCTTGGTGGTACGCCAAAAAAAGCCGCTGAAGCGATGGGCTACAAGACCGTGCAAGCCATCTATATGTGGCCTGAAGTGCTTCCGCAATCAATAGCAGATCAGGTTAACGGTGCATCCATGCGAATCAAGACCGCAAGGAAGGCAAAGCGTAAGCCTGCGTTTTTGCTTAGTCAACCTGCAATTTAACCCATAGGTTTAAACACATGACCCAACAGGACAAGCTGAAGAAGTTGCTTCTTCGCAAATCAGGTTGCACCAGCGTGGACATTGCTGCCGTGCTTCCTTCTGTCAGTCCCCACCGTCGAATTTCAGACCTAAAGGAGCAGGGCTGGACGATCCTGAAGAAGCAGGAAGGCAAGCTGAAAAGGTACTTCGGTGTGCAACCAAAGGCATGCCAGTAAAGCGAAAACCCACGACTGCGCAAACAGCGTGGGCCTTCTATCACCAACTTAGAAAAGGTAAGCAGATGAGTGAATTGATTTTAGATGATTACGAGACGTTTGTAAAAAGCAAGCGCCGCACTGAGGTAGCAACTGGGCATCGACCTGGTGACTTGAATGAGAACTTGTTTGACTTTCAACACGCCATTGTGAGTTGGGCTGTTCGTCGTGGACGTGCTGCGATCTTTGCAGACACCGGACTAGGTAAGACGCTTATGCAGCTTTCATGGGCTGATGAGGTCCATTCGCATACTGGTGGAATTGTTCTGATTCTTGCGCCATTGGCTGTATCTGAGCAGACCATTGAGCAGGGTAAGACATTTGGCATTGAAGTTAAGCGGGTTCCTGCAGGTGAGACTCCTAACGCTCCTGGCGTATGGATTACGAACTATGAGCGCATTGATGTAATCGACTTCACTGAGCTACATGGCATCGTTCTTGACGAATCGAGCATCCTGAAAAGCCATAACGGAAAGACGCGCACTGCGATCATTGAATCGTGCCAATCCGTCCCGTATCGTCTTAGCTGCACAGCTACACCAAGCCCTAATGACTTTGAGGAACTAGGAAACCAGTGTGAGTTTCTAGGTGTTATGACACGCACAGAGATGCTGGCAACTTATTTTGTCAACGATACCGGCGACACAGGGACATGGCGACTCAAGGGATGGGGTGCTTCTAAGTTTTGGGAGTGGATGGGTGGATGGGCTGTTGTTCTCCGTAATCCTTCTGATATTGGTTTCGATGGCTCACGCTATGAGCTTCCACCGCTTCAATATTTTGAGCATGTTGTGGAGACTGAGCAGCTTGGAGATGAGTTGTTCGCCCGTCCTGCACGGACGATGCTTGAACGCCGAAAGGCGCAGCGTGATTCCATTGAAGCACGATGCCAAGCACTTGCAAAGATAGTCAATTCAGAGCCAAACGAGCCGTGGCTGATTTGGACTCACTTAAACGATGAGGCTGAATATCTTCAATCGCTCATTGAAGGATCTGTAAACGTTCAAGGTTCAGATTCACCCGAATCCAAGTCTAAGAATCTTCTTGGTTTCGCTCATGGCGAAGTTCGCGTTCTTATCTCAAAGCCAAAGATAGCAGGGTTTGGAATGAACTGGCAACACTGCGCTCGGATGGCATTTGTGGGGCTGGATGACTCATTCGAGAAGTTTTATCAAGCTGTTCGCCGTTCATATCGGTTTGGACAAAAGCGATCCGTTCAAGTTCACCTTTTTACAGCTGAAAACGAAGGCCAGATTCTTGACAACCTGAAACGCAAAGAAGTGCAACACCATGAGATGAGCGCACAAATGATTGAACACATGAAAGACATTATGAATAACGAACTGGCAGGCCAATCAAACATTGTTGATGAATACCGCGAGGATGTTCATAAGTCTGAGAACTTCACTGTGTACCTAGGAGACTGCGTAAAGCATTCTCGACGCATGGAATCAAACAGTGTTGATTACTCGGTTTTTTCCCCTCCTTTTGCTGATCTGTTTGTGTACTCAAACTCAGATCACGATATGGGAAATTGCAAAGGTGACGATGAGTTTGTAGCGCAGTTGAAGTTCCTGATTGCTGAGTTGTTCCGTGTGTTGAAGCCTGGACGCAATGTGTCTTTTCACTGCATGAATCTTCCGACAACCAAGATGCGTCAAGGGTTTATCGGACTGCGTGATTTCCGAGGTGATTTGATTCGTGCATTCCAAGACGCCGGATTTATCTACCACTCGGAAGTCGCAATCTGGAAAGACCCGGTAGTTGCAATGCAGCGTACAAAGGCACTGGGACTGTTGCACAAGACCATCCGCGAAAACAGCACCATGAGCCGCATGGGACTTCCTGACTACGTTGTGACTATGCGTAAGCCTGGAGACTGCGAAGAACGGGTTACGCACGGTGATGACTTGCCAGTGATGATGTGGCAAAAGTATGCAAGCCCTATCTGGGACGACATCAATCAGGGCCGCACTTTGAACAAGTTGCCTGCCCGTGATGAGAACGACGAAAAGCACATGTGCCCACTTCAGCTTGATGTGATCGAGCGTTGCATTCACCTTTGGACGAATAAGGGTGATTTGATTTTCTCTCCTTTTACCGGAATTGGATCTGAGGGCTATTGCGCTGTGAAGATGGGCCGCAAGTTTGTTGGTACGGAGTTGAAGCCACAGTACTGGGAATTGGCCTGCCATAACATTGCAGACGCTGAACGGGAGCAGGTTGGTCTGTTTGAAATGGAAATGGCATGAAACAGCATCGCCCTGATTCAGTGCTGGAAAGGTCTGAGTACCTTTCTCGCGCCCGTTCTATGGCTCGACGGGGCCAAGAGTTGAATCACGCAAAACTGCTTGATTTGGACGTTGTTTCAATCCGTAGCGCAGCAAAACAGCGTGAAAACTTAAAGAAGCATATCCGCGAAAACCTTAGTAATGAAGCACTAGCTAAAGCGTACGGAGTCCATGTTCGTACGGTTGAAAAGGTTCTTTCTTACGAATCATGGAGCCATGTAGCGTAATGGCTAGATCAAGAAATATTAAGCCTGGATTCTTCTGCAATGAAGACATGGTTGAGCTTGATTTCGCCACGCGACTACTTTTTGCTGGACTGTGGACAGTTGCAGACCGTGAAGGCCGACTAGAAGACCGTCCAAAGAAGATCAAGATAAACGTCTTCCCTGCTGATGATGTTGATGTTGAAGCAATGTTGGCGCAGCTTGCAGCCAAGAACTTCATTATTCGCTATGAAGTTAACGGCACAAAGTACGTGCAAGTAACGAATTGGCACAAGCACCAAAGGCCGCACCACACTGAAAAACACTCAGTCATTCCAGACATTAACGGTGAAATAACGGTTAAAGAACCGTTAGAGCCTAGTGATTCACCGTACGAGCACCGTGGAAATCCGCCTGATTCACTGATTCCTGATTCCCTTAACACTGATTCACTGATTCCTGATTCTTCTGTACCTAAAGGTACAGCCGCAAAAGCGGCGCTTTCCACAAGCGAAATCATTTTCTCTTACGGGATTCCGTTGTTGGTTAACGCTGGCTCAACTGACAAACAAGCGCGGTCCTTCTTTGGTGGACTCCGTAAGCAGCACGGCGATGACGCAGTAGTTGACGCATTGCGTGAATGCATTCGTGCAAAACCACTTCAGCCACTTGATTGGCTTGCTGCTGCACTGCCACCAAAAGGCAAATCAAAGCAACCTGAGAGCTTTAAGGAGCGCGACTCCCGCAAAGCCCGTGAGCGTTGGGAAGAAATGACAGGCGAGTCTCATCCTGACAGCAACGTCCTAAACGTGATTGACATCCCTGTTAAACGAATTGAGGTGATAAATGGATAAAGCCATCGATAGGCTGTTTAAACGCCTTGCCGCTACCTATGGTGCAGCGTGGGATAGATCGCTTGGAGAAAGCCCCATTGGTGACGTTAAAACGGTATGGGCGCATGAGTTGTCCGCTTATGCAAACAGCCTTCACCGGATTGCATGGGCATTGGAGAATTTGCCAGAGCGTTGCCCAAACGTAATCGAGTTTAAGAAGTTGTGCTATTCCGCACCTTCTCCTGAAGCATTGAAGTTGCCAGAGCCTAAAGCCGATCCAGCGCGACTTGCTGCTGAGTTGGCAAAGTTGGCCCCGTTGCGTGAAAAGTGGGAAACACCTATTCAACGTGTTGACTGCAAGCAATGGGCGCGTGACTTGCTGGCAAACCCTTCTCGCGGCACTCCTGCAACTATTGCAATGGCAAAACGCGCATTGGAGGTTGTATGACTAAACGCCGCGCAGCAATCCTCGTGCTCCAGCATGGCCCATTGTCATTTCAAGACTTTGAATTGATTACAGGCTGGAGCTATCGCCAGTGCTACCAAACACTGAGGGACTTGTGGCAAGAGGGAGTAGTCCACAAGCCATCCCGTGGGATTTATGCAGTCCGATAGAAAGATTATCGAAATGGCAGAAGCAAGAGAGTCACGCATGAGCTACCACCACAACGTCAAGAAGCTAGGAAAGGCAGCAGCAGCACTTTGGTTAGCTAAACGGTTGCAGCACTTGGAAGCGCGGATTTATGGACGTGGATTTGAAGAGCGTTGCCGTGGATATATGCGTTTCATTGAGGACAACGAATGAAGCCCCGCATTTACATGAAAGGCCGATTCTTCGATTGTGGATGGGAGTACCAGTGGTGGATATGTGCCGGAGGAATGATTACTGGCGGTGGCTCTAGTCCCAAGGCTGCGTATGACGATTGGCTATTGAAGGCATTGAAAGCATGAGTAGCACTTACACCCTATACAACGCACAACAGGGGCACAAGGCACTTTCAGACTTGTGGGCACTTGTTAAGCCTTACTTGATAGCAGGCCACCGTCTTCAAGTAACTGTCCGCAAGGAAAAGCGCAGCAACGAGCAAAACCGCTTGATGTGGGCAGCACTGACGGACATAGCCAACCAAGTCGATTGGTACGGGGAAAAGCTAACCGCAGACGATTGGAAAACCATGCTGACTGCTTCACTTAGGAAGCAAAAGACAGTGCCAGGAGTGGATGGTGGTTTCGTAGTCCTTGGCTTATCCACTTCCAAGATGACAAAAGAGGAAATGAGTGAGCTACTGGAATTGGCTCTGGCTTTCGGTGCAGATAAAGGGGTTGTCTTCCATGAAGGATAAAACCTGCAAGCACTGTGGAGCCTGCTTTACACCTGTCCGTCCACTCCAGAATGTTTGCGGAGTTATGTGCGCAAGCAGGCTAGTCAAGGCTGCAAAGAAAGAAGAAGCAGAGCGCACCAAGGCTAGGAAGAAGGCAATAAAGAGTCGCCAGCAATGGTTGTCTGAAGCCCAAGCCATCGTGAACAAGTACGTTCGGCTACGGGATAAGGATTTGCCTTGCTGCTCCTGTGAGCGTCCTGCTACTTGGGATGGTCAGTGGCACGCATCCCACTTCCGCAGTGTTGGTGCAGCTTCTTCTGTGCGCTTCAACCTTTGGAATATCCACAAGGGTTGTTCTATCTGCAACAACCACAAAAGCGGAAACCTTGAGGGTTACAGGCCGCGCATCTTGGAGCGCATTGGGCAGGAAAGGTTGGATTGGCTCATGGGACAAAACCAGCTAACCCGTTACGACATTGAGTACCTGGAGAGGCTTATCAAGGTTTTCCGCAAGAAAGTTAAACGATTGGAGGCAAGGTTATGACAACTATTGAAGTGGACGGAGGCTTTCTACGCCTGGAAGGGACGGAAGGGGACTTGGCAAGAATTATTGCTCAACGCCAGCGCTTAGGTTTGAAGAAATACGGCGTAAGCCTGAGAAACAACCAACTCAACTTCAGGGCATGGATGGTGCATGACTTGGAAGAAATGATTGATTCATGCCTATACAAGATGCGCCAGATCGAGGAGTGGGACAAGATGCAGGATGACATGAAATGAATTGCCCTGTCTGCCAAACCAAATATACCAATGTCACTGAGACAAGGAAGCTAAAAGCAGGGTACGTCCGGTATCGACTTTGCTTTAACGGTCACAAGTTCAAAACTGTTGAAAAGGTGCTTGAATGAGCCTGCAAAAAGGAAAGCCCGTCAAATTCGCCCGTCCAATTGGCTCAATGAAGACAGTCTATGAATGTGTTGAGGAATATGGCCCTATTTCAAGAGTCAACATCATCAAGCAAACAGGCTTGGTAGTAAACAAGGGAAGGGCAGCGATATGGAATCTCGTATATGTCGGAGCTATCGAGAAGACGGAAGACGCAAACGGACTAACCGTCTATTGCCTGCCCCAACTGAGGGTATCCAGCACATTGAAGTCTGTGCGTTCAATCTTCGATACGACTAACCCTTTACCAACTTCTGATAATCGCACAATCTCCCCTGACTAAGTACCCCCCTTGGTCTTAGCCCGTTGGAATACACGGGCATTTTTTTATCTGGACAAACCTTATCACTAGGAATCCAATGGCTGCACGATTAAACAAACTTCATAGCGAAGACGTAAGGGCAAAAATCCAAGCAAGTCAGCTAATAAATGTCTTGCAAAAACATGCACTTACTGAAGGCAGTGAAATTTCAATGTCTCGCATGAAGGCAATTGAAATCTTATTGCGTAAATCCCTGTCTGACCTTAGCTCGGTGACACTCTCAGCCCCAGACGGTGGCGCAGTTGGCATCAACCTGAATGTCAAATTTGATTGAGAAAGACATACGCTTTCCAAAGGCGTTGCAGTTTCTCTTCAAGCCTGCACGGTACAAGGTAGCCCGTGGGGGACGAGGCAGTGGTAAGTCTTGGGGATTCGCCCGTGCTTTGCTCCTACGCTGTGTAAAGCAGGAAACCCGCATTCTTTGCACCCGTGAAGTGCAGAAGTCCATCCAACAGTCTGTCCACCAGTTGTTGACGGATCAGATAGAGCAGATGGGACTGTCTGAGGTGTTTGAAGTGCTTCAGACTGAAATACGTGGCCCTCATGGGTCGCAAATCTTCTTCTCTGGCCTGTCAGACGTTACAGCCACCGCTTTGAAGTCATTCGAGGGCGTGGATATTTGCTGGTGCGAAGAAGCCCAATCAATCAGCGCCAAGTCTTGGAAAACCCTGATTCCTACTATCCGTAAGGAAGGCTCGGAGATTTGGGTTACTTACAACCCTGAGTTGGAGACTGATCCAACCCATGAGATGTTTGTCAAGAATCCACCACCTGACTGTGTGTCGGTGCTGATGAATTACTCCGACAACCCATACTTTCCAAAAGTATTGGAAGCGGAGAGGGCGCACGCTGAAAAGACAATGCGGATTGATGACTATCGCCACGTTTGGCTAGGTCAGTGCAAACCAGCAGTCGAGGGTGCTATTTACTTTGACGCAATGAGCCAAACCATTGCAGCAGGGCGCATTGGACACGTCCCCCATGACGGCTCAATCAAAACCCATGTAATCGTGGATTTGGGCTGGAATGACGCAACAACCCTGATTCTTGCCCAGAAAGTATCGTCTGAGATACGAATCATTCATTACATAGAGGGCAACCAAAGGACATTGGCTGACTACTCCGCAGAGTTGAGAGCGTTACGCCTGGACGATCAGCCTATGAATTGGGGTGACGTTTGGCTACCGCATGACGGTTTCCATGTGCGACATCAGACGGGCAAGGACGATGCCACGGTGATGAGACAACTTAGCTGGAATGTCACTCCAAAGGAATCTCTGACGCAAACCTCCATTGTTAACGGCATAAATCGTACACGGGAGGTATTCCCGCGTGTGTACTTCAACAAGGACAGGACAGAGCGTCTGGTGGAGTGTTTGAAGCGTTACAGGTGGAATATCAGCCAGAAAACAGGGGAAGCACAAGCCCCTTTACATGATTCGTATAGTCACGGGGCAGATGCCTTTAGGTATCTATGTCTTGCGTCTGATTCGTTATCGAATGAGGAATGGGGAAGTGTTTTACGTTACCCATCGATGGGCATGATTGCTTAAACAACTTTGAAAGGCAACGCAGTGATGCGTCCCTACTATGGCTAAACGGATGAGCGACGATGAGTTGCTGGCGATAACTGGCAACGAAATACGCAGCAGCACGGGCTACCGCACGGGTAAGTTGTCGGAAGCTCGCCGCAAGAATCTTCAGTATTACCTTGGTCGCGCAGTTGGTGACTTGTCCCCTCCTGAAGTGGAAGGCCGGTCTAGTTTCGTTGATTCCAGCGTTGCAGATACCGTCAATTGGCTGCAAACATCTCTGATTAAGGTCTTCACTGCTTCAGATGCAGTAGTCGAGTTTGTCCCCCAAAAGGAGACTGACGAGGACGCTGCGAAGCAAGTGACTGACTATGTAAATCACATCTTCTACAAAAAGAATCCTGGCTTCCTCATCCTGCGGACATGGATTAAGGACGCTTTGCTGTCCAAGGTTGGCATTCTGAAGGTGATGTGGGACGAGACACGCAATGAGATGCGTGAGGAATACAACAACCTGTCAGACGAAGATTTGCAGTTGATTGCAGACGATGAAGAAGTAGAAATCATCGAGCACACTGCCAAGCCTGATGAAGAAGACGCAGAGCAGCGCCAAGAGGCTATTGCCCACCTGATGCAACAGCTTGCACAGGCTCAACAAGCGGCTCAACAGCCCGTCCAAGGCCCCAACGGTGTACTTGCACCCAATCCCCAAGCATTGCAAGCCATACAGGGCATTCAGCAGCAGATTGAGCATATCCAATCTCAGCCTGCAAAGATGCTGCACGACATTGCCTGCAAGCGGACAAAGGAAGTCAAGCAGGTAAAGATTTACAACGTCCCGCCTGAAGAATTCCTGATTAACCGTGATGCCAAGAGCATTGCAGAAGCACGTTTCTGCGCCCACCAAGTCTTGCGGACAATCAGCGACTTGAAGGCAATGGGTTATTCCAATGTGGATGACTTAACCAGCGATGACATTCAGGCAAGTCTGAGTGCAGAGCGTATTGAGCGCATCACCTTCAATGACGAAACTGGCTGGCAGTCCGGTGCTAATGAAGTGCCAGGAGATCCAAGCCAGAAGCAGATTTGGGTGACTGAGTGCTATATGCGCGTCGATGCTGATGGTGACGGTATCGCGGAATGGCGCAAGATGACACGCGCAGGCAATCGTCTGCTTGACAACGAGGAATGCGATGGCCCTCCATTCGTTTCTATCTGCCCTGAGCCACTGCCGCACCAATTCTTCGGACTGTGCCCTGCTGACCAAGCATTGGAGATTCAGAAGACGAAAACGGCAGTAACCCGTGCCATTCTGGACAACCTGTATTTGTCGGTTAACGGGCGTTACTTCGCTGTTGACGGGCAGGTAAATCTGGATGACTTGCTCACCTCCCGCCCAGGTGGTGTTGTCCGCATGAAGCAGGCAGGTATGGCAGGGCGTTTGGATCAAGGCTCTAGCGATAACTCCAGCTCCTACCAGTTGCTCGACTATCTGGAAATGCAGAAGGAGCAGCGCACGGGCCTGACACGCAACACCCAAGGCGTGAATGCTGACGCTTTGAATCAGACTGCAACCGGCGTAAACATCCAGACAAACCGCATGGATTCGCGGGTGGAATTGATGGCAAGGCAGTTTGCAGAAACTGGCATGAAGGACTTGTTCCTGCTCATCTTGAAGTTGGTTAGCCAGCATCAGGAGAAAGAGGATCAGATTCGCGTGGCAGGCAAGTGGGTGACGATTGATCCACGGGCTTGGCGCAATCAGTATGACTTGTCCATCAACGTAGGCTTGGGCACTGGCAACAAGGATCAGCAAGTGCAGCATTTGATGGCCCTGATTCAGTCCCAACAGCAGGCGTTTGGCGCGGGGATTGTGTCTCCTGCAAACATCTACGAGTCGCACAAGAAACTGTCTGAGGCTCTTGGATTCAAGCAGGATTCTCTATTCTTCAGCGATCCGTCTGACCCGCATACCAAGATGCCACCTTCGCCACCGAATCCTGAGATGGTGAAGATTCAAGGACAGATGCAGATTGAGCAGGCTAAGGCTCAGGCTACCCAACAGTTGGAGCAGGCAAAAGCTCAGTTGGAAGACCAGAAGCACCAGCGTGAATTGCAATTCCAAGCCCAACTGGAGCAGATGAAGCAACAGGCTCAACACGAGCAAGTTACTGCCCAAAACCAGATTGAAGCGGCACGGGAAGCGCAACGCCTTGAGTTGGAAGCGCAAATCGCTGAGAAGCAAGCAATCTATGAAGCTCAAATCAAGCAAGCAGAAATTGAATCCAACGAGCGCATTGCACAAATCAAGGCTCAGGCTGACCGCGAAAAGGCAGAGCTAGATGCCAGCGTGAAGATTCAAGTTGCACAAATCAGCGCACAAAACGCACTTGATACAGCTTCTGTTGCTGCACAGCAGGCAGCGGCTAACGAAATCACCCAACAAATTGGCGGTGATGAGGCATCGGAAGGTGCTGACCTGAAGGCAATGCATGGTGAGTTGATGCAAGGAATTGCAGGCTTGGTTCACACATTGGCTAACCCCAAACCAAAAACAATCATTCGCGGCCCTGATGGTCGTGCTATCGGCGTTCAATAGGAGTATTTATGCCAACCGCAAGTTACACAAAATGCACCGCAGCCATTGAGCCGCTGCTGGAAAACATCAATGTTGGCTCTGACACTTGGAAAGTAGCACTTACCAACGCTTCGGCAGTCGCTAAGACTTCCTTTGTGGCTGGTACTGATGACTTGGCAACAGGTAACGGATACACGGCAGGCGGCAATGCTTGCTCTGTGACTACCGCTGCACAGTCTGCTGGTACTTACACCTTCACGTTGGGAAATCCTACTGCCTGGACTGCAACTGGTGCTGTTGGCCCATTCCAATACGCTGTATTGTGGGATACGACTACTTCTACACCTGTTGCACAGTGGGATTACGGCGCACCTGTATCTCTTGCTTCTGGTGACACGTTCACCTTCACATTCTCCGGCAACGTCTTCACGGCAGCTTAATCGGCAACTGAAAGCAGGGGTATAAAGTGGCAAATTTCGTAACCAACGCCGGTAGTGGCGGCAGCACATTCGCAAGTGACACTATCTCCACCGTTGAGTACCCTTTGGCGAAGAGCGCATGGGGTGCGGCTGGTTCGGTTAACCAAACGAGTGCTGCAAACCCGTTTCCGACTAGCAAAAACTCAACGATCTTTGCTTTCAGTACGGCAAACACCAGCACCGCGCAACTTGCCGCAGGCGCATCGTTCACCGGCACGATTGAGGACGCGCAGAATCAGCCAAGCATCTCGCTTTTGCTTACAAGTGACCAGCCCATCACGCTGACGGTCAAGCAGTACATCGACCTTGCAGGCACTCGCGCTGTGCCTGACATTGTGTTTTATGTTGGTGCTGGCGTGGGTATGTCTCGCTCTTTCACCATAAACGGCAACTACATCAACGTCATTGCCACCAATACGGGCGCATCAACCACAACGACTTTCTCGCTGAACACCGCATACGGTGATTTGGGAGACAGTGAGTCTGGTGGCATCCAGCCCGTAACTGAGTTACCTTTGGTGCTGACAGGTGCATCCGCGCAGACTGCTACCGTCAACAACATCCTGACGCCTACATCGGGCACTGCTGCTGTCAACGTGGCTGGTTACCGTGCGGCTTCGGTTCAGGTGAACAGCACCGGTACTGCCGGTACATACATCTTTGAGCAGTCCAACGACAACGTCAACTGGACCGCATTGCCGGTGTTCAATGCCGCGTTGGTGACGGCTGTGCCTATTACCGCAGCAGTCACAGCCTCCGCTGCCAACATCGTCTACACCTTCCCCATCCGTTGTGTGTACTTGCGACTTCGTATTGCCACAACCATCACTGGTGGCTCGATTCAAGCATTCAGCCGCATCAGCACCGACCCGTGGACACCTTCTGCCACACTGATTGGCAACAACACCGCTGCCAACGTGGTGGTGACCGCAAACAATGCGACTGCTGCCAACTTGGCAGTGACTGCCACGCAAGCGGTAGGTACTGCTGCCACACGCTGGTTTGCTCAAATCTCGGACGGCACGAATAGCCCCGCAGTCAAAGCGGCATCGACTGCTGTTGCAGCGACCGATCCTGCGCTGACTGTTGGCATCTCGCCGAACATGACGGTGACTGCCTCCGCTATCAACAGCGCGGCAACAACCAACGCAACGTCTGTCAAGGCATCGGCTGGCACGGTGTTTTCCGTCACCGCAAGCAATACTGGCGCGGCTGCGGCATTTGTCAAACTCTACAACTTGGCTGCTGCTCCTACGGTTGGCACATCAGTCCCCGTGATAACTCTAAGCATTCCAGCATCAGGTACTGTGAACGTCCCCTTCGGGCCGTTTGGGTATCGCTTTGCAACTGGTATCGCGTTGGCGATCACCAACCTTGCAGCCGATACAGACACCACTGCGGTTGCAGCCAATCAGGTCAAGGTACTGACCAGTTACAACTAACGACTGCTTAGGCGGGTAACCAATGACTACGCCAACAGTCGTCCAGTCAGCACAGAGCACATTCCTAAATGCTTCGTTTGCCTCTCCAGTATCGGTAGGCAACTACATTGTCGCGTCTGTTGGCACTGGTACAACGCAGCCAACGGTCACTGACAACCTTGGCAACACCTATTCGCTGGTTGCCCATGACACCGACAGCGGGTGGGGTTCTGGTACTTGGATATTTGTCGCTCCAGTAACAACGGGCGGCACGATTACATCAGTTGGCACTGGAAGCAACGTAGCGTTAATCGTTGCGGAAATCACGGGCACGACAGGTGTCGAGTCCACCACAGCGACAACGACTGCTTTTCAGTCTGTAAGTACCTCGGCAAGTGCCACACTGACAGCAAGCAGTGCAAATGGCTCGTTGATTATTTCGACGGGCACTGAGACATACGCAAATCTAACGACAAGCAACGGCACAACGCTGCAATCTGCCGGTGCAACTAAGATGTCCTCGATGTCTGTCACGGCAGGCACGATTACAAGCACTTGGAATGTCAGTGCTAGTGACAACGTCTTTGTCACTGCGGTTTCGTTTGCTGGTGTAAGTAGCGGGCCTTCTGGCAACTCCGATGGATGGCCTATCGGCGGCAACGTAGCAGTTGGACGCTTGCTTGCTGGTGGAGGTGGTGGGCCGGTAAGCCGCACACTCACTGCTCTGGCAGGCACTTACTCGCTCACAGGCGGCACTGCTGTCCTGAAGGTTGGCAGGAGCATCACAGCCAGCGCAGGCACATATTCGCTCACTGGTGGCACGGCGACACTCAAGGTAGGACGCTCACTTACAGCCAGTGCAGGGACGTACAGCCTGACAGGTGGCACGGCAGTCCTCAAGGTTGCGCGTCAACTGACTGCAAACGCAGGCACTTACTCCATCACTGGAGGCTCTGCAACGCTCACCAAACTCACCGGAGGCATTGCTTATAGCCTAACTGGTTTGGCAGGTAGTTACTCGCTGACAGGTGGAAGTGCTGCTCTTAGTGTCGGACGAAAGATAACTGCCCTTGCAGGCTCGTACTCGGTGACGGGTGGCTCTGCAAACATGGTGAAGGTTGGAATTACCAACTACACACTAACGGCGAATC
>Ga0228698_1000340_pt1 | contig 39611 bp, 40 predicted proteins | sample McNCre117_Aug_MG_FD_178015 | JGI IMG/M metagenome (GOLD analysis project Ga0228698, IMG submission 178015) | Freshwater microbial communities from McNutts Creek, Athens, Georgia, United States - 1-17_Aug_MG | ecosystem: Environmental > Aquatic > Freshwater > Creek | place: USA: Georgia... | reverse complement strand
GTGCTCCTGCACCCGATTTGTCACAGGCGTGTCCACGCCCTAGGTTTGAAGGTTATCAAGCCGGTCTCCAGTACGGGAGACTTGAATCTGGTGAAGCGGTTGAAGGGTATGCACCCTGATGAAACCGTGTAGCCGGTGGTCGTGCGTGAGCCGTGTGCGGTGAAAGTCGCAAGCACGGTTCTTAGGGGGGGGTATCATTGAAAAATGATGCCCCTACCCTCCAAGATCATCGACGCCATCCTGCACGATGCCGCCAGCATCGCGGCCATCCGAAAAGACATCCACGCTCACCCTGAACTGTGCTTCGAAGAAGTGCGCACCGCCGACGTGGTCGCCCAGCAACTGATCGACTGGGGCATCCCGGTCCACCGGGGCATGGGCACCACCGGGGTGGTCGGCATTGTGCATGGACGTGACGGCGGCGCTTGCGGCCGGGGTGTTGGCTTGCGGGCCGACATGGATGCGCTGCCCATGCAAGAGTTCAACACCTTTGCCCACGCCAGCCAGCACCACGGCAAGATGCACGCTTGCGGTCACGATGGGCACACCGCCATGCTGCTGGCGGCGGCCAAGCACTTGGCCAAGCACCGCGACTTTGACGGCACGGTGTACCTGATCTTCCAACCGGCCGAAGAAGGCGGCGGCGGTGCTCAAGAAATGATCCAGGACGGTCTGTTTGAGAAATTCCCGATGCAGGCTGTCTTTGGCATGCACAACTGGCCCGGCGCAGAAGTCGGCACTTTTGCCGTGAGCCCCGGTCCGGTGATGGCCTCCAGCAACGAGTTCAAGATCACCATCCGCGGCAAAGGCAGTCACGCCGCCCTGCCCCACAACGGCATCGACCCGGTGCCGATCGCTTGCCAGATGGTTCAAGCGTTTCAAACCATCATCACACGCAACAAAAAGCCGGTCGATGCGGGCGTGATCTCGGTCACCATGATCCACGCCGGTGAAGCCACCAATGTGGTGCCCGACTCGTGCGAGTTGCAAGGCACGGTGCGCACCTTCAGTGTCGAAGTGCTGGACCTGATCGAATCACGCATGCGCCAAGTGGCCGAATCCATTTGCACGGCCTTTGAGGCCCGCTGCGACTTCGAGTTTGACCGCAACTACCCACCCACCATCAACAGCGAAGCCGAAGCCCTCTTTGCACGCCAGGTCATGAACAGCATCGTCGGCGAGTCCAACGTGCTGGTGCAAGAGCCCACCATGGGTGCGGAAGACTTCTCTTACATGTTGCAGGCCAAGCCGGGGGCTTATGTGTTCATCTCCAACGGCGATGGCGCTCACCGCGAGATGGGACATGGCGGCGGCCCTTGCACCTTGCACAACCCCAGCTACGACTTCAACGACGATTTGATCCCCTTGGGCGGCACCTATTGGGTCGAGTTGGCCACGCAGTGGCTGGCACAGCCCACACAGACGAAAGCTTGAAACCATGACACCGCGCATTTTGGTTCTGGGGGGCACTGGCTTTGTCGGTCGCCAAGTGTGCGAGCAGCTGGCCCGTTTGGGTTGGCGCATCACCGTGCCCACGCGCCGCGCCGAGAAGGCCGCCGCCATCCAGAGCTTGCCCGGTCTCACGGTGGTCGAGGCATCGGTTCACCAGGACGCCGATTTGGCCAGGCTGATGCCCGGGCACGATGCCGTGGTCAATCTGGTGGCTGTGCTGCATGGTGATGAACAACGGTTTGAGCAGGTGCATGTGGGCTTGCCTGAGCGCATTGCGCAGGCCATGCAGCAAGCGGGTGTGCATCGCCTGGTGCACATCAGCGCACTGGGTGCCGATGCCCAAGGGCCATCCATGTACCAGCGCAGCAAGGCAAAAGGCGAAGCGGTCTTGCGTCAGGCCGGACTGGAGCTGACGATCTTGCGCCCCAGCGTGATTTTTGGCGCAGAAGACAAATTCCTGAACCTGTTTGCCGATCTGCAAAAAATCGCTCCATTCATGCCGCTGGCGGGAGCTGCCACGCGCTTTCAGCCCGTGTGGGTGGGCGATGTCGCGCGGGCGGTGGTGCGCTGCCTGCAAGGTCGGCACACCATCGGGCAGACCTACGAGACAGCGGGCCCCGATGTGCTGACGCTGGGCGAGTTGGTCAAAAAATCAGGGCAGTGGGCAGGCATTCGAGGTGGTCAAGGACGCCCCGTGCTGTCTTTGCCCCATTGGGTCGGCTGGGTGCAGGCCTGGCTGATGGAGATGGCCCCTGGGGAGCCCCTGATGAGCCGAGACAATCTGGCATCGATGAAAGTGGACAACACCGCATCAGGCCAATACCCGGGCTTGTCAGATCTGGGCATCCAGGCCAGCAGTGTTGCAGGGCTTGCCCCCACTTATTTGGGCCACCAAGGACCGCGCAGCCGACTCGACGCCTGGCGCGCCCACAGCAGTCGGCCTTGATGCCTTGTGTCAGCGCAGGCCTTGCGCCCTGTGCTGAAAAAGCCCACGGTGAACACGCCAGCCCAGCAAACTGGCCAAGATCAGGGCATAAACGATCACCTCGTTGAAATTGCTTTTGGCCGCACGCATCCACCAAAAGTGCAGGATCGCCAACACCGCCACACCGTACACGACGCGGTGCAACGCACGCCAGCGTGCCCCTCCCAACCAGCGCACGGCACGGTTGAAAGAGGTGGCTGCCATCACGCTCAGCAGCAACCAGGCGCTCACCCCCACCCAGATGAAGGGCCGCTTGAGGACATCCACAGCGATCTCTTGCAGATCCAGGCCCATGTCAAACAACGCGTAACACGTCAAATGCAAACAGGCATACAAGTAGGTCAACAAGCCCAACATGCGGCGAAAGCGGGCCAACTCAGGCCAGCCGCATTGGACCCGCAAAGGCGTGATGGCCAAGCCCAGGCACAAGCCGCGCAAGGTCCAATCGCCCGTGGTGCGGATCAGGTATTCCGCCGGGTTGGCCCCCAGGCCATCCTGCCAGGTCAGCCACACCAGGTGCAACAAAGGCAGCAAGCCCAAACACAAGACCAGCCACCACGCACGGCGCGTGAGCAGCAGTGAACGGCTGCGCATCAGAAAAATTTCTTCAAGTCCATGCCGGCGTACAACTGACCCACCTGGGCTTCGTAGCCGTTGAACATGAGTGTTTTGCGCTTTTTGGCGAGCAAGCCGTCTTCACCAATGCGCCGCTCGGTGGCCTGGCTCCAGCGGGGGTGGTCCACCAAGGGGTTCACGTTGGAATAAAACCCATACTCCTGTTGCGCCGCCTTGGTCCACGAAGACATCGGCTGCTTGTCCACAAAGCGGATCTTGACCAAGCTCTTGGCGCTCTTGAAGCCGTATTTCCACGGCACCACCAAACGCACCGGTGCACCGTTTTGCTTGGGCAAGATTTCGCCGTACATGCCAAAGGCCAACAAGCTCAAGGGGTGCATGGCTTCGTCCATGCGCAAGCCTTCCACATAGGGCCAGTCCAGCACGCCCGAACGCACACCGGGCATGGTCTTTTCATCGGCCTGGGTGACAAACTCCACGTATTTGGCACCGGGCTGCGGCTCGACCCGGCGGATCAGATCGGCCAGCGAATACCCCACCCACGGGATCACCATGGACCAACCTTCCACACAGCGCAAGCGGTAAATGCGCTCTTCCATCGCAGCCCATTTCATCAGGTCTTCGAGGTGGTAGCGCCCTGGCTTTTTCACCAAGCCTTCGATCTCGATGCTCCAGGGATCAGTTTTGAGCGTGTGGGCCTTGCGTGCGGGATCGGACTTGTCGGTACCGAACTCATAAAAATTGTTGTAACTGACGGCATCTTTGTAAGGTGTGGGCTTGTCCATGGTCACACCACCTGACACGCTCGTGGCTTTGCCTATCAACGCACCGCTGCTGCCTTGTTGCGCCATGGCCTCGCGTTGACCCCAGCCCGTCAAAACAAGCCCACCCACCCCGGCTGCCAAGCCTTGAATGATTTGACGCCGACTTTGATAAATTTTCAGCGGCGTGATTTCACTCTCCGGAAAATGACAAAATTGTCGACTGGATGGATGGATCGTCATGGCATTACTTCAATTAGAGAATAAGAATCACATTTTGATCCATCTTGAATACCCTTATTGATTGGCTTCCACTTTTCCTGAACTCAAACCATGCACGCCGCCATTGTTCTGGTGATTTCCATTGTTTTGGCCATCCATCTGGTCCTTCCCTTGGGAACCTGGATCATGCTGTCTGGGCGGCGTGACGACAAAACCCGTTTATGGTTCATCGGCACAACTCTGTTCAGCCTCTCCATGTGCACCGTGGCCCTTCGGCCTTACGTCAGCGAATTCATCTCATTCACATTGCCTTGGATCATGGCCATCGCTGCATGGCTGGTCGTGATCGAAACATTCCGACGTGAACTTCAACGCCGCGCCAGTACATGGAAATTGATCTTGTGTGTGATCGCAAGCTGGATGCTCTATTTGCTGTGGGTATTCAAAATCGGAGAAATCAAGATTTTGGGAGGTTTGAGTTATTCACTGCTGTTTTTGCTCTTGAGCCTGTATTTGCTCTACCTGCTCTTTGAGCTTGACCGACTTTACCGAAGTAAAAGCATTTCGCTGTTGAAAATTTCGCTCTTTCTTTACAGTGCGATCTATGTGAACCGCATCTACCATTACCTGATCGACGGGTCTGCCAACAACTTGAATGTATTCAGCCTGACTTGGGTCAGCAACCTGGTCGTGGTGGGCTCCATCTTGGCCATCATCTTGCTTTGCATTGGCTACTGGGGCTTCACCCTCGAAAAATCAGGCTTGGAAACACAGCATGCAGAGTCTCAAACTGAAAGCATGCGACAACTGATCAAAGAACGAGACCAATTGCTGATGCTCAATGCCCGGGTCTCAGCCATCAGCAGTTTGTCGTCTTTTTCGGCCATGTTGGTGCATGACATCAGCCAGCCCTTGCAAGCCCTGGAATTCGGTTTGTACGAATTGCAAAGTCAAGCGACACCTGATCAAACGGCAGATCATTTGCGGCACAACATCCATGAATTGCAGCAGCTGTCTACCAAAGCCGGTGAAATGGTCAGCCACCTGCGCCAATTGATGGGACGCGGTCAGGACCATGTCTCAGCCATCGATCCCCACATGGCTTTGCAGCCCATCTTGCCCATCCTCCAGGGAGAAGCGCTGCAGCGAGGCATCGCACTGACCTACAAGTCCCAGTTGAACACCCCTACCCGGATCATGTCCAATGTGGTCATGTTGCAACGCATTGTGTTCAATGCGGTGGGCAATGCACTCGATGCCCTCCAAGATCAACCCAAAACGCAGGCCTGCATACAGATTCAGTTGTACACGCAAGTCAAAGCTCATGAGACATGGACCGTGCTGGAAATCGCAGACAACGGCCCCGGATTCAGTGAGGATGTGCTGTCCCAGCTCAGTGCCCCGATCCAGAGCACGAAACCCCATGGCATGGGTCTGAGCCTGATGCTGACGCAGAGCATGGTCCGCATGTGGGGTGGTCACACCCAAATTGACAACCACCCTGCTGGCCAAATACCTGGCGGCTTGTTGCAAATTTGGCTGCGCACTGCAGCAGATGAAAAATCGATTTAAAATTTGAATTTGTGATTTTTATCAATTCATAACCATGGCAGCACAGCCCATCATTGATGTCGTGGACGACAACCCTGACATTCGCAGAATGCTGAGTTTGGTGCTGAACACCCATGGATTCACAGTGCATGCCCACGAAAGCGCCGAAGCCTTTCTGGCTGAAGAGCGAACAGCTGAACCCCGATTGCTCATTCTCGACGTGCGCATGCCGGGCATGACCGGCTTGGAACTGCACAGCCGCTTGCTTGGCCAAGGCGAGAAATACCCTGTCATTTTCATGAGCGGTGAATGCCAACCCCATGAAACCACGGCAGTTCAAGCATCAGCCCCCATTGCGTTCCTGTGGAAACCGTTCAACACCCAACAATTGCTCCAAGCCATTCAAGAAGGCATGAAGCATCTGTCTACTGCATCAGCCTGAAGTTCTTTGTGCCACTCACCATGACAAAAGGCCCTCGAAGGGCCTTTTGTCATGGTGCAGACCAGCTGCTGCTCAAAGCGTGCCGTAGCTGTGCAAACCGCTCAGGAACATGTTCACCCCCAGGAAAGCGAAGGTGGTGACCGCCAGACCCGCCAATGCCCACCAAGCCGCCACCGTACCGCGCAAGCCTTTCATGAGGCGCATGTGCAGCCAAGCGGCGTAGTTCAGCCAAACGATCAGGGCCCAGGTCTCTTTGGGGTCCCAGCTCCAATAGCCGCCCCAGGCTTCAGCCGCCCACAAGGCCCCCAGAACGGTGGCGATGGTGAAAAACGCAAAACCCACGGCAATGGCCTTGTACATCACATCGTCCAGCACATCGAGTTGGGGCAACTTTTCGGCAATGCGTCGACGCCCCCACAAAATGCCCGCCGTGATGAACACCGACACGGCGGCATAACCGAGCCAATAACTGCCACCGGCCTCGGACACAACGCGCACACGGAAAGCGATGGGCACAAAGCACAAGGCCACGCCCAGCAACCAAATCGGGGTCAGCTTGTGCCAGCGGGTTTCGCTGGCTTGTTGTTTGATCAGGTAAGCAAACGCCACCATGGCCGCCAAGGCAAACGTGCCATAACCAATGAAGTTGGCTGGCACATGCAGCTTCATCCACCAGCTTTTGAGGGCAGGCACCAGGGGCTGGATGGCATGCGCCTCACGCACCAGGGTGTACCAAAGCAAAAAGCCCACCGCCGCACTGACCACCAGCATGACAAACGCACCCAGGGCGCGGGTTTGGTAATGGTCTTCGTAGTACAGATAAAAGCCGGTCGTCATCCAGCAGAACATGACAAAGACTTCGTACAGATTGCTCACCGGGATGTGGCCAATGTCGGGACCCAGCAAATAGCTTTCATACCAGCGCACCATGGTGCCGATCAAGGCCAGCGCCACGCCCACCCAGGCCATGCGTGAACCCAGAGCTTCGAGCGTCTGCCCCTGGCCCTTGACGAACATGCCCGCCCAATAAAACACAGTGCTGATGAAAAACACCATGCTCATCCACAGGATGGCCGACTGGCTGGACAAGAAATACTTGAGCCAGAACACCTGCTCGGCGCGGGCCAGATCAGCTTGGTAGGAATAAATGGCCAAGAGGGAAAAGACCGCCACCGCCAGCATCAGTGTGCGCGTGGATCGCCAGAACCAGGCCAAAGCCACTGCGGCTGGCACGCTGGCCACCAGGATGCCCTGTTCATACACGTCCATGGCCTGGCTGTAACGTGCAAACGCCCATGCCATGCCCAACACAGCCAATAGGGCAAAGCCCCAATCAGCCAAGCTGCGACGGGAAAAATAACCCGGATTCAAAGTCACACTGGAAGTCATTTGGTGTTCTCGGGACGGCCCAGCAAACGGGCGGCCAATTGGTCAAATTCACGGTCAAGGTCCAAAGTCTGGCGGTTGGCCGACAAGGCCATTTGGGCTCGCGCCCCATCGCCCTGCGGCGACAACCAGACCCACAAGCGGCGCTCACGCACGTAGAGCATCGCAAAAACGCCCAGGATCAGGAAAAAGCAGCCCAGATAGACCACGTTTTTCCCGGGGGCTCTGGCCACCTGGAAGACGCTGGCCTGCACCTGCTTGAAGTCCTTGAGCATGAAAGTCATCGGAGCCGGGTAAAACGGCGCATCGCTCAGCGCCAGCACCGATTGGGCCATGAAGCCCTGCAGCTTGTCGGCTGGCAGTGGTTTGGCCCTGGCCTGTTCACGGGCCACCCTGTCAAGCTCCAACAAAGCGCCGTTCAAGATGCGCACAAACATCTCGCCCGCACGGGGACGCTCTGCCTCGGGCACATTCGTTTCCAGAAAATCCGACAAAGCCTGCAAACCCGCCACCTGCTGGCCTTTGACTTTTTCAAGGCCCGCAAACAAGCCCAAGGCGCGTGCGGCCGAATCGGCCAACTGTCGGCTCAAGTCAGGCCGCTGAGGGTCCACCGCTTGACGGGCATAACGCTGCACAGCGCGCTCACGCAAGGCCGCATCGGCCAGCGCCGCACGCAGGCGGATGAAACCGGTCAGTTCGCCATTCTCATCGGCAGGCGGCCGCAAATAGCGGTAAGGCTCGCCGGGGTTCTCGCGCATGCCCAGCAAGAAGACGGGGACACCATCGCCCGTGTCCACAGGCACCATGTAGTTGTTGTATTCACGGGCTTGGCCGGCGGCATCGCGCAGCTTGTAGCTCACGCTGGGGCCCACGTTGCGCAGTTCTTTGGTTTCGGTGGTTTTGTGTCCGGCCCCCATGCGCTGGTCGATCGCGCTGCGCAGATCCACTTTGCGCACATCCACGCCTTGCGCTGTGCCACCGGCCATGTTCTCGACGTTGATCACGCGCAAGCCGGTGAACTCCAGGCGAAGCTTGTCTTTGCCATTGCTCAATTCGGTGCTGCTGCCAATGACGCCTTCCACCTCAAAGGGCACCGTGGCCGCCGACATGGGCACCGCCTGCAATTTCACGGTCGAGCCGCCGTCGTCAAAGCTGGACTGGTAAATCTCGATGCCTTTGTAGCTGGCGGGATGGTTGACCTCTACCCGAGCGTCGTGCTTGGCCCCGGTGGCTTTGTCGTGGATCACGATGTCACTGGCAAACAGCTTGGGCATGCCCGTGGAGTAGTACTCCACGATGAACTTTTTGAGTTCCACCGAGAAAGGCAGCTCTTGCAGCAAGATGCCATCGGACTGGCTGAGGATGGCCGTGCTCGATGCCGTGTCCTCGGCCACCATCAGGTTGCCACGGAAGGCCGGGTTGCGCTCGGACAACCGGTGTTGGGCAGGCACATCCGCGATCAGGCCACCGCCGTTGTAGATGGCTTTGCCGCCAAACCACATTTGAGCGCGCACCATCAAGTCGCCGTCGAGCAAGCCTCCCACGCACACCAGCACGATGGCCGAGTGGGCAGCGATATAACCCAGTTTGTTGGCGGCGCCGGCTTTGGCGGCAATCATCCAGCCCTGGCCCTGTGCGCTGTCACGCGATTGCAATTTCACCTTCCAGCCGCCAGTGGCCAGCAATTGCCCCAAGCGATGGGCAGCGGTCTCGGGCGTCTCGGCCAGTGTGCCTTCGGCTTTGTGATGAAAAGCCTTGAGGCTTTGCTCGCGGATGTTTTCCTTGTAGGACTTCAGATCCGCCAAAATTTTGGGGGTGTTGCGGGCAATGCACAGGCTGGTGCTGAGCACCAGGAAAGCCAGAATCAGTAAGAACCACCAGGCGCTGTACACCGAGTGCAGCTTCAAGCTGGCAAACACCTCGGCCCAAAAAGGCCCAAATTGGTTGACGTAATTGCTGGCCGGTTCGTTTTGCTTGAGCACCGTGCCAATGACAGAGGCAATGCAGATGATGGTCAGCAGCGAAATGGCAAAGCGCATCGAGGCGAGCAATTCCAGCACGGGCTGCCAGCGGGAGGAGCCGTTTTCAGATGCAGTGCTGGAAGCTTCAGTCGTCATGGTGCAAAGTGGGCCGTGCGGTGAGCATGGCCAATGAATCAACAAGGCTGGCCACAAGCCAGAAACGACCAAGGCCGGAAAACCGGCCTTGACTGTTCGAGTTCACCGCCGGTTGCCCGATTGTGACTCAGCAAAATGATGGCGCTGAAAACCACACCACCCCAGGGGCCAGCCCCAAGGAGAGGGATTCATGCGTTCAACGCAGACCGGCCATGTAGTCGGACACGGCCTTGATTTCGCGGTCGTTCATCTTGGCGGCCACTTGGGTCATCTGGACGCTGTTTTTGCGAACGCCGTCACGGAACTGAACGAGCTGGGCTGCGGTGTAGTCAGCATGCTGACCCGACACGCGGGGGTATTGGGCAGGCATGCCAGCACCGTTGGGCGAGTGGCAGCTGGCGCAAGCGGCGATCTGGCGGTCTGGAATGCCACCACGGTAAATGCGCTCACCCAAGGCCACGGTATCTTTGTCTTTGGCAAAGCCGGGCTTGGCTTGCTTGGAAGCGAGCCAATAGGCGATGTTGCGCATGTCGTCATCGCTCAGGCCTGCAGCCATGCCGCTCATGACGGCGTTGGCACGCTTGCCCGATTTGAATTCGCTCAATTGCTTGATCAGGTATTCGGGGTGCTGCTGGGACAGCTTGGGGTTGACCGGTGTGGTCGAGTTGCCGTCGGCGGCGTGGCAAGCAGCGCACATCGCAAAAGCGGCTTCGCCTTTGGCCAGATCAGGCTTGGCGGCTGCAGGGGCAGCAGCGGGATTGGCCAAAGCAGAACCTGCCACCAAAGCGGACAGGGTTGCGGACATCAGGAAAGAGACAATTGACTTCATGGGGCGTCGTCCAAAGGTTGGAAGAATGGGCGCAAAACCCAAGGATTCTACAATGAGGTCTGCGTCAGTTTCCTGACGACACAAGGTTCCCCCATTTATGAGCTCCAGCCCCCGCGTTTCCACCCCCAAGCCCACAACCGCGCCAGCCACTCCGGCCGCCGTGACCCCCATGGGCTGGATGCACACCGCACGTTTTTTGACCACGGCCGCGCAACTGCACCATTTGCCCGCGCTGGACACCCCTGAAATTGCCTTCGTGGGCCGGTCCAACGCCGGCAAATCCACCTGCATCAACACGCTGACCCAGCAAAAACAGCTGGCTTTTGCCTCCAAAAAGCCCGGTCGCACCCAGCACATCAACTTGTTTGCCCTGGGCAAGCAAGGCATCACCGACGCCGTGCTGGCCGACCTGCCCGGCTATGGCTACGCCGCCGTGGCCAAGATGGACAAGCTACGCTGGCAGCAAGTGATGGCCAATTACCTGGTCAGCCGCGAGAACCTGATGGGCATCGTGATGATGTGCGACCCACGCCACGGCCTGACCGAGCTGGACGACATCCTGCTCGAAGTGATCCGCCCCCGGGTGGAGCAAGGCCTGAAATTCCTGATCATCCTGACCAAAGCCGACAAACTGACCCGCGCCGAGCAGGCCAAGGCTTTGTCGATTGCGCGACTGCAAGCGGGCGGCGGAGAGGTCAGACTGTTCTCGGCCCTGAAAAAACAGGGCGTGGACGATGTGGCCCAACTGTTGTGGGACTGGACGCACCCCAAAGACGGTGTCCCGGCCCCCGCACCCGCCGAGCCCCCAGAAGACGAACCCGAGGCGCTGGACGAGTGATCAAGCCCTGATCACGGCGGATCGCCTCACCGCATGGAGCGATCCTTTGACACCCCCCATTGAGACCTGGCAGCAAGCGCTGCCCCACGGCATCACGCTCAGCTGCCGCGCCTGTGGCGACAGGGGCCGCCCAGTGCTGATGTTTTTGCACGGTTTCCCCGAAGCCGCCTTCGTCTGGGACGAGCTGCTGACGCACTTTGCCCGCCCGGAAAACGGCGGCTACCGCTGCGTGGCCCCCAACCTGCGCGGCTACGAGCTGTCCAGCGCCCCCACCGACGTGAAGGACTACCGCGCCAAGTTTTTGGTGCAAGACATCGTGGCCCTGATCGATACCGAATGTGGCGAGCAGCCACTGGCCGCGCTGGTGGCCCACGACTGGGGTGGCGCAGTGGCTTGGAACGTGGCCAACCAGCACCCCGGGCGCATGCGCCAATTGGTGATCATCAATTCACCGCATCCCGCGCCCTTCCTCAAGGCCATGCAAAGCGACCCGGCCCAGCAAGCGGCCAGCGCTTACATGAGTTTCTTGGTCCAACCCCATGCTGCAGCGCAGCTTGCGGCCGATGGTTTTGCGCAGTTGCTGGGGTTTTTACGGGGCGACGACGAGCAGCTCAGTGGCAAGCACAGCCTGGCGGCCACAGCCGCGCCCTGGCTCACACCCAAAGTGGAAGAAAAGTACCGCTTTGTCTGGTCGCAGGGCCTTGAGGGCGGCTTGAATTACTACCGTGCATCGCCCCTGCGGCCCGTCACTGCCACGGAGGACTTCATCTCGGCCATGGTGCTGCCGCCCGAGATCTTGCGCATCGATGTGCCCACGCTGGTGCTGTGGGCGCAAGACGACATCGCCTTGCGGCCTTGCCTGACCGAGGGCCTGGAGCAGCACGTGCCCGACCTGACCCTGGTGCCCATTGAAAACGCCACGCACTGGGTGGTGCACGAACAACCCGACAGGGTGATCGCTGAAATCAGCCGCTTTTTGCAGCGCCCCGTTCAGTAAACGCCCGGCTCACCCGGGGGACGGGTCTTGAACCGCTTGTGCACCCAATAGTATTGGGCGGGCTCGGTCATGATGTACTGCGCCAGCTGCGCGTTCATGCGCAAGGTATCGGCCTGCACATCGTCACTGGGAAAGTCCGCCCAAGGCTGGCCCACCTCGATGTCATAGCCCTGCGCGGTCAAGCGAGTGACCACCGGGACCACCTGCGCGCCCACCAATTTGGCCATGCGCGACAAGGACGGCACGGTGGCCGCGTTCACACCCATGAAGGGCACAAAAATCGAGTCTTCCGGGCCCAAATCCATATCGGGAGACAAATGAAGTCGCTCGCCCCGCTTGAGACCCACGATGATTTTTCGGATGCCATCGTGGCGAAAATAGGGCTTGACCCCGCCCCAGCGCTCACGGCCCTGACGCACCCAAGCTTCCAGCTCCGGGTTGGTTTGCGTCACATAAATGAAGGCCACGGGCTGTTTGGCATTCATGGCCACGGCTGTGCCGCCTGCATCGAGCCCCACAAAGTGCGGTGCAAACAAGACCATGGGCTTTTGCGCATCCAGGGCCTCTGGCACACCACACCATCGCAAGCGCGAGCGCACCACCGCTTCTGGGGCATGCCACAGCCAGGCACGGTCCAACAATGTTTGACCTACCAAACGGAAGTGCTCACGAGCGAGGGTCAAACGTTCGGTCTCGTTCAACTCGGGCATGCACAGCCTCAAATTGGTCAGCACAATGTGGCGGCGCGAACGTGCAAAACACCAAAGCAGCCAGCCCAAACCGGCCCCCACCGCACGCACCCGAGACAAAGGCCAGTGGGCCATCCCGCGCATGCAGGCAATCAAAAATGAAATCATGCGTCTTGTCGAGGTGATTTGTAGCGGGCATAACCCCACAGGTATTGCGCAGGACAGCTCAAGATCACGCGCTCCATGGCCTGGTTGATCTGCACCACCGCCACCCCCAGATCAGTCGACAGATCATGGCCCAAGGTCTGGGTGTGCAGACGAAACCCACGCCCCCAGCTCAGGCGTTCACCCCAAATCAAGACCACGCGGGCCCCGGTTTGGGCCGCCAGACGGGCGGCCAAGGTCATGGTGTAGGCGGGTTTGCCAAAAAACGGGGCCCATTGGCCCATGCCTTCAGGGGGCACTTGATCGGGCAAGAGGCCCACCGCGTGCCCTGAGCGCAGCGCCTTGATCATCTGGCGCACGCCAGCCAGGGTGGTCGGCACCGCCTCCAGTCCTGGGCGGCTGCGGGCTTGCTCCATCACCTCGCCCAAACCCGCATGGCGGGACGGACGGTACAGCACCGTCAAGGGGCCGTGTGCAGCGCCAAAGCGCGAGGCCAGCGCTTGGGCCGTCACTTCAAAGCAGCCCATGTGGGGCGTCAAAAACAACACGCCCTGCCCCGCCGCATAGGCGTCGGCTGCCGCTTGATCAGACGCCCACTGGACGGGGACGGGTCGCCCCAGCCACAAGCGGGGCAACTCCGAGGACATACAGCCCGTCTGCCCGATGGCCCCCAACACATCCCACAAGCTCAAACCCGCTTGACGGGCGTTGTCGACAAAGCGCCGACGGTAGGTGGGCGACAACACCCAAACCAGCCAACCGCCCAGCCAACCCAAAGCGTGCAAGGCCCACAAGGGCCAGACCGACAAGAAACGGAACCATTTCAACATGGGGGGCATTTTGCCTTGAACTGGCCAAGTCCCCCCTGATCCCGGAGCCAAGCCCCGCAGACCAGCGACAGAACCTACCTGTTTTCCAGCAAGTGCGTACCGGTTCCACGCCTGCACACGAGCGAATTCGGTTCATATGATCAAAACGAGCAAATTTTTCAAACCCGGCATTGGCCCAGTCGCCTACAGGATCACCGATGAAAAACGACAACATCACCCCAACGTATTTCAGCACCAGCCAGGCGGCCAAAATTCTGGGTCTGTCGGTGGGCACCGTACAACGCATGGTCGAGACGGGCGTTTTCAAGGCCTTTGTGACCCAAGGCGGACACCGCCGGATCCTGTCGTCCTCGCTCAGCCAGTTTTGCCAAGCCCAAGGTTTTGCCAGCCCACAGCTTGAAAAAGGCACACCCTTGATTTGCATCTTGCACGCCAGCGACCGGATGACGGGTTCACTGGCGCAGATGAGTCATTGGGACGATGTGAAGGTGATCACCCAGCCGCTGGACCTGATGGGACTCAAGCGGTCCATCAGCGCCTTGTTCATCGATGCCCGCATCGCCTGGGTACACGGCTCTCCCATGCACCTGGAAGACACCACCGCGCGGGATGCGCACATCGTGATCTACAACAGCGAGCAGCTGCCGCCCGCCAGTGCCTTGCATGCCGCCAACCATGTGTCCTTGTTCAAGGGCGATATCAGCACCGATCTGGTTTTTGGCTACTTGCTCGGCAGCAGCCGTGAGCACCCCCACCCATTGCCCTGCCCCGTTGAATCGCTCGGCTTGCCCACTCACGAGCAGGTGACGACAGGGTGCGATACCGCGGCACCCGCCCTTTCTGGAAAACCTCATCACGATGCCGGAAAACAAGGCACCTCTTGAAACCCTCGCAAATGGCCTTATCATTAGCACTCGATGGAGTTGAGTGCTAACAACACCCTTCTCCACAGCCTTCAACAGCACCTTCTTGGTGCTTTCGTTTTAAAACCCTTGTTTCAAATCCAGGAGATTCCATGAAACTGCGTCCTTTGGGCGATCGCGTGATCGTCAAACGTATCGAAAGCGAAACCAAAACAGCTTCGGGCATCGTGATCCCCGATTCCGCTGCTGAAAAGCCCGATCAAGGTGAAGTCCTGGCCGTCGGCCCCGGCAAGACCAACGACAAAGGCGAGACCAAAGCCCTGAGCGTGAAAGTCGGCGACCGCGTGTTGTTCGGCAAGTACAGCGGCCAGACCGTCAAGGTCAATGGCGACGAGCTGTTGGTCATGAAAGAAGAAGACCTGTTCGCCGTTGTCGAATAAGTCCACCTTTTCCAACTTTTAAATACATTCAGGAGCTACTCACATGGCAGCAAAAGACGTAATTTTCGGCGGCGAAGCCCGCGCACGCATGGTTGAAGGCGTGAACATTTTGGCCAATGCGGTCAAAGTGACCCTGGGCCCTAAAGGCCGCAACGTGGTTCTGGAGCGCTCGTTCGGCGCCCCTACCGTGACCAAGGACGGTGTGTCCGTGGCCAAGGAAATCGAACTCAAAGACAAACTGCAAAACATGGGCGCACAGATGGTCAAGGAAGTCGCTTCCAAGACGTCTGACAACGCTGGCGACGGCACCACCACTGCGACCGTGTTGGCACAAGCCATCGTGCGCGAAGGCATGAAGTACGTAGCCGCCGGCATGAACCCGATGGATCTGAAGCGCGGCATCGACAAGGCTGTTGCAGCCCTGATCGAAGAGCTGAAGAAGGCCACCAAAGCCACCACCACCAGCAAAGAAATCGCCCAAGTGGGTTCGATCTCTGCCAACTCTGACACCAGCATCGGCGAAATCATCGCCAACGCCATGGACAAAGTGGGCAAAGAAGGCGTGATCACTGTGGAAGACGGCAAGTCTTTGAACAACGAACTCGACGTTGTCGAAGGCATGCAATTCGACCGCGGCTACCTGTCGCCCTACTTCATCAACAACCCTGAAAAGCAAGCCGCTTTGCTGGACAACCCCTTCGTGTTGTTGTTCGACAAGAAGATCAGCAACATCCGCGACCTGCTGCCCACACTGGAAGCCGTTGCCAAAGCTGGCCGTCCTCTGTTGATCATTGCCGAAGAAGTCGATGGCGAAGCCCTGGCCACTTTGGTGGTCAACACCATACGTGGCATCTTGAAGGTTGTGGCTGTCAAAGCCCCTGGCTTCGGTGACCGTCGCAAAGCCATGCTGGAAGACATCGCCATCTTGACCGGCGGCAAAGTGATCGCTGAAGAAGTCGGCCTGACCCTCGAAAAAGTGACTTTGGCTGACCTCGGCCAAGCCAAGCGCATCGAAGTGGGCAAGGAAAACACCATCATCATCGACGGCGCTGGTGCAGCTGGCGACATCGAAGCCCGCGTCAAACAAATCCGCGTGCAGATCGAAGAAGCCACGTCCGACTACGACCGCGAGAAGCTGCAAGAGCGCGTGGCCAAGTTGGCCGGCGGTGTGGCCGTGATCAAGGTCGGCGCTGCCACCGAAGTCGAAATGAAAGAGAAAAAAGCCCGCGTGGAAGACGCCCTGCACGCCACTCGCGCTGCTGTGGAAGAAGGCATTGTGGCTGGCGGCGGCGTGGCTTTGCTGCGTGCACGTCAAACTGCTGGCGTCATCAAAGGCGACAACGCTGACCAAGACGCCGGCATCAAGCTGGTGCTCAAAGCCATCGAAGCGCCTTTGCGCGAGATCGTGTACAACGCCGGTGGTGAGCCATCGGTGGTGGTCAACGCTGTGCTGGGTGGCCAAGGCAACTACGGCTTCAACGCCGCCAACGACACCTACGGCGACATGATCGAAATGGGTATCCTGGACCCCACCAAAGTGACCCGCACTGCTTTGCAAAACGCAGCGTCTGTGGCCTCTTTGATGTTGACCACCGAGTGCATGGTTTCCGAAGCGCCAAAAGAGGAATCTGCTGGCGGCGGCATGCCTGACATGGGCGGCATGGGTGGTATGGGCGGCATGGGCATGTAATTGCCCCGCTGCTGTGCTGGAGGGCCTTGGCCCTCTTGCCCACACGCCAAGCCCCGCGAGCGATCGCGGGGCTTTTTTATTTGTCCGTACACTTCTTGCATCAGGAGATGCCATGACCACCACTTTCCAAAAACACCATGCCACGATGCTGCTCAAGTATTCGGGCATCAGCTTCATTTCAGGCGCGGTGAACCACGGCTTTTTCAGCGGTGAACGTTCGCTGTGGACGGCTGGTCTGGGGGTGATGCTGTTTGTCTTTGCGGCCTGGGTGGAACACCGTCAAAGCGATCGCAGCGCGAACGCACAGGGCCTGATGCAAGCGCTGGTCTGGGGCACTCTGTTGTCGATCGGTCTGGGATTTTTCACGGGTGGCCTGCAACACTTTCCCGATTCGCCCGCCCGCAGCGCCTGGGTGGTGCCGCTGGGCTTTGTGCTGTCGGTGCTGGCCCTGGCCTTGAGCGCCCCGCAACTTTGGCAGCGTGCGGCCATGGCGTATGCCTTGGTCGGTGCCGTGCTGGTGGCCGTGGGCAGCTGGGGGGCTTACCAGTGGTTGCTGGGCCATCCGCAATGGGCGGCCACCGGCCACAGCCATGGCGAAGAAGCCGCGCACCCCGCAGGCCCCGTGGCCCAGGTGGTCAGCCGCAGCATCGCGGTGCAGATGGACGATCAAATGCGCTTCACGCCCGCGACCCTGGAAGTGCAAGCGGGTGAAACCATTCGTTTTGTGGTGCACAACGCTGGCCAAACTGCCCATGAAATGGTGCTGGGCGAGCCGCAAGAGATTGCCGCCCACGCACAAGCCATGAAAGCAGCCGAAAGTTCAGGCCAGGACGGTCACCACAGCCACGGCACGGGCATGGCCATCACGGTGGGGGCCGGTCAAACGGGCGAACTGGTGGTGAGCTTCCCAAGCGCCATGACGCTGCAAATGGCTTGCCTGATCCCCGGCCACTACGAAGCGGGCATGCGCGGCACGCTGAAGGTGCTGCCCGCCGGTGCCGCCACACGGCAGACGCCTTCAGCGCCACCGGCCAAGGCACACGACCACAGCAACCACCAACACTGAGCCCGCAAGCCTGCGGGCCTGGCCTCATGCTTCGACGATGTCGAAGCTGGTGGTGATTTCGGCCGTCTTGCCCAGCATGATGCTGGCCGAGCAGTATTTGTCGTGGCTCATGGCAATGGCACGCTCCACCGCACTGGCGGGCACGCCTTTACCGGTGACGGTGAAGTGCATGTTGATCTTGGTGAAGACCTTGGGGTCCACCTCGGCGCGTTCGCTGGTGAGCTTGACGCTGCAGCCGCGCACATCATGGCGACCGCGCTTCAAGATCAGCACCACGTCGTAAGCAGTGCAACCGCCGGTGCCGGCCAGCAGGGTTTCCATTGGGCGAGGGGCCAAGTTTTGGCCCCCATTCTCAGGCTTGACCGCATCAGGTGCGCCGTCCATGGCGATGACGTGGCCAGAGCCGGTTTCGGCCAAAAATCCCATGCCGGATCGGGTCCCGGCCGCGCCGGTCCAGGTGACTGTGCATTCCATTGTGTTGTCCTTGTTGGCTTGCGCTGGCCAGGGCATGACCGATGCGCTTGGGGCCCGATCGTAAACGGATTTAACGGCCCAGCTTTACATGTTTTTGCAATTTGAGACGCTCAACTTGCTGCAATGCAACAAAAACGCCGGTACAATTTCGAACATGCGTGCTTTTTTGCATGCACCTTTTGTCTCCTCCACCCTCCGAAAAGGTGGATTTGCCCCGGACCGCAAGGCTCGGGGCATTTTTTTTGGCCCGTTATCATCAGGGGCAAACCACATTGAAAGTGGCCGCCACGCGCTGCCGACTGCCCGCCATGTCCAAACACCTCAAGCCCGCCGACTACCTCAAGAAAATCCTGAACGCCAAGGTCTATGACGTGGCCACCGAGTCGGCGCTGGAAACCGCCAAAAACCTGTCGCGTCGCCTTCACAACAAAGTGCTGCTCAAGCGCGAAGACCAGCAGCCGGTGTTCAGCTTCAAGCTGCGCGGGGCGTACAACAAAATGGCGCACCTGACGCCCGAGCAACTCAAAAAGGGCGTCATCTGCGCTTCGGCCGGCAACCATGCCCAAGGCGTGGCGCTCAGCGCCAGCAAGCTGGGCACTCGCGCCGTGATCGTGATGCCCACCACCACGCCACAGGTCAAGATCGACGCGGTCAAAGGCCTGGGGGGCGAAGTGGTGCTGTTTGGCGAGAGCTATTCCGACGCCTACAACCATTCGGTCATGCTCGAGAAAAAGCAAGGCCTGACCTTTGTCCACCCCTTTGACGATCCGGACGTGATCGCAGGGCAAGGCACGATCGCCATGGAAATGCTGCGCCAGCACCAAGGCCCGCTCGATGCGGTGTTTGTCGCCATTGGCGGCGGCGGCCTGATCAGCGGCGTGGCCAACTACATCAAGGCCGTCCGCCCCGAGGTGAAAGTGATCGGCGTGCAGATGAACGACTCGGACGCCATGATCCAGTCGGTCAACGCCAAAAAACGCGTGACCTTGCCCGATGTGGGCCTGTTCTCGGATGGCACCGCCGTGAAGCTGGTGGGCGAAGAAACCTTCCGCGTGTCACGCACGCTGGTCGATGAGTACATGACCGTGGACACCGACGCGGTGTGCGCGGCCATCAAGGACATTTTTGTCGACACCCGCTCGATCGTCGAACCCGCAGGCGCTTTGGCCGTGGCCGCGATCAAACAGTACGTGGCCCAGCACAGGACCAAGGGCGAGACGTATGCCGCCATCCTGTGCGGTGCCAACATGAACTTTGACCGTTTGCGCTTCGTGGCCGAACGTGCCGATGTGGGCGAAGAAAAAGAAGCCTTGTTTGCCGTGACCATCCCCGAAGAGCGCGGCAGCTTCAAGCGCTTTTTGGAGCTGATCGGCAGCCTGCCCGGCGGCCCGCGCAATGTGACCGAGTTCAACTACCGCATGAGCGATGCCGACAAGGCCCATGTGTTTTTGGGCTTGTCCACGCACGGCAAAGGTGAAAGCACGAAGATCACCGCCAACTTCAACAAACAGAAGTTCGCCGCGATTGACCTGACGCACGACGAGCTGGCCAAAGAACACATCCGCCACATGGTGGGCGGTCACTCGGCCTTGTCACAAGACGAGCGCCTGCTGCGCTTTGTGTTCCCCGAGCGTCCCGGTGCTTTGCTCAAGTTCTTGAGCCTGATGCGCCCGGGTTGGAACATCAGCTTGTTCCATTACCGCAACCAGGGTGCCGACTACGGCCGCATTTTGGTGGGCCTGCAAGTGCCGCCCAAAGACGACAAGGCCTTTGCCAAGTTCCTGGACACGCTGGGTTATCCCTACGCGGAAGAAACCCACAACCCGGTTTACCGCATGTTCCTGCGCAGCTGAACTTGATCCCCGTTCAGGGGGCTTGAAGCGCAGGCAACTGCAATTCACGCAGGGCGGGGCCGTTCACGGCAGCACCCAACAGGGCACGCCGGGGTCCCAAACTTTGCAGGACCAGACCATCGCCCACGGCCTGCCCCACTCGAAACGGCTTGGGGGCTTGCCCGTCCAGGGCGATCAAGGCGCTGCCTTGACCGTTGGGGCCTGCAATGACCCCCAGCAATGCCAAGCGGCTGGCCTCGATCAGGGTGGTGGATGACACCTCTGTGCCCAAAGCCCCCAAGGCGCGGGGCAGCTGACTGGCGTTGGCGGGCATGGTCTGATTTGCTGAACTGGCCACCGTTGACCTCAGCACCGATGGTCCTTGTGGAAAATGCCAAAACCAATACCCGGCGCTCAGTGCAGCAGCGCACCAAAACAGCCCTGCCACCCATGAAGCAAGAGGGACACGACGTGCAAACGGATGGCGGGCAGAGCTCATGCGCAGATTATGATGGAAGCCATGCAAAACCCACTGTCTCCCCGCTCACGCCGCCAGCGCGGCTTCACCCTGATTGAACTCATGGTCGTGTTGGCCATCATTGGCGTTTTGGCCGCCCTGATCGTGCCCAATGTGCTGGGCCGTGCCGACGATGCCCGCATCACCGCCGCTCGCACCGATGTGGGCAATCTGATGCAAGCCCTCAAGCTCTACAAGCTGGACAACCAGCGCTACCCCAGCGCAGAGCAAGGCCTCAAGGCCCTGATCGTCAAGCCCAGCACCGAACCGGTGCCCGGCAACTGGAAGCCCTACCTGGACAAATTGCCCAACGACCCCTGGGGCCGTGCCTACCAATACATGAGCCCCGGCATCAAGGGCGAGGTCGATGTGCTGTCCTTTGGCGCTGACGGACAAGCCGGCGGCGAAGGCAACAATGCGGACATCGGCAGCTGGCAATAAACCAGCGCTGTTCACAGCCCGAGGCTTCACTTTGCTGGAGCTGTTGGTGGTGGTGGCGCTGATCGCCATCGCCACAGCGGGCGTGAGTCTGTCCCTGCGTGACAGCGCAGACAGCGCCCTCGAACGGGATGCCACCCGCCTGGCCGCTCTTCTGGAAACGGCACGGGCCCAAGCCCGCGCCAGCGGCCTGCCTGTGGTCTGGCGCAACACGCCCACCGGCTTTGTGTTTGAAGGTTTGCCAGCACCCGGCCTGCCGCAAAGGTGGCTGCATGCGCACACACACACGACGGCCCCTCAAGCGGTGGTGCTTGGCCCTGAGCCGCTCATCCCGGCGCAAAGCATTGCCTTGAGCAGCACCACGGGCACAAGCCCCACCTGGTGGGTGGTCAGCGATGGTCTGCGACCTTTTCAGGCGCAACGCACCCCCGAATGGACCGCACGATGAACATCGGCCAGCGCAGCGCACGAGGTTTCACCCTGATCGAAGTTCTGGTGGCACTGGGCATCGTGGCCGTGGCTTTGTTGGCTGGCCTGAAAGCCACCGGCTCACTCAGCCGCAACGCCGACCGGCAAACCTTGAGCCTGCTGGGCCAGATCTGCGCAGAAAACGAATTGATCCGGCTGCGTCTGCGCAGGCAACTGCCCGACACCGGCAACAGCCAGGTCGAATGCCTGCAGCTGGGCCGCCCCTTGCAGGTGGACCTGGCGGTCCAGCCCACCCCCAACCCCAACTTCCGGCGCGTGGATGCACGGGTCAGCAGCCAGGGGGACCATGTGCTGCAACTGTCCACCGTGATGGGGCGCAACTGATGCCCCGCCACCTGCATCCTGCACGCCCCACGGGCTTCACCTTGATCGAGGTGTTGGTGGCCATCAGCGTGATGGCCCTGATGTCGCTCATGGCCTGGCGCGGGCTCGACGGCATGCTGCGCACACAAACGGGTTTGCAACAACGCGGCGACGACATCCGCACCCTGCAAGCGGGCCTGGCCCAATGGCAAACCGATCTGGACCAACTGAGCGAATTGAGCGGCACACCCAGCTGGAACTGGGACGGCAAGGTGCTGCGCTTGACGCGCCGCGCCAACACCCCGGGCGAAGCGGTCCAAGTGGTCGCCTGGACCTGGCGCAACAACCCGGCCAGACCCGGCGGTGGCGACTGGCAACGCTGGCAATCGCCCCCCCTGACACAGCACACGGAATGGCTCAACGCCTGGGCCCAGGCCGAGCAATGGAGCCAAAGCCCAAGTCAGGAAAACCTCAGTGGACAAGTCCAGATCCACGCCCTGGCGGGTTGGCAACTGTTTGTGCACCGGGGCGGCAGCTGGGCCAACCCTTTGTCCAGCGATGTGGTCAACGCCAGCGGCAACAACAGCCCCACAACCGGCAACACGCCCGATGGCGTACGCCTGGTGCTGAGCTTGCCCCAAGGCCCGGCCGGGGCCGGCACCCTGACCATGGACTGGGTTCGCCCCACCCTCTCGGGGGCTGCGCCATGAAGGCCCAAAAAGGCGCGGCCCTGCTGGTGGCCATGCTGACCGTGGCCCTGATCGCCACCTTGGCCAGTGCCGCTTTGTGGCAGCAATGGCGTCAAGTCGAAATCGAGTCGGCCGAACGCGGTCGCAGCCAGACCGCCTGGATGATGAACGGCGCACTCGACTGGACACGGCTGATCTTGCGCGAGGATGCGGTGGCCCCGCACAGCAGGGGTGTGGACCACCTGGGCGAACCCTGGGCTTTGCCGGTGCAGGAGTCCAAGCTGTCGACCTTTTTGTCGCAAGACCAGCAATGGCGCGAAGGCGATGCCGAGGTCTTCCTCTCGGGCTACATCACCGACGCACAATCGCGTTTGAACCTGCGCAACCTGCTGGCCAATGGCCAGGTTTCCACGCCCGAACTCACGGCCTGGGCTCGTCTGTTTGAACGCCTGAATTTACCCCCCAGCCAACTGGAAAGCCTGGCCCGTCAATGGGCGCTGACGCAGTCCGGCGAGACCCCTTCCGCCAACAAGACGGCGACGAATGCGCCGCTGGTGCCCCAACGCACAGCCCAACTGGTGTGGCTGGGCCTGAGTCCTGCCACCGTTCTGGCACTGGAGCCCTTCGTGACCGTGTTGCCTGAGCCCACCCCGCTCAACCTCAACACCGCCCCGGCCGAAGTCCTCATGGCCAGCTTGCCCGGACTCGATCTGGCCAGTGCCCGGCAACTGGTTTCGCTGCGTGAACGCAGCCCCTGGCGCACCCTCGGAGAAGCCCGCCAAGCCTTGGGCCCCTTGGCCAAAGCCATCGACAACACACGCCACAGCGTGCAGAGCAACTACTTTGAAGTCCATGGGCGCATGCGCATCGATCAGGTCGTTCAACAAGAACATGCATTGGTCAAGCGCGAAGGCCAACAAGTGCGCATGCTCTGGCGCGTCCGCACGCCCTTGTTGACGCCTGTTGCCCCCCTACAATGAAGAGCTCATGCGCACCCTGATGCTTCAACTCCCGCTGGGTGAACCCACCGCCCACACGGCCTACCCCCACGCCTGGGTTCAGGCCGATGGATCGCCTGCGCCCCTGAGCTTGAAATCGGCCCCAGCGAACTTGCTCCCCGCCGCCGAGCGCCACACCGATGTGGTGGCCCTGGTGCCTGCCGCCGCATTGTCGTGGCACAAGGTGAATCTGCCCACCGGTCTGCACAAACAAGGCAGCCGCATTGAAGCCGCACTGCAAGGCCTGCTCGAAGAGCGCCTGCTTGACGATGCCACCCAATTGCACCTGGCCTTGCCGCCGCAGTGGAAACACCTGCCCACCGCTTGGGTCGCGGTGTGCGATCGCGCCTGGCTCAAAGCCCATCTGTCGGCACTGGAGTCCGCAGGTTTGACGGTGCACCGCATCGTGCCCGAATTCACCCCCGACACCGAGGCGCTGCACATCACCGCCACCGGTGACAGCACCAGCGGCTGGCTGTGGCTGCGCCAAAGCGGGCGTGGCGTTTGGGGCTTACCTTGGGCTGCGGTGCAGACCGCCACATTGGGTCTGAGCACCGAAGAGCGCCAAGCCGCCCAGATCGATGCCGAACCCGCCCTGGTGGCAGCAGTCTCTGACAAACTGGAAATGCCTGCACGGCTGGTGCCTCCCCACCAACATTGGCTGGCGGCACTGGGCAGTGGCTGGGATCTGGCCCAGTTTGAATTCCAGGCCCATGCCCGCGCCAGACACCTCAAAGCCGTGCAACGTGCCGCCAGCCAGCTGTGGCAACACCCGCAATGGCGCATGGCCCGCTGGGGCCTTGTGGCCTTGCTGGGCGCTCAGCTGCTCGGCGTTCAGGCCTGGACCTGGAAAACCCGCGCCGACTGGCAAGCCCAACAGCAGTCGTGGACGCAGATCCTGCGCGAAAGCTTCCCCGGCACCACCGTGGTGGTGGATGCCCCTTTGCAAATGCAACAGCAAGTCGCACGCCTGCGCGAAGGCTCGGGCGCGCTCAACCCGGCCGATCTGGAATCCATGCTGGAAGCCCTCGGGCAAGCCCTGCCTGCAGACGTGGCCGCACCGCGCCAGTGGGCCTACCAGCCAGGGCAATTGCGCTTGAGCCAATGGCCCCTGAAAGCCGACGATCAGGCCCAGCTGCAACAACGCCTGAACCCCAAGGGCTACCAGCTGCGGGCCGAAGGCGAGAGCTGGCTCATGAGCGCAGGAGCGCCACAATGAAAGCCGCCTACACCGCATGGTCAGCACAAGCGCGGGCCTTCTGGCAACAACGCAGCGCACGCGAGCGCCAAGGGCTGCTGCTGGCCAGCGCCTGTATCGCCCTGGCCTTGGTGTGGCGCATCGCCCTGGCCCCCGCCCTGCAAACCTGGCAAGAAGCCCCCGCCAAACAAGCCTGGCTGGACCAGCAAAGCCAGCAAATGCAAACGCTGCAAGCGCATGCCCAAGAGCTGAAGCAATCCCACGCCCTCACCCGCCGCGAAGCGGTGCAATGGTTGGAGGCGCACCTAGAAGACCTGGGGCCGGGAGCCAAACTCCAACTGCAAGCCGATGCCGCCAGTGTGAGCCTGCAGACAGCGCCCGCGCAGGCGCTGGCCCGCTGGCTGAGCCAGGCACGTGAAAACGCCCATGTGCGGCCTGTCCAAGCGCAGCTCCAGCAAGTGACAAGCCCGCCCTCTTCGACGCCAAACGTGCCCACAGCTGCGCCCGCCGTGGACAGCGCCGTGCGCTGGAGCGGCAGCCTGCAACTGCGCTTGCCCTGATCCCCCATGAAAGCCACCGCACGTCACACCCCCTCATCCGGCAGCGCTTGGCGCTGGTCGATTTCGGGCGCGGTGCTGGGCGCGGTGCTGGCCACCACCGTGTGGGCCCCGGCCCGCTGGCTGGCCTGGTCGGTGGCGCAAGCCAGCCAGGGGCAGGTGCAGCTGGACAACCCACGCGGCACCCTCTGGCAAGGCTCTGCACAGCTGACGCTCAGCGGCGGCGCAGGCAGCCGAGACGCCCAAAGCCTGCCCGGACGCCTGCACTGGCGCATCAGCCCCGGCGGTCTGAACTGGGGCCTGCAGCTGCAGGCCGACTGTTGCATGCCCGCCCCGCTGCATGCCCAATTGCAGGCAGGCTGGTCCACCGTGCGCGTGCAGCTGACGGACCACCAATCGCGCTGGCCTGCCGCCTGGCTGTCGGGCCTGGGTGCACCCTGGAACACCCTGCAAGCCGACGGGCAACTGCAGCTGCGCACCGAAGCCTTGCAATTGCAATGGGTCGCGGGCCGGCTGCAAATGCAAGGCTTGGCCGAACTCGATGCCGTGCAGATGAGTTCACGTCTGAGCCCCCTCAAGCCCATGGGCAGTTACCGCGTGCAAGTGCGCGGCACCCCTCAGGGCACCGCCACACCCGAGTTGCAGTTGAGCACCTTGCAAGGTCCGCTGCAATTGAAGGGCCAGGGCCAATGGGTCGGGGCGCGGCTGCGCTTTTCTGGCGAGGCCAGTGCCGAAACGGGTCACGAAGCGGCCCTGTCCAATTTGCTGAACATCATGGGCCGCCGACAAGGCCCACGCAGCCTGCTTTCTTTGGGATGAACCCATGCACACCATGAACACCTTCTTGCCATCGGGCCGCCTGTCGCTCATTGGCTGCGCCCTCTGCCTGGCCTTGGGCTGCACACCACTGAGCTGGGCGCAAGCGCCCGCCAGCAAAAACAAAGGCAAGGAGCCGATCACGCTCAACTTTGTGAACGCCGACATCGAGGCCGTGGCCCGCACGCTGGCCAGCCTGTCCGGGCACAACGTGGTGGTCGATCCCCGCGTCAAGGGCACCATGTCTTTGTCCAGCCAGGTCGCGGTGCCACCTGCACAGGCCCTGCACCTGTTTGCCACCCAGCTGCGCACACAGGGCTTTGCCCTGATCGAGTCGGCAGGCTTGTACACCGTGCTGCCCGAGGCCGAAGCCAAGCTGCAAAGCGGCACGGTTTCCGCAGGACCGGTGGCCGCCAGCAGCGGCCAAGTGCTCACGCAGATCTTTCGCCTGAACCACGAAAACGCCAACAACCTGGTGCCCGTGTTGCGGCCGCTGATCAGCCCCAACAACACCATCAACGTGAACCCCGGCACCAACGCGCTGGTGATCACCGACTACGGCGACAACCTGCAGCGCCTGGGCCGCATCATTGCCGCACTCGACGTGGCCAACGCCACGGGGGTGGAGGTCATTCGCCTGCAACACGGCATCGCCGCCGACATGGCCACCATGGTGCAACGCCTGATCGACTCGGGTGCCGCTTCTGGCGCTGCCGGCGCAGCCCCCGCCGTGCCCGGACAAACCGACTCGGGCTTCAAAACCACCGTGCTGCCCGAAACCCGCACCAACGCCTTGATCGTGCGCGCCGCCAACCCGGCCCGCCTGGCCTTGACGCGCAGCCTGATCGAACAACTCGACCAGCCCAATGCCACCGGCGCAGGTGCGGCCAGCGGCAACATCCATGTGGTGTACCTCAAGAACGCCGACGCCACCAAGCTGGCCACCACCTTGCGCGCCGCCATCAGCGCCAGCGCCACCGGGGGCAACGCGGGCACCAACACCCCAAGCTTCACAGCGCAGCCCGCCACCAACAGCACACCCGGCAGCACCAACGCAGCCTCGGCCCAGCCGTCCACCGGCGGACAAATCCAGGCCGATCCCGCGACCAACGCCTTGATCATCACCGCGCCCGAGCCGCAATACCGCCAGCTGCGCAGCGTGATCGACATGCTCGACCAGCGCCGTGCGCAGGTGTTTGTGGAAAGCCTGATTGCCGAAGTCAGCGCAGACAAGGCGGCCGAATTTGGCGTGCAGTGGATGAGTGGGACCGGCACCGGCAGCAGCGCCGTCGGCGTCTTGGGCACCAACTTCTCGGTGGGCGGCACCAACTTGCTGACACTGGCAGCCAACGCGGCCAAGGGCACTTATGCGGCATCGCCCGGCTTCAACATCGCCGCCGGCCAGCAACGCAATGGTGTGCTGGCGCTAGGTGCGCTGGCGCGTTTTCTACAGACCAATGGCGATGCCAACATCCTGTCCACGCCCAATTTGCTGACCCTGGACAACGAAGAGGCCAAGATTGTGATTGGCCAAAACGTGCCTTTTGTGACCGGTCAATACACCGCCAACAACAGCACCAACGGCGCGGTCAACCCCTTCCAGACCATCGAGCGCAAAGACGTGGGCCTGACCTTGCGCGTCAAGCCACAAATCAGCGAAAGCGGCACCGTGAAGATGCAAATCTTCCAGGAGGTCAGCAGCATCGACAGCAAAAGCTCCAGTACCGCTGGACTGATCACCAACAAACGCTCCATCGAATCGAGCGTGCTGGTCGAAGACGGCTCCATCGTGGTGCTGGGCGGCTTGCTGCAAGACGACACCAGCAGCAGCCAGGAAAAAGTCCCCAGCATCGGCGACATCCCCTTCTTGGGCAATTTGTTCAAGGCCGAAACCCGCAGCCGCAAGAAAACCAACCTGATGGTGTTCCTGCGGCCCGTGGTGGTGCGCGATGGTGCGGCCACCGAAGCCCTGTCTTTGGACCGCTACGAGCAAATGCGTCTGAACCAACTGAACAACCAGCCCACGGCCACAACCGCCATCCCCATCGAAGGCGCTGCCGTTTTGCCCAGTCTGAGTCCCGTGGTGCCCGCCACGCCACCGGTCAAGCCCTGAGCCCATGCGAGTTGCCGTGCGTCATCCCCTGCCTTACACCTTCGCCCGCAGCCACCGACTCTTGCTGGAGGGCGACGATACCCGCCTGACCCTCTGGTTGTGCGAGGACAGCGACCGCTCGGCCCTGTCCGAAGTGGTGCGTAAATTCGGCGCTGTGGGGCTGGACATTCAGCACACCACAGGCGCGGACTTGAGCCAGCGCATCCACCAAGCCTACGCCGGTGGCCAGGCGCATGGCGCGTCGACGGCGGCCGACGTGGTCAGCGAAGTCGAATCCGACGCCGACCTCTCGCGCATGATGCAGGAGCTGCCCGCGGTCGAGGACTTGCTGGAAGCCAGCGACGACGCGCCCATCATACGCATGCTCAACGCCTTGCTCACGCAGGCGGCGCGTGACGGGGCCAGCGACATCCACATCGAGCCGTATGAGCGCCACTCCAGCGTGCGCTTTCGCATTGATGGCACCTTGCGCGAAGTGGTCCAGCCCAACCGGGCGCTTCACGCGGCACTGATTTCACGCCTGAAAATCATGGCCGAGCTCGACATCGCCGAAAAACGCCTGCCGCAAGACGGCCGCATCAGCCTGCGCCTGGGCAGCAAAGCGGTGGACGTGCGTGTCTCGACCTTGCCCAGCGCCCATGGCGAACGCGCCGTGCTGCGACTGCTGGACAAGAGCGAAGCGCGCCTGACGCTCGAAGCGGTGGGCATGCAAGGCCGCGTGCTGCAACAGGTCGAGCAACTGATCAGCCAACCGCACGGCATCTTGCTCGTGACCGGCCCGACAGGCTCGGGCAAGACCACCACGCTCTATGCCGCACTGCAGCGGCTGGATGCGGCACACAACAACATCATGACGGTGGAAGACCCGATCGAGTACGAGCTGTCCGGTGTGGGCCAGACCCAGGTCAACAGCAAAATCGATTTGACCTTCGCCAAGGCTTTGCGCGCCATCCTGCGGCAAGACCCGGACGTCATCATGATCGGCGAGATCCGCGACTTTGAAACCGCACAAATCGCCATCCAGGCCTCGCTCACCGGCCACCTGGTGCTGGCCACGCTGCACACCAACGACGCGGCCAGTGCCGTCACGCGGCTGACCGACATGGGGGTCGAGCCCTTCTTGCTCAGCTCGTCTTTGCTGGGTGTGCTGGCCCAACGCCTGGTGCGCCAACGCTGCAAAGCTTGCGCGGGCGCGGGTTGCGACGCCTGCGGACACACCGGCTACGCAGGGCGCACCGGCATTTTTGAACTGCTGGTGGCCAGCGAGGAGATCCGCGCCCAAATTCACCAAGGCGCGGCCGAGTCCGAGCTGCGTGCCACCGCTTTGCGCCAGGGCATGGTGCTCATGCGCGACGATGGCCAACGCCTGGTCGATGCCGGCACCACCAGCGCCGAAGAACTGCTGCGCGTCACGCGCGATTGACCGGCCATGAACAAGCGCCACCCCATCCATGACCCCACTGCGCTGCGCTGCGTGGGCATGGCTTTGGTGGGGGCCATTGCAATCAGCAGCCATGCGCAAGAAGAAAATCCCCCAAGCACGCCGACCGTTGATCCTGCAGCTCCCCCTTGGACCTACAGCCTGGGGCTTCGCACCGAGATCACCGACTTGCGCTATCCGGGCACACAAAAACTGCACCTCAACTTGGGGCTGCGTTATGGGCCCTGGCGGATTGGCCCCACCGATGGCAGCAACTGGCACCGTTTTGGCCAAGTACTGCAAGACAACAGCCTGATTTATGACCTGCGGCAGGACAGCAAATGGAGCATGGCCCTCTCGGGCAGCATCATCAACCTGGACCAGAGTGGTCAATTTGACGCGTTCAAAGCTGGGCGCAAAACCTTGCGTGCCAAAGCGGGGGTGGACTACCGCCTGCCCAACCGTTGGTCTGTGGGCCTGATCGCCACACAGGACCTGTTCATGCGCGGTGACGGCACCACCTTGTCCCCCGTCGTGACCTACCGCCACCCCTTGAGCGAAGACAGCACCTGGATGCTCAGCCAGTCGCTCACCTGGGCCAATGCAGCGCACTGGCAAACCCAGCAGCATCTGGCCCCGAGCGCCGCGATCCATCAAGGCACCGGCTTTGGCGAACTGGGCTCACAGCTGGCCTACCGGCACAGGCTGACCCGGCATTGGGCTTTGTTCAGCCAATTGGCGGCGCAGCGCCCCCTGCAGCCGATCGTCACAAGCGCCTCCACATCTGCCCCCCACTGGAATTATTCAGCCCAGTTGGGCGTGATGTATTTCGACCAATGAAGCCCACGCGCCATGCCCGCCTACCGCTTTGAAGCCCTGCAAACCGACGGTGCCACACGCCAAGGCGTGATCGAGGCCGACAGCCTCAAAGCCGCGCGCAACCAATTGCGTGCGCAGTCCTTGGTGCCGCTGGAAGTGCAGCCCATCACCAGCGGTTCGGGGCACACCGACGGGCAGGCGCTGCCCTGGTGGCAACGGCCCGTGGGGCGCAACCGCGCTTTCAGCAGCAGCCAAAGGGCCGTGTGGACCCGTCAATTGGCGGGCCTGGTGGGCAGTGGCCTGCCCATCGAGCGGGCCCTGTCTGCCTTGGCCGATGAAGCCGACGACGACAAGCAGCGCCAGCTGATGGCGGCCATCCGCGCCGAAGTCAACGGCGGCAGCAGTCTGGGCCATGCCCTGGCGCAACACCCCGGCGAGTTCCCGGCCATCGACCGGGCCGTGATCGCCGCTGGCGAGCAAAGCGGTCATTTGGGCATGGTGCTGGAACAACTGGCCAATGACCTGGAAGAGCACCAAAACCTGCGCGCCAAACTGCTGGGTGCGGCCCTTTATCCGGCCATCGTCAGCCTGGTGGCCTTGGCCATCGTCATCTTTTTGGTCACCTCGGTCGTCCCGCAAGTGGCAGGCGTGTTTGCAGGCACAAAGCGGCAGCTGCCCCTGCTCACCGTCGCCATGCTGGGGCTGAGCGATTTTGTGCGCCACTGGGGCTGGCTCGTGCTGGGGCTGGCGGCGCTGGGCATCACCGGATCTCGCATGGCCTTGCGCCAAGCGGCCTTGCGTTTGAAGTTCGATGCCGCCTGGCTGCGTTTGCCGCTGGTGGGGCGTCTGGCCCGTGGCTACAACAGCGCCCGCTTTGCGTCCACCCTGGCCATGCTCACGGCTGCAGGTGTACCCATCCTCAAAGCCCTGCAAGCGGCCGCCGACACCTTGTCCAACCAGGCGCTGCGGGCCGATGCGCTCGAAGCCCTGGTGCGTGTGCGCGAAGGCGCCCCCCTGGGTTCGGCCCTGACGCAGCATGGCCGCTTTCCCGGACTGCTAGGCATGTTTGCCAAGCTGGGCGAGCAGACCGGCCAGCTGCCCCTGATGCTGCAACGCGCCGCCCAGCAACTGTCCACCGAGGTGCAACGCCGCGCCATGGCCTTGGCCACCGTGCTCGAGCCCTTGCTGATCGTCGCCATGGGCGGCATGGTCATGCTGATCGTGCTGGCGGTGCTGATGCCCATCATGGAACTGAACCAATGGGTCAAGTGACCCGAAGGAGCCCACATGCCCGTCACGCTTGAAGGTCAATTGGTCGTCGCGATTTCGTCTCGCGCCTTGTTCGACTTTGAGGAAGAAAACGAAGTCTTTGAACAAGGCGATGACCGCGCCTACATGAAGCTGCAGCTCGACCGGATTGAAACGCCTGCCAAGCCGGGCGTGGCCTTTTCGCTGGTGCGCAAGCTCCTGGCCTTCAACGATGCGCAGGCCCAGCGTGTGGAGGTGGTGATCCTCTCGCGCAACGACCCGGTCTCGGGCATGCGGGTGTTCCGCTCGGCCCAGCACTATGGCCTGCCCATCCAGCGCGGCAGCTTCACGCGCGGGCAGTCTCCCTGGCGTTACCTCAAGCCCCTCAACGCCAACTTGTTTTTGTCCACACACCTGTCCGATGTGCGTGCCGCCTTGGGCGCAGGCGTGCCCGCCGCGCAGGTGTACCCGCACTCGGCACGGGCCTCTGACGCCTACCCCCACGAAGTGCGCATCGCCTTTGACGGTGATGCCGTGCTGTTCTCGGACGAAGCCGAACGGGTCTTCCAGGCCGAAGGGCTGTCGGCCTTTCAAAAACACGAAAGCGACAAAGCCGCCCAGCCCCTGCTGGCGGGACCTTTCAAGCCCTTGCTGGCGGCGCTGCACCGCTTGCAGCAAGAGGGCACGCCCGCCATGCGCATCCGCACCGCGCTGGTCACGGCACGCAGCGCACCGGCCCACGAACGCGCCATCCGCACCCTGATGGACTGGAACATCGAAGTGGATGAAGCCATGTTTTTGGGCGGTTTGCCCAAGGGCGAGTTTCTGCGTGAGTTCGAGCCAGACTTCTTTTTTGACGACCAGACCGGCCACATCGAATCGGCCGCACGCCATGTGCCCTCCGGGCATGTGGCCTCGGGCATCTCCAACGACTGAGGCCTCAGTCGGGTACAGCGGCAGGCCTGCGGCCTTCGCGCCGCGCGATCCACACCGTGGCCCCCAAGATCACGGCAGCCCCCAGCCAGGTGGATTGACTGGGCACATCGCCAAAAATCAACCAGCCCAAGAGCGAAGCCCAGACCAGGTCCAGAAAGCGCAAAGACTGCGTGGCCGAGATGTCGGCGATCGAAAACGCACGCGTCAGGCAGTAATGCCCCAAGGTCCCAAACACCCCGGTCAACACAAAGCCCCCCCATTGCCACAGGCTGGGCATCTGCCAATGCGGCAGCGCCATCGGCAAACTCAATACCGTGACCGTGATGGCCTGCCACAACACGATCACGCCGGGTTTTTCATAGCGGGTCAGTGCCTTGGTGATCAAAAACGAAGCGGCAAACACAGATGCCGAAGACAGCATGACCAGGTTGTACCAACCGCCTGCGCCCGACATCTTGGGCAAAACCACCACCAGCACCCCGGCAAAGCCGATCAGGGCTGCCACCCAACGGTCGCGGCGCATGGTCTCGCCCAAAAACCAGGCTGCCCCCAGCATGATGAAGATCGGCCCGGTAAAGCCAATGGCGGTCATGTCGGCCAGCGGGATTTGCGGCAAAGCGGTGAACCACAGCACCAGCCCGAGCGTGTGGACCGCACCGCGCCAGAACTGGCCCCGGATGTTGACGGGTTTGTAGGCCTGCCAGCCATCGCGCAGCACCCAGGGCAGCATGACCAGCATGCCCATCAGGTAACGCAAAAATTGGGTTTCGTAGGCATCGAGCTGCATGGACAGGCCACGCGCCACGGTGTTGAGGAGGGAAAACAGCATGCCCCCGGCAACCATCCACAACATGCCACGCACCGGCGCAGGCCAGCTGGCCAAAAGGCGCAAGCTGCGGCGGTGGGCAATGGCGGCGCGTTGGGGGGCCGAAAAAAAAGGCTTGCGCTGTTTCATGCAAGCCCCGTACAGAGAGGATGAATCACAGGCCCATGATAGGCAGGGCCTGTGCAACGGTCAGTCGCTTGAGTTACCCCACTGCAGTGGGGCCATGCGATCAGGCCTGGTTTTGCAAAGCGGCGATGCGCTCTTCGATGGGAGGGTGGGTGCTGAACAGCTGGCCAATGCCACCGGCAATGCCCATGGCCGCCACGCTCTTGGGCAACTCGGCCGTATGCACGCCGCCCAAACGGGCCAAGGCATTGATCATGGGCTGCTTGCGGCCCATCAACTTCGCAGCACCCGCGTCGGCACGGAACTCACGCTGACGACTGAACCAGGCCACCACAATGGCCGCAGCAAAACCCAGCACGATGTCGAGCACCAAGGTGGTCACCATGTAACCGATGCCGGGGCCACTGCGCTCGTCATCGCCCTTGCGCAAGAAGCTGTCCACCGCGTAGCCGATCACGCGAGACAGGAACACCACAAAGGTGTTCATCACGCCCTGGATCAAGGTCATGGTCACCATGTCGCCGTTGGCGATGTGGGCCACTTCGTGACCGATCACGGCTTCGATTTCTTCGTGCGTCATGTTTTGCAAGAGGCCAGTGGACACCGCCACCAAGGCCGAGTCGCGGAAAGCGCCGGTGGCAAAGGCATTGGGGTCGCCTTCAAAAATACCGACTTCGGGCATGCCAATACCGGCTTTGTCAGCCAGCTTGCGCACGGTGTCCACAATCCAGGCTTCGTCGGCGTTTTGGGGTTGATCGATCACGCGCACACCCGATGTCCACTTGGCCATGGGTTTGCTGATCAGCAAGGAGATGATCGCGCCACCAAAGCCCATGATCAGGGCGTAGCCGAGCAAGGCGCTCAGGTTCAGGCCATTGGCCGTCAGGTAACGGTTGACGCCCAGCAAACTGGCCACGATGCCCAGCACCGCCACCACGGCGATGTTGGTCAAGACAAAGAGAAAAATACGTTTCATTTCAAGTTTCCAAGACGCTCTGTGCGGTAGAGCGCTGAGCGAATGTTAGGGGCTCATTGCCCAAAATCAAGCCGCTGGAGTGATTTCCTCAACGGCGTACGGTTTTTCCACCGGCCGCTGCAAACGCTTCGGGCGGAACACGCCGGTGTCGGCATAAAACCCGGCCTCGTCGTTGGCCGCCCACCAACCGGGCACGCCCAACACAGGCAAGGGACTGAAGGGTTTTTGAGCCAACTTATCGGGCGTCAAATCCTGCGCCAACCAGGCATCCAGGTCAGCGGCCTGCACCGCTTGCGGCACACGCCACAGGTGCGCGGTGATGGATTTGTAGGGTTGCACCAGTTTTTCAAGGGCCGCATGACCAAAAGCCCACAAGCGCGTGTGCGCCCACTCGCTGCGCAGGTCCACGAGCGCCTCTTGCCAGCGGTGCGCGGTCAGGGCCGACCACACCGCGTCACTGGTCTGGATCAGCAGAACGTTTTCATCAAAGACCGTGGCCGCATCGCGCACCGGGCCCCGCACCTGCCGCACGCCGGCGCGGGCGATCTCGGCCGCTTGCAATTGGTTGAGCCGTTTTTTGGCCAAGGGGAAATGCATCCAGCACAAGGCGTTGAAGAAATCATGCAAACCTTCGCGCGTGGGCACTTGGCCCGTGGCATAGATGAAGTCTTCATAGGCCTGGCCTTCGGGCAAATCGGCCTGCGGCACAAAACCCACGGGGGCCAGACCTGCGTCGGCCAGCGCCTGTGGCTGCGGACAACCGGCCACCACGCGCTGCGCGATCGGTTGGCCCACCGCACGCCAATCGGCCAGCCAGGGGGCATTCCAGTCGATGTCGGCCACGCCCAGCGTCGTGGCCGGCTCGCACCGGCAGCCCGGGCGGTTCGGGTTCAGGCGCTCACCAGTCGCCACGGCAAGCTCTCGCCCGAGCGCAAGGGTTTGAGTTCGGCCTCACCGAAGGCAAAGCTTTCGGCGGGCGTCCAGCTTTCGAGGCGCAGCGTGATGGTGCCGCTGTTGCGCGGCAAGCCATAAAAGTCAGCGCCGTTGAAGCTGGCAAAAGCTTCGAGTTGGTTCAAGGCACCTGCCTGGTCAAAGGCTTCGGCGTACATCTCGATGGCCGCATGCGCGGTGTAGCAGCCTGCGCAGCCCGTTGCATGCTCCTTGAGGTGGGCCGGGTGCGGTGCGCTGTCGGTGCCCAAAAAGAACTTGCGGTTGCCGCCAACGGCCGCTTGCACCAGCGCCAGGCGGTGCGTTTCGCGTTTGAGCACAGGCAGGCAGTAGTAGTGCGGGCGAATGCCCCCCGTGAAGATGGCGTTGCGGTTGTACAGCAGGTGGTGTGCTGTGATGGTCGCGCCCAGCAGCTCGTCACTCTCGGCCACGTATTGCGCGGCCTCTTTCGTGGTGATGTGCTCCATCACGATCTTCAGCTCAGGGAAATCGCGGCGCAGCGGGATCAGCTGCTGCTCGATGAAAACGGCTTCGCGGTCAAACAGGTCGATGTCCGAAGACGTGACTTCACCGTGCACCAAGAGCAACACGCCTTCGCGCTGCATGGCTTCGAGCACGGGGTAGATCTTGCGCAAGTCGGTCACACCCGCATCGCTGTTGGTGGTCGCACCCGCTGGATACAGCTTGCAAGCCACCACGCCAGCGGCCTTGGCGCGGGCGATTTCAGCCGGATTCAGGTTGTCGGTCAGGTACAAGGTCATCAAGGGCTCAAAGCTCATGCCTTGCGGCACGGCCGCCTGGATGCGGGCCTTGTAGGCCAGGGCCTGCTCGGCGGTGGTCACCGGCGGCTTGAGGTTGGGCATGATGATGGCGCGGCCAAACTGGGCGGCCGTGTGCGGCACCACGGTGGCCAATGCAGCGCCGTCGCGCACATGCAGGTGCCAGTCGTCGGGGCGAGTGAGGGTGATTTCTTGGGTCATGGGGCGTATTGTCTCAAACGTCAGGGCACAGTTCCCCTCCTCCACGGATTCCTGGAGTTTTTGACAACACCGCCGCTCAGTGCACGCTGATCTGAACGTGTTTGCCCACCTTGGACAGCAAATCAATCAGCGCATCCACTGTGAATTTGACCGTTTTCTTGTTGACGGCATCGGACACACGCGAAGGTGCCACCCCCAGAATTTGAGCCGCTTCAAACTGCTTGAGGCGGTTGGCTGCCATCCATTGGGCCAACTCGCCCATGAGTGCCTCCTTGATGGCGCATTTCTCATCGTCTAAATGCCTTACCTTCACGCTGGATGCGCCTGTCTTGGGACGAAGCTCCTCAGCCACGGCGGGCATCACCGGCAAGACAGTCACCATGGGCGAGCCCCTTAGAAGGCGCTGAGCATCAGGATGACTCAGGGTAAATGGAAATGGATTATTCATGGATCAACCGAAGCTTTTCAGGACTCACGTCCAGACAACAATACGTTCCCCATATTGACCAAGCACTCTGGCACCTTCAAAAATTCAGCCAAAGGCAAGCCTTCGCACGCACTTTTGGTAACCATGCACAGCGCCCCCAGAAAGGGGCGCAGATCAAACGCGGCATGAAGTTTAGACATTGGTCTTCGTGATCAACTCATCCACGAACAGGGTCGCACCGCTGTAGCTGTACTGCGAATAGGTGTGCCCCGCTGTGAAGTGGTATGAAGAGCCCAATGTGTTGTTGAGGCTTGCGGCGGTTTGTCCCGATGTCACAGTTGCCCAGTTGATCCCCCACGACAATTGCAGCGCATCGCCCGCATTGCCGTTGACCACCAACATCTGACTTTCGTTCACACCGGCTGTCGCCAGGTTGTCGCTCAAAGAGCTCATGTTCAAAACGGCATTTAAATCGAGCTTCAGTGTGTTGTTGCCCGTACCGGTGATGTCTATGGTTTCAAAATTCTTGACATGTCCCGCTACCGTGACGTTGGTCAGATCCAAAGTCAGGCCTGTACCGTTGACAATGAGCGTATCCACCCCCAATCCACCGTCAAAACTGGCATTACCCGTGGCCACCGCGAGTTTTGCGATATTCAACGAGTTGATGGTGGCACTGTCGGTACCAGCGCCCAGATTGACCACATCGATACCACTGCTGTTGGCCGCCACAATGTTGTCATCGCCATCACCTGTGTTCACGGGCAAAGTGTTGCCATAGAACAAGTACGCGTAAGGTGTATCTGTGGCTGCGGCATCGTAAGCCTGTGTGTCGCTGGCCCCTATACCACTGGCGCCTCCCGTCGTGGCGGTGAAGCTGCCGTCTGCCACAGAAACCGTGGTCACATTGGCTCCGGATGTTGGCGAAGTCACCATCATGGTCCAGGTCTTGGCATCCACTGAGGTCAACGTGCCTGCTGTGCCGTTGGTCACCAGCACATCAGTCGCCGTGAACCCCGTGACGGCTTGGTCAAATTGGAAGGTGTAAATCACACCCACGCCACCGCCAATCAAATCCGTATTGGCATTGTCCAAAATGGTCAGTTTGGGCACGCTGGTGGGGGGGGTGTTCACGGCATAACTGTTGGATGCAGCCACCTCAGTGCCATTGGCATTCATCACCTTGGCCGTGTAGTTCTCGCCACCCGCTGCAATGGTGTCAGAAATGGTCCAGTTGGTGCCATTGACTATGGCATGTCCCAGACTGCTGCCATTACTGAACACTTCCACGTACTGACCCGATGCCAGGGCCGTTGCCAGCAAACCCGACACCGTGCCAGTGGTGTATCGGGTCGAACCGTTGTTGGCCACCGCTAGTGTTTCGGTGATACCGCTGACCGTCATCTGGATGTTGTCCAAATAGTATTTGTCCTGCGGCATGGCTGCAAATTCGATCAAGCTGGTGGCTGCAATGGTGCCAGAATCAAAGTGATTCGGCGCACTGGCTGAGCCCAGTATGGTCTTATTTGGCAGGGGTGTTGTGACACCGTTGACCGCCATGGCCTGGGTGTAATTGGCCATATCCCAAAAGTCGAACGAATAATTGGTTGTTGATTCACTCACCAAATTGAGCCAAGAATCACGTCAAATATTGAGCCACTTGATTGTTGATATTTCTTTACTCTTTTGTGGATAAGTCTAGGGACATCTCTGCTTCTTCGGCTCCTTTCATTGACTTTGACCTATTGCTCTTAGACACTTTTGTCTTGGCACTAGAGCTCCTGAATCGCCAACTTTGATTACCTGTTTCAACACAGGCCCGATTGGCGCAGGTAGTCAGCGATGGTGTGAGCGCGTTCGAGGGACAAACGTTCATTGAGCTCGGGCTGGCCCAGAGGGTCTGCGTGTCCGGTAATGTTCAGGCGCTCAATCTGGATGAATTCATTGCGCAGTCGAGTCAGCAGGCTGTCCAAGGATGCACGGCCAAGTGGGGAGATGGCGGACAGGTCGGAGCGACCAAACGCAAAAAGGGCATCGGCAGCCAAAGTAATGGATTGAGATGCCGGTGCTGGGGCGTCCGATGCTGCGGGGGCAGGAGACACAACAGGCAAGGGACTGGCCGTGCAATCGGTGGCTTGAGGCACACGGGAGATAGTGTGGATTTGTTCGTGAGCGCCGGAGATCTCTTGAAGGGCTTGAGGGGTGAGGACGAGCTGCAGGAACTGGCGACCTTGTTGAGCCTCTTGTACGCGCAGGTATTGGGTTTGAGCGCCTTCGCCTCGAATGACCGTGATGGTGTCCAGATTATCTTTGACGGGGCGATCGATTTGGACGGATTTGACGCCGACTTCACTGGTGCCAGGCGGCAGGCAAAGCACGCTATAGCCTCCGGCCACAAGTGAGGCGTGATATGCACCGTTGACGTAAATGCTTGCGGCACCAGGAACCGAAGAAGGTAAGCGTCCAGCAAAGTCATATTGAGATTGGCTGCGGGGTCTTGCAAGATTGTGTCCACAAATTTGATTGTGGACACAATGCTCAATACCTCAGAGAACCAAAGATATTCGACCCGGCGAACCCAT
>Ga0228698_1000339_pt1 | contig 39697 bp, 38 predicted proteins | sample McNCre117_Aug_MG_FD_178015 | JGI IMG/M metagenome (GOLD analysis project Ga0228698, IMG submission 178015) | Freshwater microbial communities from McNutts Creek, Athens, Georgia, United States - 1-17_Aug_MG | ecosystem: Environmental > Aquatic > Freshwater > Creek | place: USA: Georgia... | reverse complement strand
AGGCGCGCGGCGAGGCGCGTGGCTGCCACGGCGCGACGAGGCCTACCTCGGCGTGCTGGTCGATGACCTGATCACCAAGGGCGTGACCGAGCCGTATCGCATGTTCACCAGCCGCGCCGAGTTCCGGCTGCAGCTGCGCGAGGACAACGCCGACATGCGCCTGACCGAGGCCGGCCGCCGCCTGGGCCTGGTCGATGACGCGCGCTGGGATGCCTTCAGCCGCAAGCGTGATGCGGTCGCGCGCGAGACCGAGCGCCTGCGGACCACCTGGGTCAATCCGCGCATCCTGTCGGCCGCCGAGGCCGAGCGCGTACTCGGCAAGACGATCGAGCGCGAGTACAACTTCTTCGACCTGCTGCGCCGCCCCAACGTCGCGTATGCCGACCTGATGAGCCTGGAGGGCGGACGCTTCCAGCCCCCGGTCGAGGCCGAGGGAAAGCCGATTGTTTCACGTGAAACATTGGGCGAACAGTATGACGCCGTGGTCGAGCAGGTCGAGATCGCGGCCAAGTACTCGGGCTATATCGAGCGCCAGAAGGATGAGGTCGATCGCGCCGCCTATTACGAGAACCTCAGGCTGCCGGCCGAGCTTGACTACCTGCAGGTCGCGGCGCTGAGCATCGAGGCGCGCCAGAAGCTCAACCAGCACCGGCCCGAGACGCTGGGTCAGGCCTCGCGCCTCTCGGGCATCACGCCGGCGACGATCTCGCTGCTGCTGATCCACCTGAAGCGCGGCAAGTTCAAGGGCTTCGCCGATGCGCCGGCCCAGGGCAGCAACGAAGGCGAGGTGGCGGCATGAGCGCGCATCCGCTCGAAGCCGGCCTGCGCGCCGGCCTGCAGGCGCTCGGCCTCGAACTGAGCGACGAACAGGTGGCCCAGCTGCTGGCCTACCAGGACTGGGTTGCCAAGTGGAACCGGGTCTATAACCTGACCGCGCTGCGCGATCCGCAGGAGATGCTGACCCACCACCTGCTCGACAGCCTGGCCGTGATCGCGCCGCTGCGGCGCCATCTGTCGGCCGCCGGTCTGGCGTCGGCGCATCTGCTCGATGTCGGCTCTGGTGCCGGCCTGCCAGGCGCGGTGATCGCGATCGCCTGTCCCGAGGTCGATGTCAGCTGCGTCGATACCGTGGCCAAGAAGGCGCTGTTCATCCAGCAGGTCGCTGCCGCCTTGCGGTTGCCGAACCTGCACGGCGTCCATGCCCGGGTCGAGAACCTCACGCAACACTGGGACGTGGTCAGCTCCCGCGCCTTCGCGTCGCTGGCCGACTTCACGAACTGGTCGCGCCAGGCGCTCGCGCCGCACGGCGTCTGGCTAGCGATGAAGGGCAAGTCGCCGGCCGAGGAGCTGCAGGCGCTGGCCGCCGGGGTCGAAATGTTTCACGTGGAACAATTGCGCGTGCCGGGGCTGGATGCCGAGCGCTGCATCGTCTGGATGAGGCAGCGGGCGGTCTGAGCCGCCCCGGGTCGGGCCGGCGCCTGCATCGGTCCGAGCGAAAGCCTTAAACTCGGGCGCAGTGCCGGTGCCGTGCCCGTTTCGGGTGGTTGTTCCGGATTTTCTTCAAGTTTCCGAGCCCAGCATGGCCAAGATCTTTTGCATCGCCAATCAGAAGGGCGGTGTCGGCAAGACCACCACCACCGTCAACCTCGCCGCCGGCCTGGCCAGGATCGGTCAGCGCGTGCTGCTGATCGACCTCGATCCGCAGGGCAACGCGACCATGGGCTCGGGCATCAGCAAGCGCGAGCTGGAACTCAGCGTCTATGACGTGCTGATCGGTACGGCCGCCATCGCCGAGGCCGCCGTACCGGCCGAGGCCTGCGGCTACCGCGTGCTGGGCGCCAACCGCGAGCTGGCCGGCGCCGAAATCGAACTGGTCGGCCTGGAGCAGCGCGAGCAGCGCCTCAAGCAGGCGCTGGCGGCGGTCGCATCCGACTACGACTTCGTGCTGATCGACTGCCCGCCGTCGCTGAGCCTGCTGACGCTCAATGGCCTGTGCGCCGCCAATGGCGTGATCGTGCCGATGCAGTGCGAGTATTTCGCGCTCGAAGGCGTGTCCGATCTGGTCAACACCATCAAGCAGGTGCGCGCGAACCTGAACCGCGAGCTGCGCATCATCGGCCTGCTGCGCGTGATGTTCGATGCCCGCACCATGCTGCAGAAGCAGGTCAGCGATCAGCTGTTCGCTCATTTCGGCGACGAGGTGTTCCAGACCGTGATCCCGCGCAACGTCAGGCTGGCCGAGGCGCCGAGCTACGGCCTGCCGGGCGTGGTGTTCGATCCTGCCGCCAAGGGCAGCAAGGCCTTCGTCGAGTTCGCGCGCGAGATGGTCGCGCGCATCCAGGATATCTGAGGCAAATATGGGCGAAGCACAGGTGCTGCTGCTGCCGGGCTGGCAGGGCAGCGGTCCCGGGCACTGGCAGAGCCGCTGGCAGGCGCTGCACGGCCATGCGCGCGTCGAGCAGCATGACTGGCAGACGCCGCGCCGTGGCGACTGGCTGGCCCGGCTGGAGGAAACCGTGATCGACGCCCCGGGGCCGCTGGTGCTGGTCGCGCACAGCCTGGGCTGCCTGCTGGTCGCGGCCTGGGCACGCCATTCGCGCCACACCGCGCGCGTGCGCGGCGCCTTGCTGGTGGCGCCGGCCGATCTGGAGCAGTCGGATGCCGCGCCGAGGCTGCCGGGCTGGACGCCGATCGTGCGCGAGCGGCTGCCGTTTTCGAGTTTGCTGGTCGCCAGCCGCGATGATCCGTATTGCGCCTTCGGGCGCGCGCAGGAACTCGCCCAATCCTGGGGCAGCCGCCTGGTCGATGCCGGCGTGCGCGGCCACCTGAATGCCGAGGCCGGCCTGGGTGACTGGCCCGAGGGGCTGGAGCTGATCCGGTCCTGGCTGGACGCCGCCGACTGACAACCACGGCGGCGCGTCCGCCCACCGCAAGACACAGGACAACAGAACCATGGTCACCAAGAAACCCAAGGGCCTCGGGCGCGGCCTCGAAGCATTGCTCGGCCCCAAGCTCGACGGCGGTGCCGGTCTGGACGTCGCCGGCACCGAGGTGCCGGGCACGCTGGCGCTGATCGATCTGGTGCCCGGCAGCTACCAGCCGCGCACGCGCATGGACGAAGGCGCGCTCTACGAGCTGGCCGAGAGCATCAAGGCCCAGGGCATCATGCAGCCGATCCTGGTGCGCAAGCTGGCCGAGGCCGAAGGCGAGCGCCGCCTGCTGGCCTGGCAGCAGCAGCAGGGCCTGCCGGCGCTGCCGCGCGGCGCGCGGCCGGTCTACGAGATCATCGCTGGCGAGCGGCGTTTCCGCGCCTCGCGCCTGGCCGGTCGCGACAGCGTGCCGGTGCTGGTGCGCGACGTGCCCGACGAGGCGGCGGCCGCGATGGCGCTGATCGAGAACATCCAGCGCGAGAATCTGAATCCGCTCGAAGAAGCCCAGGGCCTGCAGCGCCTGGTGCGCGAGTTCGGCCTGACGCACGAACAGGCGGCGCAGGCGGTGGGCCGGTCGCGCAGCGCGGCGAGCAATCTGCTGCGGCTGCTCAATCTGGCCGATCCGGTGCAGACCATGCTGATGGCCGGCGACATCGAGATGGGGCATGCGCGCGCGCTGCTCGGTCTTGAGCGCGCGGCCCAGATCACGGCGGCGCACCAGATCAGCGCCCGCAAGCTGTCGGTGCGCGAGGCCGAGGGCCTGGCCAAGCGGGTCGGCGGCGACGCCGCCACGGCCGAGGCCCCCGGGGCCAAGCCGGGCAAGTCGCGCGATATCCGCCGGGTCGAGGAGGAACTCTCCGACCTGCTGACCGCCGAGGTCGAGGTCAGGCTCAGGAAGCGCGTCAAGCGCCACGGCCGCACCGAGGAAACCGGCGAGCTGGCAATCCATTTTGGCTCGCTCGACGAGCTCAACGGCCTGATCGAGCGCCTGCGCGGTCCGGGCGATTGAAGACGTAATCTCCGCTGCACCGGCATCGGGCCGGCACAGCGCTACCGACGACAGACAGATGAGACTGAAAACCGCATTGGCCCAGGCCGCTTCGGTGCTGGCGCTTTGTTTCCTGCAGACTGCTGCCTGGGCCCAGGCCCAGATGCCCGCTGCGGCCAGCATGGCGCAGGCCGCCACTTTTCCGAAGCGCTTCGAGCAGGTCTGGGAAGTGGTCGAGATCATGGGCCAGCCGCTGGCGTCCCAGCAGCGGCCTGCGCGCGTCGCCCTGCGGGGCCAGGGTGCTCTGCTGGTCGATGGCGGCTGCAACTATTTCTCGGGCCGTTTCGAGCACGATGCGCAAGGCCAGTTCCGGGTTTCCAAATACACCGGCACGCACGGCAGCTGCGAGGTGCCGCCGCGTTCCGAGGCGCTGCTGAATTCGGCGCTGGTGCTGGTCAACGGCTACCGCTGGGACAACGGGCTGGTGCTGAGCAGCGAGAGCGGCGATCTGGTGCGCCTGCGGCCGAGCGCCAACCAGGACACGCAGGAGATCGAGCAGGCCCTGGCGCGGCGCGCCCCGGCGCCTGCGCCAGTGCCTGTGGCCGAAGCAACCGATTGCGAGCCGGTCAAGACCAAGGCCAAGGCGGGCAAGTCGCGTGTCGTCAAGGCGGGCAAGTCGCATGCGGCCAAGGCCAAAGTCAAGGCCCAGGGGAAATCCAGGCACCCGACCAAGACGGCGGTTTGCCAGCCAGCCAAGGCCCTGAAGGGCAAGGCGGGTGCGGCCAAGATGGTGGGCAAGAGCAAGGGCAAGGCCGTTCCGGCCCAGATGGACAAAGGCCGGCACCGGACTGGCAAGGCCATGTCCCCGTCCAGGCATGGCGGCAAGCCGGCGGCCAAGGCCGTGGCCAAGTCCAGGGGCAAGACCCAGACCACCAGGACCAGGAAGCGTCGTCATTGACCTTGGCACCCGGGGATAATCTGGCCAGATCAACTCCAGACACAGGGCAGCATCATGGGCAATCGACTCACGCAAATCGCCACCCGCACCGGCGACGCGGGCACGACCGGGCTGGGCAACAACCAGCGCGTCAGCAAGAACAGCCTGCGCATCCATGCGATGGGCGATGTCGATGAGCTGAATTCCCACATCGGCCTGCTGCTGTGCGAGCAGCTGCCGGCCGATGTGCGACCTTTGCTGGTCGAGATCCAGCACCAGCTGTTCAACCTTGGCGGCGAACTCAGCATCCCGGGCTACGAGCTGCTCAAGCCCGAGGCGGTGCTGGCGCTGGACCAGGCGTTGGCGCACCACAACGAGCAGCTGCCGCGCCTGCAGGAGTTCATCCTGCCGGCGGGCAACCGTGCCGCAGCGCAGGCCCATGTCTGCCGCACGGTCGCGCGCCGTGCCGAGCGCCAGGTGGTCGCGCTCGGCAACGAGGAAGCGATCAACGAGGCGCCGCGCCAGTACCTGAACCGCCTGAGCGACCTGATGTTCGTGCTCGCGCGCGTGCTCAACCGCATGCACGGCGGCGATGACGTCTACTGGAAGAGCGAGCGCCTGCAGCAGGGCTCAGCGGCCTGATGCGAGAGCGTTGCCCGGTGGGGGCGCGCATCGCGTTCTGGCTGCTGCTGGCGGCGGTGGCTGTGCTGTCGATTTCGCCGGCTCGCTATCTGCCGCCCCAGGCCTTCAGCCTGTGGGACAAGGCGCAGCACGCGCTCGCCTTCCTGGGGCTCGGGCTGCTCGGACTGCTGGCTTATCCCGCGCGACCGTTGCGTCTGGCGCTGGCGCTGCTGGCCTTCGGCGGCGCGATCGAACTGGTGCAGGCCGCCACCGGCTGGCGCCATGGCGAATGGGCCGACCTGCTGGCTGATGCGGTGGGGCTGGGGGCTGGTCTGGTGCTCGGCCTGTTCACCCGCCGTTGCGCTGCCAGAAGCCGGGCTGGCCGTACTGCGCCTTGAGGAAATCGATCCACAGCCGCACGCGCAGCGCCAGGTGCTTGCGCTGCGGGAACACCGCGTAGATGCCATTGGGTGCGGCGACATAGGCGTCGAGCACGGTGCTGAGCCGGCCGGATGCGATGTCGGATTCGACCTCCCAGGTGCTGCGCCAGGCGATGCCGTAGCCGGCCAGGCACCATTCGTACAGCACCTGGCCGTCGGTGCAGTCGAGCGGTCCGCCGGGGCGCAGGTGGATCAGCTCGCCCGGTCGGCCGTCCTGCGCCGGCAGCTGGAACGCCCAGCCGCGCGTCTGCGAGGCGTCCGATGACAGCGTGAGGCAGTCGAAGCGGGCCAGATCCTGCGGGCGCTGCGGCTGGCCGTGGTGCCGCAGGTAGCGCGGCGCGGCGACGCACAGGCGCTGGTTGTCGGCCAGGCGCACGCTGACCAGCGACGAGTCGGGCAGGTCGCCGACGCGCACCGCGCAGTCGTAGCCCTCGGCGGCGAGATCGACCACGCGGTCGCTCAGATTGAGCGAGATCGTGACTTCGGGATGCCGTTCGCGGAACAGCGGCAGCAGCGGCGCGACATGGCGCCGCCCGAAGCCGGCCGGCGCGGTCAGCCGCAGGTGGCCTTTGGCCCGCACGCCGCCGGCGCTCACGCCGGCCTCGGCGCTCGCGATCTCGGCCAGCAGGCGCTGGCAGTCCTCCAGGTAGGCGCTGCCTTCGTGCGTCAGCGTGATGCGGCGCGTCGTGCGCACCATGAGCTTGACGCCCAGCGTTTCTTCCAGCGCGTCGAGCCGTCGCCCGACCATGGCCGGCGCCACGCCCTCGGCGCGCGCGGCCGCGGCCAGGCTGCCGCGCGCGGCGACCGCGACGAAGGTTTCCATGGCCTTGAACTTGTCCATCGCAGCTATTCGGGTGTTTTACGTAGCTATTCTGTGGAAAATTTTGTTGATTATGTAATCAAAAGTATGGATTGAAATCGCAAATCGTGGAGTAATCGGCGGGCCCGATTCGCATACAGTCGTGCTGTGGACAAGCCGGCATGTGTGCCGTATTTGTCCGGACCGATCATCACGCTTGGAGGACTCGACCATGACCCGCCCGAACCCGACCGCCCGCATCTCCAGCCACCGCCTGCAGGTGGCGCAGGAGCTGCACCAGTTCATCGAAACCGAGGTGCTGCCCGGCACCGGCATCGCCGCCGACCGTTTCTGGGCCGGCCTCGACGCGCTCGTCGCCGACCTCGCGCCCAAGAACATCGCGCTGCTGGCCGAGCGTGACCGCCTGCAGGCCGAGCTGGACGCCTGGCACCAGGCCCACCCGGGCCCGATCGCCGACATGCCGGCCTACCGCGCCTTCCTGGAGCAGATCGGCTACCTGGTGCAGCAGCCGGCCGAGGTCCAGGTCACGACCGCCAATGTCGATGCCGAGCTTGCGACCCAGGCCGGCCCGCAGCTGGTGGTGCCGATCAGCAACGCGCGCTACGCGCTCAACGCCGCCAACGCGCGCTGGGGCAGCCTGTACGACGCGCTCTACGGCACTGATGCGATTCCCGAAACCGACGGCGCCGAGAAGGGCCGCGGCTACAACCCGGCGCGCGGCGCCAAGGTGATTGCGTTCGCACGTGACTTCCTCGACCAGGCCGCGCCGCTGGCATCCGGCTCGCACCACGACGCGACCGGCTACACCATCGTGGCCGGCGCGCTGCAGGTCACGCTCCAGGACGGCGCGGTCAGCGGCCTGAAGGACGCGGCCCAGCTGCTCGGCTACCAGGGCGAGGCCGCCGCGCCGCGCTCGGTGCTGTTCGCGCACAACGGCATCCATTTCGACCTCGTGATCGACCGCTCGACCGCGATCGGCGCTTCGGATGCCGCCGGCGTTTCCGACATCGTGATGGAGGCCGCGCTCTCGACGATTCTGGATCTGGAGGATTCGGTCGCCGCCGTCGATGCCGAGGACAAGGTGCTGTGCTACCGCAACTGGCTCGGCATCCTGAAGGGCACGCTGACCGAGACCTTCCAGAAGGGCGGCCAGGCCATGACGCGCGGCATGAACGCCGACCGCGTCTACACCGCGCCCGACGGCGCGGGCGAGGTCCGCATGCACGGTCGCAGCCTGCTGTTCGTGCGCAACGTCGGCCACCTGATGACCAACCCGGCCGTCCTCTGGACCGGCGCCGATGGTCAGGTGCGCGAGATCCCCGAGGGCATCATGGACGCGGTCGTGACGACCACGATCGCGCTGCACGACCTGCAGGGCCACGGCGTCAACGGCATCCGCAACAGCCGCACCGGCAGCGTCTACATCGTCAAGCCCAAGATGCACGGCCCGGCCGAAGTCGCCTTCGCCGGCGAACTGTTCAGCCGCGTCGAGCAGCTGCTCGGCCTGGCCGACAGCACGGTCAAGCTCGGCATCATGGACGAGGAGCGCCGCACCAGCACCAACCTGAAGGCCTGCATCGCGGCCGCCGCCAGCCGCGTCGCCTTCATCAACACCGGCTTCCTGGACCGCACCGGCGACGAGATGCACACCGCGATGCTGGCCGGCCCGATGATGCGCAAGGGCGACATCAAGAGCAGCGCCTGGATCGCCGCTTACGAGCGCCGCAACGTGCTGATCGGCCTGCAGTGCGGCCTGCGCGGCAAGGCGCAGATCGGCAAGGGCATGTGGGCGATGCCGGACCTGATGGCCGAGATGCTCAAGCAGAAGGTCGCGCACCCGAAAGCCGGCGCCAACACCGCCTGGGTGCCGAGCCCGACCGGCGCTACGCTGCACGCGCTGCACTACCACCAGGTCAGCGTGGCCGAGGTCCAGCAGCAGATCGAGGCCAGCGGCGACGCCGCCAACCCCGAGCTGACCGAGAAGCTGATGACCGACCTGCTGACCATTCCGGTCGTCGCCGAGGCCAAGTGGAGCGCCGAGGAGCGCCAGCAGGAGATCGACAACAACGCGCAGGGCATCCTGGGCTACGTGGTGCGCTGGGTCGATCAGGGCGTGGGCTGCTCCAAGGTGCCCGACATCAACGACATCGGCCTGATGGAAGACCGCGCGACGCTGCGCATCTCCAGCCAGCATATCTGCAACTGGCTGGTGCATGGCGTCGTGACCGAAGAGCAGGTGCGCGCGACCTTCGAGCGCATGGCCGCCAAGGTCGATCAGCAGAACGCGGGCGACGCGGCCTATAAGCCGATGGCCGGCCACTTCGATACCAGCATGGCCTACCAGGCCGCCTGCGACCTGGTGTTCAAGGGCAAGGAACAGCCGAGCGGCTACACCGAGCCGCTGCTGCACGCCTGGCGCCTGAAGGTCAAGGCCGCGGCCTGATCGATCTCGCCCGGGGCGAAACAACGGGACGGTGCCGCGCGGGCGCCGTCCCGTTTTCGTTTACCACCGGTTCGCGCCGAGCTGGTGCGCCGCGCGGTGCAGGTGGGCGATGAAGTGGCGCACCGCCGGCGTCATCACCGAGTCGCTGCGCACGATGGCGCCTATCGTCAGCGGCAGGCCGGCTTCGGCCAGCGGCACGATGCCGATGTAGGGCGCCGCCAGCGGATGCTCGGCAATCTGGCGCGGCAGCAGACCGACATGGTCGCCCGAGGCCACCAGCGACAGCAGCGCCAGCGTCGAGTTGACCACCGCGCCGACGGCCGGCGCGGCCAGGCCGTGGCTCTCGAACAGCAGCCGAGCGTAGCCGGTGTCGTTGGCGGCGCTGGTGTAGACCCACTTGGCGCCGGCCAGCTGCTCCAGCCGGGTCGCCGTGGCCTGCGGGCTGCCACGGCGCGCCACCACGACCATGGCCGTGCTCATCAGTGCCTCGGTCACGAACTCGCCGCTCGGCAGTCCGCCCGGGATGCCGCCGACCGCGATATCGACCTCGCCCGAGCGCAGGCGCTGCAGGTGGGCAATGAACAACTCCTCGCTGACATGGAGCCGGATGTCGGGAAACTCGCGCCCGAAGGTGCGCAGCGTCTCGGGAATCAGCAGCATCACCGCGACCGGCACCGCGCCGATGTGGAGTTCGCCGCGCATGCGCCCGCCGAGCTGGCTGATCTGGTCGCTGGCCGACTGCAGCTCCTTGCTCACTTTCTGTGCGTGCTCGAACAGCACCTTGCCCTGCGCCGTCGGCACCACCCCATGCGAGGTCCGCACCAGCAGCGGCGCGGCCAGTTCGATCTCCAGCTCGCGCATCATGCGCGTCAGCGCCGGCTGCGCCACCCCGAGGCGGCGCGCGGCGCCGCGCAGGCTGCCTTCCTCGACGGCGGCGATCAGGGCGTTGAGGGTGGTCAGCTTCATGGCAACGGGATTGGGAGCAGGTGGCTCTGGTGATAACGAAATGTTATCGCACGGCGTGACGCCGCATCTATGCAGCCGCGACGCGGATTTCGACAATCGCGGCTTTCCCCTTCCAAGCGAAAACAAGGAGACTCCGATGTTCAAGCAACTGGCCGTCGTCGCGGCCCTGGCGGCCTGTCTGCCGCTGGCGTCGCAGGCGCAGACCTTCCCGACCCGGCAGGTCCGCATCATCACGCCGTTCCCGGTCGGCAGCGGCCCCGAGGGTGTCGCGCGCCTGGTGGCCGACAAGCTGGCCAAGCTCTGGGGCCAGCCCGTGATCGTCGAGAACCGCCCCGGCGGCAACGGCTTCATCGCGATCGACGCCTTCAAGCGTGGCGCGACCGACGGCCACGACCTGCTGCAGCTCGACAACGTGCACCTGACGGCCTACCCGCACCTGTTCAAGAAGCTGCCCTACGACCCGAAGAACGACTTCGATCCGCTGCTGCCGCTGTTCAAGACCTATTTCTTCGCCACCACGGCGGTCAACAGCAAGTACCGCAACGTCGCCGACCTGATCGCCGATGCCAAGGCCAACCCCGGCAAGCTCAACTACGGTTCCTGGTCGATCGGCAACCCGGTGCACCTCGGCTCGGCCCTGTTCGAGAGCGTGACCGGCACCGAGATGCAGCATGTGGTGTTCAAGGAAACCTCGATGCTGTACGCGGCGGTCGCGCAGGGCGACCTGGCGTTCGCGCTCGGCACCAGCGCCACGGCCGGGCCGCTGTACCGCGCCGGCAAGCTCAAGTACCTCGCGGTGGCCGCGCCGCGCCGCATCGCGGGCTTCCCGAACGTGCCGACCTTCACCGAGGCCGGCGGCCCCGCTGGCTTCGAGGTCAGCGGCTGGACCGCGATCGCCGCGCCCAGAAACCTGCCGCGCCCGGTGGCCGACAAGATCACGCAGGACATCGCCAAGGTGCTGGCCGACCCGGACCTGAAGGAGAAATACCTGACCTTCGGCTACGAGCCGTTTCCGGTCGCGCACGAGCAGTTCGGGCAATACATCCAGGCCGAGTCTGCCAGGCAGGCAGTCGTGATCCAGAAGGCCAAGGCCTCGCTCGACTGATCCCATCCCCTCATTCATCGCACGGAAAGAACAGAAAATGGCCACCATCATCGGCGCGATCGCGTGCTCGCACACGCCCACCATAGGCTTTGCCTTCGACAAGAACCAGCAGCAGGACCCGGTCTGGGGCCCGATCTTCGAATCCTTCGCCCCGGTGCGCTCCTGGATCGAGCAGCGCCAGCCCGACGTGCTGTTCGTGATCTACAACGACCACATCACCTCCTTCTTCTTCGACCACTACTCGGCCTTCGCGCTCGGGGTTGGAGCGTCCTATCCGGTTGCCGACGAGGGCGGCGGCGCGCGCCGGCTGCCGCCGCTGACGGGCCACACCGGCCTGGCGCGCCACATCGGCCAGTCGCTGGTGGCGGACGAGTTCGACATGTCCTTCTTCCAGGACAAGGCGCTCGACCACGGTTGTTTCTCGCCGATGTCGATGCTGTGCCCGCACGAGCCCGACTGGCCGGTGCAGGTCGTGCCGCTGCAGGTCGGCGTGCTGCAGTTCCCGCTGCCGTCGGCGCGGCGCTGCTACAAGCTCGGCCAGGCGCTGCGGCGCGCGATCGAGAGCTACCCCGAGGATCTGAAAGTGGCGATCGTCGCGACCGGCGGCCTGTCGCACCAGGTGCACGGCGAGCGCGCCGGCTTCAACAACCCGGCCTGGGATCACCAGTTCCTCGATCTGCTCGAAACCGACCCCGAGCGCTTGGCAGAGATGACGCAGGCCGAGTTCGCCGAACTCGGCGGCATGGAGGGCGCCGAGGTCATCATGTGGCTGATCATGCGCGGCGCGCTGTCGGCTCGGGTGCGCAAGCTCCACCAGAGCTACTACCTGCCGTCCATGACCGGCATCGCGACCGCGGTCTACGAGAACGAGGCGGCGGTGCCCGTCGCCGGCGAGCTGGCGCGCCACCGTGCCCGCATCGGCGCGCAGCTCGCCGGCGCCGAGCGCCTGAGCGGCACCTACCCGTTCACGCTGGAGCGCAGCGTCAAGACCTATCGGCTCAACAAGTACCTGCACGACATGGCGCTGCCGGCGCACCGCGAGGCCTTCCGCGCCGACGAGGAGGTGAGCTACCGCGCGGCGGGTCTGAGCGAGCAGGAGGCCGATCTGCTGCGTCGCCGCGACTGGCGCGGCATGATCCACTATGGTTGCATCTTCTTCGGCCTGGAGAAGTTCGGCGCCGTGCTGGGGATCTCGAACCTGCACATCTATGCCGCGATGCGCGGCGAGAGCCTCGAAGCGTTCCAGCAGACCCGCAACGCGCCCGGCGCGCTGTACTCGGTGGCCTCGACCGATGCCGGGAAAGCCGATTTCGTGACCCGCTGAAGCCGTCGCCCGGTCTTGTCCCGGGCGGCCGCGCTGGCCGGTGTGGGCAACTTGGGTTTTGCCAAGACAACAGATCCACAATCTGGCCGGATTTTTACGCCACCCCGCGCTCCGGGAGCGGGGTTTGGTGAATAAATCAGTTTTTATTACGTAAATATATTACGTGTCAATTATTGATGCCGGAAGCCGGGCTGAATCCGGCCGCCCCTCCTCGCCGTCGTGATGCAGTGCGGACATCCTGCATTATTAAGATGGAAGCTGGCGCAGCGGCCAAGCGTGCGCCAGCGGACAGCAAACAGAGGATGCTCGGATGGAAGTGAACGAACTGCGCGATTTCGAGGAAGACCGGGACGACCCGGCGCGCGAGCAGGCGGCGCGGCGCAGCACCTGGGTCAGCGTCGCGGTCAATCTGCTGCTGACTTGCGCCCAGATCGCGGTCGGCCTGCTCGCGGCGTCGCAGGCGCTGGTGGCCGACGGCATCCATTCATTGTCGGATCTGGCGGCGGATTTCGTCGTGCTGCTGGCCCTGCGCCACAGCCGCAAGGCGCCCGACGCCGATCATCCCTACGGCCACCAGCGCTACGAGAACGCGGCCTCGCTGGTGCTCGGCGCGCTGCTGCTCGCGGTCGGCGCCGGCATGCTCTGGTCGGCCGTGACCAAGCTGCACGCGCCCGAGGCCATCGCGCCGGTCAGTCAGGCCGCGCTGTGGGTCGCGCTCGGCGCGCTGGTGGCCAAGGAAGGTCTGTTCCGCTACATGCTCGCGGTCGCCGAGCGCGTGCGCTCCAGCCTGCTGGTGGCCAATGCCTGGCACGCGCGCTCGGATGCGGCGTCCTCGCTGATGGTGGCGATTGGCATCGGCGGCAACCTGCTCGGCTTCGGCCTGCTCGATCCGATCGCGGCGCTGGTGGTCGGCCTGATGGTGGCCAAGATGGGCTGGGAGTTCCTGTGGGACGCGCTGCACGACCTGACCGACCGCGCGGCTTCCGAGGAGCAGACGCGCGCGATCGAGCGCGAGATCCTCGGCACGCCCGGCGTGCGCGGCGTGCACGATCTGCGCACGCGCCGCACCGGCGACATGATCCTGGTTGATGTGCATCTGGAGGTCGATGGCGACCTGACCGTGCGCGAGGGGCACGAGATCGCGATCGAGGTGCACCGCCGCGTCGAGCAGCGCCATCCGGTGCTCAACGTGCTGACCCACCTCGATCCGGTCTGAGGCCGGACCGGGCGGCCCTCGGGCGTCTTACTTGACGGCCTGGCGCAGCGTCATCGCGCCCCGGATCTGGCCGACCGAATAGCCGGTCGCGCGGTCGTCGGGATAGAGCTGGCCGAGCCGCTGCGCGACGCCGGCGCCCAGATCCTCGGCCTTGCCATGACATTGCAGGCACATCGCCTGGGTGGGGAGCGCGCGCATGTAGCGGCGCACGCTCTGGCCGTTCTCGGTCACGGTGTCCCAGCGCTCAAGCTGGCTGGCATCGGCGCCGGTGGCCTGGCTGCGGTCGAACGACTCCAGCGTCTGGCGCTCCCAGTCGTCGGGCACGGCCTTGGGGTTGCGGTTCTTGAGGCTGACGCGCCGGATCTGCCAGCCGGTCTGCTCGGACGCGGCGCGCGCCATCTTCGGGGCTTCCTCGCGGCAGCTGCCGATCGCGCCGGTCGGCCCGGATTGCTGGATCGCCGCCGTCAGCGTCTGCATCAGCTTCGGGGGCATCGCGGCCGCCACCGAGCGCGCGTCATTGACCCAGGCCGGCTCCGCGCCGGTGGCCGGGGTGTCGGTGGCATGGGCCGCGCCGGCGCCCAGGACGGGCAGCGCGAGCGCGGCGGCGAGCAGGAGGGTCTTGTTCATGATCGTGGCTCCGGGAAATACTTGTGGAATGAAGCATTGAATATACCCCGTGCGGTATGTATGCCGAGGTAATCGCCGCTGCCGTTCGACATTTGCCACAATACCCGCCATGACATCTCACAACGCACCCTATCCGCTGTCGCGCCCGCGCCGTTTGCGCCGCGACGTTTTCACGCGCAACCTGGTGCGCGAGCACCACCTGAGCGTCCATGACCTGATCTATCCGGTGTTCGTGCTGGAGGGCGAGAACCGGCGCGAGCCGGTGGCCTCGATGCCGGGCGTCGAGCGCCTGAGCCTCGATCTGCTGCTGCCGGTGGCGCAGGAATGCGTGGACCTCGGGATTCCGGTCATGGCGCTGTTCCCGGTGATCGATGCCGGGCTCAAGAGCCCCGACGGACGCGAGGCCTGGAACCCCAACGGCCTGATCCCCAACGTCGTCTACGAACTCAAGTCGCGCGTGCCCAACCTCGGCATCATGACCGACGTCGCGCTCGATCCCTACACCAGCCACGGCCAGGACGGCCTGCTCGACGACAAGAACTACATCCTCAACGACGAGACGGTCGAGGTGCTGGTGCGCCAGGCCCTGACCCAGGCCGCCGCCGGCGTCGATATCGTTGCGCCGTCCGACATGATGGACGGCCGCATCGGCGCGATCCGTCAGGCGCTGGAGCAGCGCGGCCACGTCCACACCCGCATCATGGCCTACAGCGCCAAGTACGCCTCGGCCTTCTACGGTCCGTTCCGCGATGCGGTCGGCTCGGCCGCCAACCTCGGCAAGGCCGACAAGAAGGTCTACCAGATGGACCCCGGCAACACCGACGAGGCGCTGCGCGAGGTCGCGCTCGACTTGGCCGAGGGCGCCGACATGGTGATGGTCAAGCCCGGCATGCCGTATCTGGACGTGGTGCGCCGCGTCAAAGAGGAGTTCAAGGCCCCGACCTTCGCCTACCAGGTCAGCGGCGAGTACGCGATGATCAAGGCTGCGGCGCAGAACGGCTGGCTCGACCACGACGCGGTCATGATGGAGAGCCTGCTCGCCTTCAAGCGAGCCGGTGCCGATGGCGTGCTGACCTATTTCGCGCGCGACGCCGCGCGTCTGCTGCGCCAGCAAGGCTGACCCCGAGCGCCGGCATGGCGCTGAGCGTGTATTTCTGGCGCAAGCGCTATCTGGAGCACAGCCGTTGAGTCCTGACATTTCCCAGTCCGCGCGCGAGGTGCTGCGCGAGGTTTTCGGCTACCCGGCCTTCCGGGGTCTGCAGGCCGACATCATCGGCCAGGTCGGGGCCGGCGGCGATGCGCTGGTGCTGATGCCGACCGGCGGCGGCAAGTCGCTGTGCTACCAGATCCCGGCCATCCTGCGCCAGCGCGCCGGCCAGGGCGTGACGATCGTGGTCTCGCCGCTGATCGCGCTGATGCATGATCAGGTCGGTGCGCTGCTCGAAGCCGGCGTCAGTGCGGCCTACCTCAATTCGAGCCTGACGCCCGAGCAGGCGGCAGAGATCGAGCGCCAGCTGCTGCGCGGCGAACTCACGCTGCTCTACGCCGCGCCCGAGCGCCTGAACACCGGCCGCTTCATGGCCCAGCTGCAGGCGCTGCATGAGCGCGGGCTGCTGGCGCTGTTCGCGATCGACGAGGCGCATTGCGTGAGCCAGTGGGGCCACGACTTCCGGCCCGACTACCGCGCACTGGCGGCGCTGCACGAGCGCTTCCCCGACGTGCCGCGCATCGCGCTGACCGCGACCGCCGATGCGCTGACGCGCGCCGACATCGTGCATCACCTGCGGCTGGAGGAGGCGCGCCACTTCGTCAGCAGCTTCGACCGGCCCAACATCCGATACACCATCGTCGAGAAGAAGGACAGCCTGCCGCAGCTGCTGCGCTTCATCCGCGACGAGCACAGCGGCGCCCACGGGCACGATGCCGGTGTCGTCTACTGCCAGTCGCGGCGCAAGGTCGAGGACGTCGCGGCCCAGCTCGCGGCTGCTGGCCTCGATGCCTTGCCGTACCACGCCGGGCTTGATCCGCAGACGCGTCAGCGGCACCAGGACCGCTTCCTGCGCGAGGACGGCGTGATCATGGTTGCGACCGTGGCCTTCGGCATGGGCATCGACAAGCCCGATGTGCGCTTCGTCGCGCATGTGGACATGCCCAAGAACATCGAGGGCTACTACCAGGAAACCGGCCGTGCCGGCCGCGACGGCGAGCCGGCCGACGCCTGGATGGCCTACGGCCTGCAGGACGTGGTGAACCAGCGCCGCATGATCGACGAGAGTCCTGCGGCCGAGGAATTCAAGCAGGTGCTGCGCGGCAAGCTGGAGGCGCTGCTGGCGCTGGCCGAGGCGACCGACTGCCGCCGCGTGCGGCTGCTGGCCTATTTCGGCGAGCCGTCGCAGCCGTGCGGCAACTGCGACAACTGCCTCCATCCGCCACAGACCTGGAACGCGACCGAGGCCGCGCGCAAGCTGCTGTCGTGCATCTACCGCGTGCAGCAGGCCGGTGGCGCGGCGTTCGGCGCCGGCCACCTGATCGACATCCTGCGCGGCAAGCGCACCGAGAAGGTCGAGCAGCACCGCCACGAGGCCTTGAGCACCTTCGGCATCGGCGCCGAGCTGGGCGAGAGCGAATGGCGCAGCATCGCGCGCCAGCTGATCGCGCGCGAGGCGATCCGCGTTGATGTCGAGCACTTCAACACGCTGCGCCTGGGCGAGGAGGCGCGCCCGATCCTGAAAGGCGAGGCCGAGGTGTTCGTGCGCGTGCAGAGCGCGCCGTCGCGGCGCAGCCGCAGCACCGAGCGCCAGCGCGTGGTGGTGGCCGAGGCGACGCTGACGCTGGCCGCGCGCGAGACGCTGGCTGCGCTGAAAGCCTGGCGCGCGCAGGTGGCGCGCGAGCACAACCTGCCGGCCTACCTGATCTTCCACGACGCGACGCTGCGCGCGATCGCCGAGGCCCAGCCGCAGCGCCTGGCCGACCTGCAGGGCATCTCCGGCCTCGGGCAGAAGAAGCTGGAGGCCTATGGGGAGCAGGTGTTGCGGGTGGTCAACCCGTGAACCCCATGCGCCGCTGCTCCCGCACCTCGGGCTTCAGGCGGTGCTCGGCTTCGAGCTGCTCGAGCCAGCCCTCGGGCCCCGGATCTTCCTGCAGCAGATCGAGCTGGCGCCGCACCGTGGCGTAGTCGCCGAGGCAGAGCTGGTCGAGTCGCAGCAGGCGTTCGCGCCATTCCGCGTGCAGTGCAGTGTCGGCGCCGCCGAGCGCCTCGCGCGCGAACAGGGCCAGGCGCTGGTCCGGCGTCAGTGGCAGGAAGCGGATCTTGAAGCTGAAGCGGCGCAGCGCGGCCGCGTCGAGGCGCTCCATCAGGTTGGTGGTGCAGACGAAGATGCCACGGAAACGCTCCATGCCCTGCAGCATCTCGTTGACCTCGCTGATCTCGTGGTGGCGCTGCGCGTCGCGCCGGTCGAGCAGGAAGCTGTCGGCCTCGTCGAGCAGCAGCACGGCCTGCTCGGCCTCGGCCTCGGCGAACATCGCGGCCATCTGCTGCTCGGTTTCGCCGACGAACTTGCTCATCAGGTCGCTGGCCTGGCGGATCATCAGCGGCCGGTGCAGCGTCTGCGCCAGGTGTTCGGCCAGCGCGGTCTTGCCGCTGCCGGGCGGCCCGTGGAAGCACAGCGTGCCGTGGCCGCGCGCGCGCAGCGCCTCGACGATGCGGGCGAGTTCGTGGCGCGATTCGGTGTTGAGCCATTCGAGGCCGTAGGCCAGCGGCTGCGGCCGACTGCTGGCGCCGGCGCGTCGGCCCAGCGCCTGGTCGGCGTGCTGCAGCTGGCGCTCGATCAGCGCGTCCCAGTCTGATCCGTTGTCCACGTCGGCGCCGGCCGGGCTGACCAGGTGCGCGAAGCGCACGGCGGTCTGGATCTGGGCCGGCGTCAGGCCGTTGCGCTCGGTCAGGCGCGCGACCAGCTGGGCCGAGACCGGCAGGCCCGCCAGCGTCTTGCGCACCAGCTGCTCGCGCGCGCCCGGCGGCGGGCTCCTGAGTTCGAGGTGGTAGGCGAAGCGGCGCCTGAAGGCCGGGTCGATCTGGTCGATGTGGTTGGTGATCCAGATCGTCGGCACCGGGTTGCTTTCGAGGATCTGGTTGACCCAGGCCTTGCCGCTGACGCCGGTCGTGCCGGAACCGGCCTCGCCGCGTGCCCTGGGCCGCTGCGGCTCGGACGACAGTGGCGGAAACACGTCCTCTACCTCGTCGAACAGCAGCGCCGCGTTGGCCGTGCCCTTCAGGAACACCTGGGCGATCTGCAGCGAGCGGTAGCGGTCGCGCCCGCTGAGCGAATGGCCCTCGCGGTCGGCGTATTCGACCTCGAACAGCTCCAGTCCGGCGGCCTGTGCGACCACGCGTGCCAGTTCGGTCTTGCCGGTGCCGGGCGGGCCGTAGAGCAGCACGTTGACGCCGGGCTCGCAGCGCTCGACCGCCGAGCGCAGCAAGGCGCGCAGCATCGCGGCGTCCTCATGCACGAAGCCGAAGTCGGCCGGCGTCAGGGTCGAGCGCGGCGCCGGCCGCGTGAACACCGCCATCAGCTCGCTGCGGTCGCGGTACTCGCGCAGCAGCACCGGCGGCAGCCGCTCGCTGACTTTCATCAGGTCGGCCAGATCGGTGATGTTGTGCTCGGACAGCAGGTTCTCGACCAGGCCGATGCGTTCGAGCCGGCTGCCCGTGCGCAGCGCCTCGGCGACCGCAGCGGCATCGACCCCGGCGACTTCGGCCAGCGCCGCGTAGGCTTCAGGCGCGTTGCCGACCTTGAACTCGACCAGCATCGAGCGCAGCTCGCGCTGGTAGCGCGCCAGCGTGCCGTAGAGCAGCAGCGTCCGCTCGGCCGGGTTGAGGCGCAGCAGTTCGCCGAGCGCGGCGATGTTGCGTTGCAGCAGGGTGTCGCGCTCGCGCAGGCGCTGCCCGATCCAGGCGCAGGCGCTGGCCAGCAGCGCCAGCATGTCCTTGGGCGCTTCCTTGGCGTACTCGTCGAGGTGGAAGAACAGCGTGCCCTCGTCATAGGGGCCGAGCCAGATGCCGAAGCGGTCGAGCCAGGCGCGGTCCGCCAGTGCGGCCTGGCCTTCCCAGAGGTGGTTGTCGCGGCAGCGCCGCTCCAGGAACGCGCGCAGGCGCCGCAGCACGGTCTGCGGCCAGACCAGGTGCCGGCCGGTCAGCGCGAGCAGGGTGTTGAGGTCGCGCCTGAGGTTGAAGCGCGGCCCCTGGCGCAGCGCGAGCGCGAGCACCAGCTGCGAGCACATCAGATCGAGGGCCGGAGCCTCGGTCAGCCCCGTGGGCAGCAGCAGCGGTCCTGTGCTTGGCGCGCGCGCGCGGCGGGCCTTGGGCAGGGGTTCGGGCGGAATTGGCACGGCAGCGGCCGGCCGGTCGTGGACCGGCGCCTTCTCGGTCGATGTCGAGCGCTTGACCATGCTTGAACCTTTGTGACAACCCAGCTTGCCGATGCGCGAACCATAGCGCAGCTGGCACCCGCTTGGAAAGTCCCCGGCCACCATGGTTTACCCGCAAGACGGGTCTTGTGCCGCCAGCCTGCAGCGGACCTAGAATGAAGCCGGGCCTGGCCCGCCAAGGAGACTTGCATGAAGCCTGTACCGAGCACCGCCGATTCCGTCCCCGAGCCGGACGTGGCCGATTCCCTGATCCCCTATATCCACTGGGCGCTGCCGCTGGCCGGCGCTGCGCTGATCTTCATGCTGATCTTCATCGCGATCTCGGTGGCCTGAGGCGCTGGGTCGGCATAGGGTCATGTTTTTTTTGCATACTTTATCCCTAGCCAGTTACGAGCCGGTTTCGTAAAATAGACGGCCTTGGCCGACACGCGGGCCGGGGGGCCGGATGCCAACACCCCATCCCCGACAGCGCAAGCCCGCTCCTGCCACCATGCGACAGATCCGGGCGCCGACCGAGACGCAGTTTCTCTGCCGAAAAGGGATATGGAAAGACGTCTCGCCGTCACGGGGGCTTCAGCGGCTCCACGCGGAATCCGACGCATTTCCATATCTTTTTTTTGATATGGAGCTTTAGGATGAACGCACCCGTGATGCAGGGCTTGAACATCAACGCCCCCGCCTACGTCAAACACGCCAAGCTGATTGCCTGGGTCGCCGAGATGGCCGCCCTGTGCAAGCCCGACAGCATCCACTGGTGTGACGGTTCGCAGGAAGAGTACGATCGCCTCTGTCAGCAGCTGGTCGATGCCGGCACCTTCAAGAAGCTCAACCCCGCCAAGCGCCCGGGCAGCTTCCTGGCCTGCTCCGACCCGTCCGATGTCGCCCGCGTCGAGGACCGCACCTACATCTGCTCCGAGAACAAGGAAGACGCCGGCCCGACCAACAACTGGATGGCGCCGGCCGAGATGCGCGCCACGCTCAATCCGCTGTTCGACGGTTGCATGAAGGGCCGCACCCTGTACGTGGTGCCCTTCAGCATGGGTCCGCTGGGCTCGCACATCGCGCATATCGGCGTCGAGCTGACCGACAGCGCCTATGTGGCCGTCAACCAGAAGCTGATGACCCGCATGGGCAAGGCGGTCTATGACGTGCTGGGTGCCGATGGCGAATTCGTGCCCTGCATGCATACCGTCGGCGCTCCGCTGGCCGAAGGCGAGACGGACAGCACCAGCTGGCCTTGCAACCCGAGCGTCAAGTACATCGTTCACTATCCCGAGACGCGCGAGATCTGGTCCTATGGCTCCGGCTACGGCGGCAACGCGCTGCTGGGCAAGAAGTGCCTGGCGCTGCGCATCGCCTCGAACATGGGCCGCGACCAGGGCTGGCTGGCCGAGCACATGCTGATCCTGGGCGTGACCAACCCCGAAGGCAAGAAGTACCACATCGCTGCTGCTTTCCCGAGCGCCTGCGGCAAGACCAACTTCTCGATGCTGGTGCCGCCGGAAGCCGGCTTCGCAGGCTGGAAGGTCACCACCATCGGCGACGACATCGCCTGGATCAAGCCGAATGCCGACGGCAAGATGTACGCGATCAACCCGGAAGCTGGCTATTTCGGCGTCGCGCCGGGCACCAACATGCAGACCAACCCGAACTGCATGCGCTCGCTGAACCAGGACGTGATCTTCACCAACGTCGCGCTGACCGATGACGGCGATGTCTGGTGGGAAGGCATGGAGAAGGACGGCGGTGGCCTGCCCGCGCACCTGATCGACTGGCAGGGCAAGGACTGGACGCCCGAGATCGCCAAGCAGACCGGCGCCAAGGCCGCGCACCCGAATTCGCGCTTCACCGTCGCCGCGACCAACAACCCGGCGCTCGACCCGCAGTGGGATGACGCCAGCGGCGTGGCGATCGACGCCTTCATCTTCGGCGGCCGCCGCTCCAACACCGTGCCGCTGGCCACCGAGGCCCGGACCTGGATCGAAGGCGTCTACATGGCAGCGACCATGGGCTCCGAAACCACCGCTGCCGCCTTCGGCGCGCAGGGCGTGGTCCGCCGTGATCCGTTCGCCATGCTGCCGTTCTGCGGCTACAACATGAGCGACTATTTCCAGCACTGGCTGGACATGGAGAAGAAGCTCGAAGAGTCGGGCCATACCCTGCCCAAGATCTTCTGCGTCAACTGGTTCCGCAAGGGCGCCGACGGCAAGTTCGTCTGGCCGGGCTACGGCGACAACATGCGCGTCATGAAGTGGATGCTCGATCGCATCGAGGGCCAGGCCCAGGGCGAAGACCACGCCTTCGGCATCAGCCCGACCTATGACGAGATCACCTGGGACGGCCTGGACTTCAGCCGCGAGCAGTTCGCCTCTGTCACCGACATGAACCCCGAGCACTGGAAGGCCGAGCTGGCGCTGCACGACGAGCACTTCGAGAAGCTGGCCTACCACCTGCCCAAGGAATTGGTCGAGACCAAGGCCCGCATGGAAGCCCGCATCCTGGGTCAGTGATGAGCGGGGCCTCTGGCCCCTGGATGGCGGCCGCGCTGGGCGCCATCGACCGGAAACACCCTCCGTCGCCTTCAGGCCCGGAGGGTTTTTTGTGTCCGTGAGGTCAGCAGTAGGGCAGCAGCGCCTTGGCCGCCTCGATGCGCAGCGCCAGCGCCACGTGGGTGTCGTTCATGACGCCGAGCAGGAAGTGCTTGGGATCTTGTTCATGGGCGACCGGGAGTGGGCCGGCATCTGGGGCTGCGGTGGCGCCGTGGCTTGCCTGGGCCGGGGCTGGCGTGGCGGGGCCGAGCCGCTCCAGCGCCTGCTCGAAGTCGGCCGGTGTGATGGACGCCAGTCGCGCCAGCCGGTCGGCCTGGCCATCGGGGCTTGGAGGCAGGTCGAGCCAGGGGTCTTCGGCGAACATCGGCGCCAGATCCGGCGCCAGGAAGGCCGACCAGCGATCCTCGGCCTGTTGCCGGGGCACCGGAGTCGCGTGGCGCAGCTGGCCGCTGGCATCGGCACCGGGCAGCTGCGCCAGGCGCGCGGCAGCGATCCCGGGCAGGTAGCGCCGTGCCAGTGCGGCCAGAAAATCTCGCGCCCGCTGCGCCGGCACCGCCTGCGCGAGCGAGAACCAGAGCTGGTAGCCGTCGCGGCCGTTGACCGCGATCGCGGGCGCGGGCAGCTCCAGGTCGAGCTGGACTCCCTGCCACAGCGGCGCGAGCGTGTTCCAGTCGGCGGGCCGGGCCAGTTCCAGCACCAGGGCGCGCACGCTGCCGTCGGGGGCGATCAGGCCGGCACTGGCGTCAGCGGCATCCAAATCTGGCGTGTCGTGGGCGAGGTAGAGGCGTCGCCATTCGGATTGCAAGCGGGTCATTCTGGTGTGTGAAACGGTGTGCTGGTCGAGACTCTAGCCTATGCCCCCGGCATCGAGCCCGTGCCTTCGCTAGATTCGGTACAGTCCTGTCATCGAATGATTGCGAGGTGTTGATGTTCCGGTTCCCGTCTTTTTTGCTGGCGCTGCTGGTCTGCTGCGCGGCAGCGCGGGCCGGCGAGGTCAGCGTCGCGGTCGCGGCCAATTTCAGTGCACCGATGCAGAGGATCGCGCAGGCCTTCGAGCAGGACACCGGGCACAAGGCGCTGCTGTCCTTCGGCGCCACCGGCGCCTTCTACGCCCAGATCCGCAACGGCGCGCCGTTCCAGGTCTTGCTGGCGGCCGACGACGGGACGCCGCTGAAGCTGGAGCAGGAAGGGCTGGCCGTGACGGGATCGCGCTTCACCTATGCGATCGGGCGGCTGGTGCTGTGGAGCAAGCAGCCCGGGCTGGTCGATGCGCAGGGCGCCGTCCTGCGCGGTGGCCGGTTCGAGCGCCTTGCGCTGGCCAATCCCCGGCTCGCGCCTTATGGCGCCGCCGCGCAGCAGACCTTGACCCGACTCGGGCTGTCGGACGCGTTGCGGCCCCGGATCGTGCAAGGCGAGAACATCGGCCAGACCTACCAGTTCGTTGCCAGCGAAAACGCGCAGCTCGGTTTCGTCGCGCTGTCGCAGGTGATCGCCGACGGGCGCCTCGCGCAGGGTTCGGCCTGGATCGTGCCCGCCGAGCTGCATGAGCCGCTGCGCCAGGACGCCGTGCTGCTGGTGCCGGGCCGCGAGCAGCCGGCCACGCAAGCCTTGCTGACCTTCCTGAAGGGTGAGAAGGCGCGCGCGGTGATCCGCAGCTTCGGCTACGGCTTCTGATCGATGCCGCTCGACCCGGACACCCTGCAGGCCATCCGCCTGACGCTGGAGCTGGCGACGCTGACCACGCTGCTGCTGCTGCTGCTCGCGACGCCGCTGGCCTGGTGGCTGGCGCAGACCCGTTCGCGCTGGCGCGCGCCGATTGGCGCGCTGGTCACGCTGCCGTTGGTGCTGCCGCCGTCGGTGCTGGGTTTTTACCTGCTTGTCGCGCTGGGGCCGAACGGCCCGCTCGGGCGGCTGACGCAGGCGCTCGGCTGGGGCGTGCTGTCGTTCAGTTTTTCGGGATTGCTGCTCGGGTCGGTGATTTTCTCGCTGCCGTTCGCGGTGCAGCCGGTCCAGCATGCCTTCGAGGCCATCGGCCGGCGGCCGCTCGAAGTGGCCGCGACGCTGCGTGCCGGTCCGCTCGACGCCTTCTTCACGGTCGCGCTGCCGCTGGCACGCGGCGGCCTGCTGACGGCGGCGATCCTGAGCTTCGCGCACACCGTCGGCGAGTTTGGCGTCGTGCTGATGATAGGTGGCAACATCCCGGGTCGCACGCGCGTGGTCTCGACCCAGATCTACGGCCATGTCGAGGCGATGGAATACGCGCAGGCGCACTGGCTCGCCGGCGGCATGCTGCTGTTCAGCTTCCTGGTGCTGCTGCTGCTGGCCTGGCTGCGGCGCGGCGAGGCGCGGGTGCTGCCATGAGCGGGCTGGAGATCCGGCTCGCGCTGGCGCGCGCCGATTTCGGGCTGCACGTGGACTTGAGCCTGCCCGGGCGCGGCATCACGGTGCTGTTTGGCGCCTCGGGCTCGGGCAAGACCAGCGTGCTGCGCTGCGTGGCCGGGCTGGAGCGCGCGCGCGCGGCCCGCATCGTCGTGGCCGGCGAGGTCTGGCAGGACGATGCGGCCGGCATCTTCCTGCCGCCCCACCGGCGCGCGCTCGGCTATGTGTTCCAGGAGGCCAGCTTGTTCGAGCACCTCGATGTGCGCGGCAACCTGCGCTACGGCCTCAGGCGCAGCCGCAGCGCGACGGCCGGCGCGACCCTGGACGCGGCGGTCGAGCTGCTCGGCATCGGCCATCTGCTCGGGCGCGCGGTCGGCGGCCTGTCGGGCGGCGAACGGCAGCGCGTCGCGATCGCGCGTGCGCTGGCGACCGCGCCGCGGGTGCTGCTGCTCGACGAGCCGCTGGCCGCGCTCGACCTGCCGCGGCGCCAGGAAATACTGCCGTGGCTGGAGCGCTTGCGCGATGAGCTGGGCCTGCCGATGCTGTACGTGACGCACGCGGCCGACGAGCTGGCCCGGCTGGCCGACCATCTGGTGCTGCTCGATCGCGGCCAGGTCCGGGCCGCCGGTCCGGTGCATGAGGTGCTGGCGCGGCTCGATCCCCCAGTCTTGCCGGGCGAGGAGGCCGTGTCTCTGCTCGATGCGTGCGTGACCGCGCTGAGTCCCGAATGGCAGCTCGCGCGCGTGTCCTTCGACGGCGGCGAGCTGTGGCTGCGCGACAGCGGGCTGGCGCCGGGCAGTCGGGTGCGGCTGCGCGTGGCGGCGCGCGACGTCAGCCTGAGCAGCGTCGAGCCACGGCAGACCAGCATCCAGAACCACTTTCCCTGCGTGGTCGAGGCCGTTGCGCCCGATGTCCATCCGGCCGAGGTGCTGCTGCGCCTGCGCTGCGGCGGCGCGGTGCTGCTGGCGCGCATCACGCGCCGGGCCCAGGCCGAACTGGGGCTGCAGCCCGGCAGCCGAGCCTGGGCCCAGGTCAAGTCGGCGGCGCTGGCGCGATAGTCGTCCTGCGCTGGAGCCGCCCTCAGCGCAGCGTCAGCGCGAGGGCGAGCGGCAGGAACACCACCGCCGCGAGGTTGCCGACCAGCACCATCGAGGCCACCTTGTCGGGCTCCTGGTCGTAGCGCTCTGCGAACATGAAGTTCAGCACCGCCGGCGGGAGCGCGCCGAACACCAGCAGCAGCGTCTGCTCGCGCTCGGGCAGATCCACGAGCCGCATGATGGCCCAGGCCGCCAGCATGCCGGCCAGCGGCCGCAGCACGGCGCCGAGGACACCGATGCCGACGGCCTCGATGCGCGAATTGGCCAGCCGCACGCCCAGCGCGAACAGCATCAGCGGGATCGAGATGTCGCCGACCATCTTGACCGACAGCAGCAGCGGCGGCCAGACCTCGATGCCGAGCAGGCCGACGGCCAGCCCGGCCAGGGTCGCGAGGATGGTGGGCGAGCGCCAGATCGTCAGCAGGCGGGTGTGGCGGTCGAGCAGCCAGGTGCCGAACGAGAAGTGCAGCAGGTTCGACACCAGGAACATCACGACGGCGGGCGCCAGCGCCGCGTCGCCGAAGGCCAGCACCGCCAGCGGCAGGCCGAGGTTGCCGCAGTTGTTGAACATCATCGGCGGCACCAGGGTCTTGGGCTGAAGCCCGAGCGCACGCGCGGTCAGCCAGCCGATCAGTCCCGATCCCGCGATCACCGCCAGGGTTGCCAGCAGCAGCGGCAGGTAGTCGGTGATGCGGAAATCCTTGGCTGCCATCGCACCGAACACCAGCGCCGGCACGAAGACTTCGATATTGAGCCGGTTGGCGTGCGCGAGGTCGGGCTTCAGGCGCCGGCCGACGCCATAGCCCAGCGCGGTGATCGCGAACAGCGGAAACAGGATGGAGACGATGCGGATCAGCATGGTCTCGATTGTGGCCGAGCCAGGGCTGGCATCCGGTTCAGGATTCGGGTTTGTCCTGATATTGACTAGATTGTAAAAGTTTAAAATGATAGCCTCTGGTCTTTGAGCATAATAAACAGCAAAAGGGAGGCGGAGGTTTCTGCCATGTTGGATTGCCTCGTTTATCGGTCGAAAGCGACCCATCCGTTCAGTTGTCGTCATCTGTTCCTGCTCTTGAGCCGGCTGGCGCCCGTCAACCGCAGAATGGGAGTGACTGGATGGCTTTTTTATCATGAAGACCATTTCTTCGAGTATGTCGAAGGTCCGGCCGGGGCCGTCGATGGGGTCTGGTCCCGGGTCCGCAATGATCCTCGCCACGGCGACATCGAGTTGCTCAGCCGCAGCCGTGTCGAATCCCGGCGCTTTGGTGGCTGGTCGATGGCCTTCCACAACGACAGCTTGTGGCAGCGCCTGGGCCTGCCGGGCTATTCCCTCTCGGTGCGGGACGATCTGAGCGCGCTGCTCGCCTCCTGCGGTCTCGCCGCTGATCTGAACGCGCAAATCGTCGCGGCCTGAGCGACATCTGCCAAGCCAGAACGCTGGCGGCAAAAAAAGAGCCGCTCTCATCGGAGCGGCTCAGCAGCGCATGCATGACCGGCAAGCACCATGGCTTGCCGAGGTGTCAGATGTAGAACAGATGCTGGGCGCGGATATGGCGGGCAAAGGCCAGGCGCGAGGCTGCCAGGCTGGTGGGGGCTGCTGCCTTGTCCTGCGTGGCTTGCAGTCCGGCCTGCAAGCGCGGATCCTGCTGGGCGAACACCAGGAAACGCGCTTCGGCGCGGGCCTGGGCCCGGCTGCAGGCCCACTGGTCCAGGCGGGCAATCGCGCGCAGACTCAGGCGCCGGGCGGTGCCGGTCAGCAGCAGGCTGCCCGCGAACACCACGGTCCACATCAGGATCCAGGCCAGCAGCAGGTGATCATCCGCCCAGGTGTCGATCAGCTGGTCGGCCACGACGGCCAGGGCTGCGACGGCGGCGGCCAGCAGCATGGCGGCCAGACCCCGGGCATTCTCGACCTTGGGGGCGGCGCGTTCGGTCTTGGCGGCATAGACCTGGGGGGAAATGGTCGGGGTCATCATCGGGAGAAGGCGCGTAGGACTTATGCTGCGATGCAGCAGGTAATGTCGCAATCCTAGGGTAAACCCCAGTATCCTGCAAGTCGGGTGGTTTATCGTGTCGTGCCTGACGCGACCGATCGGTCGTGCTGGCTGGTGCAGCAATGGCGGCCGTACCCTGGTGGGAGCGGCAGGCAGCGCTGCTTGGATCGGTGCGGCATCACAACAATCCAAGCCTAAATGCTAGGGTAAACCCGCATGTTTGGCAAATTTATTTCTCGAATGAAATACATTCAGTACAAAAATGAATGAACTGAATTTCAGGACCCTCGACCTCAATCTGCTGCGTGTCTTCGACGAGGTGATGGCCGAGCGCAACCTCACGCGCGCCGCGCACAACCTCGCGACCACGCAGCCGGCGGTCAGCAATGCCTTGCGGCGGCTGCGCGAGCTGGTCGGCGACGATCTGGTGCGGCGTTCGGGCTATGGCGTCGAGCCGACCCCGCTCGCGCTCACGCTCTGGCCGACCGTGCGCGATGCCTTGCGCCAGCTGCGCGATTCGCTCGCGCCAGGGGCTTTCGACCCGGCGCAGGCGCAGAACCATTTCGTGCTCGCGATGGCCGACTCGACCGCGACCAAGCTGGTGCCAGCTCTGGTCGAGATCCTGGCGCGCGAGGCGCCCGGTGTCACGCTACGCGTGCTGCCGCTGACCACGCGCGACCCGCGCCGGCTGCTGGAGCAGGGCCAGGTCGATCTCGCGGTGGGCTATTTCCCGGGCGTGCTGACCGAGCTGGCCGCCAGCCACCTGCAGGAGAGCGCGCCACGGTTTCTGCATGAGCGCCTCTATGAGGGCCGCTATGTGGTCGTGATGCGGCGTGGCCATCCCCTCGCAGGGCAGCCGCTGTCGCTGGAGGAGTTCTGCTCCGCACGTCATCTGCTGGTGAGTTTTTCGGGCCGGCCGTTCGGCTTCGTCGATGAGGCGCTCGCGGCCCAGGGCTTGCGCCGGCGCGTCGTGCTGACGGTCAACCAGTTCTTCACCGCCGGCCGCGTCGTCGCCTCGTCCGACCTGCTGACCGTGCTGCCGCTGCACTTCATCGGCGAAACCGGCATGGAGGCCGAACTGGTGCATCAACCGCTGCCGCTGGAGTTGCCGCTGGTCCATGTCGATGCCTTGTGGCGGCGTCAGCCGCAAGGCCAGAGCGCGCACCGCTGGCTGCGCGCAGCGCTGTTCCGCTCCGTCGGCAAGGGAGTGGGCGCGTGAAACTCCAGCTCCTGAGCGACCTGCATCTGGAGGCCAATCCGCGCTTTGTCGCCCGGCCCGCGCCAGGAGCCGATCTGCTGGTGCTCGCGGGCGATGTCGGCTCCTACCAGGCGCGTTCGGCCGGTGCCCTGGCCGAGCCCGACTGGGGGCTGCAGCGGTTCTCGCCGCTGCCGCAGTACGCCGGCTGGCCGATGCCGGTGCTGTATGTGCCGGGCAATCACGAATACGACGGGCTCGACTTCGACCTCGCGCACGCGGGGCTGCGCGCGGCCTGCGACCGCCTCGGCATCCAGTGGCTGGAGCGCGAGCAGTTGCTGATCGATGGCGTGCGCTTTCTCGGCACCACGCTCTGGAGCGACTACGACGCGCTCGCGCGTGGCCACGCGCCGGGCCGCCAGCTGCTGCAGCGCGAAAAGGCCTTTCGTGCCGCCAATTTCTACCTCGAAAAAATGGGAACCCAGCGCCATGGCCGGCTGTTCGATGCCGCCGCGATGCGCGAGCAGGCCCTGCTGTGCCAGGACTGGCTGCGCGACGCGCTGGCGCGACCGCACGCGGGCCGCACTGTGGTCGTGACCCATTTCGCGCCGAGCCTGCTGAGTGCCGACCCGCGCTACGGGCGCACGCCCGGCACGGCCGGGTTCTGCAATGCGCTCGACGACTGGCTGGGCCAGGCCGACCTCTGGCTGCATGGTCATCTGCACTGTCCGCACGATTACCGCGTCGGACGCTGCCGTGTGGTCGCCAATCCGCTGGGCTACGCGAGCAAGAACGAGCAGGACGCCTTTCTGCCCGGGTTCTGCCTGGAGCTGCCGGCTGTATCCGAGGACAAATAAAAAAGCCGGTGCATGTGACATGCACCGGCTTGGAAACTTGCATCTCTCTGGACGCTGGATATGCTGTTGTTGAAGTTGTATTGTCTCCTCGGTCCTCTCGCAGTGCGACCGGCGCTCTTTGTGCCGTCCCGGTCAGCGAGTGAACGCATTCTAGGACGATGTACCTGATTCCTGCATAGGGACTTTCCCGGATACGTTCCGGTTTCGATTCCGGCCTTGGCCGGCACCGATTGCGTTCAGTGTTCTGCCGGCGCGCTCGCGTCCTCGACGATGAAGGGCACGCGTGGTGCGACGGCGCACAGCAGCTCGTATGAAATCGTGCCGGCGGCCTGCGCAACCTCGTCGGCCGGCAGCACCGCGCCATGCTGGCTGCGTCCCCACAGCACCACCTCGTCGCCGAGGCGGCAGGGTGCGCCGCCAGCGGCCTCGACCGGCCCCAGGTCCACGGTCAGCATGTCCATGCTGACGCGCCCGAGCAGCCTGGTCCGCACGCCGCGCACCAGTACCGGCGCGCCGGCTGCCTGGCCGCCCGGTGCGTGGCGCGGATAGCCGTCGGCGTAGCCGCAGGCGACCACGCCGATGCGCATCGGGCGCGGCGCGACGAAGGTCGAGCCATAGCCCACGGTGTCGCCGGGCTGCAGTTCCTGGATGCCGATCAGCCGGCTCGCCAGCGTCATGGCCGGCTCCAGTCGCCAGTCGGCGGCCCGGTGCTCGGGATGGTCGGGTGCGCCGCCGTAGAGCGCGATGCCGCCGCGCACCCAGTCGGCCGTCAGCGCCGGCTCGCCGGTGCGCCGCAGCAGCGCCGCGCTGTTGCACAGCGTCCGCTCGCCCGGCAGATCGCGCGTGGCCGCGTCGAAGCTGAGCCACTGGTGGGCGATGCCGTCGATCCCGAAGCGCGGTCCGTCGGCGTCGCTGAAGTGGGTGATCAGCGAGATTTCCTCGACCTGGGGCAGGGCGTCGAGCCGGGCCCAGGCCGCGCGCAGGGCATCGGGCTGGAAGCCGAGCCGGTTCATGCCCGAGTTCATCTTCAGGAACACCCGGTGCGGCTGGTGCGTCTTGTGCGCCGCCAGCCAGTCGATCTGTTCGGTGCAATGCACGACATGCCAGAGATTCAGGCGCGAGCAGGTTTCGAGGTCACGTGCCTCGAACGCGCCCTCGATCAGCAGGATCGGGCCGCGCCAGTCGAGCGCGCGCAGCCGCTCGGCCTCGGCCAGATCGAGCAGGGCAAAGCCGTCGGCCGCACGCAGGCCCTCGAAGGCGCGCTCGATGCCGTGGCCGTAGGCATTGGCCTTGATCACGGCCCACAGGCGCGCGTCGGGCGCGGCGCGGCGCAGGCATTCGAGGTTGTGGCGCAGGGCCGGAAGGTGGATGGTGGCGAGTATCGGACGCGGCATGGCGAAGATGGTAACAATGAAACAGTGATGAATTTCTTTGTCGTTGCCAAAGTCCGGCATGCTATAAACCCGCCACCCGGCCTTGGAAAAGTCCGGGGCTTGGCTCACGTCCACATGGCTTGAAACCGCGTCCCTCTCTCGCTCCCATCCGTCCAGTTCCATGAAGCGCGGCTTCTACACCATCATGACAGCGCAGTTCTTCAGCTCGCTGGCCGACAACGCCCTGTTCGTCGTCGCCGTCGAGTTGTTGCGCAGCCGGCATGCCCCCGAATGGCAGAGCGCGGCGCTGGTGCCCATGTTTGCCCTGTTCTACGTCGTGCTGGCGCCTTTTGTCGGGGCCTTTGCTGACGCCAGGCCCAAGGGGCAGGTCATGTTCCTCAGCAACGCGATCAAGGTCGCGGGCTGCCTGCTGATGCTGACGCCGATCAATCCGCTGCTGGCGTATTCGCTGGTGGGCCTGGGCGCGGCCGCGTATTCGCCAGCCAAGTACGGCATCCTGACCGAGCTGCTGCCGCCTTCGCAGCTGGTCAAGGCCAATGGCTGGATCGAGGGGCTGACGATTGCCTCGATCATCCTCGGCGTCGTGCTCGGCGGCCAGCTGGTCGGCCCGATGCTGTCGGGCAAGCTGCTGGCGCTGGATCTGCCGGGCCTGGACAGTGGCATCGACACCCCGGCCGAGGCGGCGATCGCCGGTCTGGTGCTGATCTACGCGCTGGCGGCCTGGTTCAACACCCGGATCCCGCACACTGGCGTCGCGCCGCGCCACATGCCGCGCAGTCCGCTGGCGCTGCTGCCTGATTTCTGGACCTGCAACAGCCGGCTCTGGCGCGACCGCCTGGGCCAGATCTCGCTGGCGACCACCACGCTGTTCTGGGGCGTCAGCGGCAATCTGCGCTACATCGTGCTGGCCTGGGCCGCCGCTGCGCTCGGCTACGGCACGACCCAGGCTTCCAGCCTGGTCGGCGTGGTCGCGATCGGCACCGCAGTCGGCGCGGTCGCGGCCTCGCTGCGCATGCGGCTCGACCAGGCCACGCGCGTCATGCCGCTGGGCATGGGCATGGGGCTGCTGGTGGTGCTGATGAACCTGATCGACAATGTCTGGGCTGCGGCGCCATTCCTGATCCTGCTCGGCGCGCTGGGCGGCTTCCTGGTGGTGCCGATGAACGCGCTGCTGCAGCACCGGGGCCACAACCTGATGGGCGCCGGGCGCTCGATCGCGGTGCAGAACTTCAACGAGCAGGCCTGCATCCTGTCGCTGGGCTTTCTCTACAGCTTCTCGACCGGGATGGGCGTGTCGGCGTTTGGTGCCATTTCCGCCTTCGGCGTGCTGGTGGCGAGCGTGATGTGGCTGATCCAGCGCTGGCACGCGCGCAATCTGCGCGCGCATCCGCACGAACTCGAACGCCTGCTCGAGATCGCGCGCCGCGACGACCTGCACGGCTGAGCCGCGCCGACCCCGCTGCCGGCAGGGGCGCCGGTCCGAGGCCAGAATGGGCCTGATCGTTGTTGTGTGGGGGGGCCTATGGGTTGTGCCTACGACTTTTTCGTCACCACGCTGGACGGCCGCGAGTTCGCGCTGTCGAGCCTGCGCGGTCGCGTGCTGCTGATCGTCAATACCGCGAGCGCCTGCGGCTTCACGCCCCAGTTCGCGGGCCTGCAGGAGCTGCACCGGCGCCATGCCGCCCGGGGCCTGACCGTGCTCGGCTTTCCCTGCAACCAGTTCGGCGGTCAGGAGCCCGGCAGCCCGACCCAGATCGCCGAGTTCTGCCAGCGCCAGTACGGGGTCGAATTCCCGATGATGGCCAAGATCGAGGTCCGGGGTGCGAACGCGCACCCGCTGTTTCGTTGGCTGGGCGCCGAGGCGCCGGGCCTGCTCGGCAGCCGGGCGATCAAGTGGAACTTCACCAAGTTCCTGGTCGGCCGCGACGGCCAGGTCATCCGGCGCTATGCGCCCTCGACCAGTCCGGCCGTGCTGGCGGCCGATGTCGAGGCGGCGCTGGCGGCCTGAGCGGCCACGCGCGGCCGCCGCCGCCCTGGGAACGGCCCGGGACCTTCGCTACACTGCCGTCATGCTCTGGGTCAAAACCTTACACATCGTCTTCGTGGCCAGTTGGTTCGCGGGCCTGTTCTACCTGCCGCGCATCTTCGTCAACCTCGCGCTGGTCGAGGCCGGCAGCACGGCAGAGCGCGCGCGCCTGCTGCTGATGGCGCGCAAGCTGATGCGCTTCATGACCTTGCTGGCCGCGCCGGCGCTGGGCTTCGGCCTCTGGCTCTGGCTCGGCTACGGCATTGGCAAGGGGCCGGGCAATGGCTGGCTGCATGCCAAGCTGCTGCTCGTGCTGCTGTTGCTCGGCTACCACCATGGCTGCCGCCGCCTGCTGCTGAAGTTCGAGCGCGACCAGAACCGCCACGGCCACCGCTGGTACCGCTGGTTCAACGAGGTGCCGGTGCTGATGATGCTGGTGATCGTCGCGCTGGTGGTCGTCAAGCCGTTCTGACGCCCGGGAACGCCCGAGGGACTGCTTCATGGCCGCGACCCGTCGCACCATCGCCGCGCCGCTGGCGCTGTGCTGGCTGGCGCTGATCGTCTATGCCAGTCTCTATCCCTTCAGCGGCTGGCGTTCCCAGGGCGTGACGCCCTGGGCCTATCTCGCGGCACCCTGGCCCCGCTACTGGACCGGCTTCGATGTCTGGACCAATCTGCTCGGCTATGTGCCGCTGGGCCTGCTGTTCGCGCTGGCGCTGGCGCGCAGCGGGCACGCGCGCCTGGCCTGGCTGTCCGGCCTGCTCGGCCCGGCGCTGGTCTCCTTGCTGCTGGAAGCCTTGCAAAGCTATCTGCCGCTGCGCGTGCCTTCGCTGGTCGATGCGCTGCTCAACGCAGCCGGCGGGGCCCTCGGTGGCGGTCTGGCCCTGTCTCTGCTGCGCTGGCGCTGGATCACGTCGTGGAACCGCTTCCGTTCGGCCTGGCTGGTCGATGACTCGGTCGGCGGCATCGCCGTGCTGCTGCTCTGGCCGCTGGCGCTGCTCTATCCGACCCCCATACCCTATGGCCTGGGCCAGGTCTGGAGCCTCGCGGTCGGCGCGCTTGCCTCGTGGCTGCAGGACACGCCGTTCGAGCGCTGGGTGCCCGAGCCGGTCGAGGCACTGCCGCTGGGGCCGCCGGTCCAGGCTCTGGTGGTCGCGCTCTGTCTCTGGGCGCCGACGCTGCTCGGCTATGCCCTGCTGCGCCGCTGGCAGCAGCGGCTGGCTTTCGTGGGGGTCTGGCTGTTGCTGGCGCTGGCTGGCGGCGCGTTGTCGTCGGCGCTGACCTGGGGCCCCGCCCATGCCTGGGATGGTTTCACACCACCGACCTGGCTCGGACTGCTGCTGGCAGCCAGCCTGGCGCTGGCCAGCCTGCACCTGTCGCACCGTAGCGCTGCGCTGCTGCTGCTGCTGGCACTGGGCCTGGCGCTCGGGCTGCTCAATGCGGCGCCCGACAGCCCGTATTTCGCCGAATCGCTCGAGGAGTGGGAACAGGGCCGCTTCAGCCGTTTCCATGGCCTGTCGCAGTGGCTGGGCTGGCTGTGGCCCTACGCGGCGCTGGTCATTGGCCTGCGCCTGGCCCTGCGTCCGCCGACCGAGCACTACAATCCCAGCGCATGAGCGAACCGACCCAGAGCGCCGTGCCCTCCTACTACCAGCGGCACATCTTCTTCTGCCTCAACCAGCGCGCCAACGGCGAATCCTGCTGCGCCGCCCACGACGCGCAGGCCGCCTTCGAGCGCTGCAAGACCCGGGTCAAGGAGCTGGGCCTGGCCGGGCCGGGCAAGGTGCGGGTCAACAAGGCCGGCTGCCTGGATCGCTGCGCGGGCGGGCCGATCGCGGTCGTCTATCCCGAGGCGGTCTGGTACAGCTTCGTCGATACCAGTGACATCGACGAGATCGTCGAGTCCCACCTGCGCGACGGCCAGGTGGTCGAGCGCCTGCTGACCCCGCCCGACGTCGGACGCTGAGGGGCCGGAACATGAACTCCCAGACCGAATACCTGCTGCAGCCTGGCACCGCCGGCCTGATCGAGGTCGCGATCGACCGCCCGCCGCTGGGTTCCGTCCAGCGCGGCACCGCCGTGATCGCTCATCCGCACCCGCTGTTCGGCGGCACGATGCAGAACAAGGTGGTCGGCACGCTTGCGCGTGCCTTCGTGCACAGCGGCTGGACCGCAGTGCGCTTCAATTTCCGGGGCGTGGGCAAGAGCGAGGGCACGCATGACCACGGCATCGGCGAGGCCCAGGACCTGCTGGCCGTGATTGAGGCCCAGGCGCCGACCGGGCCGCTGGCGCTGGCGGGCTTCTCGTTCGGTGGCTTCGTGACCTGCAGCGCGGTCGCGCAGCTGCACGGCCGGCGCGAGCCCGAGAAGATCGTGCTGGTCGGGCCGGCCACCAGCCGCTTCCAGGTGCCGGCGCTGCCGACGGAGCTGCACGCGCGTGCCCTGGTCGTTCATGGCGAGCAGGACGACACCGTGCCGCTGCAGGCGACGCTGGACTGGGCGCGGCCGCAGTCCCTGCCGGTCACCGTGATCCCCGGCGTCGAGCATTTCTTCCACGGCCAGCTGCCCTTGCTCAAGGGCCTGGTCGTGCGCCACCTGTCCCAGGCCTGATCCGCATCCTGATGCGCCGGCCCGGGCCGCCATCCTTTTCCAGAGATTTCCATGATTGCTGCCTCCTCCTTGCTGCGCCGCTGGTCGGCCGCCGGCCTGCTGGCCGCTTCCTCCCTGTTCTCCGGCGCCGTGCTGGCGCAGACCCCCGCAGCACCCGAGATTGCCGCGCGCGCCTACCTGCTGCTCGACGTGACCGCCAACCAGATCCTGGCGGCCAAGGACCCCGACATGCTGGTCGAGCCGGCCTCGCTGACCAAGCTGATGACCGCCTATGTCGTGTTTGACGCGCTCAGGGCCAAGAAGATCACGCTCGACCAGACCTTCGGCGTCAGCGAGCGGGCCTGGAAGATGCCGGGCTCGCGCATGTTCATCGACCCCAAGATGCAGGTCCGGGTCGAGGACCTGCTCAAGGGCATGATCGTGCAGTCGGGCAACGACGCCACCATGGCGCTGGCCGAGGGGGTGGGCGGCACGGCCGAGCGCTTCGTCGAGCTGATGAACGCGCAGGCCAAGGCGCTCGGCATGAAGAACACCGGCTACCGCAACCCCGAGGGCCTGACGGCGCCGGGCCACCAGACGACGGCGCGTGACCTGTCGATCCTGGCCACGCGCCTGATGCGCGACTTCCCCGAGTACGTCACCTACTACGCGATCCAGCATTACCGCTATCCCGGCACGCCGGCGGCCAACGACAGCAACCGCAACCTGCTGCTGTTCCGCGATCCTTCCGTCGATGGCCTCAAGACCGGCCACACCGATGCCGCCGGCTTCTGCCTGGTCGCGACCGCCAAGCGCGAGGTGCCCAACGTCGGCCAGCGCCGCCTGCTCAGCGTGATGCTCGGCACCACGAGCGAGAACGCGCGCGCGACCGAAAGCCAGAAGCTGCTCAATTGGGGCTACACCGCCTACGAGCCGGTCCGCCTGTTCCCGCCGGGCCAGCCGATCGCGACGCCGCCGGTCTGGAAGGGCAAGGCACCGCTGGTCAAGCTCGGCCGCCCCGAGGGCGTGATCGTGACGGTGCCGGCCGGCGAGGGCGCCAAGCTCAAGACCGAGGTGCTGCGTCCCGATCCGCTGCTGGCGCCGCTGCAGAAGGGCCAGGCAGTCGGCAGCCTGCGCGTGACCAACGCGGCCGGCGCGGTCGTGGCCGAAAAGCCGCTGCTGGTGCTCGAGACCGTCGAGGAAAGCGGCATCGTCGGCCGCGCCTGGGACGCGCTGCGCCTGTGGATCAAGTGATCCGCGCGGTCCTGGCCTGGGTCGGGGCCGTTTGCACATTTCGGCCCTGCATGCTACAGTAGAGAGCTTTTCGGAAGCTTCCGAAGGGGATTCCTTTTTCGGAATAAAGTTCAATTTCAAACGTTTAGGGACGTTTCAATGCCAACCATCAACCAACTCATCCGTCACGGGCGGGAGGTCGAACAGACCAAATCCAAGTCCCCCGCGATGGAAAACTGCCCCCAGCGCCGTGGCGTGTGCACCCGTGTGTACACCACGACCCCGAAGAAGCCGAACTCCGCTCTGCGTAAGGTCGCCAAGGTGCGCCTGACCAACGGCTTCGAAGTCATCTCGTACATCGGCGGCGAAGGCCACAACCTGCAGGAACACAGCGTCGTGCTGGTTCGCGGCGGTCGTGTCAAGGATTTGCCGGGTGTGCGTTACCACATCGTGCGCGGCTCGCTTGACCTGCAAGGCGTCAAGGACCGCAAGCAGTCGCGCTCGAAGTACGGCGCGAAGAAGCCCAAGGCCAAGTAAGCCTGCGGCGCTGCTGCAAGTCAACACAAAGGTGCTGTTTCCCGCGTGGCGCGGTGAATCAGCGAAGTGACCCCAAACGCAAGGTCTTGCGTGGGTCGAGTAAGTGGGAGTCCTGAATGGCTCTCGCGGTGTCCGGAAGGACGCCAACTGAAGCAACAGAGGTAAGAAAATGCCACGTCGTCGCGAAGTCCCTAAACGTGAAATCCTGCCGGATCCGAAGTTCGGCAATGTCGAGCTGTCCAAGTTCATGAACGTCATCATGGAAGGCGGCAAGAAGGCAGTTGCAGAGCGCATCATCTATGGTGCCCTGGAACAGATGGAAAAGAAGACCGGCAAGGATCCGCTGGAACTCTTCACCATCGCCATCAACAACGTCAAGCCGATGGTGGAAGTCAAGTCCCGCCGCGTCGGTGGCGCCAACTACCAGGTGCCGGTCGAAGTGCGCCCGGTCCGCCGTCTGGCCCTGTCGATGCGCTGGCTCAAGGAAGCCGCGCGCAAGCGCAGCGAGAAGTCCATGGCCCTGCGCCTGGCCAACGAACTGCTGGAAGCCAATGAAGGCCGTGGCGGCGCCATGAAGCGCCGTGACGAAGTTCACCGCATGGCCGAAGCCAACAAGGCCTTCAGCCACTTCCGCTTCTAAGCCGGAGCTGGTGACAGCATAGGCATCAGGCCCGCACAACCCCCAAAAGGGGTGTGGCGGGCTTTGTCCATATCAACGGAGAATTTTCATGGCACGTACCACGCCCCTCGCGCGTTACCGCAACATCGGTATCTCGGCCCACATCGACGCCGGCAAGACCACCACCACCGAACGCATCCTGTTCTACACCGGCGTGAGCCACAAGATCGGTGAAGTGCATGACGGCGCCGCCACCATGGACTGGATGGAGCAGGAACAGGAGCGCGGCATCACGATCACGTCCGCCGCCACGACCTGCTTCTGGAAGGGCATGGACAACTCCTACGCCGAGCACCGCTTCAACATCATCGACACCCCCGGGCACGTGGACTTCACGATCGAAGTCGAACGCTCGATGCGCGTGCTCGACGGCGCCTGCATGGTCTACTGCGCCGTGGGTGGCGTGCAGCCGCAGTCGGAAACCGTGTGGCGCCAGGCCAACAAGTACAAGGTGCCGCGTCTGGCCTTCGTGAACAAGATGGACCGTACCGGCGCCAACTTCTTCAAGGTCTACGACCAGATGCGTCTGCGCCTGAAGGCCAACCCGGTCGCGATCGTGATCCCGATCGGTGCCGAGGAAAGCTTCCAGGGCGTGGTCGATCTGATCAAGATGAAGGCCATCTTCTGGGACGAGGCTTCCCAGGGCATGAAGTTCGACTACCGCGACATTCCGGCCGAGCTGCAGGCTCAGGCCCAGGAATGGCGCGAGAAGATGGTCGAATCGGCGGCCGAGGCCAACGAAGAGCTGATGAACAAGTACCTCGAAGAAGGTGACTTGAGCGAAGAGGACATCAAGGCCGGTCTGCGCGCCCGTACCCTGGCCGTCGAGATCCAGCCGATGCTGTGCGGCACCGCGTTCAAGAACAAGGGCGTGCAGCGCATGCTCGACGCCGTGATCGACTTCCTGCCCTCGCCGGTGGACATCCCCCCGGTCGCCGGCACCAACGAAGACGACGAGCCGGACAACCGCAAGGCCGACGACGAAGAGAAGCTGTCGGCCCTGGCGTTCAAGCTGATGACCGACCCCTTCGTCGGCCAGCTGACCTTCGTGCGCGTCTACTCCGGCGTGCTCAAGAAGGGCGACTCGGTCTACAACCCGATCAAGGGCAAGAAGGAGCGCATCGGTCGTATCGTCCAGATGCACGCCAACAACCGCCAGGAAGTCGAAGAGATCCGCGCCGGCGACATCGCCGCCTGCGTGGGCCTGAAGGAAGTCACCACCGGTGAAACCCTGTGCGATCCGTCCGCGATCATCACCCTCGAAAAGATGGTGTTCCCGGAGCCGGTGATTGCCCAGGCCGTCGAGCCCAAGACCAAGTCCGACCAG
>Ga0228698_1000338_pt1 | contig 39714 bp, 62 predicted proteins | sample McNCre117_Aug_MG_FD_178015 | JGI IMG/M metagenome (GOLD analysis project Ga0228698, IMG submission 178015) | Freshwater microbial communities from McNutts Creek, Athens, Georgia, United States - 1-17_Aug_MG | ecosystem: Environmental > Aquatic > Freshwater > Creek | place: USA: Georgia... | reverse complement strand
GGGTACGGGGCCGGGTCCGGGTACGGGGACGGGTCCGGGTACGGGGCCGGGTCTGGCTCTGGGTACGGGGCCGGGGACGGGTCTGGGGACGGGGCTGGGTACGGGGACGGGGACGGGTCTGGGGACGGGGAAGGGTCAAATTAAAGGATTTTTATGGCAATCAATCTGAAATCAACCGGCAGCATGTCTGCCAATGGCGTGAAGCTGCTTGTCTACGGGCAGGCCGGGGCTGGTAAGACTTCACTTATCAAAACGCTGCCTGCACCTATAGTGCTCAGTGCTGAGGGAGGCCTGCTTTCCATACAAGATGCTGACCTGCCTTACATCGAGATCACCAGCATGGCCGATTTGAAAGAGGCTTATGAGTGGGTGACAGGACCGGATGGTGAGCGCTTCCAGTCGGTGGCTTTGGACAGCATTAGCGAGATAGCAGAAGTGGTGCTGAACTACGAAAAGAAGGCCAACAAAGACCCTCGCGCAGCGTATGGCGCAATGCAGGAGCAGATGGCCGATATCATCCGCGCCTTCCGTGATCTGCCTGGAAAGCACATCTACATGTCCGCCAAGCTTGAGAAGACGCAAGACGAAATGGGGCGCGTGCTTTATGCACCAAGCATGCCCGGTAATAAGACCGGCCAAAGTTTGCCCTACTTTTTCGACGAAGTGCTGGCCTTGCGCGTGGAGAAGGATGCCGAGGGAGATACCCAGCGTGCCCTGATGTGCGATACAGATGGCCTGTGGCTAGCTAAAGACCGTAGCGGAAAGCTCGGGGCATGGGAAGCGCCGGATCTTGGGGAGATTATTGCCAAGATTGGGGGTAAGGCATGAACGAAGAACTGAAAGTTACACCACCTGATTACGCATTCCCTCAGCTTTATCAGGAATGCATGAGTCATCTGAAGGGGCTTACGATGCGCGACTACTTTGCGGCCAAGGCTATTGCTGCACTGATCGAACGATATGAATGTGAATTACCTAGTGTATTAGCTATTGAGGCATATGACATTGCCGACGCCATGTTGGAGGCCCGCAAATGATCGAACTTGAAACCTTATGCCTATCCTGGCAATATGCCAAAGAAGCTGAGCGCATCGCTATCGAATCCCGCCGTGACTTGGAGGACCAGCTTACGCGACTTTTGAAAGTTTCTGATCAGTTGGATGGTGCCATGACTCAGAAGCAGGGTGACTTTGTTATCAAGGTCACTGGCCGGATTAACCGAACCATTGACAGCGAGAAGCTGCAAGAGCTTGCCAATGAAGCGGGGATTACTGAGCATCTGGGATCATTGTTTCGCTGGAAACCTGAAATTAATGCATCGGCGTGGAAGAATGCCGATGAAACTATCACTAGGCCTCTGGCCAGTGCAATCACGGCTAAACCTAGCCGCCCTTCCTTCGCAATCACTAAAGCCTCCAAGGATTAACTTAAATGGCCTTTCTCACTGAATCATTTGACGTTGACAGTCTTCCCAAGTCTGAACGCAACTTTGACCCACTGCCCGATGGCTGGTACACCGCTAGCATTACTGGTGCTGAGATCAAAAAGACCAAGTCCGGGACTGGCGAATACATTGCCGTTCGCTACGACATTACCGGGCCTACGCATCAGGGTCGTGTGGTGTTTGGCAACATGAATATCAAGAACCAAAACCCCAAGGCGGAGGAAATTGGACGCCAGCAGTTGGGAGAGTTGATGCGTGCGATAGGCTTGGCTCGCGTCACTGACACAGACCAGCTTATTGGTGGAAGCCTGGGCCTGAAACTGGCCATAGTGAAGTCTGAGCAATACGGCGACAGTAATGATGTGAAGGGATTCAAGTCGCTCACCGTTGGCCGCGCCATGGCCGTGGAGACTAAGGCCGCAGCACCTGCAGCACCCGCCAAGGCTGCACCTCCTTGGGCTAAGAAGTAGCCAAAAAAATGCCCCAGTCTTTTGAACTGGGGCAAATCAACAACTCATAACCGAGGAGAGGGCAATGAAGATACCCGAAGCAGAGAATAGCATACAAGCGCTTATAGACAAAGCACATGAGGGAAAAGAGTCAGGCCGTGGTCGACCTCACCTTGGGTGCTCTGCCATGGGCCATGCGTGTGACCGGTGGCTGTGGCTTTCATTTCGCTGGGCAGTTAAGCAGACATTCCCAGGCCGTATCCTGCGAGTTTTCCGACGTGGAAATAAGGAAGAGGACCAGATCATCGCTGACCTGCGCATGATCGGTATTCACATCACTGGCACCATTGATGGCAAGCAGGCCCGCGTTGACTTTGGCTCTCACGTAAGCGGTTCAATTGACGGCATCATTGAGCAAGGCGTACCAGATGCACCAAAGACACGCCACATTGCGGAGTTCAAGACGCATAGCCTGAAGTCCTTCAAGGATGTGCAGGCCAAGGGCGTGCAGGCATCCAAGAAAGAGCACTACGTGCAGATGCAGCTATACATGCATGGCACCGGCATTGACCGGGCGCTGTACTTGGCTGTGTGCAAAGACGACGACCAGATTTATACCGAGCGCGTGCACTACGACAAGGAATTTGCAGAGAAGTACGTTGCCCGTGGCCATCGCATCACTCTTGCAGACCGAATGCCACCACCTATCAGCACTGACCCATCGTGGTATCAATGCTCCTTCTGCGCAGCCAAAGAGTTCTGCCATAGTACCCATACCACTAAAGAGGTGAACTGTCGTACCTGCGCCAATGCCACGCCGTTGTCGGATAGCACCTGGCACTGTGCGAAGTGGGACGATATCGTACCGACCAGTGCACAGCATGACGGGTGTGAAGCCCATGTGATTCACCCAGACCTGGTACCGTGGAAGCGCAAAGACAGCCCCATGGACTTTGTAGCTATCTACGAGGTGAACGGCCAAGACGTTGCCAATGGCGAACCAAACGAAGGTGTGTACGCAAGCAAGGAGCTACTAGCCAATGCCGCAGCGTGCGCTGATGGCGGCTGGGCTCAGTTGCATGATTTACGGCGTGAATTTAACGGGAGGGTTGTGGAATGAGAATTTATATTAGTGGGCCAATGACTGGCTATTCTGAACTTAACTTTCCAGTATTTGCAGAAAAAGCTAAGGAGTTGAGATCACAAGGATTTGACGTTTGTAATCCTGCAGAACATGACGAAGTACCTAATCAAGAATGGTCTTTTTATCTGCGCAAAGATATTCGTTTGCTGATGGATTGCCAAGTATTGCACTTGCTACCTGGATGGGAGAAAAGCAAGGGCGCGAAACTTGAGCATTACATTGCTTGCGAGTTGGGCATGATAATTGAAGGCTCTATTAATGATTGGATGGCAGGTAGTCCAAAGAAAAAAGGTGCTTATAGAGTCAAATCTGATTCAAAAACACCAAACTACGGGTTTAGATATTGGGATGGTGATAAGTGGGGGCCACTATGGTCTAGACGTGATTGGTGCTTGCAAAGCAAGGGATCTGTAAGACGCAATTCGCGCATATCAAAACCCGTTCTTTGGTGGGGGAAACTATGAAAGTACTAATATCATGTGAATATTCAGGCCGTGTACGGGATGCATTTATCCGGCGTGGCCACGAGGCCATGTCTTGCGACATGTTGCCTACTGAATCCCAAGGTCTGCACTATCAGGGCGATGTTTTCGACATCATTAACGATGGCTGGGACTTGATGATTGCCCATCCTCCATGCACACACTTGGCTGTATCAGGTGCTAGGCACTTTGCTGCAAAGCGTGCGGATGGGCGTCAGCAAGAAGCATTGGAGTTTGTGCGCAGATTGTTGAATGCTCCTATCCCAAGCATTGCTTTGGAGAACCCCATAAGTATCATAAGCAGCGTAATACGCAAGCCTGACCAGATCATCCAGCCTTGGCAGTTCGGGCATGGCGAGACAAAAGCTACTTGTCTGTGGCTGAAAGGGCTTCCACTGCTTATGCCGACAAACATTGTTGATGGACGTGATGATCGAATCCACCGCATGCCGCCTGGCCCTAACCGGTGGAAAGAGCGTAGCCGTACATATCAAGGCATAGCTGATGCTATGGCCGCGCAGTGGGGATAACCATGAAATGCCCATATTGCGATAGCAATCCTAAATTAGTGGATGGAAGTGTGATTTACCCACATAGACCTGATCTGGCATCTAAATATTTTTGGCTTTGCCAACAATGCTCTGCCTATGTAGGTTGCCATCCAGGTACAAAAAAGCCACTAGGAAGACTTGCAGATGCAGAGCTTAGAAAATACAAGTCAATGGCGCATGCTGCATTCGACCCTTCATGGAAAGAAGGATGGATGTCTCGATCGGATGCTTACTCTTGGCTTGCTGCGCAACTTTCTATAGATAAAAGCGAATGTCACATTGGTATGTTTGACATAGATATGTGCAAGAGAGTATTGGAGGTTTGCCATGCTCCGTGACTACCAACAACGCAGCATCGACCAGCTATACGCTTGGTTCGAATCCAACGAGGGGAACCCTTGCATGGTGCTGCCGACTGGTGCGGGTAAGTCCCACATCATCGCAGCACTGTGTAAGGATGCCTTGCAATCATGGCCTGAGACACGCATTCTCATGCTCACGCATGTAAAGGAGCTGATCGAGCAGAATGCAGAGAAAATGCGCCAGCATTGGCCTGGTGCGCCAATGGGTATCTACAGCGCTAGCATTGGTCGCAAGCAGCTTGGCGAGCCTATCACCTTCGCAGGCATCCAGTCAGTGCGTATCAAAGCCGCAGAGCTAGGACATATTGATCTGGTGCTGATTGATGAATGCCACCTTGTGAGCCACAAAGATGAGGGCGGCTACCGAACATTGCTTGCAGCACTCAAGGTCATTAACCCTGCACTGCGCGTGATTGGCCTTACAGCTACGCCTTACCGATTGGGCCACGGCTTAATCACTGATAAGCCAGCACTGTTTGACGCACTTATAGAGCCGGTAAGCATTGAGGAGCTAGTCTACAAGGGCCACCTTGCAATGCTACGAAGCAAGCTCACAAAGTCAAAGCTATCAACTGATGGCGTGCATAAGCGTGGTGGAGAGTACATCGAGTCAGAGCTACAAGAAGCGGTAGACAAGGATGATAAGAACCAAGCGGTAGTCGCTGAAGTTATTGCCCTGGCCGGAGATAGGCGCTCTTGGCTATTCTTTTGCGCTGGCGTACAGCACTCCGAGCATATTGCCCAAGCCTTGCGTGATCAGGGCATCACTGCTGAATGCGTTACGGGTAACACCAGTAAGGGCGAGCGTGCACGTATCCTTGCTGAATTCAAGATAGGGCGCATCAAGGCTCTAACTAATGCCAATGTACTGACAACAGGATTCGACGCGCCTAACATCGATCTGATAGCCATGCTGCGCCCCACAATGAGTGCAAGCATGTACGTCCAGATGGCAGGGCGTGGGCTTCGCATTAAAGAGCATACAGACCATTGCCTAGTCCTAGACTTTGCTGGCGTGGTGGAGACGCATGGCCCCATCACCGCAGTCCAGCCACCGCGCAAGGGAAGTTCAGAGCCTGGGCCGCCGCCAGTAAAGTTGTGCGACCAGTGTAATGAACTTGTGCATATCAGTGCCAAGGAATGCCCAGCTTGTGGCTTCCAGTTCCCACCGCCACAAGAGAAGTCTTATACGCTGCGCAATGATGACATTATGGGCGTAGAGGGCACTGATCTGTTGGTGACTGAGTGGTTTTGGCGTAAGCATGTGAGCAAGGCAAGCGGCAAGGAGATGCTTGCATGCACGTACTACGGCGGGCTATCTGACAAACCAATCACAAGCTACCATGCAATCATGCACGATGGTTTTGCAGGCCAACGCGCCCGTGTTGAATTGGCAAACATGGCTAACAGTGCTGGGGCTGCATTGGACTACAGCTCGGCGGATTTAGAGGACATGGCAAGCGCCATGAACGAAGGTAAAGCCCCATCCATGATCGAATACAAGATGGACGGGAAGTTTGCACGGATTTTGAATAGGAGCTGGGAATGAGACACAAAGAACCAGAATTTGTTTTGGTGTGGCGTCAGCCTGTGCCTAAGTGCTGCCACACCTGCGAGCACTACGGTGTAGATGGGCAGTGTGTGGTTTTCTTTATGGAGCCACCAGAGGAATTTGCAGATACTCGCGACGCATGCGAGAGCTGGGAAATTGAGGTGCCGTTTTGAACACTGAGCGCATACCCACTGAGGACGAGGAGCAAATGCTATTCGTCCAGTGGTTTCGCCGGACATATCCAGATGTGCGTATTTTTGCAATACCAAACGGAGGTCATCGCAGCGCCAGCCAGTCGGTGCTATTGAAGGCCACTGGCGTAAGCGCTGGTGTGCCTGATTTGTACATCCCTGAGTGGCACGTATGGATAGAAATGAAGCGCCGCAAGGGTGGCGTAGTCTCACCAGAACAAAAGGACTGGATAGCCTATCTGCAAAGCATTGGACATACTGCCATTGTCTGCAAAGGGTTTGAGGCCGCAAGGGATGCAGTCATAGACATTAAAAAAGGCCCATGAGGGCCTTTTTCTATTGCTGCTTCACAAACACCCCGCTACTGTCTAAGTAGCCCTTACGGTCTTTGATCTGGTTGTAGGCCAGGCCTAAACACTCCACAAGGTCAAAGTCAGCCGTAGCGCACCCAATGATCAACGTCACAAGAATATCGCCATAGGCGTCTTTCTGAGCGTCTTTGTCGCCCTTGTGGATGGCTTCCAGCAGCTCCCCCACTTCCTCCATCGTCTTGATGGCTTGCGCCATGTTGTTGGAGTGCTGGACAATGCCCCGGGCCTCGCCCCACTGGACTACTTTCATTTCTAGGTCTGTGTAGGTCATGGTATGTGACTCCAAGAGTTGAATTGCAGGACTTTCTCAATGGTGCGGACATGTACACCGAATTGCTGTGCAAGCGCTTCGTTGCTGAGATTGTCTTTGATGTGTTTACGCAGAGCTTTGCGCTGTCTTTCAGCACTGCGAATGCTTACTACGTCCATATCAAGTAGCTTTGTCTGTGGCAGTTCCTGGCCCCGTAGGGCCATAGAACGAGCGCGAGAAAGGTATTCTGCACGCTCTAGCCGTGTGTCTGGCCTAGACTGCTTCATCGCTGAAAATCCCAACCTGCTCACGTTCAGCATCTGCGATGTTCTGGCATGCCAGTTCCCAATACTGCGGCTTCAACTCAGTGCCAATGAACTTACGTCCCATCTTCACGGCGCAATAGCCTTCTGAGCCAATGCCAGTGAACGGAGAGAAAATCAAGTCGCCTTTGTTTGTCCAAAGGTGAATGCAACGCTCGATCACATCAAGCTGCAGCGGGCACATATGCTTCTCGTCGTTCTCATCCCGTGCTGGAAGTTTATTCAATGTGCGGCCCTGATTGATGTCATCCCAGATAGGGCTGGCATACTTCTGCCACATCATCACCGGCAAATCATCTCCATGGGTTACCCGTACTTCACAGTCACCAGGCTTGCGCATGGTCACAACGTAGTCAGGAAGGCCCATGCGGCTCATGGTGCTGTTTTCTCGGATGGTCTTATGCAGCAGGCCTAATGCCTTTGTGCGCTGCATAGCGACTACTGGGTCTTTCCATATTGCCACCTCGGAGTGGTAAATGAATCCAGCTTCTTGGAAAGCGCGGATCAGGTCGCCACGAAAGTCACGCAGTCCAATGAATCCTTGTCGCATCTTGGTTGTCGGCAAGTTCATACAATGGAATGAAACATTACGGCCAGGCTTCAAGACTCTGAAAAGCTCAGTAATCAGGAACTTGAGTTGCGCCACGAACTCATCATCTCCCTTACAGTTTCCCATATCATGGTCGCTGTTGGAGTAGACAAACAGATCAGCGAATGGAGGTGAAAAGACCGAATAGTCGATGCTGTTGGACGCCATACGGCGCGAGTGTTTCACACAGTCGCCCAGGTACACAGTGAAGTTTTCAGACTGGTGAACATCCTCACGGTATTCATCGACAATGTTTGCTTGGCCTGCGAGTTCGTTGTTCATAATGTCTTTCATGTGTTCTATCATTTGTGCGCTCATTTGGTGGTGCTGCACTTCTTTGCGCTTGAGGTTGTCCAGAATCTGGCCTTCGTTTTCGGCGGTGAACAGGTGGACTTGTACGGATCGTTTTTGTCCGAACCGATAGCAGCGGCGCACTGCCTGGTAGAACTTTTCGAATGAGTCATCAAGGCCGACAAAAGCCATGCGTGCGCAGTGTTGCCAGTTCATTCCGTAGCCGCAAATCTTCGGCTTGCTAACCAAGATGCGCAGCTCACCGTGAGTGAATGCCATCATGTTTTTGGTCTTTGACTCTGGAGAGTCAGAGCCTTGCACGTTGATGCAATCTGATAATGTTGACTCAATAAGATCAGCCTCGTCGTTCAGGTGGGTCCAGATCAGCCACGGCTCATCAGGCTCTGCATTGACTACATCAGCAAGTGCGCGGCAACGAGCCACAATCGAGTCACGCTGGGCCTTTCGGCGCTCCAGCATGGTCATGGCAGGACGGGCAAACAACTCATCGCCTACCTGCTCAGTCTGGACTACATGCTCAAAGTATTGAAGCGGCGGCAATTCGTAACGCGTTCCATCAAAGCCAATATCTGATGGGTTGCGCAGTACTACCGCCCATCCGCCCATCCATTCCCAGAACTTTGATGCGCCCCATCCTTTGAGTCGCCATGTGCCTGTGTCGCCCGTATCGTTGACAAAGTAAGTCGCCAGCATTTCCGTGCGGGTCATCACGCCCAAGAATTCGCACTGATTGCCAAGCTCTTCAAAGTCGTTCGGGCTTGGGGTTGCCGTGCAGCTCAGGCGGTACGGTACGGACTGGCAATTTTCAATCAGCGCCGTGCGGGTCTTGCCGTTGTGGCTTTTCAGGATGCTGGACTCATCCAGGACAACGCCATGCAGTTCGGTGAAGTCGATAGCGTCGATGCGCTCATAGTTGGTAATCCATACGCCGGGAGCGTTAGGAGCCTCACCAGCAGGGACGCGGCGCACTTCAATGCCAAATGTCTTACCCTGCTCAATGGTCTGCTCAGACACGGCCAGCGGAGCCAGCACCAGCACGATGCCGCCAGTGTGGCTTTGCACCTCGTCAGCCCATGCCAACTGCATCAGGGTCTTGCCAAGGCCGGTGTCGGCAAAGATTGCGGCGCGGCCACGGCGCACAGCCCATGACACAATCGCATGCTGGAAGTCGAACAGGTTCTCATTCAGGTCGCCGGGCTTATGGCCGGTTGCAACCTCGCTGCGGCGCTTGCCTTGCACGAAGGTTTCATAGTCGTCTAAAATATTCTCACTCATTACTAACCCTTTCTTAGTGGTGATAGAAGCCCTGATCAGTTCGCGCTGTTCAGGGTTTTTGCTTTGTTGGCTCATCGCGGGGCCATCACAGACTTTGGTACAAAGGCAGCTAGGCTGGCCTCTGGGTTGATGCGGAGGGCTTTGCCTTTGGCGACTTGCTTTCGGGTCTTGCCCAGGCGCTTGAGCTTGGCGTCGTATTCTTTGACGCGCGCCAGGCGCTGCTTTTCTTTTGGGTCTACGCCGGATGGCTTTGCAGGGCAAAAAGCATTGCCTGTGCTGCGCGGCGTCCCATCATTCCAGTGTGTTTGTGTTCTCACATTTTCCTTTCAGTTGTTGAAGTGGAAAACGTTACCACCATAAGAAGATGGCTCATATTAGGGTTTTCCCTAATACACAAGACGTAAATTGTGCTATAGCATTGGACCCATCAACAACGAAGAAGGATGGGGAAGAGATGGAACTGTACACAACACTGAATGAAGCCGATGTTCGCGTCGTCTACGAAATCGAGACGGATGACGTGGACTGCTATGACCGCATCACCGGCCGCGAGTACACCCAAGTAGTCGCTGACTTTTTTATTGAGGCCGTCTGGTTTCAGGGCATCAACATCAAGCCAATGGTCTGCGAATCGGGCCTTACTGCTTTGTTGATGGAATGCGAAGCCAGCTACATGGAAGGAGTCGCAGTATGAAAACCACATTGAACAAAATTCGTGAGCATTCACCATGCCACGAAGGATGGACGAAGCTGCTGCGGAACCTCGGCAAGACGAAAGCAGATGACGAAGAGTTGCTGATCACGACCATCCTTGATGGCAATGGTCTGGACGATGCTCTTTGGTCCCTTCGTGCAGTAGATGGATGCCATCGTGAAATGCGTCTGTTTGCAGTTTATTGCGCACGCTCTGTGCAGCATTTGACAAACGATATGCGAAGCATCGCTGTCATCGATGTTGCGGAGCGCTATGCGAATGACCTGGCAACAGATGAAGAGTTGGCCGCTGCTAGGGCCGCTGCTAGGGCCGCTGCTAGGGCCGCTGCTTGTGACTCTGCTAGGGCCGCTGCTAGGGCCGCTGCTTGGGCCGCTGCTTGGGACTCTGCTAGGGCCGCTGCTAGGGCCGCTGCTTGGGACTCTGCTAGGGCCGCTGCTTGGGACTCTGCTATAGAAACCCAATCAGACCTTCTTCGCATTGTTTGCGCAGAGATTGAGCGGAGGGCAATATGAATAAATCAACCATTGCAACAAAAGTTGCAAACTTTCTTGAAGACATGCAAGCAAATTTACGGCTTGCAAAAGACAAAGAAAGTGCACTTATAGCACTTCGCGCCATTGCACTTGATGCACTTTTACTCGACCAAAGGATTAGAAATGAAAACGAATAATGCAACACCCAGGACATTGAAGGATGCATACGGCCCGTACTGCTCTCCGTACATCGAAGACAATGAAGTAACCTACTGGACAAAAACGCGAGTCCTGTTTGCTGTTACTTACTTTGCTGCATTTGCTGTGCTGTGGGCGGTGCTATGACCCCCCGCCGCCGCAAGACAGACAATCAGCCGACTCGCGAGAGCTTCCTTGAGGAGCTTTGCAACCGCCAGCATTCCGAGCTTCAAAGGATGCGTGAAGAAAATTTCAGACTGCGCCGAGTTGCGCAATGGATTCAACAATCAGAGGCCACGCGGCCTGCGGAGCTTACACAATGACTACACACGACACACCCCATAACAAAGCGCTGGAACTGGCAGACCGCATCGCTAACGATGAGAACGAGCATCTGCCCGTATCCAGATCAGAGATAGCCACCCTCCTGCGCTCCCAAGCCTCCGACCTCGCAGAAGCGCGTGCGGAGATTGCGCGGCTGCGGGCTGATGCAGCGCGTCTTGAAGTGCAGCGCGATGATGCGCGTTTTGCGTTAAGAAAGTTGAAAGAGCATATTCAAGGGGATTGCGTATGAACTACCTCCCTTGGCTTATGTCAGCCATAACCATCTACATGACAGTGCTTGCGGGAAACAAAAGCAGCTACGCATGGGCTGTCGGACTATTCAATCAAGCACTTTGGCTAGCATGGATTGTCAGCACGGCATCATGGGGATTCCTGCCCATGAATGCTGCCTTGTGGGTCGTGTACGCACGCAACCATTTCAAGTGGGCCACAGCCCTTAAGGAAACCAAATGAAACGCCCAATAGAGCACGAATACAACAGCTTTGTTAGCTACGCCAGAGAGCTTGAGAAGTATTGTAGTGAACTGGAAGCAGCCGCACAGCAGGCGCTGGAGCAGTTCAAAAAGATCACATGGGCGCGTCCTGTATCCAAAAGCCCATCAAAACTGGTTGAGCAACTTGAAACCATGGCATTGATGGGCGCTGCTGGACTCACTGCGGCACTCAAGGAAAGCAAATGAGCAATATTATGAAGCTGGCAGGCCGGTGGCGCACCGCCAATTACGAAGAGCGCGAAGAAACTAGAGCCGAATTGGAAGTTGCTGTTGCGGCGCTTGAGAATGCCGCACAGCAGGCGCTGGAGGCTTTAGACAGCGTGGCAGGCAAAGGCAAGCTGTGCAATACCGCCATCACCGCACTCACAACTGCACTGAAAGGAACACCATGAGTATTTATGATTCAGTAGGCGGTCCAGTCTGCGGAGACATGTCTGCACAAAACCAAGTTTACGGTGACGCACGTTACGGTCAAACGTACAACCCAACTGCATCCAACCGAGACAAGCTAGGCTCTGAAGACCCAAAGATAGGCCACCGCGCTATTCCGCAAGCAGTAGCCCAAATGGAAAAAGATTTGTACTTGCTTGGCGAGACATTGAACGAATTACGTAACAGGCTTGGCCCTGTGATACGTCCGGAGTCCCCACAAGTCGCTCAGGAGCAGGATAAACAACACGGTCCTGATGTTCCTATGGTCAATATGATTGCGATGGCTACACGCATGATCAGGTCGCTCACTGCAACAGCGCAAGATTTGGTTCGGAGGCTTGAAATATGAGCCGCATTCTTGAATTAGCTGATGCGTATGCAGAGCTTGAAGGAAAGCTTGCAAGCCTTGCCAAATCAAATGTTGCCATCACCACCCTCACCGCAGCACTGGAGAGCAAGACGTGAAAGTCAAACACATCAAGACCCTGAAAGACGGGCGGCGTCACGTGTTGATCGAACTCACCGAGCATGAGCATATGCCGGTACCGTCAGTGGACCCAGACGCTTTCTACCGCCTCAACGATCCGATGGACGACGTTGTTGGCGGCTACCTCATCAAGAACCCCCAGCGTGTTTGCTGGGACTCACTCACACAGACATGGATCGAAGCATGACTACACTCACCACCCTGCGCTCAGTGCTTGAGGCGCTGACAAACACATTGCCAACGATGCACAAGAACACGACTACTCTTGGCAAGGTCAACTACCACGCAGCCAAAGACGCCATCACCGACATGACCGCACTCATTGCAGACATGAAGAAGGCCGAGCCAGTTGAAGATAGTGATCTGTTGGCCGCTCTTGCAGAAGTGCGTGACCTATTCCCGATGCCCAAGCATGGAAGCCCTGTTGAGCGCGAGTGGGCGGCAGCGATGGCAGACCCATACAACGTGCCAAATTACGTCAGGGCTTGTATCGCGCAGCCAAAGGCCGAGCCAGTGCAGGAGCCGAAATGAATATAAATTCATGCCCTTTTTGCGGTCAACAGCACACCCTAGAAATTATCCGAGGCTCCGAGCTTATGGATGAAGATCAAGAATACTGGATGCACTCTGAATCGTTTGCCGTAATTTGTAGTGCTGCAAAGCCAAACGGAAAAGGCGGCTGCGGTGCAACTGGCGGATTTATGCAAACTGAAGTGGAAGCCGTCAACGTATGGAACCGTCGCGCCGCCGCACCCCAAGCAAAGCCGCTGATTACCCGTGAGCAGCACTTTGCATTGCGCGAAGCCTTTGCCATAGGCGCTGCCGATTCATATTTTGAAGCCTATCCAACGCACGATAACAGCGTTGGTCGAATGATTTTTGAGCGTGGCTTTGTGCGTGGTTTTGACAGCCATGAACGCGCCATCGAAGCCGCCCACGGAATCAAGGAGTAACAACGCCAGCCACATAATCCTGAAGCGACTTAACAGTATCGCTTAGGGATTGAGCATCTCCTGCCACCTCTTCATATCGCCTGATGCATTCACCAAGAACCCTGACTTCGGGGCCTGCATCAGGCGATAGTCCGGCTTTGGTATCACTGGTGGCGGAACTACGACGGGAGGCAATGGCTGCTTGCAAGCGCATCCGGTCAGAGTCAAGAGCACGCACAGCAGTGCTAGTAGCAGTTTTGAGTGTTTCATAGTTCTCCGTCACTTTCTGGTTGGTCTCTGACATACGGGCCGCTTCAGCATTGCGCTTCACCTGCTCAGCCATGGCCTGCTCAAAGCTCTGTTCTTTGTAGGCAGTGAACTCATCTTGCACTTCAGCGCGGCCAGTAAGGTAGCCCTTGTGGTGCCCAGTGCTGTAGCTGACGGCATTAGCGGCAAGCAGGCCGAGAACAGCCCACAAACGCCAGTTAAGTAGAAGGCTTGTTAGCATCGAGTGCCTGCTGTTTCTGGTTGAAGTAGCGAGCACCCATTTCATGAAGCACGACGATAGAGCCAAATGCCAACCACAGCGCCTCTGAAAATCCGCCCTTTGCGTAGAACACGGTGTACACAAAGGCCCAGGTCATGGCACCTTTGCCAATATTTGACCAGAGCGCGGTCTCGCGCAGCTTGCCAGTCTGGTGATCTGTCACCAAGTCCATCACACACCATTTGCGCGTCATAGTTCTCCCCATCCCGTATCAATGTCGTTGATACCAAGCAGCGCCTGGTACATGATGGTCGCAGTGTACGCGGCCCCATGTGCTTCGTGCAAACGCCCCTTGGCGATATATCTTTCCACTTTGTCCTTGACCAGCGCAAGACCGATGGCCTCCCGGTGCGTCAGCTCGGGGTGGTGGATGTCCACATCGCCAAGATTGATGGGGTCCATATCACGGACAGCCTGCGCTAAGGTGGTGACCGCCGTAGACCCGGCGCTCGAAGTGGTCCTTGGTGAATGGTCCCTTAGCGGATTTAATGCTGTCGGGAAGCCACTGCATGTTGTATACGGCGTCGACCCCGGCGCAGTCGAGCGGAATAACGTGGTCGATTGCCCATCCTGGGCAGGCCCCAGTATGGAGTCCAGTAGCGGGACAAGCCCACTGAGCCTTGAACGCAGCGATGACCTTGGTACTTCGGGCGGTAGCTCCTGTGGAATCTCGGGTAACTTGTCCGACATAGCGATAGTCTTTCAGTGGGTCAAGTATCTGTGCACGGCTATCCCGCATACCCAAGCAAAAGATGATCGCGATGATCAGCAGCGAGTAAATGTATGCCTTTGCTTTCATGGTGTATCGAAGAGTGCTTTTTCTGCAGCCCTGCGCCGTGTGAGTCCATCCATCACCTTGCCCGCTGCGCGATTCCACCGAAGGAGCTGTTCGCTTGCTTTTGGGTCTTTTGCATTGACCATGCGCAGCAGCGTAGACGATCCAAAATTGGCCATACCGATGTTGTAGGCAAGCGCAATCATTGCCGCCAATTGATTTGGTGTAACGTCAACGGTAAGCAGTTCCTTCACGCATTTTTCAAAGTGCTCCACGTCGCGCATGAGCATGACATTTGCCATGTCTCGTGTGATCTTGTCGCCCTTCTTCACGCCGAAAGTGCACCCGTAGCCGATGGTCCAAGGTGATGCGCCAGTGCCTGGGTCCGGGTAAGCATCGAGTACACACCCCTCAAAATTGCGAATGAGATTTAGCCCTGCTTCATTCATTTCTGGCCCCTTTCAATCAGCCGGTCCAGCTTAGAGTCCAGGCGCTGATACAGATCCTGCATTTGCTTTAGCGCATCCTTCAGCCCATCGGAATTTTGAACGTCACGCTGGTGCAGGACCACCGCATCAGCTTTCAGTAGCTCAACGTCGCGCTTTATATCTGCGAAAAACCAGATCACAGCAGCGAATTGTGTGAGCATTGCGAAGATCAAGGCAATGGGTACTTTTTTATCCAAGTGCCAAGACTCTATTGGCGGGTTTTGATCCGACTCACGGCGGGTGTATTGGGATGGTTGGAATTCGCTCATGCGAGTACAGCCTTTATGTGTGCGTGTAGAGGGTCGATGCGGTTGATCTTCTTTGCGATAGCTACAAATAACTCACGGTCAGGGTTCCCGTGATCAAGGCAAAGCCGCTCCAGCGTGTCGCTGATAGTTACCTCACCGATGCGTGGGAACCCGGCAATCAGGGGCCAAGTCGTGTGCGTGATAAAAATATCAAGCAGCCAGGCAAGGACAGCAATAGGTGCGAGATACCAATACCGGCTCGGGTCGCTCACGCACAGCAGCGCAGGCTTAAGCAATAGGCACAGCAGGAAGATCATAGCTGCCCTCGCAGGATTGCGGCCTGTGCTTCGACTTCGTAAACCTTTGCCACACCGGGTATTAATGAAAGGTTCACAGCACCTCCTGTGATTTGCTTGAAAGCTTCAGCCATAAGCATAACGGTCTCGCGCAGATTGCGCTGGGTGAGCGCATTGGCTGCGTCTAGTGCTGCGAGTTTTTCGGCAACTGTTGGCGTGTGAACCGGCTTAAGGGCTTCTGCTTCCATCTCTGTGATCTGCACGCAGCCCGCTGGCAGCAGGTGCTCATGGGCCGCATCGTCCAAAAAATACAGAGCGTTGAATTGGTCTTTGTAATGCATGATTTTTCCTTAGCGAAGCTCGGCCCAGGTCTGGAGCACAGGCCCAGCGCCACTGATGAGGTAAGACGCACCGGGTGGAATTGGCAAAAATGCCGTTTCATTGACCGTATTCGCGCTCAAACTGGCGATAGTGAATGGGGTTCCGCCATTGATGGTGGCCGACATGTTTATCGTCACTGTGTTGTTATTGAATGCAATAACTGCAAAGATCGTCCGTCCGGTGGTGTTGAAATATGTCGTCCCGATAGACCGAGCGCCCGTTACAACTTGATAAGTCTGCCCATACCCCAGCGAACTCATGGCCGTCACTGCATTGCCGCCAACGCCTTGAATCGTGCTTGGTGCTGTAGCCCATGTGCCTGCTGTAGCCTGCGTGCTTTCCACGTAGCCAATGACACGGTAAGCAACGTTGGTGCGTGCCGTAGTTGAATAGACAACGTTGTTTGCCGTAGCTGCTGCGCTGATTGCCGTAGTGCTAATCAGGCCTGTTTCCGTCAGGTCATTACCGCCAGCAATATTGACTACTGCAAGTTCAATCGTTCCCGCGTTGTTCAAAGCCAAGACTACAAGGCGTGACTGTGTTGCGTTTATGGTCCCAAGCGTTGCAGTTGAAGGAACAACTAGACTTGCAGGCGTCCCGCTAACCCGAGTTACAGTGCCGCTGCTAAGTGTGGTAGAGCGGAAGTCAAGAGACAGTGCAGATGCTGAAATTGTCAGGGCGCTAGCTGCAACTGACGCAGAGATTGGCAGCAGTTGAAGTGCAGCGTTTGCTACAAAAGCAGTAGTAGCTACCTTAGTCGAGTTATCACCCGCTGCCTGAGTCGGTGCAATGACGTTGCCAGTGAATGTAGCTGTTCCGTCAGTGGCAATGCGGAAGCGCTCGGAGCCACCAGAATGGAATGCTATTGGCAAGTATGAACCAGTGCCAGATTTGTCTGATGTGATGCGCACATCCGAACCATTTGCGTACATTGTCAATGCACTGTTATTTACAGTGCTATTAGCGTTGTAAATAGAGACAGCCGAATCTGTAGATGTTCCATTTGCAAGCACGCCAAGGAACGTAGCGCCGTTCACTACGTTGCTCTGGAACAGCACCCGATTAGCAAGCGTCGCATTCGAGAAGTCGCCTGTTATGCGTCTGCCAGTGCCGGAGAAATCAAGGTTAGCAACATACGCATTTTCCCCGTAGGTCAAAGCATCCCCGGAAACTGTCGGTGCGGCCAATCCTGTTACCTTGAATCCCCCCATAGGCAAATTGCCCGTCATGGTGGTTTGCCCATCTTTCGAAACTGAGCCAGTCAAGGCCGTTGCAATGTCAGATAGGGTATTATTTGCCCATGTGGAGCTAATGGTGGTGCCAGTTGTTACTGGATTACCAGCAGGCAGAGAGTATGATCCAGTACCGTTACGTGACATTTCTAATCCTTTGTAAGCATGACTGAAAACACATCAATGCTGATTGCAATTCTAATCAAGCCGTTCGCAGTATTCACGCTTTTTGCAGCACTAATTTGCGTACGGTTTGCATTTATTCGATGGATGCCTGAAGGCCGCACCAAACGCATTTTACTGCGCCGAATTCGATGATATAAGCGCAGACGGGAGCGCTGCAGATACAGCACTAGGAAGTGCTCGGATAATCTGCTGGCGCTGCGACGGTGCCACTCTTGACAGTTCAGCCTCGATAAGCTTTGCCACCTGAGCCGGGTTATTTGCAAGCATGTCGTCCAACTTTCCAAGCATTTGCGCCTGCACTTTGTCGCCAACTACACCAGCGGCCAGTGATATGCCTTTTCCAGCCATGCCTACGCCTGGTATGTTTCCAGCCAAAGAAAGCAGCTTAGACGTGATTGGAGCCTCTTGAGCAAAGTGCTGGGCCAGCATTTCACCCTGCACTGTACGGCGGTGAGTTGCGGAGTTTGTACCCATTCCGCGCTTCAAAGCCTCTGCAATCTTGCTTGCATCTGACGTAACACCCTGAACAGTGCCAAGCTGCTCCGGTGAAAGTACGCCAGACATTTTTGCACCGCTAAAGCCTGTGGCCTGCTGTGCCAGTCGGTCGGGGTTACGCATGGCTGTTGCGAGACTTGCATAGTTCAGCGACTCAGGGATATCACCAGCCGTAGCAGGTATCAGCTTTTGCGCAAGAGACTGGCCTACCTGCATCTGGTTGATTGGTTTGCTCATCTGCGCATGCGTGGTGCGGGCAGCATCATATAGTGGGCTAATCTCACCCATGCCTTTTAGCAAGTCCTCTTGCAGCCCTTGATACGCACGCGCCATTTCCTTATCACCGGATGTGACGGCTTGGCCTATCTTGCTATCAATGGCTTTCTTTACCCAATGCATTCCTTGCACTGCAGATTCATTGTCCATACTGGTGCCGTTGATCTTTGCAAGCTCTTTGGCACGGTTCAGAATATCCTCTGGAATGCGCTGCTGGAACGCAGCAATATTTGCCTGCGCCTCTGGTGCGAGTGCGGCCATGTCTATGCCTTCGGTCCTTGCATTGCTGTACAGGCTGTCAGCCGCAGCGCTGCGTGCGGTCTTAGCAGCCGCCATATCCTCTGGAGACTTGGCAATGCCACGCAATGCGCCGGCCAATGCGGCACGATTAGAACGGCTCATGCGTGCAAGCTCACCGCTTGGCAATGCCGATGTAATGGCGTCCTCAAGGGCTGACAATCCCTCACTGCTGCCAGTCTGACCGGCAGATAGGCGAACACCTGGTGTGGCTGCTCCTTGGCCTTTAAGGGCTTGTGCAAGTGCCGCAGCATCTCCACCAGCCGCACGGTTCAGAGCGCCTCCGATGATCTTGTTTTGACCTGCAAGCGGGTCATAAATGGCCGCTTTGGCCGTTTTAAGACCGCCAACAATAGCGGGGAGCGCGGCACCTCCAGCGGCCCCAAGTGCCATATTCTGCAGACGGCTTTCGCCTTCTCCAGTTGGCTGCAAAGCGCTCAGTGCTGCGCCTGTAATGGCACCGCCGACCACTCCGTTTGCACCGGGCACAAAAGCTGCTGGGATGCCTGCAAGCACATTGCCTGCAATATTCCCGGCTTGGCCCGCGCCGGTTGCCATAAGTGGCGCATCAAGCTCACGCGCCCGGTCAATGTCTTTCTGCGATACAAGTCCAAGCATTTGCCCTGCGCCACGCCCAATGTCATACAAAGCCTTACCAGCCCCTGCGGCCGTCTTTTCAAAGATTGACATGCCATCGGTAGGGTCTTGTGCTTTGGCTGCTTGTGGGGCCTTATTAGAAGCGCCATGCAGCATGCGCAACCCTGCATCAGAGACTTTGGATAAATCACCGCGATGCAGGGCTACAAGATCAGCGTCTGAGAGTTTGGACAAGTCCATTACTTAAGCCCCCGGCGTTTCATTTCAGCATCAAATGCTGATGGGTCTGGCATTCCTTGCTGTACAGGAAGTGGGTCAATAGTCATATCCTGAGCGACATTTTTCAGTGCGGGATTCTGATTCCAACGCTCCAGAACCTTAGATCCCTTATTATGGGTAGCCATGGCTACGCGCTCTGAAAGGTCCGCAACTCGGCGCAAATTCTCTGGCGTATCGCTGATCTGACCACCGATTGCGGAGTTCAAGAATTCGCGGTCCTTGTCTGTAAACCCATTTCCTCCACCAAGGCCAGAGGACTTGATCCCGCCAAGCGTGAGCTTGCTAAGTCCGGACATAAGCTCTTGCGTGCTTGCAGCTTTACCGGAACCCACAAATCCAGCAGTCTCAAGTGCTTTTTGCAATGCCAGTCGTGCATTCGCACCAGTGCCAGTGATAGCGCCTTTATCAATAGCCGCCTTGATGCTGCGTGCATTCGTAACAAGCTCAGGAGCCGCCTTTGCTGCATCAACTGCTGACAGTGCATCCTTCGCCAATCCAGCGCCAACATCCTGATTAAACTTGTTCTCAGGGCCAGCGACGCTAACGGACATGTTCGCAGCGCCAGCACGTTTCTGGTCAATGATGAACTGTTGCAAGGACTTATCGTATCCTTGCTTTTTGGCGTATTCATATTCTGCTATCGCCTGCGGCTGGTCAAACTGCTTGGGAACCACGCCACCCATAGCCTGGCCGGTATGTTCACCCATCAATTGACCGTTCACATTCAGCAGCTTCTCCTTACCCATCAATGGAGCTTCAGCCATTTGCTTGGCAAATGCAGGGTCGCCACCAGATTGCATGAACTGCTGTGCATTGCCGCCAGCGGATTGCCACAGGTCAGCCATAGACTTGCGTTGCTGCAAAGCCTGTGCAAGCAGGGATTGCTTTTGGGCATTTTCCAATGCGCCCTGCATGCCTACTTGCTGTAGCTCTGGCGTATTGGACATGGACGCGAACTGATACGCTCCATTGATATCTGCGGGACGTGCGCCTAGGACTGGCCCTTGTTGTCCTTCTGGCATCTGCATAGCCTCTTGAGGCTGCAGCATCTTGGTGAATGTACTAACGTCAGACGTGCGCTGATTGCGTATCTTGTCAGCCAGTGCTTGCTGGTCTTGAGTAGCGCCCGCACTTTCCTCCTTGCCCCACTTTGCGCGGAGCAAGTCAGCCAGGCCTGCAATCGGATTCATGGGGACAAAATGATTGCCAACCATCCGCCCGCCCTGTGCGGTTGGGTTTTTCAGTGCTTCGGCAAAAGCCTGACGGCGGCGGATGGCTTCAGACTCCGCGTCATACGCGCCTGGGGCCATGATTGGAGTTGCCATTTACTTCTTCCCCATTTTTCCACCGGCCAGGCTAAACAGTCCATTCATAGCATCCGACCCAAAAGCATTGTTCGCATTGGTCTGTCCAAGCTGTGCCTGATACCCGGCCTGGGCTGCTCCAAGCATATCAGCACCGCCAGTCGTAGCCTGCTGGTTGTAGCTGTTGAATGTGGGGTTAGTCACTTGCGAGCCGGTACGCAGGGCATTGAGGTTGTTCAAGTCGCGTGAGTTGAAGTACTGCTGCTCTTGGATTCCTTGCTGCCGTGCCTGCTGGCCCACGCTGATGCCCTGCAATGCAGCCTGACTCATGGCGTCATTCTGCTGATGATCCATATCAGACATGCCGTTTTTCCATGCCTCGGTGCCGCGGGCGATGCCCTGATTCGCCATTTGCGTCTCAAGTGCTGATTGCTTTCGGTCAAACTGAGGCTGTAGTCGCGCCATGATGGCGTCCTGTGCAGTCTGCCCCGGATTGATGGCTGAAGGCGTCAGGGCAGAATCATTCCACCCTTGTCCCTGTTGTCCTGCAACGCCTTGCATTGCATGGTTTTGCAATCCTGCCAATCCCAATGCGGATTGATTGTCGGCGTTCAGAAGTTGCTGCCCAGTGCTGGACAGGTTCATATTCTGGTCCCAAGTCCCGTTTGGATTTTCTTGGTACGTCAGAGAGCCGTAGGGCGTGTACTGGTTTACCCGGTTAGCTCTTGTGGCTTGCTGTGCAGCGGCTAGATTGCCTGCGGCAGTGGCATTTGCAGCCGCAGTGTAATCGGGTGCTGCCGGGGCATCTTGTATGCCGAATACGCTTTTTACTGCGTTCATAGATTTTTAACTCCAACAGTTGCGACTTCTTTATAGCCGTGTGATCTAACCCATCCCTTCCTACCGCAGTACGAAATAAGCTCGAATCCATTTGCACGACCGTAGTCTTCTGCCTGTTGAGCCAGAATATCCACTTGGTCCATTATGCCAGCGGCAAGCCATATTTGCAGCGCTTTTTTACCCAGCATCACGCCGCTATTGGCGACTAAAACGGACTCTTCTAGCTCGAACAGGATGTAATCCTGCTCCCTTACCTGCTCCCACGGAATGGCACACAGGCTCTCATTTACCAATGGCTCCAGCAGGTAACGCCACTTATCAATCATAGGATCGCACCCGACTCAAACACCACGTCGGTGGATACCCACCGCACATCGATTCCGCTTGATGCCACACGCATCTGTAGTGCTCCGTAGTACCCAACGCCTGATGTTCCTTGCCAGTCTTGGTAAATGTCAAACTCACCAGCCCACGGCGGGACATCCCATAGAGATAAATCCCACCCGCCATAGCCTACTGGTGTAAATGTGAATGGGGTAGTATTCATTGTCAGGTTGAAGTCTGTATTGATCGACCCAAGCAGCGCGGGCCTACCACTAGCCCGGATGATTGGACGGATCATTGTCCAGCGCTTCAGATTTCCGGGGTTTCCGTAAGTGGAAAACGCCTGAATACAGGTGCCGTTGATATTGCTTGTGTCGTCTACGTAGCCGTTCCATGCACGACCAATAAAGCCATTACCTCCATAGTACGGTTCGTCCCCAAACAACTCCCAGCAGTTTGCATTCCACCCGGTGAACCGGCCCCAGCACTTGCTGATGGTGTTCATCACATATTGCTCTTGCTGGGTGCCCTCTGATACGGGGACATTCAAGAAAAGCATGTTTTCTTTGGCGTAATACAGGATTTCCCAGCCAAAGTTTGTAGAGTAGTTGGATACCGCACTGGAGATTGCAAACTGGATTTTGTCGGTCACTGCAACCCGTGGATTTACACGGGACGATTGCAAAGCGCCACCCATGGGTACTAGGCCATCCTGAGATATGTAAAACAGGTCTCCAGCGAATTTATACAAGCACCGCTCACCTACCGGTGCACCAAGCGCCCAAACGCCCTTAAGTGCCCACGTGGTGGCGCTGCTTGGGTCTGTGCCCTGATAGACGATCACTTCGCCGTTACTTGTGACGATCACGTAGTAATCATCAACACCGGTACCCGCATCAATCGTCCAAGTCGCATGTGCAATTATCCTGCCTCCGCGCTGCGCCACCGAAGACACATCAATTGCATTGGCTGCACCGCCTATTGATAGGACGGGAAGATACCAAGTCTTGAGTGTGTTTTTTCCAATGAACCAGACCCGGTTTTTGAATACGATAGGGCTGTTTAGCGTGGTGGTGGTCACGCCGGTTATCGCCGGTGTGGATGCGCCGTCTACTTGAGTCCAAGTCGCACCGTCGTACACCATGGGCTTATCAACACCGTTGGCGGTGTATAGGAAGCTTCCGCCGGGTGTTGCCACGTTGGTGTACTGCCAGCGTGAATTAGCCTTACCAGTGGCTACAGCAGCCCCCACAGCACCCGCTGCGCTTGCGTTGTAGAAGCTGCCTCCAGCCACAGCGAATAGCTTTTCTGTGGTGCCGGCTGAGTACACCATTAGGCTTTCCACTTGCCCGGATATGCCTGTAACGTGATTGGTGTAGCCCTTGCGAAGCTGGCATTCCGTGGTGAGCGGAAACCAGTTATCCATGACCACGGCGTCCTCTGGATTCATGGCTGCGAGAGAGTCGCGAGCGTTCCAGCCACCTACGGGTGCGGGCAGAGAGACGGAACTAGATACCGCCTGGCGAGCCCCTTTTGTGCGTGCAGCTTGGCGCATTTAGACGTTCCAGCTACCAGCCGGGACAACTATGCCGGGGAAAATATCGTACTTGGTATTCGACAGATTCAGCCAATCCTTCGACCCATCTTTGCCCATTGCATCCATGCATCGGCGTTCGTAGGTGCTGAAGTCCTCGGCGTACTCAAAGCCTTTGAGCTTTTTCCAGCGCCAGATTGTGCCAAGCACAAGCAAGTTCCATTCAAGCCTTGGAATGTCTGCATCATTACCCCATTCTTCGCGCCCGGTGGCACCTGTTGAATCGGCACACCAGTTGCGGGTGGTGTACTCAAAGACGCATGTTTGACCGGCGCTTGGAAACGGGTACATGTAGAGGTTTCCGGCCTTGACGCGGAAGTTAGACCATGGGCCATTGATCGCAAAGGCCTTGTTTTGCTGCCATCCTTGGGCTGTTTTTGGGCCATACACCGGGCGGCGCAGGGAGCGATTCCAGATCGTGTCGTTGATGATATAGCCAAGGCCTGGGGCGATAGTCTCCATGGCTCCCTGAAGATCTGCCGCAAGCGTGGTGTATGTTGCCAAAGTCTGCAAGCCGGTCCACTCATGGCGGGCTGCAAGCTCTTGCCCTTCCTCATTGCAAAGCGCCAGAATCGTGGTGATCTGGGTATCGGTGTTTCCTATGGCTTGATTGGGTACCGCAAGCGATAGACGGCCGCAGATTGCTTGAACGATAGAAAGGCAAGTAGCCATTGATTACTCCACAGGTTGACCCTCGGCCATTTCTGGCTCGACAATTTTGGGTTTGCGCCCACGCTTAACCTGTAGAGGTTCGCCCTCATTATCGCTCACCTGCTCCAGCTTGGAAAGGCGTTCGGTAAGCATTGCAAGCTGCTGCTTCAAAAGCTCATTCTCCACGGTCGCAGAGTCCTTGCCCTTGCACCACTCCTGCGCCTTTTGCTTCAACTCGCGCCCACCCATGCCGTAGCTGCGCATAGCCTCCTCGGTCATGGCGGCAACGTCCTCAATGGTCAGGATGTGCGTGGAGATGAAGTTGTCAGCCTGAGCCGGGGACAGCACGGGCCACTCCTTTACAGAGGTTCCGTTCAGCGGGGCATCTTGGCCTTGCTGCCAGGCTTCAAACTTCTTGTGGAACCCATCAATCCATTCCTGCGGGTAGGCGTCAGCCGAAGCGTTAACGGCCTTGATCTTGAGCATCTTCAGCCAATCGGTTGCGATGCGCTCGACTTGATCTTTGGAACCTGGCTGCATGATAAATGCCATGTCCAAGTCTTTGGTAACGCGCCGGCCGAGCTTTTCGGACTGCTGTTTGTCGTGGACAGCCATACGCTTGAATTCAACAAATGGGGGGCGTGCTTGATGGAGTTCCATGGTCTATTTCCTGTTTAGGATTTCATTGCAGAAGGCACTGATTAATGCCCTCTGAAATGAAAGGGACCGAAGTCCCTTCCAAGATTACACCACCTGACCCTGTGCAAACGGGTTGTTGATGATAGCAGCACCATAGCCGGTGTAAGTACCGGTCAGAGTGATCGAACCGGATGCAGTTGCAACCTTATCGATAGTACCGATGGCAGAGCCGGTGTAGATGGTGCGGCCATCAGGGTCAAGAGCGGCCACCACGGTACTAGCAGGGATGCCAGTGCCGGACAGCGCCATGCCGATGAAGAAGCCGTCGTAACCGGAGGCGCAAACCACCTTGGCAGAACCCAGTACGGTCGCAGCGGTTACCGTCTTGGTGCCAGTCGCGGAAATGCGGTTGCGGGTGTTCAGCAGTTGCTTGCCGTTAGCCAGAGTGCCTGCAATGCCAGCAGCGGCCACAGCCACAGCGGTATCTGCGGCAACGGTTGCATTGGTCTTGTAGACGGCGAAGCCTTCGGTCTGAATCCAGCCGTAAGAGCCGGAAGCAATGGGAGCCATTGCCACGCCAAACGAAAAGCCTTGGCCTGCCGTAGTTGGCAGCAAAGCGCCAGCGTAGGCTTCAGTCCACATGACCAGAGAGCCCTTCAAGATGGCGTCAGCCGACTTGATGTAGACAAACTTACCGGTGCCCCAGTAAGGGTCAATGGCGGTCACAGTCATGCCCAGCGGCTGGCGCTGAACGGTATCGGGGGCAAACCAGTCATTGAACGGTTGGGTGCCCAGAGTGGGGGAGATTGCAGCGAACATTTTATTCCTTTGTGAGTTGAAAGGGTGTGAGTTAGGCTCACACCCTACTGGACATTAAGCCTTACCAACGCCCTGACGAGCGCGGTTCGAGCAGACCAAGTTACCTTGGAACAGCACGGGGATAACCAGTGCGTCCTGGTTCACCGAGCGCAGCTCAGGCATGATTTCCATGTTGGCATCTTGATGCACCACCAACTCCAAGAAGTCGGTGTTCAGGAAGTACATGTGGTTGGCCGGAATGCCCGAGGCGCTGGAGTCAAAGAACACGTCAGCGGTCTTGTACTTCATGCTGATCATGCCGCCCTTGCCTTCGTCGGTGGGCGCATAGCGCTTCAGGGACGATTGCGAGGCTTCATAGAAACTGAAGTAGTTCGAATCCATGACGATCAGGTCAGGCGTATCGTTGCCGCGAGTGCACTGCAGCCACAGGGGCAGCATCATGCCTGCTTCAATGGTCGCTGCGCTGACGGTCACCGAGTTATCGGATGCGTCAAACACCTGGTTTTGCCAGAATGGGAAAGTGGCGGAGTTGATGCCGCCGACGGTGCCGGTGCCAAGGTCAGCCACCAGTGCCTGGATGCCGTTCATCTGGTTGGATGCGGTGCCGTCAGAGTACAGGTCGCCAGACAGGCCGTTAGCCATCGAGCGTTGTGCATTTTTCAGCTTTGTCTTCACAAAGTTGATGATGCGATTGGAGCCGCTGTTAGTGCGGATTTCCAAGCCGGAAGCGGCAACGTTGACGGCCACTTGACGCCAAGCGAATTCAGCAGCGCTGATCACGTCCACAGCACCGACGTTCAGAACATCAAAGCCGCTGTAGCGCTGGTATGTGCTGTTTGCAGCGTAGTCCATGGGTGTGACGATGGACAGGCCACCATCCTCAAGGCGAATGCGGCCCTTGTCGGTGATGCGGCGGTACAGCGCGTTGTGATTGGAAACGTTATCGGCCACTTCTTTTTTGTGGTTGCGATACGTGGTACTCACCAGTTCGGTGAAGGTGTTAAACAGGGTGGATTGACCGGGGGATGCCATGATGTGCTCCTAAATTAGATTAGACCAAGCTCTCGCGCTTTGTCTCGAATGGTGTCGTCAATACTGCCCACTTGCTTGGCCGATGGCAGCGTACCCTTGCGAGATACATTGACAGCAGCAGCCTGCTTGGCAGCTTGTGCTTTCTGAGTGGCCTGCGCTTTCCGGTCGGTATCGGCTTTGGCTTGCTGTTGGGCAAGAACCTGGGCACGCACCGTTGGGTTGGCGTAGATTGCCTTCTCATAGGCATCGCGGAGGTCGGTCGCCATACCAGCCTGTAAGAGGCCAGCCATGTCGTCGCGAACTGCCGCAAAATGCACGTTAGCGGGATCGCCGGAGAATCGCTCGATTTCGCTGTTAAGCGTGGCGCTCTCTTGCTGCTGACGTGCTTGGGTTTGTTGTGCAATCCAGCCCTCCATTTGGGAGAGCTTTTGTTGGAGTGCGTAAGTGGTGCCGTCAAATGGCACTGGTTGTGCTTGTGCCGCTTGCTGAATGTCGATGCCGTAATCGGCTGCGAGCTTGTGCAGCATCTGCACCTTTTGCTCTTGGCTACCGCCTCGAAGCATGGAGTCCGCAGTAAACAGGGCTTGCACGGCCACATCCGGCGTCATGCCTGAAGACTCGATATTCTTCATGTACGGCGCAATGACATTGCGGATGGTGTCGCCGAATTGCGCCTTCTCGCGGTACTGCTCAAGCCCTCGGTGCATTTCATCCGATCGGCGAATGAATTCCTGCATCACCACCGGGTCTTTGGCAATGGCCCCTGCGGCCTCTTTGCGCAGGCCTAGGCGCTGCAACTCGATTGGGATGGCGGGCTCTGCCGCCACAGCCTCGACCTGAGCTTGCGCAGCCTCTTCGGCTGGCTCTGGCTCTGCCGGGGTGGTATCTGTTGGCGGTGTTTCTTTGGAAGAGAAGCGGCCTTTATCGTCGCGTGAGCTATCGCCATCCCGCGCCTCGATATCTTCGAGGGTCTTGCGGATGGTGTCATCCATCGTCAATTCGGGTTGGCTATCTTCGACTGTTGAGTCGATCACTTCGTCTTCCATTTCAACTCCAGTTAGGGTTTGCACCTATTGTAAACACATAATTTTGTGTTATGTGTTTTTTATATACTGCTTTCAAGTACGGCCTGCTTCTCAGGGCCAAGTGATTTATAAGCCTCGACAACTGCGCTCTCGATAGCTGCATCTGCCTTCTTTTCCTCGAATTTAACCCTGTTTTCGGCAACTTTTCGCTCTGAGTCCATACCTTCCCACGGGCGTGAACCACTGCGGGCCATATCGTCACGGCGCTGCCTTGGGGTGTCAATCCACTTGCCGGTGATGGGGGACTGATAAGCGGGCATGACGTACAAGGATGCCGTGCGCTTGGGGAATGCATGCATCATCAGCTTGTCACGCCAGCCCTGCTCTGGATCGCTGTAATACTTGCTATTGCAGTCAATCCAATTGGCTTTGTCGTCTGCTGTAAAACCAAGCTGCGCTTGAATCTGTTCGTAATCCATATTCACCCCATTAAAAGCATCATTGCTTCTTCGTCATCGTCGTCTAACTCTTGCTGAATTGCTTTTATATCCGCTATTTCAGCAGATAGCCACTCTATAAACTTGGTTTCCTGCGTGTAGTCAATGCGCGGTATCTCTACCTTTGCCTCGCGCTTGATCTCGGCCACCACAGCGGGAGCCGGGACGATACCCATGATTCTATGGTAGGTCGCCTCGATGGTGTCCTCGATGGCCTCCTCGCGCTGGCTCTTCTTCTTCCAAGCCTGTTTACTCCAGCCTGGGTTACGCAGGGCATCATCCCCGCCGCGCCGGGTAGGCGTCTGCACCAGTGCGTCGGCTAGGCTCTGGCCTGCCACAAGATACGCGCCAGAGCCAAGGCTGTCAGCGTAGACCACAGTGCCGGTCTTAACGTCAGTAACCGTCTGCCCGGTGTAGGCGTATGCACCTGGGGCTAGATTGTCTGCGCGGCTGCGCAGGTCAGTAATCGACTGGCCTGCCAAAGCATAAGCGCCAGCGCTCATTGCATCGGCATAGGCCTTGCTGTCAGTGAGCGCCTGCCCGGCAATGGCGTAAGCCCCGACACTTAGCGCATCGGCATAAGTAACAGGTCCGCCGCCCGTGGTCACTACATCGTTGACGTTCTGGCCGCTGATGGCATAGGCACCAGTAGCCAATGCATCAGGCCGCGCCACAGAGTCCGTTACCGCTTGGCCAGCGATGGTGTACGCGCCTTTGGTAAGCGCGTCATTGCGCGCCAGCAGGTCGCTAACCGTATTGCCAGCTATCGCATACGCACCCGCAGAGAGCGCGTCAGCCTTGGCTACGCCGTCAGTCAGTGCCTTGCCAGATACCGCATAAGCGCCTGCGGATAGGCTATCCGCATAGGATGCCGGCCCACCGCCGCCAGCCGTTAGCGCAAGCAGCAGGGACATTTAGATTACTCGTTGAATCCGTCGAAGCCGATCAGGTGGCCGAACGCGCCAGCGGTAGCCGCCGTGCCCACATAGCGGCAACACACCTTGACAAACTCGCCGGGGAATACCGGAAAGTCCGTCAGCGGAACCTGAATGCGTGCGCCGGTCACCAGCGCAGCGGCTGCGGCAGCGAAGGTCTGCACGCCCAGCGGGATCACGCGGCGAATCTTGGTTGTCGCGCTCTCGGTCGTAGCCTCGGATACCGCCGTGCTGCCGATGGACAGATACCACACGATATTCATACCGCCACCAGTGAGGGCTGTCTGCACGTAGGTTTCCAGCCAGCAGCCGCGCAGGTACAGCGTCTTACCCGTCAGCGCCGCGCCGTTGGCCGGGTTTTGGTAGCTGCTGATGATCAAGTCGGTGTTAACCGCCGCCGTCGCTGTGGCAGTGAAGTGACCGCCCAGGCCGGAGCCCAGTGCCGCAGTGGTGTTGGTTGGCACTGCCGCCGTGGGCACGGTGTTGTTCACGTAGCTGGCCGTGATACCTGCGGCCGTGCCGTCCTGCGTGTAGGCGCAATGCCCGCCCTGTCCGGTCAGGCTCAGTGTGTAGTCGCGGTTCGGGGTTTCCTCTTCCAGCCATGCAGCAACGTGGCCGACCTTGAACTGCGTGGCGCTAGCCGGAGCCGTAGCCAGTGTGTAGGTGCGCTGAGAGATGTAGAGCGCCGTGTTCAGCAGTGAACTGCCCGCTGTAGACGGGCGCACAATGTTGGCAATACGAACGCCGTCGATCTGGAACTCAGCACCCTCGTCAGAGATGCGAATGAAGTAGTTCTTGATGCTGTTTATCGGTGTCAGCATGGCCGCACTCAGTACGCCGGATTGTGCCTCGATACTGTTTGTGACCAGCACGCACCGGAACTCGCCCAAAGCGTTGAACCGGAATAATGCGCCGTCAGTGATTGCACCGTTGAACGTAGTGTAGTTGTAGGCACCCCATTCGGTGACATTGTTGGTCACCGGCGTATTGGTTGGGTAGCCGTCGGTCTCAATAACCGTCGCACCACCCATGTTGATCGGGACTGGCTGGGCGCTCTGGTTACCGGACCCGGTGGATAGCGTCGTCACGTTGCCGGAATTGAGCGTAAGCAGGCCAGACGCCACGCCTACAGTCTGTGTAGTCGCGATCTGGTGCCAGTAGCCGGTATTCACCGCAGTGCCTGGGAATGTCTTGCTCACCAGCAGGGACGGAGAGCCGGCCAGGATTCGACTATCCGATGTAATCAACCCCTTGCGTACCTCACGCGTACCGGTAACCGTGCCTGGGTCAGACTCAGCGGCCAGCGCTGCATAACCGGCCTGCGCCACAGTTGTTGGAAGATTTACCTTGGCATTGTTGTTAACGTCCACCTCGGCTTGATAGCCAGTGACGCCACCGACGATTCTAGAATCCATTGGCATTTAGTCGCTCCATACCCAACGAAGGGCAAATTTGCCTTGCAGCTTATGCTGCGATGTGGCGTAAATCGTAAAACCAGTCCCAGCCGTGGGAGTGCCGCAGGTCAGGCCCGCCAGCATGTCGAAATAGCGGTGGTCGTTGGCGGTGTGCCCATCGGTAGACGTGTCGTCAGCCATGATGAATGCCTCCGCCTTGCTTGTTGCACTGATGCCAGTCTGCCCAGTGACTGCAATGGATGCATCGTTCGCCCCAGGGAAAGCCCCGAAGTCGATTACCGCTGTGCCGATTGCATTGGCCATGGGTTACGTCACCGTGTAAGTGCCATTAGCCGCGTCAAGCGTGGGCGTGTACGTGTCACCCGCAGCCATGACGGTCGCAGAGCCACGGTCCCAGTAGCCGATGCACTGCGTGTTGGTCAGGTTGTACAGGATCACGTAGCGGAATGTGAAGCCGCCACCCGATGCCGTCCAAGTGGGTGATGCCGGGGCTGCAAGCACAAGCTTGTACACGCCCGCAGTCTGAGCTGCAGTGGTCACGGTGCAAGTCACACCACCGGCGGTATAGCCGCCCGATGTTGCAAGCTCCGAGGCACTCGCAGCCGTGGTGTCAGTCGCCACCGTGGGCGCTGTGTTGGACAGTATCAAGCGCCAAGAGTCCGTGCCAGCGTTTGCCGCCTCTTGCAGCACCTCTGTACCAATTTGGTACTTAACGTATGTAAGTGTCGCCATTATTTAACTCCTGCTATCTTTCCGTTTGCATCACGCACAACGGTGCGCGGGCGGTTCATACCTTCGACTGCCGATTGTAGGCCTTGCATGGCCGACAGAATGGTCTTCTGCATCTCTGCCGCTGCATTGCCGCCGTCAGTAGCCGCCTGCTCCTTGGCCTTGCCTTGAGCATCTGCAGCCTGGGCACTTGCTGCCTGCTGGGCCTTCAGCGTGTCGGACTGTGTTTTCTGATCCGCTGCTATGCGAGCCACCACAACGCTAGTCTCTGCCTGAAGCTGGGCGATGCGCCACTGAAGATCAGCGTCTGCGGAAAGCTTTGCCTGCTCGATCTGGGCCTGCGCCTGGGCGTCAATCTGCTTCATTTGCGCCTCATGCTGCATCCGGGCCATTTCCATCTGCGCGGATTGCTGTAGCTTGGCCTGCTCAAGCTGTGCGATCTGGGCTTCGGACTGCTGGCTGTGCTGAATCTCCATCTGCTTGACCTGCAGGCTGTTGTCCTGCGGCTGCTGCTCTTGCGGGGGAGGCGGTGGCTGCTTGATCTTGTCGATTGAGTCCTCCACCGCATTGCCCATCTTGGCCCTGCGCGTGACTGTGAGCATGATCTCCTTGAGCGCGTCTACAGGCAATGCACCCATCTGTACCGCTGGCATGAAGCTCTGGATCACTTGATTCAGTGCGGCCATGGTGTCGCTCAGGCCCTTCATATCGGACTCGGCCGATGCGGCCACTGTGGAGTCTGTCTCCACATCGATCTTGAACGTGCGCAGCTTGTCGTCACGCATTACTTGGATGATCTCGTCCCACGATGGGGGAAGGTCAGGCTGTGGTGGGGGCTGCTGGCCTTGCTGTTGGGCCATCATGGATTGCTGCTGCCACTGCATCATGGCTTGCTGCTTTTCCTCGCCAGTGGGGAACTTGAGGCCCGTCATGGTGGCAAGCGTCTCTGGCTGGAATCGCTCACCAATCACATCAGCCTGCAATCGCAGCAGGTCACGGATGAACAGTGCGCAGTCCGTCTGCATGCGCTTTAGGCGTGCGCTTCCCCATTGGCTCTTGATCTGCTGCGCCCCGAGCGTCTCATTGGGGTTTGTGGAGCCCCGCAGAATGTCCGATATACCCGTAATCTCGTAAATCACCTGCTTGGACGACTCGCGCTGCAATTGGAGCACTTGCAGCACTTTGGCAGCCTGCTCGATAGGCATAAACCAAATGGCCTTCTCAAGCCCGCCGCGCTCTATCAGCGCTGTGACGTTGGACGCCGGGATAAGGTCGTTATCCTCACCCCGCATCAATTCGGACAGCTCCGATATGGTGGAGTCGTAAATACCCCGCATCTTCAGACCCTTGACCAAGATGTTGATGCGCCGGGTCACGCTGTCCAATTCGTCGGCCTGCTCTCGGTAGTACTCGAACAACGGTGTAGGCACCATTGATCCGCTATCCTCACACGCATACAGTGGGCGCGGATTGGGGAAAAAGCCTTGCAGGCCAAGCGGGTCGGGCAGCACCTTGAGCGGGGCTTCTTTGTAGGCCGGCGCAATGAAAAGCACCTCGCCCTCTTCCTTATCCCATATCTCCCACACCTCGGCGGTCTTGAATGCCTCGGCTACGTCCAAGTCCTTCTCGCCCTCAACGTCCTCGTCGTCCGTCTTATCAAGCGGCACATCAGCGCCCACAGCGCCAAACTGCTCCTCAAGCTCGTCGCGAGTGAGCCGGTGACGGAAAGCCTCCCATGTGATGCTCGCCCATGACTCGCCCGCAGACATGCGGAAGTCTTTCCACTGCACATGCTCGATGGGTGCCTGCTCCCATGCAAGCTCTTCAAAGTCACCGTCCAGCGCTTCATTTGGCTCCGAATCTGCCTCTTCCTGTACCTTATTGAAGGTGGGGATGTAGCGCACACGGGCCAGGCCACGGCCCGGCAAAAGCATATCGACCACGCAACTGCGGATCTGTGAATCGAACTGGGTCGTATCCATGCCGTACTCAAGGCAGCGCCCAATGACCTCGCTCACGGCCTTGCCTACGGGGTCCTCATCCTTGAACCGCCTGCGCACATCGGGCTTGGGCAAGCTGTTATAGATGGCCGGGCGCATGGTCTCGGTGTTGGACCACAGGATGTTAAAGCTGTGCTTACGCACCTCTTTCTGTCTGTAGCGCTTAAGCACTTTGTCGCCCTTCTCGCGCCAAACGGACTCACGCTTATCGGCAAGCTTAAGCTCAAGCAGCCATCGGCGCACGACGCCAGCGTCATCCTTGCCGGTGTCCTCTGGCTTCTCTAGTGCGCCCGCTTCGTAGTCCATAGCTTAGTTGGGCTTCACAACAAAGGTGATGTTCAATGCGCCACCAATGGTTGCAGTTAGCGCACCTTGAAAGCCGATGGGGTAGAAGTTCCATCCCACTGCCGGGGTGATGGTGCCACCGATAGCGCCAATGGAGTCTGACAATGCGACAGTGCCGGCAGTGGTGGAGTTGACGTAAAAGCCCACAATGCGCCCACTGCGGGGGGAGACTGTGCCGGTGGCTGTGAGTGTGACGGGTTGGCCGAAGATCATTCGTAGTCTCGCTTTCTCTTGGAATTCGCCTTGATTATCTCCGAAATTGTCTGATGTTGCGCAAATTTAGGCTCAGGTTTTGGTTTTGGCTTCATTTCCTCACGCCAAACAAGGCAAGCATATCTGAAGGCGTCTGCGTAATGCGAGGTCCAGTCGTGACGTGGCTTGTCTCTGAAGAACTTCTTGTCCTCGTCATACTCGCGCTGATATTGCTTGAGAGCGTCCATACCCTCAGCACAGTCAGTGTCAATGAAGCAGTCCGCCAGGGTCATGCGCGAGGCTTGTATGCCGTCAATCAGGCCAAGCTCGGGAACAATGCGGGGCTTCCACCCGAGTGCGCGGAACTGCTCTTCAATGCTTCGCCCTGTCTGCAAGCTCTTGGCGCGTGCATCGTGGGGTAGCCATAGCCAATCTCCGTAGGTGTACGGCTTGGCCTTCAGCACCTCATGGTAGTGGGCTATGGGCATGCCGTGGGTGCTGTAGCAGCCAATCAGGCGCAACTCCTTGCCCACCTGGAACCACCAGATAGCGGTGTCGTCTGACCATCCCAGGTCAAGCACGGCATGTACCTTCAGGGATGGGTCATACAAGCCGGACTTGATGCGCCCTTGTTGGTCAGCGAGCCATATCTCTTTGCCGTAAATAGCGCCAGGCAGTGCCGCATCAAAGTCGCACTCCATTTCCTGACGCCAAGCGTCCTCGGTAAGCTCAAGGCGCAGCGCGGCAAGCTCTGACTCAGGCAGCAGGCCGGACTCGCTTGCCTTGACGCACAGGGCCAGCCACTCGTCATTGACCTTGGCATGCTCGTAAAGCTCCCAGAACTGGTTACGACCCTTCGGCGTGCCAATGATGACGGCCCACCCTTGGCGGTCAGCCAGCGCGGGGCGTATGACATAGCCCCACACGCTAGGACGCCAGTCGCCGTATTCGTCGGCTATCACACCATCGAAGTACAGGCCTCGCAACGCGTCCGCATTATCAGCACCGAACAGGCGAATGGAGCACCCGTTGGGGTAAGTTATGCGCAGTTCAGATTCATTGATGTTGATGCCCGGTACTGGTGCGCTGTACCGCTTGAGATAGTCCCATGCAACGGCCTTAGCCTGGCTGTAGAAGGGTGCCACGTATCCAAAACGCCCATCATTGCCTTTGAATGTGAGCGCGGCCTTGATTAGCTCATTGATGCAGGATACGGTCTTACCGGCCCGCCTATGGGCCACTACGACCGCCCAGCGTTGGCGCCGGGTGTGGAGTGGCTTAAACGCTTTGCGGGGCGTGTAGGGGATTACGATTGATCGGACTGCCATGAGATGACAAGCGGAGCATCCTTGTCACCGGCAAGCTCGGTGCGGGCCAGCTTAGGCGTCGCGTACTCAGCAAGCTTGCAAAGCAGGTCAAGAGCTTTCGCTGGGTCATCACGCGCAACGTCAGAAAGCCACAAGGAGACGTTTCCACTGTTCTCCCTTAGCAGGGCATTGACTGTCTCGCGAAACTCCGTGGTGATCTTGTTTGGCACGCCCTTGGGCCTTCCAGGGCCTGCTCCAAGCGCGGCAACGCCTCTGGGTTTCTGTTTGGTTTTTTTTACCCCTTCCATGAATCACCGAATAGTTAGGTTGGAGCGAATGAGCGCAGCGGCCTGGGCTGCTGTATTGCTTTGGGCAACTTGAGTCCACCCTGCTTTTTCGGATGTAGTGGCGTTCAGGTTTTGGACGTACACGTCAGTGCTAGAAGCGCCAGCGGCGAGAAATTGCGTGATCTTGGCTCCAGCGCCATCGCTTGCGAGCTGCGCCTGCAGTTGTGCTTCAGTGAATGCCATGGATGTGCCCCGATGTGGTGAATGCGCCGATTATGACGCATCCACGTGCGTTTGATCAATCCCCTGCCACTACCCGGTCAAGCTTGGATCGCTGCTTGCCTTTCGCCAGGATGCGGTCCACGTTGGCGTTGGTGTGTGCACAGGCCTGCTGGAACTGCTGGTGTGTGACCTCGCCAAGCAGATCGCCGTAGGTGCTGACGATGCTGCGCATTGTGGCCATCTCATCGGCCTTGAACGCTTTGGCTCCGGTCAGGCGTTGTCGCTCCAAGGCAGTGGTCATTGCATCTTGTGCCGAATGAATCCAATCCATTGCATCCTTGATGTGATTGAGTTTCACTATGGATTCAATCCTATTGAGGCATTCAAACATTGGTTGCCAGCATTCATATTTATCCCAATCACCTGATATGAGCCTATCAATTGCAGCCTGTACTGGTATTAATTGATTGTTCCATTCTAATTTAGTTAGTTTGGATGATTGGTATGTCGAATAGGCCATTGTGTTGATCAATGGCCTAATAACCCGGTTGCATTTCTTTTTCATTTTTCCAATTCCTCAATAGCGCGTTTGCAATAGATTGCAGCATCTAATAATTCCTCGTATTGATGCTGAAGCCATTGTTTTAAAGTCAATTCGTTATTTCTAACTGTTGTTCCATATTTGTTTATTCCCATAGCCTGCCTGCGAGCTATGTCCGCACAGACTTCAGCCTCAGTGCCTTGAACCATAAATTTTGTGTCTTCCATGCCATCCATCCTATGTAAGTGTCTACTAACTTTGTATCCCGAAAATCGACGCATCCAAAAAGCCCCTACTGCCCCTACTCTTAAGAGTAGTAGGGGCGGGGCGGGGCTCTTTTTTGGTGTTTTGCCCCGAACCCCTGAATGCCCCTAGGGGCTAAATCCGGGGCTAGGGGCTTTTTTGAGTCCTCATGAGAAGGAGCGATGCCTGCAGTTCGTCAGTCACAAGCCACCCATGTTCGTGTGTGGAAATAATATCTGCATTAATCAATTTGAAAATAAAACCATCTTCACGTGATGGTTCTGTTTTGTTTTTAGCGGTGCGCTCATTCATTCCATCAGATATTAATAAATCACGCAATGCGCTACGGCTAATGTATGGTGATCCATTGCGTGTTTCGCATGCTGCTGAAAACCAAGCGCGCTCAATTACTTTAAAAGCCTCTTGTGTTTTGTTGTCTTTAGATTCTGCACGCGGTGTATCTGCTTGAATAATTACTGCACTGCTTACTGAATTTCCGTCTTCATCAAACCATTTTGGAATATCCACAGAAAGTAATTCGACGTAAACCGTTTGTGCAAGCTCGGCGTCCTTTGATTTGCGCTGCACTATTTGCATGGGCTGGTCGCCTTTGGCGGGGACAATGCTTATCTCTATGTCCAGCGCACCGCGCCATGCGCTGGAGCCACGTGCGCGGCCTTGGGAGTCCTCTGACACGCCTGTGTGATGCACAAGGACTACAGTGCAGCCAAACACCTGCATGAGCGCGTTGCAGGCGTCTAGCATCGTTTTGGCGTCTTGGGCGCTGTTCTCGTCGCCACTCAGGAATCGGTGCAGGGTGTCCACCACTATCACTCTGGGCTTAATGTCCAAGGCCCTGATGTTCTCAAGCGCCCGGAGATATCCCGATGGCGTGTTCAGGTCGCAGCCATCGCGAGATAGCCACATATTGAGCCTAAGCACCTGATTGTGGTGCTTCCAAGCTGCCACACGGCCCCGCAGGCCATGGTGTCCCTCACCGGCTAGGTAGACCACTGAGCCGGGCTTTACCTTGTGCCCGGCCCACTCTGTGATGCCTGCGGATGCGCGAAGGCACCAGTCCAGCACCACGAAGGTCTTACCGCCGCCAGATGGGCCATGCACCATTACAAGGGCTTTTTCTTGTATCCAATGCTTTACCACCCATGAGATTGGTGCGGGCTGGGCGCAAAATTCGTCCGCAGGGACCAGCCAATCGGTTGCTGGGGGTGCCAGGAGTGCGGCCAGGTCGCCGCCAGCCTGCACGTAATCGTTGGCGTCTTGGCCTGGTGTTGGCGGCATCACTACCCGCACGCCGTATTTGGCGCTTGCCTGGTCGGCGTACTTTTGGCCTATGCCGTTTTCATCATGGTCGGCGACCACCACAATGGACTGTGCTGCACCATACTTCTCGCGCAAAGCCTCGATCACCGCGACAATGCTCGATGCGCTGTAGGCCACAACGCAGGGCCTGCCTGATACTTCGTGAATGGTGGCGCTGGTGGCGAAGCCCTCACCCACGTACATTACGCCAGGCTCGTCAAATGATCCTACTTGCCAAAATTTACCACCTGATGCGCCGCCGGGGTGGTAGCTCTTGGTTCCGTCGTTGGTGATGTACTGCAAGCTGCACATTTCACCGTCTGAGTCGTACAGGGGGACTACTAAGCGCCCATCGCCCGTCACCCTTGCACCATGGGGCTTAATTCCTTTGCGTGCAAGGTATGGGTGATCTGGACTCGCTGCGGTGCATCCTGACCATATCTGTTCTACCACGGTGGCGGCTGTCTCATACTTTCGCTGGGTCTCCGAATCTCGCAGTGCCTTTGCCTCACTCATGCGCCTGGTGTGCGCCATTTCCTCAGCGGCGGTAAGGCTGCGCCCTACGTCAGCCCGGAATGAAGACTCTAAACCTTGTCGCCAGCACCCGAAACGTCCAGCCGGAACGCCGTCTCCGAAGATGCAATACCAAGCGCTCTTATCTTTGCGTGCATCACCATTGAATCGGTGCAACTTCCCGTCTAGCGCTATGTCTGGTGGTGGCTCAATCCCCGCCGATAGCATGGCGGTGCGTAGTTGATCTTCAGGGCTTGAAATGTGCTTTTCTTTGGGGGGCGTCCACTCACCTCCTAGGATGCTGATAAGGCTAGCCATTGGCCACCTCGCCGCATTCGCGCCGTGTCAGGTAGTCACTGATAGCCATTATGGTGTGGTATTTTGGGCTTGCGCCATTCATAAAGCGCCATAGGGTGGCGTACTTCACATCCGCCATATCGGCCACTTTTCGAAGATTAGCGTCATGGAGTCTCTGCCGTATCTGCTCAGGTGTAAGCATTTTTTATTCCTTTTTGTAAAAACATTTGCATTTTGCCACGAAATGCGCTTACACTACCCTCACCGGACGAACTGAATTTGCAGAAGGTCTGGCAAACAACCAAGGAAACACAATGAACATTGAAGAACTGACTTTGAAGCAAATCCGAGAGATTGCTTTTCTTGTGAATGGAACTATTGCACAGCCTGCGCCATGCAACACACCCCATCCATTCATAGGTAAGTACGTCATTGCACGCTGCTATGCAGCTGGTGTACATGCTGGTACGGTGGTTAGCGTGGATGGCGAAAACGTAATCCTAAAAGACTCTCGCCGATTGTGGTCTTGGAAAGCAAAAGACGGAGTTGCACTGTCCGGCGTGGCTCAGACTGGCGTGCAGTCTGGTTGCAAGATTGACGTTGTGAACCCAGAGATTTATTTGACAGGTGTTTGTGAGTTGATCCCATGCAGCTCAACAGCTGAGGATTCAATAAATGGCTTCAAAAAATAAAGCATTTATAGACGGGTCCGGGTACGGGGCCGGGTCCGGGTACGGGGCCGGGTCCGGGTACGGGGACGGGTCCGGGTACGGGGCCGGGTCTGGCTCTGGGTACGGGGCCGGGTCCGGGTACGGGGCCGGGTCCGGGTACGGGTACGGGGCCGGGGACGGGTACGGGTCCGGGTCTGGGGACGGGTACGGGTACGGGGACGGGTACGGGTCTGGCTCTGGGTCCGGGTACGGGGACGGGTCTGGGGACGGGGCTGGGTACGGGGACGGGTCTGGGGACGGGTCCGGGGAAGGGTCAAATTAAAGGATTTTTATGGCAATCAATCTGAAATCAACCGGCAGCATAGTTGATCCCATGCAGCTCAACAGCTAAGGATTCAATAAATGGCTTCAAAAAATAAAGCATTTACAGACGGGGACGGGTCCGGGTACGGGGCCGGGGACGGGTCCGGGTCCGGGTCTGGGGACGGGTACGGGGACGGGTCC
>Ga0228698_1000337_pt1 | contig 39717 bp, 49 predicted proteins | sample McNCre117_Aug_MG_FD_178015 | JGI IMG/M metagenome (GOLD analysis project Ga0228698, IMG submission 178015) | Freshwater microbial communities from McNutts Creek, Athens, Georgia, United States - 1-17_Aug_MG | ecosystem: Environmental > Aquatic > Freshwater > Creek | place: USA: Georgia... | reverse complement strand
CGCCTCACCCAGTTGGCGCAAGCTCGGCGCTCAGGCATTGCCACCTTTGTGATAAAATATTGCAATGGCAATGAATAGTGTAAAATCAAAGACCTCAGACTTGTGATTGGACCCATGAAAACCCCCAGCTCATATTCTTGAAAACAGCTCAATGAAAGCCACAAAAATCAAAGTAAGAGTCAGAGTGAAAATGGTCAGTCCAAAATATGCTTTAAGCTCTGACTTGTCCATGCTTTGGCCTCGGTGTTGTTGCCTTCACCTTGCCTGTGGTTGATAAAATTGTCACGGCCCCAAGACCTTCAACTCGACCTTTTAAATATTCATTTGAAAGGGTGAGTTGCTGTTGACCTTTTCGGATCAATGCCAAGTGTTCTTGAAAATTGTCAGTTTCAACTTTGTAACCCATGACTGAGGTCCTGAAGTGTGAAACTGAGACATCCAAAGACTCAACTTTTTGCAACAATAATTTATTTTCTGATTTTAAAAGCTTGAGTTGCTCAACAATCATTTCTTGTGGGGTGCGGTTTCGCCACAAGAGAAAGCCAACCGCTGTGACCGCCAACCCATAAGCCATAAGATAAACTGGCATTGCTTCCATGAGCCCCCTCATTTTTTATAGTGCAATCCCTTCCAACCCTCAGAGGTCACAGGACAACCTCGGGCCCAAAGGGGGATGTCACACATGAGCTTTTCAAACTCTTCAACAGAGCCAACCCCAAGGGGTTTGGAAGCCAACAGCTCATCATGCACCATAAGTAAAATTTCAAAGCCTTGGCGCTCACAATTCAAGGCCCCATGCGCCATAAGGTCCCGAGCAATGGCTTGGACAATGTTTTCAGTCCATTTGCCGCCGTAAATGTGGGACTCAGCCCATTGCTTGGTCTTGGGGTCCACTTCCCAATAGTGAAGTTGTGGCTTTACCTGACCCCAATGGGTGAGCTTGTTTTTGACTGAAGGGCTTGAATACCACAAAGGACGCCCTGAGGGTAAAATGCAAACCAGAAAATCCCAGGTCCTTTGACCCCGTTTGAGTTGCCTCATTTCAAATTTCACGCGCCCGAGGTCAACAGGCTTTTTGGTATTCACACATTGAATTGCCGCCCGCTCAACCCGGTCCCAAAACTTTGGCACTCGGTCAAACTTTGAGCGGTAAGATTGCACCGCTTTTTTGGCAAGCTCGGGGCTGATGTTGCCACCCTTTTCAATCACTGTTTTAAAAAACTTTGCACCCCCCATGCCAAAGCCCATGCCGAGCACGGCCTCTTTCCCGATGAAACGCTCAGCCTTATCCTCTTTGGTGATTGTCCTCTTGAAAATATCGCTTGCCTGATAGCAATAAAGGTCCCCACCGGCTCTGATCATCTTGAGCGCATTTTCTTGGCCCACAAGCCACATGAGGACCCTCAGCTCAATCCCGGCAAAGTCAGCGCAAAAAAGCTCTTTACCTTTTTCAACTGTGATCATTGACCGAAGCAAGGACGAAAAGACTTCCATGGGTTCATCATAAAGCACAGAGAAAAGCTCGGCGTTGTTAAGCCTTACCGCTTCAAGAGCACTCTCAAGGTCACTGACTGTGCCCCGTGGGAAATTTTGCGGTTGAATACCGGCACCGCCCCAGCGCCCCGTTGAAGCTGAGTGATACCGCCAAAGATCTCTGATTTTCCCTTTGGTGTCAGCCATGGCAATGAAAGCATCATATTTTTTTGTTGAGGACTTTGAAAGTGATTGCCTAATTTCAAGCACTCGCCGCACTTGTGGCGTGAGGCCTTTATTTTTGAGAGCTGTTGCCACAGTTTTCTTTTGGGCATTTTCAAGGTCAAAGCCCTGGGCTTCACAGAAAACCCTTATGGCTTCATTTTGCCCAGCGGTTTGAAGGGCCCCGCCGCTCACGTCTTGCAACTCTTCGGTGAGCTTTTCGGTGAAGGTTTTGATCTGAGATTTTATAAGTTTACACGCTTCAACATCAGCGGTGATGCCACGGGCATTGAGCATTTGGTCAAAGAGCCAAAGCTCACGCTCACTCTTTGGAAGCGGGGGCAAGATTTTATCAAGCTCATACTCGGCCTTGATGTCATGAAGGCAATACTCACCAAGCCTTTGCATTTGCTCAGGGGTATTGTGGCGAATGCTTGGGTTTAATTTTGAGGGGCGCTTAGGCTTGCACATCTTGAGCATGAGCTTATGGCCCGTCATATCTTTTTGGTGATCAAGGTTTAAGGCTTTGCAAAGCCCATCAAGGTGCCCAGGTAAAGCCAAGTGTCTTGCTCGGGCGGCGGTGCAACTCATCCTCTTGTGCTCAATAATTGTGAGCGGGTTGAAGTGCTGAGGATATTTTTCTCGCAAGCAATTTTGCCAAATGCAAAATTCAAAAAAGGCATTGTGGGCAACCACAATTGTCCTTTGATCAAGTAAGGCCATGTAAAGGTCATAGGGTTGCTCGGGTGCAAGATCAGGACGCCACAGCTTGGGCTCTTGGTCATCAATCTTGTAACCAACGCAAAGGACCTCGGTTGAGGGGTGCATAGAGTAAGCCCATGCCCCCGCAACTTTTAAATCAATTTCACTGAAGGTTTCGAAATCAAGGATGACTCTCAAACGTCCATGTCCTCATAGTTTGATGAGTCCTCTGAGCCTTCATCCTCTGACTCAAACTCTTCAAAATCATCCTCAGCGTTTCGGCGTGTTGAAAATGACTCATCATCTTTTATCTTTTGCACGTTTGATAAATAAAAGGTGACGCCCTTGCCGCCGCCCGCATCATACCCGGCACAAGTAAGAGTGGCACGGGCCCAGCAACCTGGGTAAAACTCTGACTCATCGGTGATCAGTTCTTTTTTATTGTTGATGATTTGTGGCTTGCGCTTGGCATTGGTTGAGCAACTTACAACCATCATGCCCTTGTAACCGGGTTGGTCAGCATAGTCCTCAGAGTCCCCGTCCTTGAGTGGGTTTTTAAAACCCTTCGGCACCTTGTCACCAAACTGAAATTTTCGAGCAAGTTCAACGGCATCCTTCAGCCACTTAAGGTCGTGCTTTTTTGGGAATAGCATCACCATTGAATACTTGGGGGCTTGACCCTCTTGGATAGCTTTTGCTTCAAATACATTTGGATAACTCACGCGAAACATCGAGGTCTTGATAAAAATTTTCTTTTTGTCCTTATCAATTTTGACCTCAGGTTTAAAATTTTGCATTGTCTTTTTCCTTTCCCATTTTGGGTTGTTTTGGTTTTACAAATTTATCAGTGCCACAATAAACACAGCGCCTCAGGTGCGGCAAATAGATGGGCGAAATCCATTTGTGAAAGCCCAGTTGACAGAGTAAGAACCTCATAAAATTTCCCACCAATTTGGCACCTTAATGTTGTGCTCTCTTAACTTTTTCCAAAGCGTTGACCGCACAATACCAAGCTCTTTTGCCGCTTTTGATTTGTTGTACTTAGTGAGCTTGAGCACCTTTTCAATGTGGGCTTTTTCAACTGTGGTGAGTCTGTTTTCATTCATTTGCTTTTCCGTGGAGTTTTCATTTTGTCCTTGTCACGATAACTAAGATAGGCTTCGGCGAGAATACAAAGTTCCATGGCTCTTTTATTGCCAATGACTCGCGGGAAGTTGCCCCAACCGTCCTTGATGATTTTTGTTGCCATTTCATCAGGGTTGCATCTAAACAAATTTTTGTCTTTTTCATCCCTGTATGATGCCCAGGTCCCTCTTAACTTAGTTTCCATTTTTAAAACTCCAAAATTTTCTCAGTCTTACCAAGGGTGACCCCGTTTGAGACTGTTGTGGTGTGCTCAGCAACAAGCTTTTTGATATCCTTTTTGCCATGCACGTCTTTTTCTTTTTCCATCTGTGCCGGTGATTTTAAGTCTGTGACAAAAGCATCCTTCACAATTAGGCCAAAAACTGAAGCGGCTTTTTTCGGATCTTTCCAAACTCTGTATGATCTCTTTGGCACAAGCCCCCAGCCCTTAACTTCCCCGCCGTTTTTAAGTTTGTCCTCAGCAAAAGCCCTGACATCACTGAGCCAAATTTCAATGACCTTTGAAACATCAAGGACCTTACCGAGTTGCTCGGGTGTCATCTTTGAAATATCTGGAAGCTTTGCCGGTTTATCAATGTCAGTGAACTCAATCTTAGCTTCAGCCAAAGACTTTTTGCCAAGGGCTGGGCAATCAACCGAGGCCCGGCAATACTTACACCAATCCCCAGCAAATGGCTTAGCGTTTAAAGCCTTGGTCCTCTTGATGCCTTTATCAAATATCGGCACCCAAGCCTTGAGCTCATCAATGCTTAGGTCCCAATGCTTGATCCCGCCACAATCTCTTGCACGGGGTTGGATGATTGTGAGCCGCACGTCCTCAAAATCCCACCCGTACTTTTCAGCAATACCAATGGCATAAATTAAAAGCTGTGTGTTTTTAACTGGGTCAACTGAAATGCCAGCGCCGTGCTTGTAGTCCATGACGTGCAAGAGCCCAAACGGTTGCACCAAGGCCACGTCAAGTGAGCCTGTAAGCTCGGGGTCAATAAAAGAGCAATCAACTTTTTCTTCGATTAAAAGCTCACAGCCTGAAAGCTTGGCCCGCTCTTCAAGGATGAAATCAAATGCTACCCCCACAGAGTCAAAGAGGTCATCCCCTTCAAACAGTCCATGCCGCCGCCCATTTTTCAAAAAGCGGCGCAAAAATTTCTCAAGTGCTTCATGCGCTTTGGTGCCCTCAAGAGCCCAGGGGCTCTCGGGTTGCTCGGGGTATTTCTCTTCAAGGCAAACACTCGCGGGACAATTCAGCCAACGCTCAGACTTTGAGGGGCTAATCCTTGAGTGCTTGCGCTCTTTGTGGGGTGCTGTTGACATTATTGAAAGCCCTCAACCATGTGCTTGATTTCAGCGCGTTGACGTTGGTTCAACTGTTTTGATTTTTGCACCTTGTACTTGGCCACAGTTTTGGCGGCGGCTGTTGGGTCATTTTTTCGCTTTGCATATTCAATGAGGAGTTTTCTGATTTCATCATCAGAGATTTCAGAGCTTTCCTCTGACTCGGTGTCATCGGACTCAACAGCTTCAACCTCATGGATTTCCTCTTCACTTGCTTCAATGACATCATCAACCTCATTTTCAGGCTCAACAACAGCCACAGACTTGGCCGTTTTCTTTGTGGTGGGTGAAGGCTTGCCGCTCTTTTTCGTCTCGACTTTTGGTGCCTCAGTGTCAGGGGTTTTTACATCTTGTCCCTTGGTTTCGGCTTCGGGCTTATCAAGAGCGGCAAGTTGAAATTCAAAATGCTCAGCGATTGCTTGAGCTTTCATCAGCTCAGCGGTCAAAATTTTTACCTTGGTTTGTCGGTTCATGCTTTCAATGTTCAAAGTCATTGGTCACCCTTTTCTTTTTGGCGGTTTCGCCGGTTAAAAATTCACTGATCGTTTTTTCCTTGTATTTTAAGGACTTGAAAACGCGCTCATCAAGGTCATGCTCAATTGATAAAATATCAATGATGACCTTTTCCGTTTGGCCAATCCTGTGCAAACGGTCCATGGCTTGCTCATTTTGTCCAGGTTGCCAACTCATCTCAACAAATATACCCCGATAAGCTGAGGTGAGGGTGATGCCAACCATGGTTTCAATCTGGCCAATCATGACTTTCACCTTTTTATTTTCCTGAAATTCTCTCACGTTGGTGTGGCGAGCTTTCATGCTGACAGAGCCATCATTGACAACCACAGAGTCGGGGCCGAAGATATTTGTGAGCTTAACCTCAAGGTGAGCAATGGCCTTTTTGTGCCAAGCAAAGACAAGCACCTTGCCTGACTCTTCAACAGCGCCCTCAATGAAATCAATCGCGGCATCAGCTTTGATAAGTGAGAGCTCTGATCTCAGTGTGGCCATTTCACCAAGCTCACTCATGGGGTTGTCTAATATGTTGTCAATGTCCTCACCGCTGACATTTTTCAAAAGCTTTTCAGTTTTCTTAGTGATGTCACTTTGAAGCTTTTTAGTTCTTATCATTTTTGCCGGTAAGTCGAGGCAATCCTCTTTGCTGTGTCTTAGCATCAGAGTACCGATGACCCTCTCGTGGAGCTCTTGCACATTGCTTGCCCCTGAGAAATCCCATCCCCACTCAGTCCTTTGACCTTGGCAATACCTGAGCCCATACTCAAAAATCGTCATGCCATAAATAAGATGGGGTGCAAGGGCATTGATACAAGGAAAGAGCTCAATGGGTCTGTTTGGCATCGGCGTCCCACTAAGCAAAAGCACACGTCTTGCCACAGTGATGAGCCCCGTGATGCCTTTTCGCTTGGCATTGTGGCCATAAAGGGCTTTGGTCCTTACCGCTTTTTCATTCTTAAACCTGTGGGCCTCATCAGCAATGAGGATGTCAAAGTTGCCATGCTCAATGATATTCTCTCGCACAAGCTCACTCTGTAAAAGTGAGTCTGGTAAGATCACCCAAGCGGCACGACCTGAGAGCTTGTGTCTCATGGACCCAACTATTTCAACGCTTGCGGGTTGAAAACGTGCAAACTTTTTGATCTCTTCAACCCAGTTGAGCGCCAAAAATGGTGGGCAGATCACCAACACTTGCGGGGTGTGCTCTGTGGTGTAACAAAGAGTTGAGGCCACAGTGATGGCAACCGCCGTTTTTCCCACCCCAGGGTCACCGGCATAGTAAGCGTTTTTTCTTGCCAAGATGAAGTCAACCGCTTCATGTTGATGCTTCATCAGTTTTACCCCACTCTTTGCAATGATGGGTGGGATCTTAAAACTTATACCTGTTCTTTTATTGATTTCATTCTTTGCTGAGTCGGTTGCAAATTCAATCAATTTAAAAGCTCTTGCATGGTCAGGCTCATGCCAAACTTTGTTGTCATTGTCCCACTTAAAACCGGCTCGCTTGGGGATGTCCTTTTCGCTGAAAGTGCATCTAAACACAAACGTGTTTAGGTCTTTTTCAAATATCAAAAGCCCCATTGCCTAACCCCTCAAGTCAAATCTTTTATTGTCGTTTTTTCTGGACTTGATCACTAAATTTTGATTTCTTTTCAGTCAAGAAAAATAAACAAATCAACCAACGAGGGGTGTTAAGTGGCTGAAAGCTCACTGAATGGATTATTTACAATTGAGGATTTTATCAAAAGGGCTGGGGTTGAAAGGATTGCCTTGAGCCTTGGTGTTGATGACACAACAGTTTACAAATGGAAAAACTGGCAAACTACACCCGAGCCTCACAATGCAAGGAAACTGATTTTGCTCTCTTATAATGAGCTATCCTGGGAAGGGATTTACACCCCTTATTTCAAGCGCCACACCAAAAAGTGGGGTGATGAGCGCCAACTTAAGTTTTCATTCTGGGACTGAATTAAACTCAAATTTTTGTGAGGGGGATTTTTATGCTTGAGAGCCTCAAGCCATTTGTCAACATGGGCCTTTCAGTGATCTGGCTGAAAGAGAATAGCAAGGTGCCAATTGAAAAGCGTTGGACCAATTTAAAAACAAAGACTTGGCCCGAGCTTCGGGACCAATACAAACCTGGGTTTAATTGTGGGGTGAGACCGGGGAAGCCGTCAAAATTAAAAGATGGCTTTTATTTATGTGTCATTGACTGTGACATGAAGTCAACCGAGGACGCCCACAAGATTGAAATGGAAAAAGCCCTGAGCGTGGCCTTTCCTGATTGGGAGTTTTCACCAACCGTGATCTCAGGGCGCAATGAATACTCTTTGCATATTTATGCAAAGGTGCATGAACCCTTAAACCGCTTTCAGATTGCTGAGAGTGCCCACCGGGTAAGGACTTTGATGCCCTCACGGGCCCCATCAATCCAAGACCGGGCTGAATTTTTACCAAGTGAACTTGAGGCCGGTTGGCGCTTAGCACGGGCATGGGAAATCACTTTTCTTGGCAGCGGTTCACAAGCGGTCATGCCGCCCTCAATTCACCCGGACTCAGGGCGTGAATACACTTGGAAAAATAGACTTGAAAGCGTTGATGATTTGATCGAATACAGCCCAAGAAAATTCAAAAAGGTGAGTCAAGCTACCACAAACTTGGCTTTTAAGTTTGTCGAGTGGGATTTGATGACTCTCACTGATGCGGGACTTAGCCCTAAGATGATCGGGCTCATCACAATTGGTGACGGGCTTGACGAATACGGCGGGGACCGCTCATCAGCTTTATTTGCTGCAATCAACGCCCTTGTGGGGGCTGATCTTAGTGTTGACCAAATTGTTTCAATCCTTACTGACAGTGAAAACGCGATCAGTGAAAAGGCTCTTGAAAAGTGGGGCGGCAACAGAGAGCGGGCCGCCCAGTGGCTTATCAACCAAGTACAAAAAGTGAAGGTTGAGTTTAGTGCTGCAAATGAATTTGGTGATGATGAAATGATTGATGAGCCTGAGCTCAGTGAAGCCGAGGCACAAGCCCAGGTTGAGGGGCTTATCACTTGGCGTGACCGCTTGGATAAGACCCAACAAGGGGTCAATAAAAACTCATCAAAAAACAGAGCTCTGATTTTGGAAAATGCACTGAAGCCAAAAACCTTTTTGTTTAATGAATTTTTTGGTGGGGTGTTTTATGGGGCTGAGCCACCGTGGGTTTTGCCTGGGCAAACCGCCACAGGTAAAGAGATTTCAAACGTGGACCTCACCCGTGCAAAGATTTGGCTTCAGACTCATTTCAAGATTGATCCCTCTGAGGATGAGATCATCAAGACCGTCACTTTTCTTGCACATAAAAACGCTTATCACCCGGTTAAAGATTATTTGATGAGCCTCACTTGGGACGGTAAACCCAGGCTTTCACGTTGGCTCTTCGACTACTTGGACGCTGTTGGGCCTGACAAATATGTTGAAGCTGTTGGGCGCAAGACTCTTGTGGCGGCGGTTGCGCGTGTGGTAAAACCTGGGTGCAAATTTGACTGTGTGCTTGTGCTTGAGGGTGGCCAAGGGGTGGGGAAGTCCTCAGCCATTTCAATATTGAGTGACCCATGGACTTCAGCCACTCACATTGACCCCAATAATAAGGACACAATCAACAATATTCAAAATTGTTGGATCATTGAGTTACCTGAAATGACCCCAGCCCACAGGGCTGATGCGGAGAGCTTGAAAGCTTTCTTGAGTAAGACTGAGGACCGAGCCCGGCTTGCTTATGAGCGAAAGGCTGAGACCTTCCCACGTCAGTGCATTTTTATTGGTACCACAAATCAAAGTGAGTATTTACAGGATGAAACTGGCAACCGCCGTTTTTGGCCTGTTGTGGTGGGTGCCTTGGACCGGGAAAAACTCAAGGCTGATAAGGACCAATTGTGGGCCGAAGCATTTGCCTATTATTTAGGCGGTGAGGATCTTTACCTTGAAGAAAAAGACGTTGAAATGATGGCAATTGAGCAACAGCGTGAGCGGTATCAAGCCGACGAATGGCTCGATGAAGTCCGAGAATTTGTGGCCAAGAGGCCTCAAAACTTTAAAGCATTGGACGTTTTCAACTTTATCAGGGGTCTTGAGGGTGACACGAGTGCCGGTGGGTTTTCTCGCGGGGACCAAATGAGGATCGCAAAATGCCTGAGATTTTTGGGCTATGCCAACGTGAGGTCAAGAAATGAGGGCGAAAGGGTGAGATTTTGGGCAAAAATTGGCAAAAATTAGGGGTGTCCCAACCTCTGAACTTTTTAAATTGGAGTGCAAAATCAAGTGCTTATGGGTTTCTGTCCCAACCTGTCCCAACCTTTTTCGGTGAGGTTGGGACAGAAATTGGAGTGCAAAATCAGGTGCTTAACTCACTTTGTCCCAACCTACCCAACCTTTTTCTAAATAATGTAGGGGTATATCTATGGTTTTATAAAATAAATAATATATTGTTTATACATAGATATATAGGGGGTTAATTGGGTCAAAAAGGTCGGGACGGTCGGGACAAAATGACTTAACTCCATGAAATTTAACTCCAATTTCTGTCCCAACCTTGCCATTTGAGGTCGGGACAGGCTGGGACGGGTTGGGACACCCATAAATTTGTGGCTTTTGTGGCGTGACTTTACCCCAACCAACTTTTATAAAAGGAAACTATGACAGAAAATTTAAGATTTTACTTTTGGCTCACAATTTTGCTTATCACTCAACTTCTAATCGCCTCATGTGGTCTTGTGGCAATTGATGAGAAGAACCTTTGCCGTGACCACGGGGGTGCCATAAAACTCGAGGACGATATTTTGTATTGCAAAGACGGCCAAAACTGGATCATGTAAGGCATGACCGAAAAGCTCATCACCACAGAGATTGTGAACTCTTTAAAGGCCCATGGCTGGGCTTATAAGATACCAGATGCCCCATCCCGCTTTGCACCGGAAAAGCCCTGTGACATCCTTGCAAGCATCAATGGCAACATTGTGGCAATTGAAGTGAAGCTCATCAAGAAATGGCAATCATTTGGCATGAGGGCCATGAGACCAAGCCAAATCAAGCACCTCACCCTCATCAAGAAATCAGGGGGCATGGCTTTTGTATTTCTTAACCTCAGGATGAAAGGGGTCAACAAGCTCTTTATCTTTGAGTGGGAAAGCTTCAGGATGAGGGCCTTACCCTTTTCAATCAAAGACCTTCAAGCAAGGCCAGCCTTTCCAGGGGCCAAGAAAACTTTTGACCTCAAAGAGTTTTGCCAAGTTGTCTCACTTTGAGACTGTTAAGCTAAGAACTTTATAAAGTCCCCCGCTTAAGATAAGATTGACTTAAGAGGTGACACATGGAAAAATGCACTTGCAAAAATTGTGGGAAGCAATTCAATAAGGGTGATGAGGCCGACAATGAAACAATTTGCTTGAGGTGTGACAGAGAATCCCTCTTAACATCAGACTCATTTGATGAAATTGAGTATGAGCATGGGGGTTATGATGCGGAAGTGGATGATGAATAATAAAATTTCTGAGTCAAACCTTCAAAGATTTTGTGAAGCCCTTGGGTGGCAAGGCGGCACCCATACCCAGGTCAATGAAGAGCTGCAAAAGCTTTTCAATGCTGAAGTTGATGTTGTTGTGATGACTGATGAGGTTGTTGAGGATTTTATTGACTTGCTCGAAGAGCTTAAGGGGGACAAATGAAAACCACAAATCAAGTCATTGGTGAGAAATTAAAAGCGGCGAGACTGAAAGCGGGCCTCACCCAAACAGAGGTTGCCACTCGGCTTGGCCTCAGCTCACCAATGTTTGTCCATTTGCTTGAGTCAGGTAAAAGCAAAGTGCCCTTCAAGACCTTAGGCCAGTTATCAATCATCCTGGGGTTTAAAGCTGAGCCAATCCTTAACCTAATCTTAGGGCACTATGCCCAAGAGAAAAGACTAGAATTTGAAGCCGGTAAAAAATCCCCTCGCGGTTGATTTCTGGCCTTGAGCCATTCAAGGATCATCCGATCTAATTAAAGCAATGCAATATTTAAACCGCCGCCGCCGCAAAATCCTTGAGGCTCAAGCAAAAGACATGGAAGCCCTCAGAGCTGAGCATGAGGACCTCGACACTTTAAAACGCAATAAGACAATCAAAGAGCTCATCGCTGAAAAGCTCAAAGCATCAGACCTTTCCCTTGATGATCGGGTTGAGCTCACCGATTGCCTTTTGATCTTGAAGGCGGATTGATGGCTTCGACACATTGTGGCGTGACAACAGCCCCCAATTTCTCTGAAACTTCACAAAACCCAATCGACTCGAGAGGTGATCAATGGCCAAAGCGCCGAAAATGAAATCAATCAATGAAATTTCTGAGCCCGTGCAAACAGCACAAGCCCCTCAGCCTGAACAAACTGATGAGATTTACAGCTCTGAAATTTACTCCGAGGTGCCGGGCACCAAGATTGAAACACCCACGCTTGACTTTGACTCTCACCTTTTCAAGCTTAATGTTGCCAACATCATCAAGAACACTGGCCTTTACAGCCCAAGTCCTGACCATGATCCAAGCCAGTTCATGCACCTTGAGCACACCCACATTTTCAGGACGCGCGACTCCGAGGGTCGCATCCCCACTTCAACAATTAAGTCTGACAACCCAAAAGCAACTCTGATGCGGTCAACCCCAATAGCGGGTCATTTTCACTTGGTTGAAATGATCCCGCACCCAACCGATCCCACAAAACCACCTGTGATCACAAAAATCTCAGGGCCAATGACAATGGGGAAGGAAAAAATAAAGGGGCGCTGGCAACAGGTTGAAGTTGCGTTGAATGACTATGATTTCCATGTGCATAAGGTCACTTATCACAGCACCGAAAAGGTGAAGGTAAAAGCCAAAAACATGGAAGCACAAAAAGTAATTGCTTGGGAAGCTCAAAAAGGGGCCGCCCCGGCGGGCGTGATTGCTTAAATGCTCGAGGATGGCAACAGGCTTGTGAAGCCTGAAACGATCGCAAAACAAATACCGTGGGAAAAGTTTGAGGCCGTTGTGGTCTTGGGACTTGGAAAGCACGGTGAGCAGAATGAACTTTGGATGAGTACGCTCACAATAAATGAGCTTTCATTTTTGATGGCTCATTTGCAATCCCACCTCACGCATTTGATGGGGCCAATGAAAGAGGGTTGTTGATGTTTACAAAATTGGTTGTTGAGCACTTTGAAAAAGCAGTATTGAAACTTGAACCGCCCAAAATTTCTGTTGAGCTTAAGCGCCAACTGTTGAGGGATCGGGACAAGCACCCAAGGCTTGGGGTTTTCTTAAGCAACATGAGCAAAGAGCTTGTGAATATGCAAACCCAGCGCCGCAAAGAGGGCAAAAAGCCCGCGACACTTGCACAGGTGATTTGGCTCATTGAAGAAATGACCACAGTTTTTGTGGTGTCAATCGAGGCCGAGGCCAAGCGCCGCATGGAAAGTGATCTTGCAAGACTACAGCGTGAGCAAGAGGCTCAAGCTCAAAAGGATTTGGACCTCACCCTTGAAGGTAAACCGCAAGGGATTTATGAAGAAATGGGACTCATTGCAAATGAAGAGAAAATCGGCAGCCGGGACCAAGGGCTCGAAATCTAAAAAGGTCCCAAAGGCAATAAGACAACTCGAAAATTTCTTTAAGCCCATCGGTGTGACGGGTGAGCCCCGTACAGTTTATGACCCAAATTTTCACCCCATTGATTTTGTCCAACATTGTAAAGAGGGAAGCACAAAGACTGAAATCTGTGCCGCTTGGGGGGTTGCTTCGAATACAGTTTTGCATTGGTCAAAAATACATCCTGAGTTTAAAAAAGCTTATCAGCTTGGTGCTGAAGCCCACGCGGCTTTTTGGCACTTAAGAGCAAGGCAAAATATTCTTGGCGAGAGAAAAGCCTTCAACCAATTTGGATTTATTTGGTATTCAAAAAACACCATGGGTTGGTGTGATCAAGGCCGCGATGAATTTCAAGGATCAAAGGCTGTTGACTATGGCTTTCATGATCAGTCAACGGGAAAAACCTTTGATGGCAACTTGAATGAAAAAGCTGATGATGAGGCCTCGTGATCTCAGCAAAACTCAACAAGCATCAACAACAATTTTTCTTTGATAAACACCACAAACTTTTGCACCTTTCAACTGGCTTTGGCGGCGGCAAAACTTTTGTGCTTTGCCAAAAGCTGTTGCAACTGTCCTTTGCCAATGCACCTCACCCTGGGGGATTGGTCGCACCTGACTTTAAAGAGTTTAAGCGTGACGTGCTTCCAGAAATGGAAAAAATTCTTGAGGACAATGACATTGCATACACTTACCACAAGACTGAGCACTGGTTTCAATTTCCTTGGACCGCTGGCAAACTCTTTGTGCTCTCGGCCGATAAAAAAATCAGGGGCCCCAACTGGGCTTATGCTGGCATCAATGAGGTTACACTTATCCCGCTTGTGAGATACAAAGAGGTCATTGGACGTGTGAGGGTGAAAGGTGCTCCACAACCACAAATCATTTCAGTGGGGACGCCCGAGGGTTTTGCCTCAGAGTATCACGACTATTTTATTGAAAACCCACCCAACAATTTAAAAATCATCTATGGGGCAACCGACGACAATGCCGATAATTTGGCCGATGACTACATTAAAACACTTGAAGAATCTTACGATACAAAAATGATTGAAGCTTACCGCAAGGGCCTTTGGGTCAATATGGCGGGCTCACTCTTTTACTATGCTTACAACCCTTTAAAAAATGAGGATGAAAACATTGAGCCTCAGAAAAATGCGGGCTTCCTTTGCTCAATGGACTTCAACGTGGACCCTTTTTGTGCAACCTTGTGGCAATATGACGGCTATAAAATTTATGGTGTTGATCAAGTTGAACTAAAAGGCTCTGAAGGGTATTCAACTAAGAATATGATCCAAGCTTTGATCTCACGGGGTTACCGACCCGACAACACTGTGATTTATCCGGACCCCGCCGGTAAACAACGCGACACCAAAGGCAAGCCTGATGTTGTCCAACTCCGGGAAGCTGGCTTTGCCGTCAATGTGAGAAATGCGGCCCCAAGTTTCAGGACCCGCCAACTCAACGTCAATAATTTACTGGACAAGGGTCGAATTGTGATCAACCCCAAGCGTTGTAAGGGTTTAAAACGTGACTTTCAAGGGGTCGAGCAAGACATCTTGACACTTGAAAAGAAAAAATCAAACCTGAGTTTGACGCATTTCTCTGATGGGCTTGACTACATGACAGATATTCTTTTCCCATTTAAAGCCCCAGTGAAACAAAGCACAGTTGAAAGGTTTAGATGATGGCACAAGCAAAAAGAATCAAATTTGAGAATGAAATCCTTGATGAAACTGTGCGGGCAAGAGTGCTCACAGAGATCGAGTCAACCGAAAACCAAATGCGAAAGTATAACTCTTATAAGAGATATTTGTGTTATAAGGACCAAACGTCTCGATTTGTGGTTGAGAATTTGCTTCGCCAATTGAGGATGCAAACCGTTGTTGAAATGCGATACTCAATCGCAAATATTTCTCTTGTGAAAAAGATCATTGATAAGCTTGCGCGGGTTTACTCCAATGGTGTCACCCGCACGGTGACTGACAATGAGGACGCCACAAAAATGGTTGAGGACCTTGCCAAAGAGCTTGACCTCAATACAGCAATGAAAAAAGTAAACCGTTTTTTAAAGCTTCACAAAAACTGTGCTCTTTATTTAAAGCCATGCCCTGAGTACAACTCCGATGGCTCACAGGTTTGTTGGGATGTTGAGCCCACAGTCCTTTGCCCCCACCATTATGATGTCATTGAAGGCTATTTCAACCGTACTGAAGCCTTGGTTTTTATCCTCAGTGACTACAATCCAGTCATCCAAAATTTCTCTTCACTCGATCCCGGCATCAGGCCGCTAAGCCCAACACTTCAACCCAAAGGTGATGGCCAAGACCAGACAATTGCTGACACCCCTGAGGATGAAGGCCGAGACCCATTGGGTGAAAAGAAATACATTTGGTGGTCTGAAAACTACCATTTCACCACAGACAAGCGGGGCCGCATCATCCCTGATGATGGCAACCCACAAAACGTGAACCCGTTTGGTAAGCACATGATCCACAACTTTGCTTCGGATCAAGATGGGTCCTTTTGGGCTGAGGGTGGGGATGATTTGATTGACGGTGCAATCCTGATCAACTCAATGATCACCCACTTAAACAACATCGGCGTGTTGCAATCCTATGGCCAATTTTACATGAGCGGTGAAAACTTGCCGGGCGTTGTTGAGGTTGGGCCAAACAAGGTCATCAAAATGGAATACAAAAAAGATGAGCAAGCTGAGCCCAAGCTTGGCTTTTTAAACGCAAGCCCACAACTCGACTCACTCAGAGGTTGCATTGAGGCCTATGTTGCTTTGCTTTTGACAACCAACAACTTGTCAACCAATGGTGTCAGTGCCCAGCTTGGCGGCTCAAGAGATCTTGCTTCAGGTGTTGCACTTGTGGTTGATAAAGCTGAGAGTCTCGAGGACGTACAAGACCAACGCCAAATTTTCTTAGATGAAGAGCCCGAGATTTTCTCAACTCTTAAAACTTTTCTTGATGTTTACCGCGCCCAACTATGTGAGGACTTGGTTGACTTTGTTTTACCTGACAACCTCGAGGATGACCTTACACTTAAATTCAATGATCAAAGTCCGATCATGAGCGAAAAGGAAAAGCTTGAGGTTTATAAACTCAGGGAAGAGCTTGGCCTTGATAACTTGCTAAGCCTTTTGATGAAGGATGACCCAAGTCTTACCAAGCAACAAGCTGAGAAAAAGCTCAAGGACTTGATTGCTGAGCGCATGATGGTCATGAAAGCTGAGGATGAGGCAAGAGCGGCGGCGGGCTTAGCGCCTGTGCCTGACCCAGCCACAGCGGGGGCAAACCCTCAGGGCGACAATCCTGACAACCCAAACTCAATGCAAAATGGTAACCCAGACAACCCAAACCCAGGGGCACCCGGTGAAAATAGTAAGAGCGGCGGCCTCGGAAGCTGAAACGAGTGCCGAGATTGACCTTTTCTCAGGCCTTGCTTTATCTAAAAAGCAAAAGCGCGAGATTGCTCAAGAGGTTGGGGACTATTTGGTTGAGCAAACGCTTTTGAGCGTGGGCTCACAGAAAAGCCCCATTGACGGTGAGACCTGGAAAAAACTCATTTCAAAAGAATACAAAAAGAAAAAGCTCGACGAGGTTGGCAACACTGATGCTGACCTTCAGCTCTCAGGCCAAACGCTTGATGAGCTCTCATGGAAAATGACTGAAAATGGCATCAAAATTGGAGTCTTTGGGGGTCGCGCCCCGGTTGCTGATGGCCATTCAAATATTTCTGGCAAATCAAAACTTCCAAGACGGCGCTTCATCCCTGATGTTGGCCAAGACTACAAAGGCCCAATCGCCACAGAGGTTGACCGCATTGTGGCTGATATTGTCTCACAAAACGTCCAGGACGTGAGGCTTTCACAGCTCACAAAAATAAAAAACAAGACTCAACTTTATAACTATCTTGCCGATTTGTTTGGGGTCGAGCTGTCCAGGGCTGAATTGAAACTTGCGGTGTATAGAAATCAAGACGTCCTGGACTTGCTCGACGCCGCTGGGCTGATAGGATTGATCTAATGGCATTGAAAGTCAGAGCAAAGGTAAGCCTAAAAGATTTGAGAAAAGTTGAGGCTAAGATTGCCAAAGAGTTTGTTGACGATAAACTTGTAAATGATTTTCAAAGGACCATTGTGAGAGGCATTATTTTGCCGATGATTGCAAAAGGGATTTCACCCGTCAAAGGCTTTGGCCGTTTTGTCGGGTACAAGGACCCAGAGTCTTACCCAGGCAAAGGCAAATCACGGCAAAAGCCCTCACGACCTGTAAACTTATTTTTGACAGGCGAGTTGATGAGTTGGTTTTATACTGTGAAAGCTTCGGGAAGCTCACTAAACGTGGGCATCCCAGCCAACGCCACAAAGTTTGTTAAAATAAAAGCTGAGGCCAATAACCTCGGCACTGATGTCATTCCCCGCCGCCGTTTCATCCCACAAGAGGGTGAGACTTGGGCGGTGAGCGTCATGCGTGAAGTCAAAAACCTCTTTACAAAGAGGATGAAGGATTTACTCTCTTAGTCTGGGCGCGGTTGTGCCGCCCCTCAATGTTGGTTGGGCCAACACTGAAACATGAAAGAGAGTAAACATGAACCAAGTCGATCCGATTAGCGATCAAGTGCCGCCTATTTCTGCAACCCCACCGCCTGTTGACCCGATTGTGGTTGATCCCCCTGAGGTTGATCCCGCTTTTAAAAGAGTTAAAGATGACCTCTTTAAACAAAAACAGCGGGCTCAAGAGCTTGAGGATGAAAACAAAAGACTCAAAGAGGAAAAGCTGAGAGCTTCAAAAAATTGGGAAGAGATTGCAAAAATGCGTGAGCAAGAGGCCCAAGAGGCCAAGACTAGACTTAAAGGTTATGAGGATGCTCTTGTTGAAAAAGAGAAAATTATGGCTCTCAGGGCTGAGGCAATCAAAGCGGGTATTCATCAAAATTCAATATCCGACCTTGACTTGCTTGACTTCCCTGAAATTGATATTGAGACTACTAGCAACGGCAAGATTATTGTCCACGGCGCGGCTCAAGCGGTTGCGGCTTTGAAGCAAAAAAGACCTCATTGGTTTACAGCAAAGCCCGCATCAGTGAACCCGGCAACCCCTGAGACTATTTCAGGCACCGCCACAAAGATGACGGTTTCGGATGTTGTGAAACTTCAAAAAGTTTATCAACAAAACCCATCAAAAGAAAATAAACAAAAATATGAGGACGCTCTTCGCGCTCTCCAAAGTTAAAAAGGGGTAAAAAATGGCTGATTTAGTAATGAGAAAAAGCACTGAAACAAGTCTGATCGTGCCAGCGGTATGGTCTGAAAAATATTATGAGGTTTTGTTGGCTGAATTGCCATTCAATGCTCTCATTTCAAAAGACTACGAGGGCGAAATCCAGGCACTTGGTGACCGGGTTAAAATTTCTCAAATCCCTGAGTTTGCTGATGCAACTGAAGTTGCTGAAGGTGTCAGAAATGATGCTGATGCGGTGACAATCACTCAGCAAGAGCTTGTTATCAACAAGCGCATTGCAAAGGATTTCATTGTCACAAATGAAGCCTCATTGCAATCTTTACCATTTGTCCAAGCTCTTCAGGACATGGCTATTTATGCAATCAACAAAAAAATCCAAGCTGTGATCATTGGCTTGATCGTGCCTCATGCAGCGGCACCAGATCATTCGATCGCTTACGGCACTGGCACAACATTGGCGCTCTCTGACATCCTTGCGGTTAAAGAGTTGCTCGACAATGCAAACGTGCCAATGGCTGATCGTCACGCGGTGATGGGACCGTCAATTTTAAATGACGTTTTCAACATCACTGGTTTCACAAGCTCAGACTTTGTGGCATCAGGATCACCTCTTGCATCAGGCGAGTTGCCAGCTCAATTGCTTGGCTTCATGCCTCACCACACAACTGTGGTTGGCACGACTTCTTATTGGATGCACAAATCATTTTTCACAATGGCAGCTCAACAAGCTCTTCAGATCAAGCAATACGATCTTGGAGTTGACGGGACTCGCGCTCAACGTGTAAACATCGACACACTTGTCGGCTTCAAACAGCTCGACAGCTTGCGTGTTGCAACTTTGGGTTAAGGCTGGCTCAAGGATGAAAAAGCTCGGGGCGCTGAAAAGCGCCCTGTCCTTATAACCTTGATCAAAGGAAAATCATGCGACCTCTTCACACCCGACTCAGGTGGGTCAAAGCAAAGAATGAAGCAACCCTTGAGAAATTCTTAAGGACTTTATCTTTTCGCGTTGAAATAAAAGAAATCATTTGGAAGGATAAAGAACAAACTTTTGTCATGTTTTTTGTCCCACCTGATGAAAGTCAAAAAGATATTCAATCTGGGACACTGAAGGGGTAAATTTATGGCTAAGAAATCAGTAAAAAAAGCCGTTAAGGGAAGCAAACCAATGCCAAAAGGCAAAGGTTGTTAAACTAAACATAGGGGGTTTTTATGATCGTCAATCCAGGCACTCAAGTAAATAAACTGACTTATGCTCAGGTTGAAGCACTCGAAAAACCCTCAACGGCTGTAAGCTCTTTGAGCAACAACCCAGCAACTCTTTAAAAAATTTGCTGGGCGCTTTTCATTTTATTTGTGGCCTTAACCGGCTCATGGAAGGTGCAAGATGGCTGTTGATGATCATGGTCTCGAGGTCTTAAAAAAGGCCGGTGAGCAAGTTGTCCCAGGGGACAAATCAAATTATTTTATCAAAACCTCAGAGATAAACCCCTTTGGTATTCCAAGAGGGGCTGATGCTTTTTCCCGTGAGTGCATTGGCAACAATGTTGTTTATAAGTACAGGTCAGGCGGCATTGCTGGCACCGTGCTTAAAACCGTGACTCTTTACTATACAACGCCACAAGACCCGAGTTTTCTCGGTGGGACGTTGTGAGTTATTTTGAATTTAACCCTTTCACTGGCAAGTTTGACATCGCCCCGCCGCCTGGGGGCTCAACTTCACCCAGCGGGCCAAGCTCTTACCTTGCGAGTATAAAAACCGCGCAATCGGCAATTGTGGCGGGTGACCCCGTTTTCTTTACTTCACTCTCGAGTGTCGCGCCCGCGAGAGCTGACACCACTTTGGACCACGCCCTTGTTGGCGGGATCGCCTTGAATGATGCTTTGCCCGGCTCACAAGTTATTGTGGCCACATGGGGTGAAATCTTTGATGCAATTTTTTCGATTTTCCCAGTCAACACTTTGCTTTTTCTTGATGCTGTTGGTGGGGTGACTGACACAAGACAAACCACAGGCTTTCACGTCCCCCTTGGGGTTTCCCTCGGCGGCGGCGGTATTCTTTTAAACATCAATAAACCAACCAAACTAAGTTAAGGGGATTTCATGGCATCGACTTCAACCAAAAGAGAAAAAAAACTTGTGAGCAAAGAGCTTGTTGAGCAAATGCAGCTCATCGAAGAGCCCGCTCAGCCTGAGCGTAAAGAGTTTTTACATCCTGACCATTTAAGACAACTCGAGACTTTGGACCGGGATGTTGAAATTGCAAAACTGCAAATGGCTGTTGAAGAGCAATCACTCCGAAACATGGTACTTGAGCACAACCTACTTTTGTCCAAGATTGAAAAGCAAAAACTTGCACTCATGGAAAAAGCAAAATCTTACGATACCATTAAGGCGGGCTTTACAAATTTCAAAAAAGATTTGTGGCCTCAGTATGGTTTCAATGAAGCTGATGGCCTTGGTTACAACCCAAACACCGGCAAGATCGTAAGTGGAAATTAAAGCCCAATAATGGGCCCAAAAACCAAAGAGGTGAAAAATGGCTGACATAAAAGTGTTGTACGTCAATGGTGACGGTTACAACCAAGAACACAGTGAAGCGGCTGACTCAGTTAAGTTTTTGTCGTTTAAGACGGCAAATAAAGAGCTGACTGATGCAAAGCTTTCAAACTTAATTGATGGGGCTGATGCCAATGATGAGCACATCCATGATGCGCGATATTTTCGAGAAAATGAATTTATTGCTTCAAGCGCGGGTGTTGCTGATGCTGGGAAGCCTGTAAAGAGTGATGCCGCCGGTAAGATTGACAACTCGCTGATCAATGTTTCGGCTTTAAATGCTTTGCTTTCACATGGTTCATTGAGCGGTCTTGGCGCTGATGACCACACAATTTACACCAAAGCTGATGGCACAAGAGATTTCACAGGCAAAGTGAAATACAACTCGCACCCCGCCTTTTCAGTTGACACTGAGTTGGTTGATAAAAAATATGTTGATGATTTGATTGTGGGCACAGAGTGGCTCAACTCAGTCATCAACCGCTTAGCAACCCCACCTGTGTCACCCGCTGTTGGTGATCGCTATTTGATCACAGCAACAGCAACAGGCGCATGGGCTGGCAAAGAGGACCAAGTTGCTCAATGGTCAGGTGCCGCATGGGTTTACACTGTGCCAACCACAGGGATGCAAGTTTCAGTTGATGCCGAAACCGATGGGGTTTATCTCTACACAGGCGCGGGATGGGATAAGAAATTTTATGAGGCAACAACCGCTTCAGGCGGGTTGCAAAAAGTTGGCGTTGACATCAGCCTTGCTTCAAGTGTGGCGGGTGCGGCGTTGGCTCTTGCGGCGGGCGTCCTTGATGTCCAAGTTGACGGCGTTGGCATTGAGATTGTGGCCGATGCGCTTCAGTTGAAAAACTTGGGTGTAAAAGCTGGCAAAATTGACTTTGGCACAGGTGCCGGTCAAGTTAAGGCTTCATTGATCCCAATTGTCGATGCTGGCAACTATACAGCACAAACTGAAGTTGAAGCGGCATTGCAAGAGATTTACGGCAAGCTCGCCTCAATCGGTGTTGAGTACACTGTTGCGGTTGGCGGGATTTCAAAAGGCTTCCCGGCTTATGTGTCAGGCAACAACACTGTGAGTGAGTATGGTGCTTTGACAAACACAGCAAGAATCATTGGTTTGGCATATTCGGCCCAAACGGCTGGCCAACCGGTCACCATTCTTGCCAATGATGCGGTTGTCCCCGGCGTCCTTTCAGGCGCAACAGCGGGTCAAACAATTTATTGGTCAGGATCGGCTTTTGTTGCCACAGTCCCATCAGGGTCAGGCTCTCACGTTTGGAAACTTGGAGTTGCTAAAAATGCAACGGACCTTCACGTTGAGGTCGAATTCATTAAGAAAAATGCTTAACAATTAAAGGGGGCTTAGGCCCCCTTTCCTTTTCAAAGGGTAAACCATGCCAAGCTTTAAAATTTTAATTGCCGAAAAAGATGGGGTCGAGTTTGAATATAACACCGAATACGACTTGCTTCAGGCTCTTATTGATTTGGGCGTTGTGGCCGGGGTGCCTTTTGATGAGGATAAAATATTGACTAATCATTTAGGTGAAGTTGTAGTCAATCACAACGGTGACGTTGTAAGACGGGGGACCTGATGGCTTTTTATGATAAAATTGGAAGTGCAACACCGGTTGGCTCGGTAACACCCGACTTTTTAAATCAATTTTTCCAAGATACAACAACCAAAAAGTTGTACTATGCCAAAGGGCTCACCAATGCTGATTGGGCGCTAATTGGCTCTGGCATAGGCGACTTGCTTGCTGCAAACAACTTAAGTGACCTTGCCAGTGTGGTGACCGCACGGGCAAACCTAGGCCTTGGCTCAGCGGCAACTCAGCCCACAAGTGCATTTGATCCCGCTGGGGCGGCAAGTGCTGTGCAAGCAAATCTCATGTCCCACACTGGCGACACCGGCAACCCCCATGCGACCACAAAGGCTCAAGTTGGCCTGAGTGCTGTGCCCAATGTTGATGCCACTAATCCAAGCAATATCACTCAAGACTCAACCCACCGCTTTGTAACTGATGCCGAAAAATCAACTTGGAACGGCAAGCAAGCGGCACTTGGTTTCACCCCTGAGGACTCAGCAAATAAAGGGGCAGCAAACGGGTATTGCCCTTTGGACTCGGGTGCAAAGATCGCCTCAACTTATCTGCCAAGCTTTGTTGATGATGTCCTCGAATATGCCAACCTTACGGCTTTCCCCGGCACAGGTGAGACCGGCAAAATTTATGTGACTCTTGATACTAATAAAACTTATCGTTGGTCAGGCTCGGCTTATGTTGAAATTTCAGCAAGTCCAGGCTCGACCGATGCGGTAACCGAGGGCTCAACAAACCTTTATTTCACAGCGGCAAGAGTGCTTGCAACTGTGCTTTCAGGACTCTCGACCGCGACAAATGCGGCAATCACCTCGGCTGACACTGTTCTTAGTGCTCTTGGAAAATTGCAAAAGCAGATCACCGATCTCATCACAACTGTGGCGGGGAAAGAGCCAACAATCACAGCGGGCTCAACAGCACAATATTGGCGCGGTGATAAGACTTGGCAAACTTTACCGACTGGGGCGGGTTACACGCTTCAAGTTTGTGCAAACTCAACTCTTGCACTCTTGGTTTCAAGCCCAACTGAGTACGTTTTCACGGGCAAAACAGGTGGGCAAAAGGTGGCCTTACCTGATGCCACAACATTGACTCAAAATGCTGAGTGGGTTTTTGTAAATGCTTCCGACACTTATATTCCAATCCTAAATTTTTCGGGCGCTCTTCAGTATTTACTCGCCCCAAGTGAAAAGTGTGAGCTTGTCCCAAGTGATAAATCAACGCAAAATGGGGTTTGGGAACTGGAAGTTTATGCGGGCAACCCCAAAGACTTTGACCTTTTTGATGACTTTTTCCCAGCTCTTGCGACAACGGGAAATATTGGTCAACTTGGCTGGGTTTTAACTGGCACAAACGGCACCGCCACAGCCGCTTATCAGGCCTCAACCACAAACAAGGCCGGGATCATCCAGGTGTCAACAGCAACAGCCAACAATGCGGCGGCGAGCTTAAACCTTGGTTTAAATAACCTTGTCCCAGGGCAAGGGCGCTTAGCTTTTGAAACTTTTTTTATGGTGCCAACTTTGGGGGGCACAGGTGCGGCGGCTTTAACTCTTCAACCGGGGTTCACTGATGCTGCAAACGCGGCTGACGCCGCCAACGGCTATTATTTTGAATATGCGGGCACAGCGGCGGGCACAATCAATTGGGCGTGTAAGACCGCAAATGCTTCATCAAGGACAACAGTCACCACAGGTGTAGCGGTAAATGCTGGCCAATGGTACAAGCTTTCAATTGCTGTGGCTTCAGATAACTCACAAGCCTTGTTTTTTATTGATGGGATTTTAGTTGCCACAATCACAACAACTTTGCCAACTGTGGCGCTTGGTCCAAACTTAAAGAGCTTTGCTGGGGGCACAAATGCCGCCGCAAAATCCTTTCAAGTTGACTATGCCCGCACAAGATTTGGAAGGAATACGGTGAGATAAAATGATAAAGTATAGAGTCACAACGCCCACATTGATTGTTGAGTTTGCAACTGAAAGTGAAGCCCAAGCTTTTGTCAATGCTTGTGGCGTAGCCTATCCCATCAGTCAAATCACTGAAGCCGAGCCACCGCCAAACATCCAAGCTCTTGTTGAGCAAAGGATTGAGGGTTATCAATTGAAAGCCCCAGCACTTTTAAGGTCACTATATGCCGCCAACACTGTGGCGGGGATTTCAACGGCTCAGTCTGATCAAATGGTTGATGACTATGAGGATGTCATCATCAGAATTAGAGAGGGGCTTTTTCCAACAGCACTCCACAGATTGCAAATGAAAAGGCCAAGCGGGTTTGTGACTCAGGCTATGCTTGACAATTGGCGGGTCACAATCTTGTCTTACATTTAAAGAGGTTTTATGCTCAATCCAGTTTTAAAATTCGAAGGTAAAGTTCAAAGCCAAGATCAAACCAGGTTTGACGCTTCAAAATCATTTATCACAAAAGGGGATACAGCTCTCACGGCGATCACAATAAAGCCCGGGGATGATGGCTCAGCCGTTTCAATCTTTGACGCTGACCCAGCAAATTGGTTTTTGGACTGGGTTTGGGAAGGTTTCAAAATTGACGTTGATGCCTTAAAAAATAAAATCAAATTTGTTTCAAATGGGGTGACTTACACCGCCACAATCACTGTTGGCACTTACACGCTTCCAGCTCTTCAGCTCGAAATCTTAACTCAGCTCAACCTTGCAAGCTCAGTTGTTTGGGCCTTGGCCCTCAGCCTTAAAAACGAGTATTTGCTCACCGCAAGTGAGCGAGTGACTCTCAAATCCTCTGATCTTGATGCAAGTCTTTTGCCTTTTATTGGGTTCAATTTTTCGGCTGAGCTGACTGATACAAGCTTTCAAGGTTCAACCATTGATGCATTGCCAAGAAATGTCACCCTCACCTTAGACAACGGCACCCCTGTGGGCCAAGTTTTCACGCAAAAGGTTTTCTCGCCTGAGGGGGACGCGCTCTTTTCAAGTGACGCTGACCTTGTGGTGCATGAGCCACAAATCCTTGATTGGGTTTCAGTCGGGCGCAACTCTTTTATTGATGCTCATAGGCGCTCACAAGAAAAAATCATGCAATTCATTGATCAAAATGGGTACCTGTCCAACATGGGGAAAAGGATAAACAAGTTTCAACTGTTGGACCTCGAGGACGTAAGACTGTGGTCAGTTTACATGACCTTGCACCATTTATTTATCAGTTTTCAAAATTCAAAGGATGATGTTTTAAAAGATAAATCAAAATACTATGAGGCCCTGATGATTTCAGCGAGAAATCAGGCGGTCCTTGTGATTGATTTCAACAACAACGGCAAAGCTGAGCCCGAAGAGCGGGTCACAACTTGGTCCGGGTCAGTGAGGATGCGTTGAGTTTCACCCACTTAAGACCATATTTTCGGGACCGCATCAGGACTGTTGGGGGCCTTACTGAGTGGACAACTGGGCTCAATACCGACAACATCCCCTCAACTATACTTCAAGGCGCTTTCCACATTGAAATCAGCGGTTTCAATCAAATAAAGCAAAATCAGGACTGTTTGGACGCAAGCGGTGAGGTTACCATAAAGCTGTTTGCTAAGGGGGCCAAAGACCCCTTAAAAGCTGTTGACTGGACAATTGCAAAAGGTCAGGCTGTTCTTGAAGAGGTCTTGAAAGCCACAAACAGGTTGACTCAACCGAGTATTAAAAACGTCATGCTTAAGAGCTTCACCCCGGCACCTTACTCGCCCAGTGATGACAATGACGTTGAGTTGAGAATGGTTTTTGAGGTTCAATTAGTTTTAACAATACCAAGAGGGGTTTAAATTTATGTCAAATATTGCCAACATTGCAATCAAACCAATGCTCGCTTTTGTCGGTGTTGACCGCGCTCAAGTGCAAAAAATCACTTGCCGAGGCTCAAGTCTTGCAAATTCATTGAGCGCAAAATATTTCACTTTTCAAGACCCAGCGGGTGCAAAGCATTATGCTTGGTTTGATACCGGTGCAAGCGTTGACCCAGCACCGGCGGGCGGTTGGACAGGCCACAAAGTCACAATCACTGAGGGCGCTGATGGCTCTGCGGTTGCATCAGCCTTGCAAGCGGTATTGACTGCAATTGTTGGCTTTGACGCCACAGTGAGTGGCCCTGATGTCATTCTTACAAATACTGTGAATGGTTTTGCAAACCCAGCAAAAGACCCAAGCCTTGCGGCTGGCACCAATTTCAACTTTGCCATCACTGTGGCGGGATCACTTGAAATTGAAGCCGGTGCGATTGATGGGGACATCGAAATCAGCGGCTTATCACCTGAAGAGGTTGATATCACAGCGCATGAGTCTGGCACCACAGTGCGGGGCACTCTTGTAAAAGGTTATAAACCCATTGAAGCCAAACTCACTTTCAAAGAGAGTGATAAAGCAACCCTAAAGCGGGCTTTTGCGGCGGCTGGCCAGCTTCCATTTGTGCCAGTTGGCGCGGGTGCAACTGAGGTTTTTGGTTATGGCCCTCAAGCGGTTGGCACTCAGTTGCCAAACACACAACTCAGACTTCACCCAGTCCAAAAAGCTGACGGTGATCGAAGCGAGGACATCACTATTTGGAAAGCACGGGGCGTTTTTGATGCTCTTACTTTTTCCGGTGAAAACATTGCCCTCTTACCTTTAAAATTTAAAGTGTTTGCTGATGAAACTAAGCAAAAGCAAATTCAATTTTTCTGTGTTGGTGACGGCACCCAGGCCGGTCTTGCAATTTAATTGAGCGTTGAAAGGGTCAGACTATGACTAATGATTTTTCAATCATAAAAGAGGTTATCAATGTGAAAGTCCCAGACGTTGGGGCTTTCGAGGTATCAGTCCCCTCAGTTGGAGAGTCTAAAAGATTTTCCAATGAGCTGCGGGACGCTGACCCCTCTGTGGCGGTTGAAAAGGTGCAAGGTTTTTTGGTTGAGCTTGGGTTGCCCTTGCAAATTCAGGAAGAACACTTCACTGTCAGCAATCTGTTGGACCTTTGGGCCGTTGTAAATGGCTCGAAAAAAAAGTAAATAGCGAGAGTTTAAAGATCTCAAAATTTTGCTTTTTTTATCGGATGACCCCGAGTGAAGTCGAGGCTTTGCCGGTCACTGTATTCTCAGCCATGTGGGATGACATCACCACAATCGAAGCCCAAGAAATGCTTAAAGCAATTAAAGTTGCAAATTTTAACAACATGGAAAAAAATGACAGAGAGAGGTTGCACCGGGACCTTATGCAAACGGCTTACCCTGATGCAATGAAAGCAAAAAAACTAAGCCTCACGGACTTACAGGGGCTCTTAGCAAACAGGTGACAAGATGTCAGATAACCCAAAGTTAGTGACCGAGTTTGAGATTGATAAAGGCACGGTCAAAAGCTCATTTGACAATCTTGAAAAAGAGGCCGCCAAATCAGGCGCAAAAATTGGTGATGCTTTAAGCCCAAAATCAGAAAATGGCGGGTTTGCCGAGTCTCTGACTGGGTTTGGTTTTGTCTCAATTATGATAAATCAAACTTTGGATTTATTGGGCAAAGTCAAAGATGCCACACTTGCTGTTGTGAATGGCTTTTTAGATATTGCCAAACACGCTGAAAACATAAAGCAAGTAAATTATCAATTTGACATTTTATCAACTCGCGCTCTTGGTGTCGGTAGCAATTTAAAAGATGCGTTTGTTGCCGCTGGCAAAGGGCTCATCACAAACGAGGATGCTCTCAAAGCGGCAAATTCAGCATTGGTTGAATTAGGTGACCAAGCAAACAAGCTTCCCGAACTTTTAGACCTTGCAAGAAAAGCGTCCTTGATCAATGGCCAAGCGATGACTGACAACTTTAACTCAATGGTGAGAGCCATTGAAACGGGGTCAGCAAGGGGTTTAAGAAGTGTAAATATCTTTGTCGATATGCAAAAGGCGGTCAAAGACTATGCCGCTTCAATCGGAGTTTTACCCGATAAGTTGACCGAAGCCGAACTTCAACAGGTCAGGCTCAATGCGGTCATGGCCAAGGGGAATGAAGCATTTAAAGGGGTTTCAACAGTTAAAGAGGTAACCCCGGCATTTACTCGCCTTGGGGTGGCTTCAAAAGAGGCCGGGGAAGCCATTTACACCGCCGTTTATCAGTTGATTGCACCGGCACTCACCTCACTGGCCACAAATACAACGGAGCACTTGAAGCGTTTTACAACTGATTTTGTGGCGGCTTTTGGCCATGATGAAAATGAAAAGCGAAATGCCACAATTGAAAAGCTCACAAGAAACATCGAATATTTAAAAGGGGCAATTGCAAAACCCAACTTGAACAATTGGGATGAAGTTGAGAGCAACAAACGTGAGCTTGGGTTTTTGCAAGCAAAGTTGCAAAACCTAAAAGATATTGCCTCAGCTCAAACTGATGATGACCGCCGGGCACAGGCACGGGCTGGCTTCATCCCCGAAGCTGTAAGAGCCAAAATGGATGAAATGAGCAAAAGAGAAAACCCTCTCTTGCGTTTCAATGCTGAAGAGCTTGCAAAAAACTATGCTGAAATCAATGCCGCCATTTCAAAGGGTGAGGATGAGGCCTTGCAAATTAGGCTCACAGCGGCTCAAAAACTCACCGATGAGCAAGCAAAAAACCGAGCTCTCGATGAGCTCGATGTTGACAGACAAATCCAGCTTGAAGTTGACCTTGAAACAAAAATTGCTTCACTGAGAGAGCAATACTCAGCCAAAAAAGGTTTTGATCAGAAAAAGCTCAATGAGCTGATCTTGATTGAGACCCAAAATGCCAATGCAAAAATTGAAGCAATTGAGCAAGAGAGTGAAATCCGAAAAGGCAAAAACCTTTTGGCCATTCAAAATGCTTACAAATCAGCCCTTGTGGCTGGCATTTCAGGCATGGCAGCAAGCATCGGGACGGCACTCGCTAAGGGTGAGGATGCCTTTGCAGCGTTTAAAAATGGGGTTGTTGGCATCATCGCTGACATCATCATAGCGATTGGAAATCAAATGATCCAAATTGGTATTGCCACAGAGGTGTTGAAAACTTCACTTGCCACCTTGTCAGGGGGCATGGCAATCGCCGCCGGTTTTGCCTTGGTGACTTTTGGAAATTTCTTGAAGGCTTCAGCGGGCGGGGCGCTCACAAGTGCCGCAACGGGCGGCGGGGTTTCAGCCGGGATTGGCGGCGGTGTGGCCACAAGTCCGGGTGACATCACATCCTTACCGACTGAGCAAAAGCCTCAAGCCCCACAAACTCAAGTCAATCTCAACGTCAATGGCAACATCATCCCACGGGACCGCAACTTTGCGCTTGAGCTTACCGACCTTGTGCGGGAAGCTTTTGACACACAAGGGGTTGTGGCGGTGACTTCATGAGTGCTTTAAATAAAAGATCAAAATTTTACTATGGGCACACCGTCACGGTGAGCAACCAAAACTTGGACTTTGTTGAAAGCTCAGTTGCAAAACTCGCTCAAGTTGATCCCGGCTCATACTCGCTCACAAAGTTTTTACAGGTTGTGGCTCAAGCGATCAATGCGGCCCTCACCGCTGATGTCACCATTTCAATTGATCGGACCACAAGAATTGTGACCCTAAACTTTTCGAGTGCCGTTGATTTACTTTGTTTAACTGGCACTCATGCCGGGCAAAGTATTTACTCACTCTTAGGTCTTGCAAGCGTTGACCACATGGGCGTCACCACAGTTGTGGGCACAAGCCCTTGTGGTTTAGAGTGGAAGCCCCAGTTTTTCTTGCAAGACTACATCCCTTCAAAAAATTCTGTCAAAGCCGCAAGCTCAACGGTTTCAAAATCGGCAAGCGGTCGGGTCAGTGTGCAAAAGTTTGGTGTTGAAAAGTTTATCAAATTCAACGCCCGTTTTGTCACTGATATCCCCCAAAATCCTGACTTTGTGGTTGAAACTGACTCAAGCGGTGTTCAAAATCTCAGAGATTTTTTAAACTATGCCATCACAAAAGCACCATTGGAATTTATGGAAAATAGGGATGATGCTGACACCTTCGAAAGAGTGATTTTAGAGTCAACCCCAATGAGTGGTGATGGGACTGGATTTGAATTAAAAGAGCGATACGACTTAGGCATCCCATCTTATTTTGACACTGGAAATTTAATTTTTCGCGTGGTTGAGGGTTTATGAGCGTCACAAATGGACAAATTGCAAATCAAACGACTTTCAACAATGCCTTTATGTCAAGGACGGCCAACACCACAACGGTGGGTGTGGTTGGTCTTAACAACGTAAGTGACCCAAACAGCGGGGCCGCTGTTGCAAATTCACAGCAAGCAATCAATGAAATATTTGATGCCGAGGGTATGACCGGCACTGGTGACACCACAAGAAAAACTTACTCATCAAATGAAGTCATTGCCAACGGTGACAGTAAAAAAGTTGCTCTTGGCAAACTAGATGCAAAATTCAACGTGACCTCGGGTCATGATCACTCGGGTGCGGCGGGTGCTGGCAAACAGATTTCAGCCCTCGCACTTTCAAACTTCAATGTATTTGAAGCGGTTTATCAAGGGGCCACAAAAACCGGCGCAAGTGGCACAAGCGTTGACGTGTCAGCACAAATGGTTGGCAAGGTTTCAGGGGGTACAACAACCAACGTGGGTGTTGTCACCGCACCGCCTGAAAATAGAGTCTTTGTGGTTGATGCTTCAACTCTGACTTATATTGAGGATGCAACCACAGGTCAAAGGGTTTATGGTCGCATGACTTATGCGACCGGTGTTTGGACTTTATCTTTTTTCACCAATATTGCTGGCACTGAAACGGCTTACAACCTCAGTTCAACAAACATCAAATTTATTTTCTGGGAAGTTTTCAACGTCTCGACAAAACCAACCTTCCCGAGCAACCCCATGGAAGTGGGCACCCTTGATGTCACAGCCGATGTCATTGATGCCTCAACAGCCCATAGAGGGGTTGTAAATACCGGCACTCAGTCCTTTGCGGGCAATAAGACTTTCACCGGCACAATCGGCGCAAGCAATTTGTCAGGCACCAATACAGGTGACGCAAGTCTAGGCGCTTTCGGTTCGACACCTGATGCTAAGGGTGCAACCATTTCAGGCCAGGTGATAACCCTTCAACCGGCTGATGACACTCATCCCGGGCTCATTTCAATTGCAGCTCAGGCATTTGCTGGGGTGAAAACTTGGATGGCTGATCAACTTTTTCAAGCCATGATTAGGCTTGTCCAACAAGTTGACTCAACCACAACCGGGGCTGATCAAAGTCTTGCACCAACAAGGTCATTTTTAAAAGTCACCAATGCCTCACTTGCTTCAATCAACAATATTGCGGCCCCACAAAACGGGTCTTTTTTGATTGTTAAGTTTGCAACCGGGGGTTCTGTTGTTATCAAAAACAATACAGGCGGGACCGCTGCAAATCGTATTCTTACCGGCACGGGTGCAAATCTCACGGTGACTGACGGCTCAGCCCTTACTTTCATTTATGATGCGGCGGCAAGTTTGTGGCAAGTCGTGGGCGGCTCGGGCTCAGGCGCGGGCGGCGGGGCCCTTGTTGTCACGGGCTCGATTGCATCCCCACAATCAATTGTGGCAGGCACCGGCATTGCTTATGTTGAGGGCACTGATGCAAGACAAGTTTGGTTTGTGAAATCAAACGGCGGTGAGGTCAATGTGATTGCAAATCCAATGATTGCCCCGGCGCTGACTGTTGGCCGTGAACTTTGGATCTATGGCACCCATAACACTGACTACATTATTTTGATGCAATTAAATAACCCTTATTTAAAGGGTGATTGGTACTCATATTCAAATTCAATTTTAAAATTGGTTTGGAACGGCACCGCATGGGCTGAAACGGGAAGGGTCTAAAATGAAAGCATTTATTTTCTTAGTATTATTTTTCGCAGGATGTTTTGCTCAAGCGCAAAACTCAAGCTTGGTTTCACCCGGCACATATTTGCCGGGACTCAGTGCTGAAAAAAACTACATCAAAAATCCCGATTGTTGGAAAAATACAAGCTTCATCACAGTGAGTGGCGGGACTGTTGCACAAAACGCCACAACACCGCTCAACGCTGACACCAATACTCAATGCGCGGTCACCGCTTCAACTTCAGCACAGACCTTTTGCTGGACCGCCAATTTCTTTGGCGAGGACCTCAAAGGGCAAAACTGTGAAGCAAAATTTGTTTATAAAGGCAATGCGGCCAACTTCAAAACTTATGTGACCCTTGGCACCGTGCAAGTCACAACTGACTTGCAACTGATCAACCCGTCATATTCGCAACCAGTCTCAATGAATTTTCCTTGTGGTAACCTAAGTTCACAAGCAACCGTTTGCTTGGCATCAACTGGTACCGGCTCAAACACGGTCAACGTGGCAAAGGTTTATGCGGGGAAAGCCACAAATCTCGGTCTTGGCGCAATTTCAACTGACTGGCAAGACTTCCCAAGTGTTGCCGCTGGCGCACTAATCACAGGGTCAACAACAAATCCGGTTTATGGGACTGTGGCCACAAATGTTGCTCAATATCGAAGAGAAGGGCCTGACTTGTTGGTAAGATGGGACTACAGGCAAACAGCGGCGGGCACGAACGGCACAGGGCTCATGCTCTTCAATATCCCAAGTTCAATTTGTGTGATTGATACCGTGAGAGCCAAGGCCAATACAACAGCATCAATTGGTCAAACTGACTCGGGTGGCATTGGCATCATGAGGGAAACTTATCAAGGCTCTTTGATTGGTACAATCACCCCATCAGTGTATTCAAGTTCACAAATTGCATTTAAGGATTACAACTATAATCAAGCAAACACCACGGGTTATAATATTTCTTTATTAAATGTTGACCAATTTTCGGCAACATCCCTCACATTTAGTTTAAATTTTCGAGTGCCTTGCGTTGGATTTGCTGGGAATGGCACAATTGTAAACATCAACGCGCCCTCTTCACCAACCACAACAAGACTCACATCGGGCACAGGGGTTTATTTCCCACCAACCGGTGTGAAATACTTAAAGATCAGAATGATTGGCGGTGGCGGCGGTGGCGGTGGGAGTGCCGCCGGGCAAAATGGTGGGGCCGGTGGGACCACAACTTTTGGATCACAGCTTTCATGTGCTGGGGGGCCTGGGGGGACCGTCAATGGGGATGATGCGCCGTCAACAAACGGTGCTGTTTGCACAAATACAACAGGATTGGTTGCAACTTTGGTCAGGGGTGCAACAACCAATGGCCCATCATCAAACGCCAATGGCAAAGGCGGTGATGGGGGATCATCACCATTTGGCGGTGCCGGGGGCGGTGATGGGGGATCAAATAACGCAGCTTCGGGATCGGGTGCCGCAAATTCAGGCTCAGGGGGCGGTGGCTCGGGTACGGGCGGCGCTTTTACAGGCTCAGGCGGTGGGGCCGGTGGGTATCTTGAAATCATCATCCCTGTTGGACAGATTGCAAGCTCTTACAATTATTCAATTGGTGCGGGTGGCACAGCGGCGGCTTCAACTCAAGTGGCGGGTGCCGGGGGATCGGGTGTCATCATTATTGAAGAGTTTTACGGTGCGGCCAACACTCCAATCCTTGTGGGCTCAGTAAGTTCAAATTCAAATGGGGCTGAAAGGATTGAGCGCATAAGAGTTTTAAACAACGGCACGGCTTCGATTGTTTCACAATCTGATGGGGGGTGGACAATAAACCGTACGGGAGTGGGTGCGGTAGTTTTGACAATCCCTTCAGGCCGCTTTTCACAAGCGCCAACGTGTACTTGTAACCCCGAATCGGGGCAAAGAATTTGTAGTGTTGTCTCTATAACAGCAACGTCAATAACCACTGATATCCGGGTTCCAAGCTCGGGGGCCTCGGCTGATATTGATTTTGACGTGATTTGCATGGGGCCAAGATGAGCTTAGACTTTGACCTCGGTCACATCATCACAGCGGTCAGCGGGTTTGCCGCCACAATTGTGGTGATGAAACGGGACTTGGCTGAGCTCAAAAAACAGGTCAATGGGATTGGCACAAAAGTAAATGCCACAAATGAAAAGGTTGTTGAAAACAGAATTGAGATTGCAGTCATAAATGAAAAACTGAAAGGATTTGAAAATGGACTTAAAACCGGTTGTTGAAAATTTAAAGTTGCAACTTAAAGCATCAATACTCGAGGCTCTTAAACCTGTCATGAAGCCTTTTCTTAAAAGCTTTGCTCACTCAGTTGTGGCGGTGCTTAAGGCTGAGGCAGCAAAAACAGCAACCCCAATTGATGACACAATCCTTGCCATGGCTGACAGCAAGATTGATGAGTTGATTGATAAGTTGCATTTACCTGAGGTAAAATAAATGAGTCCAATCTTGGAAAAAGTTTTGGCTTTTGTTGCTGGTAAATTAGTCCAATGGGCTTTGCCAAAGGTTGAAAAACTTATCCAAGATTGGATTTTACATTTGACTCAAAAGTTTCATGATCACGCTTCAACCAACAAGTTTGAAGCTGAGGTCAAAAAAGATCAAACCCGCGATGAAAGGCAAAAAAGTGAGGATGATTTTCTTAACTCTTAGCGTCCTTGCACTCTCATCTTGTGGTGACTACAAGCTGAAATTTGTTTATGTGCTCGATACAAAGCACATGGTCTGTGCTCAAAAGCAAGTGCTCGATACTTACCCCATCACCTTTAAGCACATTGCTGACCTAAGCCTTGATACTTGTGACGGCGGTGTGCTCATTTCAAAAGATGAGTTTTTACCCTTCAAGCGTTGGGTCGAGGACGCTCAAAAAGAGTACAAAGATTTAAAACAAAAATGCGGTTGGACCCAAGAGGTTGCAAATGGCATTTGACCTTTCAAAACTCGCCAAGGCCGCCGCTCAGGGTGTAAGTCAAAACCCTCAGCTCATCCTTGAAATTGATGGGGTTTCAACTTTATACGGCGTTGAACGCATCAAAAAATTTGTGAGGATTGGTGACCCGGGTCTTTTGATTGATGGCTCTTGGACAATTGGTGGCTTCAATGAAGTGGCTGACCAAGATGACTTGATTTCATTCGATGGCTCGACAACCACAATCACTCAACAGCTCTTGCAAGACAAGGGCGGGGCGTCCTCAGTTTCAGCAATTCAAATTTCATTGTTGGACATCAATGAGGCAATCACAAGGCTCATTAGCCCCGGTGTTGTGGTAAATGAATTGCTTGGGCGAAAAGCAAGGGTTTATTTGGGGTATTCTGACACCGCTTTCCCCGATGATTTTGTCACCATTTTCTCAGGCATTATTGACAACATTGACGGCGGGGCCATGATCACCCTCAACGTGGCTCACCCCGAAGCTGGCAAGCGGTTTGATATTTTTCAAGAGGGCTCAACTAAGCTCACCGCCCCGGCTGACTTTAGATCTTTAACAATTCAAGGGCTCACTTACACCACAAGACGTGATGTGGTTGGCACCGTTTCGATCACTTATAACAACGGTGGGGTTGCGGGTCTTGAGGTTGTCACCGTGGTTGGGACGGCCATCAGTGTGCTCATGCAAAGCGGGGTCTCAACCGCTTCACAGATCAGAAATGCAATTGAAAATAAACTCGAGGCCTTATCACTTGTCAGTGTCAGCATTGAGACTGGCATGGCTTCAACTGTGCAAACAGCTCAGGCCTCAACAAATCTTGAGAGTGATCTCACCCTCGATGTTGAGTCAACGGCAAGTTTTCTCACCCCCGCTGATAATGGGACGCTTCGAACTTATGTCAGAATTGATGATGAAATCATTGAATATACTGGCCTCACTGACACAAGCTTTACAGGTTGCACCCGTGAGGCCATGTTTGCTGAGGACCCGAGGACACAAGGGGACCAACACCAAACGGGCACAGAGGTGAAAAGTTTTTACAGACTTCAAGGTGATGCTTTTTCCCTTGCTCTTAAACTTATGCTCTCAGGGGATGAGTATTTTCTCACCGATGAAAAAATTACGTCAATCCAAGTCACCCCTGACAACGGGGTGATTGCAAATGCAATTTATTTCCAGGGCATCATTGCGGGTGACCGCTTTGGACTTGTGCCTGGGGACTTTTGCACAATCACAGGTGACCAAGAGAGTGCCAACAATTTCACGCTGAGGACAATCACAGAGGTTGTCAGCGTTGACGGCGGTTCTTACATTGTGGTTGATGGGGCCCCGTTGGTTACAAACTCAAACCCATCAGGCGTGATTGCCTTCAAATCAAAATATAATGTTTTACCCTTGGGTGCTGGCCTCAACCTTGGCGGTGACCAGGTTGACGTGCCTGAATTTGAAAGGCTTAGGGATTTATTTTTCTCAGCCATTTTTACTTATGATTTTTATTTGACCTCAACTGAAAAGGGAAAGGACTTCATTGACACTGACTTGCTTTTCCCAACTGGGGCTTACTCAATCCCGCGCAAAGGTAAAATCAGTGTGGGCTTTACAAGTCCCCCACTCTCAATTGCAATTTTGCCGGTGCTTGACTCTGACAACACTGTGCAACCACAGACCAATAAAATTGTCAGGACAATCAACCGATATTTTTATAATAACGTGGTTTTTAAGTACAATCAAAACGTCTTGGACAATTCAAGATATTTGAGCGGGAAAATCACCGTTGACGCTGACTCAAAGTTGCAAATCAAGGTTGGCAACAAGTCACTCACTGTGCTTGCAAGAGGCCTTAGGCCATCGAGTGACAATGACGTAATCATCAGCCAAATCTCAAACAGGATGCTTGAGCGGTATCGTTTCGCGGCTGAAATCACCAAAGCAAAATTTCTCTATGGTGAAGCCTTTTACATAGACGTGGGGGACGCCGTTGTTTATGGGGACCAACAGCTCAACCTCATTGACACTCGAAGAGGGGTGAGGGGTTTTGACAAGCGCATTTTTGAGGTTGTAAATAAATCCTTAGACATTAAAACCGGGGCGGTTGTCCTGGATTTACTTGACACCCACTATTTGAATGAAGGGCGCTATGGGGTTTTTGGCCCCGCTTCAAACACAGGGGTGGGATCAACCACAAGTGTGCTGAAGCTTAAGGCATCCTATGGCACAAGCTCAGCACTCAGTGAAAAGCTTAAGTGGCAAGGTTACATAGGCGAAAAGATAGCTGTGAGGTCCGAGGATTGGTCAGTCTATGCTGAAACAACACTCATGGGCTTTGACCCAAGCGACAATAATAAGATCATTGTGGGCCCGGCCCTGGGCTTTACACCGCCTGAGGACTACATCATTGAGCCCCCGATTTATCCGGGCCTTGATCTTGGCGCAGCTTACAAAAATCAGCATTGCTTTTTTGACCCCACAATTTCAGTTGTGGCGGGCACAAGCCAAACAGTGTTTGACGTTGGGGCGGGTGACATTGCTAAGCTCTTTGTGGGCGCAACCCTTATGCTTAGGCTTGAGGATTGGACTCAGGTGAGCCCAGAGGTTAAAATCTCAGGCATTGCGGGTAACACCGTGACGGTTGACAAAAGTTTGGGCTTCATCCCGACAAGTTCACACTTGATTGATTTTGTGGGCTTTTCCGATGATGCTGGGTCAGCTTACCGATTTATTTAAAGGGGGACCATGGGGACAATTCTCGCATCCGAAAAAAAGATTTTTTATGAAGAGGACCTCAAATACAAGGCGGCGGTCAGTGCGGCAATTGGATTTAAGATGGGGAAAATGCTCAATTGGCTTAGGACCAACAGCTCATTTCAGTTTGTGCAATTTAAGCTCAACGGCCCTTATCCAATCGGCGGCGCAAATGAGCTTAGACGTGATGGCAAATTCATTTTCCCTTTTGATGCTGAGATTTTTAAAACAGTCCTTGAAGTCAATTCGATTGGCTCAAGTGGGACAACTGAGCTTGATGCCAAAGTGCAAACCACAAAGGGTGGGGCTTACACTTCAATTTACACCGTGACCCCAAAAGTTACAACCACAGCAACAGCCGATGAGTGGATCACCGAGGGTGAAACTCTCACAGGATGGACCGCGCCCGTGCTTACGACAAGCCCACTCAATGTGGCGGCGGGGTCAGCTATTAAAGTTGATAAAATTCAATCAATGACTGGGGCTGAGGATGCCTCACTCACAATTTATTTCAGATCGAGGTAACAAATGAGCACTTACTCAAAAGCAATCGGCATGGTCATGCAATCCGTCCATGTAGAATTTGGCGGGGGAAATACAACAGGCAATGTGCTCTTCACTTGTGGTGCAAATGAAAAAATTGATTTCATCCCACAGGTGTTGAAAAACAACGGGGCCTCAGCATTTATGACTTTGCAATTTGAATTGCAAGTTTACAATGCTCAAACTAATTCTTGGACCACAGCCCTGAGTTTTGGCGAGTCCAATCATCAATTCCCAAATGCACAGTTGGGGTCAGGTACCATTTCGCTTTTGCCTAAGGACTTAGGTCTCACAACAACAAATTGTGACCGTTTTGTTGATGGGGCCTTGAAAATTTATCCAAATGAGCGCGTGGTTTACAACACACTTCAAACGGCAAGCTCATACTCAATGACTTATCAACTTATTAAATACTCTTCAACGTGAGGTTAAAATGACGGGCATTGGTATCATGATTCAATATGCGTTGAGTTTTCTTGGCACCCCTTACAAGTGGGGTGGCTCAAACCCCATCAGTGGGATTGATTGCTCTGGCTTTGTGCAAGAGTGCCTGATGGCTGTGGGTGAGGACTTGCCAAATGATAACAACGCCCAAAGTTTTTATGACCATTTCTTGCTCAATGGCACCGTTGGAAAATATGGCATGGGGGCCTTGGCCTTTTATGGCAAAAGCCCAAAAGAGATCACCCACATTGTTTTGTTGCTTAACTCAAACTTAGCAATTGGCGCAAACGGTGGGAGCTCAAAAGTCCTCATGCCGGGTGATGCTGACAAGTTCAATGCCTTTGTGAAAATCAGACCGGTTGACTATAGACCGGACCTCATTGGGGTCATCATGCCAAAGTATAAGCAAAGGACTCTTGGGGTTTAAAGCTCAATCACAAGGTCAAGTTTTGGCCCGCTTGTGGCGTCATAGTAATCTTGCGGTGCAATTGTGAACTCACCAAGCACAACCCGGGGGATAAAAGTCTTTGCCCAACGGGTGTCACGATAACAAAAATAAGGGATTTCAGAGCAATAAAAAGCCCGGTTTGCTTGCTTGTCTGGACTATAAGAAAACATAAAATCATAAGGCTTACCGATCAGAGAGAGCGCGTCCCTAACAGCCATTTTTTTCTCTTCAGGTGTGACACCTGAAGGCCTGACAACAGCGATGAAATCTTTTTTCATGACAAAATCAATCAAGTCAGTTTTTACCACACC
>Ga0228698_1000336_pt1 | contig 39761 bp, 56 predicted proteins | sample McNCre117_Aug_MG_FD_178015 | JGI IMG/M metagenome (GOLD analysis project Ga0228698, IMG submission 178015) | Freshwater microbial communities from McNutts Creek, Athens, Georgia, United States - 1-17_Aug_MG | ecosystem: Environmental > Aquatic > Freshwater > Creek | place: USA: Georgia... | reverse complement strand
TGGTAATTCGGACCCCGTCCTTCGACTGTTCATGGCCTCTCCGAAGGGGGTTATGTGATGCCATCCATTGACCTGGAAGGGCAACCGACACAGGCAGCGTTCGGTGAGCTGGTGGGCATTTCACAGGCTGCCGTCTCCCACCTGGTGAGCGGTGGCGTACTGCCGGCCGGCGGCACCGTGGGCGCCTGGCTGCTGGCGTACTGCGAGCGGCTGCGCGAACAGGCGGCCGGCCGCCTGTCGGCCGATGGTGCCGGCCTCGACCTGGTGCAAGAGCGCGCCGCGCTCGCCCGCTCGCAGCGCACCGGCCAGGACATCAAGAACGCCGTCGCCCTCGGCACCTATGGCCCCATCGAGCTTCTCGGCGATGTCCTGTCCAGCGCCGCGCAGGCCGTGGTTGATCGCTTTGAGCAGATCCCCGCCGCGCTGCGCCGCGTGTGCCCAGACCTCCCGCAGCCCGCCTTCGATACCGTCATGCGCGAGCTGGCCTCGGCCCGCAACGAGATGGTTCGCAAGACCTCGTCGCTGCTCGATGACCTGCTCGACGAAGCCGACCAGCCCGTTGAAGACGAGCCCGCCGACGTGCTGCCCGCGGACGACGACGCATGACCACCTTCCGTCCCCTCGAACCTCAGCTCCGCGCCGCCATCTTCAAGGCCGCGCGCGAGACTCGCGCCGCCATCAAGAAGGCCGTGCGTGCTGGGCTTGAGCCGCTGAAGGCCGACCCGCCTCAAACGCTCAGCGAGTGGGCCAGCCAGCACTTCGAGCTGGATGAAGAGAGCAGTCACAAGCGCGGCCTGTGGGAGCCCTGGGCCTTCCAGATCGGCTGGATGGACGCCTTCAGCAACGACGGCATCGAAGAGGTCGATATCAAGAAGGCCAAGCGCGTTGGCTACACCAAGACCCTCGTCGCCTTCGCCGCCTACAACGCCGCGCACCGCCGCCGCAAGCAAGGCATCTGGCAGCCCACCGACGACGACCGCGACAGCTTCGTCAAGTCCGAGATAACCCCCGCCTTCGAGCTCTGCAAGGCCCTCGAGCCCGTCGTGCGCAAGGGCAGGGACGAGAACACCATCCGCTTCTGGCGCTTCCGCGGCAGCGTCCTGCACCTGCTCGGCGCCAAGGCCGCGCGCAGCTTCCGCCGCATCACCCTGTCCGTGTCGATCCTCGACGAGATCGACGCCATGGACCAGATCGTCGAGAAAACCATCGACCCCTTCACCGGTGCCTGGGGCCGGCTGGAGGGCGCGCCGTTCCCCAAGATCGTCATCGGCTCCACCCCGCGCGTCAAAGGCATCAGCCACCTCGAACGCCGCGTCAAGGTGGCCGATGCACGCATGCAGTACCGCATCGCCTGCCCGCACTGCGATGCCGAGCACCCGCTGCTGTGGGGCGGCAAAGACGTCGCCCACGGATTCAAGTGGGCGGGCAGCGACCCCAAGGCCTCGCCGCCCACCGTCCGCCACGTCTGCCCCCACTGCCGCGCATCCATCACCCAGGCCGACTACCTCGGCGCCATGGACGCCGGCGCCTGGGTCGACCACCTCGACCGCTACCGCTACGACCACGTCCGCAAGATCTGGCTCGACGCCCAGGGCGCCGAATGCCGCCCCCCGCGCCACGTCGCCTTCGACGACGTCTGGACCGCCTACAGCCCCCAGCGTACCTGGGCCGACATCGTCCGCGAGTTCCTCGAGGCGCGCATTGCGCAGAAGGGCGGCGACAGCGCCCCCATGCAAGGCTTCGTCAACGAAACGTTGGCCCAGGTGTGGGAGGAAGAGTACGAGCACACCGACGCCACCGTCCTCCAGGCCCGCGCCAAGCTCGACACCGACGTGCCCCTGCTCACCGTCCCCGCCGGCGCCTGCAAGATCCTCATGGGCATCGACACCCAGGCCGACCGCTGGGAGGCCACCGTCTGGGCCATGGGCCGTGGCGAGGAAATGTGGCCCATCGACCACCGCGTCGTCTACGGCAACCCCGCCAGCCAGGCCGACTGGGCCGCCAAGCTCGACCCCCTCATCGCCACCGTCTACCAGCACGTCCACGGCGCGCGCATGCCCATCGACGCCGTCGGCATCGACACCGGAGGCAGCAACTGGACCCACCAGGCCTACAACTACGTCCGCGAGCGGCCCCACCTGCCTATCTACGCCTGCAAGGGCGACCCCGCCCTCGGCGCGCCCATCAAGATGAAGCCGTCCATGGTGGACGTGAACGCCCGTGGCCGCACCCTCAAACGCGGCATCAAGCTCTGGCGCATCTGCGTCGACACCGCCAAAGACCTGCTGCACGGCCGGCTCGACAAGGTCCGCCAACACGGACCCGGCTACGTTCACCTCAACCGCCACCTGCCGCCCGAATGGTTCGGGCAGCTCAGCGCCGAGCACCGCATCCGCGTGCGTACCGCCCGTGGGTGGGAAGAGCGCTGGATCTGCCCCGCCGGCCACCGCAACGAGGCGCTCGACTGCACCGTCATCGTCCTGTTCCTGTCCCAGGTGCTCGGCCTGCACACGCAGACCGCCGCCACCTGGGAGCGCTGGGAATCGGCGCTGCTGCCCGACCTGTTCAGCTCACCGGCCACTGGCCAGCATCCGCTGATCCTGCCGGCAATCGCGGCCGACGAGACTGCCGCCGCGCCGCACGACCCACCACCTGAGCCCACCCGTCCACCCCTCATCGTCAGGCCGCCGCCGGCGCGCCCCTCCGCCATGGCCTCCTCCGAATGGAGCTCTCGTCTGTGACTGCTGCCGTCCCCGCCCCGCTCGCACACGGCGTCACCCCCGCCATCCAGGCCGACCAGTGCAGCCGCCTCACCCGCATCGTCATGCGCATCCTGCGCCGCCGCGTCTGCGAGACCGACCAGGCTGCGCTCTCGGTCGCGTCAGAGGTGGTCGATGGGCTCATTGACGAGTTCGCTGGCGACAAGCTCTACATCCCTGTCGTCGACCGGCGCGCCGGCCTCACCAACCACGAAGCCATCGAAGGCAGCCTCCGCCACCGGCTCAGCGCCGAGGCCCTCCAGCCCGGCGGCCTCGCCCCGGCGGCAGAGGTCGCCGCCATCGCGGCGGCGCATGGCGTCAGCACCCGCACGGTCTACCGCGTGTTGCGAGGGCTGCGCACCGGTGCTGCCGTCTGGAGATGAGTTTTTGGAGGACCAAGCGATGAATCATCTACGCGAGATCATGGAAGTCGAGTTTTTGCACAACTACGGTGCTGCAGGGGCGAAGGCTGCGTACAACGACTTCGTCAGAATCGCTGGAAACGCGATGGCGTTTCTGACCGGTGACTATGACGATTGGACGGACTTTCAGGCCGTCGGCGAGCTTTGTCGCCTTCCGTTCCCGACTTGCTGGTTTGAGTCGGTCTTCGAGTTTGCTGGCATGGCTCCAATTTTGCTCGGAGTGCTGGCTCATCAAGAGGCGCCTAGTTCAGAGGTGCAGCTCTGGGTGTTCACGCGCATCTATGGCCAATGGGCTATCCGTGGGGCCATGCGAGGTGACACCATTGAGCCCGGCAAATACCTCAAGGCCACCTCGTTTGACTCGGCGAGCAGGACGGCCCAAGTTGAGATGCTCGCCGGGGCCGTCGGTATGGTTCAGTGCTTCCTGTCGGTGCTGAACTGCGAAAACGTCAAACGCCGGGTGCGCCATCCGGATCCGCGTCTACAGAGGGCGCGAATGCGACGAGGCAAGTCGCCCTTGTTTTCGTCTTGGACGCTCCATTTGAAGGGAGACACCCCGGTGGGTGGCGCTGGATCGCCGGCAAGCGGCACGCGAGCAAGTCCGCGGGTACACCTCCGGCGCGGCCATTTCCGACAGTATTCGGATGGCAAGACCGTATGGGTGCAAAGCCATGCAGTCGGTAGCCGTGCGGCTGGTGTCGTGCACAAGGACTACAGCCTGTCGGCGCCCTAGAGACTGACTTTCACTGACACGCTCGGGTGGCGTGTCAGTGCCACCGGCTCGCACGATGCGGGCCTATGGCCACGACACCAACCACCGCCGACCTGCTGGCTGCCTACCGCGCCGCTGAGCTGGCCGTCCTGCAAGGCCAGGAGGTCCGCGTAGACCTCGGCGGCACCGGCGCCCAGCAGCTCTGGAAGGGCGCTGACCTCGCCACCATCCAGGCCGGCATCGCCAAGCTTGAGCGCAAGCTGGCCGCTGAGCAGGCTCAGTCCAGCGGGGCGCCCCGCATCGGTGGCCTGGGCTTTGGCGTCGCGCGCATGGACGGGTACTGACGCCCATGCACCCGCTCGACCGCCTCATCGCCCAGATCAGCCCCGAGCGGGCGCTGCGCCGCGCCCAGGCCCGCACCGCGCTCGCCTACTACGAGGCCGCCAAGCCCGACCACCAGCGCAAGTTCCACCGTGATCGCCGCGGCCCCAACCTCCTGGCCGACCAGGGCGCCATCGCGCTGCGCACGCAGATGCGCCACCTCGACCGCAACCACGACCTCGTCGTCGGCGCGCTCAACGTCCTGGTCAACAACACCATCGGCCCGCAGGGCATCGGCGTGGAATTCCAGCCCCGCCGGGCCGACGGCACCATCCACACCGAATACGCCGCCGCCCTGGCCGAAGCCTGGCGCGACTGGCAGCGCCGCCCAGAGGTCACCTGGCGCCACACCTGGCCGCAATGCCAGCGCCTGCTCGCCCGCACCTGGTACCGCGACGGCGAGGCCTTCTCCCAGCGCCTGCGCGGCCAGGTCGACTACCTCGACCACGGCACCCGCGTGCCCTACAGCCTGGAGCTGCTCGAGCCCGACTTCGTCCCCGTCGAGTTCACTGATGCCACCAAGAGCATCCGCCAGGCCATCGAGGTCAACGCCTGGAACCGCGCGGTTGCCTACTGGGTGTACCGCACGCACCCCGGCGAGGGCACGTCGCTGCCCAGCACGGCCGACATGAAGCGCATCCCGGCCGACCGCATGCTCCACCTGGCCGAGCGCAGCCGCATTGGCCAGCTCCGCGGCATCACCCGCTTCGCGTCCGTCATCCAGCGCATCGGTGACATCAAGGACTATGAGGAGAGCGAGCGCATCGCCGCCAAGGTCGCCGCCATGCTCACTGCCTACGTCAAGCGCCAGGCGCCGGTGGATGAGGGCTACGTCCCCACCATCGACCCGGCCACCGGCAAGCCCGTCGCGCGTGACATCGCCCTGCAGCCCGGCGTCATCATCGACACGCTCGCCGTGGGCGAAGAAATCGGCCTCATCGACAGCAAGCGCCCCAACCCCAACCTCGTCACCTTTCGCAATGGCCAGCTGCGTGCCTTCGCGGCCGGCATCAACGCCAGCTACAGCAGCGTCAGCCGCAACTACGACGGCACCTACAGCTCCCAGCGCCAAGAGCTGGTCGAGCAGTTCGTGCACTACGCCTGCCTCACCGACGACTTTGTCGGCCAGACAGTCGCCCCCGTGGTCGAAGACTTCATCGCTGTCGCCCACCTCAGCGGCGTCGCCAGTAGGCCGCGCGACGTGAAGCCGGGCACCGACAACGACGTGCTCTACGTCGCCCCCAGCATGCCGTGGATCGACCCGGCCAAGGAAGCCCTGGCCTGGCTCACCCTCGTGCGCGCCGGCTTCGCCAGCGAGGTCGAAGTCATCCGCCGCCGCGGCCAGGTGCCCGACGCCCTGCTCGAGCAGGTCAAGGAATGGCGCCGCAAGGTCACCGATGCCGGCGTGTCCTTCGACAGCGACGCCGCCCTCGTGCATGCCCAAGCCGCAGCCGCCATGAACGACGGCGGCGTGCCATCACCATCCACCACTGGACCCTGACCCATGGCCACCCTCCAGCTCTCTGTTGCCGCCCGCAACAACCTCCTCGAAGCCATCGAGGTCTCCTACAACGGCCAGACCCTGGCCGCCGGCACCGGCGCGGGCGGCTCCATCAGCGGCACCGCGGCCCAGCCCAAGCTGCAGATATTCACCGGCTCGCTGCCCGCCAACTGCGCCGCGGCGTCCACCGGCACCAAGCTCATCGAAATGACGCTGCCGGCCGACTGGTCCTCCGCCGCCTCGTCCGGCAGCAAGGCGCTCTCCGGCACCTGGCAGAGCACCGGCCTGGCTGCGGGCACTGCCGGCTACTACCGCATCGTCGACAACGCCGGCACCACCTGCCACGAGCAGGGCGACGTCACCGCCACCGGTGGCGGCGGTGCGCTCACGCTGGACAACACCAGCATCGCCAGCGCGCAGACGGTCACCATCACCAGCCACACGCTCACCGCGCCCAACGCCTGACGCCATGGCCAACGTCGGCGACACCGTCCGCGTGCTGGTGCCCTTCAGCACGGCCTTCCCCGACGCCTACGTCGTGGAAGCCGTTGCCGCTGACGGCACCGTCACCATCGCGGGCTCCAGCTTCGACTCCACCTTCATCGAGGTCGTGTCCGCTGCACCGCCCGCGCCGCCCGCGCCGCCCCCGTCCCGCAAGGTGACGCGGCTGTCGTTCCGCAACCGCTTCACCGCGCCGGAGAAGGTGGCCATCGAGCTTGCCTCGCTGGACGACCCGACTGCGCAGATGGCGCAACGCCAACAGGCCGCCCTGCTGCGCGCCTACCTGCGGGATGTCGAGGCCGCCTCATCGGTTGACCTGGCCTACAGCCAGACGCGAGCCGGCGTGCAGGCCCTGGAAGCCGTGGGCCTACTGGCCGCGGGCCGCGCCCTGCAGATCCTCGACGCCCCCATCCAACCTGACGAGGCTGCGTAATGGCCATTGCCACTCTCGATGCGGCCCTGGCCGGTGCCGTAGCTCCCGCATGGTTTGCCAAGGCGATCACGCCCACCATGGTCGCAGGCCGCCCGCAGTCCCTGTGGGGCCTGGGCGGCAACCCTGGCGCGGGCAGCTTTGACACCACGCTGAACGGCGTCACCCTGTCCAGCACCTCGGCGCAGGTCGCCGGGCAGTTGCCGTTCACGGACCCGGTCAGCGGCAACACCTACCTCGCCCGCCTGCAGGGTGCCGCCACCATCGCCGGCACCCTGCTGCTGTGCGACCGCCAGTGGCACAACGGCGGATTCACGATCACGTCCACGACAGCACAGACGATCACGTCGCCCACGTTGCCGGCACGCGACAAGGCGGGCACGACCAACGGCGACGGCGTCATCCTGGGCTTGGAGATCAGTGCGGCTGCCGGTGCGGCCGCGCCGACGATCACGGTGGCCTACACCAACTCAGCCGGCACGTCGGGCCGCTCGGCCACCAACAGCTTCGCCACGGCCAACAGCCCGACTGCGGGGGCGTTTTTCCCCATTGGCTTGCAGGCCGGTGACACGGGCGTGCGCTCGGTGCAGTCGCTCACGCTGTCGGCCTCCTGGGTGAGCGGCACGATGAACCTGGTAGCCTACCGCGTGCTGGCCGCCTTGGAGCTGCCCAACGCCAACACCAGCAACGCCATCGACGCCCTGACCAGCGGCTTCCCGCGCTTTTTCAACGGCACGGTGCCCTTCCTCGTCTTCATTCCATCGACCACCACGGCGTCGAACATCTCGGGATCGCTGGTCGTGACGCAGGGCTGACGCTGTGGCAGTCAGTGTCGTCCAGTCAATTGTCGGTCTCGGAGCTGGCAACCAGACCATCAACACGACGCTGGCCTCTCAGCCGGCCGTGGGCAACTACATCTTCGTTGCGCAGGACAGCGCAGCGGGTGTCGTCACGGGCGATACCTGCACGGACAACCGGGGCCACACCTACACCAAGGCGGTCAGCTCAGGTGGCAGCGAAATCTGGTACGCGAAGGTGTCGAACAACACGACACCCTTCACGGTCACCACCTTCGGCAACGGGTCATCGTCCAATACCAACTGCGTTATGGAGATTGCTGGGGCGGATGCATCCAGCCCCATCGAAGCGACGAACAGCCTGACCAATGGCGCGTTCAGCTTCACGAGCCTGTCCTACGCGGTGGGCTCGGCGGCGGCGACGGGCGGCATGGCTCTGCTGCTCCACCAGAACGGTGCTGCGGGCAAGACGCCGACCTATTCGGGCGCGATGTCGCTGGTGGCCTCCGATGTCACGGGCGGCACCAGCTCGCCCATTTCGGTTGGCAAAGCATCGGTCACGTCCGCAGGATCGCAGACGGTATCGGTGTCGTGGTCCGGCGCTGACTCCTACGAGTCTGTGGCCGTGCTCATCCGCGCCGCCTTGGTGGCACCGCTCATCACCACCCAGCCGGAGGGACAGACCGGCGCAGTCGGCGGCACCGCCACCTTCACCGTCGCTGCCACTGCCAGTGCAGGCTCGCTGAGCTACCAGTGGCAGAGCAGCACGGACGGCCTGTCCTGGTCCAACGTCTCCGGGGCCACCTCCGCCAGCTACGTCACGCCCACGCTGGCCTCCACCGACAGCGGCAAGTGGTACCGCGTCACCGTTACCGACAGCAACGGCTCCGTCACCTCTGCGCCGGCCCGGCTGTTCATCACGGGCCTGGGGTCGGCGGGCGACGGCCTTGCCCTGCGGGGCTACGCCTACCAGTTCCGCACCTGGTTCAACGGCGCGACCAACCTCGTCCGCCAGGTCATCAACGGCGTCGACAGTGACACCGCCGAGCGCGCCATCTGGGGCGCCTTCCTCGGCTTCCCGCCTGCCAGCGGCAGCGGCATCACCGGCACATCGGCTGTCACGCTGGGGGCCATCACCACCTCTGCCGCCGGCACGGTAGCCACATCGGGCGCGGCATCGCAGGCCCTCGGCGCACTCACGTCCAGCGCTGCAGGCACTGTCGCCATCGTCGCTGCATCCAGCCAGTCGCTCGGCGCGCTGTCCAGCAGCTCGGCCGGCACCGTGCGCGTTGCAGGCAGCAGCGCGCAAACGCTGGGGCCCCTCACCGTGGCTGCCGCCGGCGCGACGGTCGTCGCCGGCGCGGCATCGCAAGCGTTGGGCGCCATCGCGCCGGTCAGCGCTGGCACCGTGTCGGTGTCGGGGGCATCGTCTGTCACCCTCGGGTCGCTCACGTCCTCGGCTTCAGGCGTCGTCGGCACCGGCCCCATCACCGGCACCTCCAGCAACACACTGGGCGCCCTCGTCAGCGCCGCGGCCGGCACGGTCTCTGTCGTTGGCAGCCAGTCCGCCACGCTGGGCGCGGTGTCGTCGGTGTCTGCCGGCGGCGTCAGCATCAGCGGCGCATCGTCTCTCACGCTCGGCGCGGTCACGGCATCCGGCACCGGTGTGCTGCCCGATGCCGGCGCATCTGCCACCACCCTGGGCCTCATCGGCATCTCGTCGGCCGGCGCCGTGCGCGTGGCCGGGCAGGGCGCCGTCACGCTCGGCAGCCTCGTGCCATCAGCCACTGGCCGGGTCGATGTGCTGGGTGCCTGCGCCGTCAGCCTCGGCCCGCTGTCCATCGCCGCCACAGGGCAGCACCTCATCTACATCCCGGCCCTGGCCCGCATCGTCGTGCCATCGCGCGACAAGGTGCTGTCACCCGAGGCCCGGTCACTGTCCGGCACCCGCTCCGCGCCCGGCCTGGCCGTGCCATCGCACGACCAGCAGCTCACCCAGCCGCAGCACCTGTCCCTGTCATATGCCCGCGATGCGATCGCCTTCGCCAGCCCGGCCCGGGCCGACACCACACCTATCACCTGAGGCCCGCCCATGTCCATCATCGGCACCATCAACAAGCAACCGCGCGAAATCCTGCCGGTCGACATCGACTACGCCAAGGTCATCGGCAGCCGCACCGTCGACAGCATCACGCCCACCATCGAGACACCCACCGGCATGACCCTCGCCAGCTCATCCGTCACCGGCTCCGTCGTGCAGCTCTACATCTCGGGTGGAACCACCGGCAACACCTACAAGTGGACGCTGCTCACCGACATCGTGATCGGGGGCAAGACCTCGAGGCTGGAGGATGAGTTCACCGTGATCGTGGAGGAGACCTGACATGCAGATCAAGCCCGACGTTGTCGCTCGTCCCGCTGGCCAGCGCCCTCCCGTCATCCAGAAGCGCCCCGGGGATGCTCGCCGCTACGTCATCGACTGTGTGGACATCCTCCGTGCTGGAGAGCTGCTGTGCGGCCAGGCCGAGGTAGCAGGCGAGGGCGTCCAGGTAGGCGCTGTCCGGCCCCGCCAGGGCCGCTTCGTGGAGGTGGAAATTGCCGGCGGCGCCCCCGCCGCGGCCGACCTTCCGTTGAGCATCACGCTGCCCACCACCCACGGCTCCATCGTCGTCTGTGTCGACGTGCGCGTGGTCGCTCGGTAGGTGAGCCACTCCACTGACACGCTCGGGTGGCGTGTCAGTGACCCGGCATCGCACGATGCCACCCCATGACGACACCCGCCACCAAGCCCTGGTACTCCATCAAGCAAGCGCCCATCGCCGCTGCCGATGCCGGCGCCGTGGCCGCAGCGCCCGAGATCCTGATCTACCAGGACATCGGCGCCAACTGGTGGTCCGAAGACCCCATCACCGCTGCGCAGTTCCGGGCTGACCTCCAGGCCATCCAGGCCTCCGAGATCACGGTGCGCATCCTCAGCATGGGCGGCTCGGTGCATGACGGCCTGGGCATCTACAACGCGCTCAAGCAGCACCCGGCCCAGATCACCACCATCAACGACGGCGTTGCCGCCTCCATCGCCTCGCTCATCTTCATGGCGGGCGACGTGCGCATCGCATCGGCCAACAGCATGACCATGATCCACGCCCCGTGGACGTGGGTCGACGGCAACGCGCAGGCCCTGCGCGACGCAGCCGACATGCTCGACGCCTGGGCCAGCGCCATGGCCAGCAGCTACGCCGAAGCCTCTGGCAAGACCAAGGACGAGATCCTGGCCTTGCTAGCCGACGGCAAAGACCACTACTACACCGCCGACGAGGCCATGGCCATGGGTTTCGCTACCCAGGTCGGCGAGGCCTCCCCCGCGCCTGCCCAGGCCATGTCCATGCAACGCCTTGCTCAGCGTGCCCAGGCCGGCCGCGCACCCATGCAGGCCCAAGCCTCGCAACCTGTTCCCCCTGCGGCCGCTGCCGCTCAACCCCTGGAGACCGTCAACATGACGACCAACACCCAACCGCCGGCGGCGAACCCCACTCCCGCTGCCGACCCGGCCATCCTCGCCGCTGCCCGTCAGGAAGGTGTGCAAGCCGAAGTTCGGCGCCGTGGCGATATCACCGCCGCCTTCGCGCCGTTCGCCTTGCACGAAGGCATGGCCGACGTGCAGGCTGCCTGCCTGGCTGACGTGGCCATCACCGTCGAAGACGCCAACCGCCGCATCCTTGCGCAAATGGGCAGGGGTGCATCGTCCGCCGCCGGTGGCCGCATCGTCACCGTGGAGGATGAGCGCGACAAGATCTGCGCCGCCGCCACGCAGTCCATCATGGCCCGCGCGGCTGTCCATGGTGCCGACGGAAAGCCCGTGCGGGCCGACGCCACCAACCCCATGCGCGGCCACTCGCTGCTCGACCTGGCGCGTGCCAGCCTGTCGCGCGCCGGCGTCAACGCGGCCGGCATGGACAAGATGCAGGTCGTCGCAGCCGCCTTCACGCAAAGCACCAGCGACTTCCCGGTCCTGCTGGAAAACGCGATGTACAAGACGCTGCAGGCGTCCTATTCCATTGCGCCCGACACCTGGACCCGCTTCTGCGCCCGTGGCAGCGTCAGCGACTTCAGGGTCAATCCGCGCTACCGCATCGGCTCGCTCGGCAACCTTGACGCCAAGAACGAACTCGGCGAGTTCAAGACCAAGACGATCCCTGACGGCGAAAAGGCGAACGTCTCGATCGCCACCAAGGGCAACACCATCAACGTCAGCCGCGAGGCCGTCATCAATGACGACCTCGGCGCCTTCGTTGGCCTGGCCGGCATGCTGGGCCGGTCCGCCAAGCGCACCGTCGAGGCCGATGTCTACGCCCTCCTGGCCGCCAACCCGGTGCTGGCTGACGGCATTGCCTTGTTCCACGCCAGCCACAACAACCTGGCCGGCGCAGGCGCGGCGCCCACCGTCGTGTCGGTGGATGCGGTGCGCGTGGCCATGAGCCAGCAGATGGACGTTTCCGGCAACGACTACCTCGACCTGCGCGGCACCGTCGTCCTGTGCCCCATGAGTCTGGGCAGCACTTTCCGCATCCTCAACACCGCCGAGTACGACCCCGATACCGCCAACAAGCTGCAGCGCCCGAACGTCGTGCGCGGCCTGTACAGCGATGTGGTCGACACCCCTCGCCTCTCTGGCACAGCCTGGTTCGTGTTTGCCAGCCCCGCCGATGCGCCGGTGCTCGAGGTCGATTTCCTCGACGGTAACGACGTGCCCTACCTCGAGATGCGCCAGGGCTGGAACGTCGACGGCTCCAGCTGGAAGGTGCGCCTGGACTACGGCGTCAACGCCGTCGATTTCCGGGGCGCCTACAAGCAGCCCGGCGCCTGAACAGCCTGATCTCCGGCGGCGGCCCGTGCGCCTCCGGGGCCCAAGCACCCAGCACCCAACCACATCGCACAGGAGGCCCCCATGGCCCGCAACTACATCGCCGAGGGCGAACACTTCGACATCACGGCCGGGGCTGCGTATGCCTCCGGCGACGTGGTGGTCCTCACCGACACCATCGGCATCGCGCTCGGCGCCATCGCTTCCGGCAAGGCCGGCGTGGTGCGCACCGAAGGCGTCTTCCAGCTCGCCAAGCTCAGCACCGACAACATCGGTCAGGGACAGAAGGTCTACTGGGACAACACCAACAAGCGCATCACGCTCACGTCGGCGGGCAACACCTACGCCGGCAAGGCGTACGCCGCGGCGGGCGCCTCCACCACCTCGGTGCAGGTCAAGATCAACGTCTGAGCCAGGGCGCCGCCGTGCTCATCTCCACCGCGCCGCTCGCTGCCGCCATGCCTGGCATCGGCAGCTGGGTGCTCGGCCGCCTGGCCAATGCCGAGCTGCAGTTCTCCGGCATCGGCGTGTTCGGCATGCTCGGCGACCAGCCGGTGGAAATGAGCGTGGGCGGCGTCGATGTGCGAGCCCGCCGCAAGCTGTTCCTCTGCATGTCGGCCGACCTTTCCGAGGCCGCCGGCACCGTGGCCATCGGAGCGGCCTGCACCCTCGACGGCGAACCCTGGCAGGTTGCAGATATCGCCCCGCAGCCCGGCATCGGCCAGGTGCTGCTGTCGCTGGAGCGCCCCTGATGTTCGCGCACCAGCAGCTGCTCGGCCTGGTCGTGGCATCGCTGTCGGCTGACCCGGTTCTGTCATCGGGTCCGGTGCTCCGACAGCGCCGGAGGGCCATGGCGGAGGGTGAGCAGCAGCTCGTGGTCGTCGGCCTGGGACGCAGTCTCGCACAGACCATCGTCATGCGCGGAGCTCCGCTCGACTGGCAGACCATTTTGGCGGTCGAGTACGTCGCTCGATGTGGCGCATCTCTCAACCCGGATGAGGCGGTTGCGCCGCTCATCACTGCGGGGCATGCAGCCCTCGTCGGTTCATCCGCACTATCCGCTGCCGGCTTCCAGGTCGATCCGAACCCGACCATCGACTGGGATCAGCAAGAGGCCGATGAGCGCATTGGTGCCTGCACTGCTCAGTACGTGGTCCGTCACCGCACGTCGGACGCCCACCTAAACGCCTGAACGCCATGCCCACACCCACCCCCACGCCCGACCAGCAGCCCACCGATACCCCGCCGGGCGGTGGCAACTGGTCCTGGTCGCCCGAGACCCTCTGGGTCAACACCGACACCCCCGCTCCGGTCGAGCCGGCGCCCATCGTCAACACCGTCACCGACACCGAACAGCCGGAGTAACGCGCCATGCCACGCTACATCACCAACATGGGCCTGCTGGCCAAGGTCGAAACGACCGCCGGCACCGACGCATCGCCTGCCGCCGCCACCGACGGCATGCTCATGATCAAGGGCGTCAACATCACGCCCATCGACGTCAACTACGCCGACCGCAACCTGCTGCAGCCATTTTTTGGCGGCAGCCTGTCGCTCGTCGCCACCTACTCGGCCAAGGTCACCTTCGATGTCGAGGCCTCCGGCTCCGGCACGGCGGGCACATCGGCCCTGTGGGGTGCGCTGCTGCAGGGCTGCGGCACTGCCCAGGCCTCGCTCACCACGCCCACGCGCATCGAGCACACGCCGGTCAGCTCCAGCCTCAAGACCCTCACCATCTATCTGTACGACGACGGCGCGCTGCACAAGCTCATCGGCGCCGTCGGCAATGCCAAGTTCAGCGCCAAGCAAGGCGAGGTGCCCAAGTTCTCGTTCGAGTTCATCGGCACCTACAGCGCAGTCACTGCGGTGGCGCTGCCGGCCATCACGCTCACCGGCTGGAAGCCGCCGTTGCCCATGAACAAGGCCAACGTCGTCGACATCACGCTGGGCTGCACCTACTCGGCCGGCGCGCTCACCGGCGGCACCGTGTTCGGCTCCAACGGCATCGAGGTGGACTTCGGCAACAAGACCAGCTGGATCGCCACGCTCACCAGCGAGCGCGCCGAACTCACCGACCGCGACACCAGCTGCAGCTTCGAGCTGGAGCTGACCGCGGCCCAGGAAGTCACCGCCATGAGCGACATCCTGGCCAACAACACCACCGGCCTCGGCTTCACCATCAACGGCACGGCCGGCAACAAGCTCATCCTGTTCGCGCCCACGCTGCAGCGCACCGCGATCAAGAAGGTCGACGAAAACGGCATCCGCCTGCTGGGCTTCGACGGCAAGCTCGTGCCATCGTCGGCCGGCAACGACGAATTCCGCTTCGTGCAGCTGTGACGAGGGGCTGACACATGGCATTCAAGCTCACCGTCGCCGACGTGCTGGAGTTTCAGGTCAAGGGCTCCGTGCGCAGCGCGGACGCCCTGGTCCCGTTCAGCTTCCACATGCAGGCCGACCGCATCGACGCCGCCGAGTACCGCAACGTGTTCGCAGACGGCAGTGAAATCATCACCCGCGATTTCCTGCAGGAGCACGTCAAGGGCTGGCGCGGCCAGCGCCTGGTGGTGGATGACGCCACCGGCCAGCCGGCCGACTACAGCCCCGACGCGCTCGATGCGCTGTTGGTGGGTGTGGTCGGCATGGAGGCCACGGTGCTCGCCGCCTACGTCCAGGCCCTGCAGATCGGCGACACGGCGGCGGGCCGGGCAAAAAACTAGCCGAGGCTGCCCGGCTGTCCGCCCGCGGGGAATTCGCTCGTGCACCGGACACCGAAGCAGCCTCTGTCGACGACGAAGCCGCCCACACGGCCCGCGTCCTCGCCCAGATGGGCCTGCGCCCCGAAGGCGAGCTGCGTGCCGCGCCGGCTGATCCGCCCTGGCACCTCTGGCCCTGCAACGCCCGCACCTGGCAGCTCTGGTGCGGCCTGCAAACCCAGTGGCGCCGCGTGGGGCTCGATGGTGCAGCCATCGGGCTCGACTACGCCGCCGTCTGGTCCGTGCTCGATCACTCCACCGTGCCGCCCCGCCGGCGCCGAGAGACGTTCGAGCACCTGCAAGCCATGGAGCGCGCCGCGCTCGAAGTCTTCGCCGAGCGCAAAAAGTAACCCGGTACCAAGCCCATGACCCAAGACGTGCGCGTCCGCCTGGCTGTCGACGGGGCCTCTGCCAGCGTGCAGCAGGTCGATGCAGTCAACCGCGCCTTTGGCCGCTTCGACCAGGCCGCATCCAACGCCTCGCGCACCGCGTCCGAGTACTACCGCTCCATGAGCGGCGCATTCGGCTCGCTGGGCAACATGGCAGCACCTATCGACAAAGCCGCCGCATCGGTGCAGCGCTCGGCCCGCGAAACGGCCAATGCCATGCGCATGCTGCCAGCGCAGATGACCGACATCGTCACCGGCCTGGCCACCGGGCAGAGCCCCTTCATGGTGCTCATGCAGCAGGGCGGCCAGCTCAAAGACATTTTTGGCGGCATCCGCCCCGCGCTGACTGCCGTGGCCAGTCAGGTGGTTGCACTCGTCAACCCCTTCACGCTGGCTGCCACCGCGGCCGGCACGCTGCTGCTGGCCTGGCAGCAGGGCAAGGCCGAGGCTGATGCCTACAACCGCGCCCTCATCATGAGCGGCAACGCCGCCGGCACCAACGCCGGCGCGCTGTCCGATATGGCGCGGGCCATCAGCGCCGTCACCGGCACGCAGGGCAAGGCCGCCGAGGTGCTGGCCACCATGGCCGGGACGGGCAGGGTAGTCGCCGCCGACCTGGAGCGTTTCACCAAGGCCGCCATCCAGATGGAGCGAGCCGGCGGACCAGCAGCCGATGAAACCGTCAAGGCCTTCGATGCTCTCGGACGTGATCCGGTCACAGCATCGAAGTCCTTCAACGAATCGATGAATTACCTCACCGCCTCGATGTACCGGCAGATCAAGGCGCTGCAGGAACAGGGCAACACAGCCGCGGCTGCACGCGTGGCGCAGGAGGCCTACTTTGAGGCCACATCATCGCGTGCGCCTCAGTTGGAGCAGCAGCTTGGGTCACTGCAAAAGGCGTGGCGCATCGTCTCTGAAAGTGCCGCGAAGGCCTGGAATGCCATGCTCAACGTCGGCCGCGACAAGTCGCTCAAGGAGCAGCTGGCCGACGTCGACAAGAAGCTCGCCGAGCTGGAGCAGTCACGCACCGTCGGCCGCAACGCCGGCAAGCGGCAAAGCACCTTCGATGCTGAAGCCGCTGCCCTGCGGGCAGCCCGCGACACCCTGCAAGAGCAGATCCGCATGCAAAGTGCGGCCGATGCCAAGGCCGCCGACGTGGCTGACGCCAACCGCAAGGGCATTGAGGCCGAGGACCGGGCCCGCCAGCTCGCCGAGGCCAATGCCTCGCTCGCCCTGGCCAATGCCAAGGCCAACAGCCAGGCGCGCACCTCGCTGGTGGAAGATGAGCAGGCCCGCCTGCAGGCCATGCATTCTGCGGGCCTCATCTCCATGGCCGAATTCGAGCAGCAGCGATCCGCCATCGAGCGGCACTCGCTGATCAATCGAGCTCGTGAGATCGCCGATGAGATCGCCATCGAGCGCGGCCGCGATGTTGGCCAGTCTCCAGCTGCACTGAAGCAGCAACAAGCCAAGCTGGTCGAAATGAAGGCCCAGCTGGACAAGGTGCGTGCAGACCTTGCGCGCCTGCCGATCGCCGAGCAGGCTGGTGACGATGCCCGCGCCATCGAAGAGGCCCGCGCCCTGGCCACCCAGTACGCCAGCCTGTGGATGCAGGCGCACCAGCAAACGCAGGCCTACGCCGACCAGAACGCCCGCGCCATGGCCTCGCTCATCACCGACCCGCTGGCCCGGGCCCGGGCCGAGGCCGAAATCAGCGCCCAGGCCATCGAGCGGCAGGCCGGCAACATCACCCGCGACCTGCAGAACAACATCGACATGCTGCGCGGCATGGCCGCTGCGGCTGAAGAGGCCGGCCAGGGCGCCCAGGCCGCCTCCCTGCGGGACATGGCTGGCAGCCAGCAAACGCAGCTCAACGGCATCAAGTCCAGCGCTTCAGACGCCGCCGACAACATCCGCCTGCAGCCCGGCCGCGACCTGGCCAACCGGCTCATCAACGAGTCGCTCAACCCCGGCGCCCAGATCGCCGACGGCTTCGACCGCGCCAGCCAGTCCATGAGCGCCTTCGTGCGCGGCTTCGCCTCCCTGGCCCAGCTGCAGCGCGATTTCGCGCAGGCCAAGGCGGCCGAAGGCCTCACCGACGAGCAGCGCGCCCAGCTGGCCGCCGCCGAAACCATGCGCCAGGCCAATGCCTATGGCACGCTGGCCGGTGCGGCCAAAGGGTTCTTCGACCGCGGCAGCGCCGGCTACAAGGTGCTGAGCACCGCAGAAAAGGCGTTCCGCACCTACGAGCTGGCCATGGCCATCAAGAATTCCGCGGTCAAGATGGGTCTGATCAGCGAAGAGACCATCGCGAAGGTCGGCAGCACCATCCTGCAGTCCATCGCTGTGATGACTGGACAGGCGGTGGAGACAGGAGCGGTGGTTGCTGGAGAAAACGCTCGCAACACAGCCAAGGTGCCGGGCGTGTTCATGTCGTTCATGTCCGCTCTTGGCCCCTGGGGCATGGCAGCAGCCGCCGCCGCCATCGCAGCCGTACTGGGCAATTCCAACAAGGGTGGCGGTGTGGCATTTGCCGCACCGAACACTGGCACCGGCACCGTGCTGGGAGACAGCGGCGCGCAGAGCAAGTCGCTGGGCAACAGCATCGAGCAGCTCAAGAGCGTGGACACCATGACCATGCGCTACAGCGCGCAGATGCTGTCGGCCCTGCAAAGCATCGAGGCCAACATCGGCGCGCTCGCCACCCTCATCGCACAGTCCGGCGGTGTGTCCATGGCCACCAACGGTGTCAACTTGGGGAGCAGCATCACCGTCGGCGAGCGCACTGCAGCCATCATCGCCCGCAGCTGGGAGCGCAACTTCACGATCACACCCTACCTGCGTGGCCTGATGGGCAACCTCAACAATGCGCTGGGCCGCGGCATCAGCAACGGCTTCGGCTCATCCACCTCCGTCGTCGCGCAGGGCATCACGGGTGCACCGCAAACGCTCGGCAGCATCGCGCAGTCCGGCTTTGCGGCGCAGTATTTCGCTGATATCGAGGAAAAGCACAAGCTGTTCTGGGCCACTGTCAGCACCACCACCAGCACCCAGCTGGCAGATGCAGATGCTGAGGTCAAGCGCAACCTCACGCTCATCCTGAGCGGCTTTGCTGGTGCCGTAGCCTCCGCTGCCGTGCCGCTGGGCGCATCACTCGACCAGGTCAAAGCCAGCCTGTCGAGCTTCGTCGTCGACATCGGCAAGATCAGCGACCTCAGCTCAGCCAATCTCTCTGCAGTGTTCAGCGCCATCGGCGACAAGATCGCCACTGCTGCGCTGGGTGGCTTCGAGGCTTTCCAGCATGTGGGTGAGGGCTACCTGGAAACCGTCACCCGCGTGGCCAGCGGCACCGAGCAGGCCTCGCTGGCTCTGCAACGCCTTGGCGTGGGCATGGTCAGCCTGCAGGACCTGGCCAACAAGCAGGGCGATGTCGCCACCGAGCTGGTGCGCCAAAGCATCGTCAACGCAGAAACCACCCTGCAGGCCACCGTGCGCACCGTCGCATCCGGCATGGTGAGCATCCCGGCCGCCATCGTCCCCACACTCAGCGGCATCGGCGACATCATCTCCACGCTCTCCGGCAGCGCATCGGACATTGCCGACACCTACCAGGCGCTCACCGACGTGCGCCTGAGCCTGCAGCTGCTGGGCCTGTCGGGCTCTGCAGTCAGCCGGGCCATGCTGCAGGGTGCTGGCAGTCTGTCAGCGCTCAGCGACGGCATCCAGTCCTACACCGAGGGCTTCTTCACCGCCCAGGAGCAGCTGGCCATCAAGACCGGCAAGCTGCGCCACCAGTTCGAGGCGCTCGGCGTCGCCATGCCCAGCACGCGCACCGGTTTTCGCGCGCTGCTCGAGGGCATCGACACCAGCACCGAGGCCGGCCAGCGCTTGCTGGGCAGCCTGCTGCCGCTGGCCAGCGCGTTTGCCGACATCACCGATGCGGCCCAGCAAGCCGGGCAGGGCATCGCCGACGAGATCGCCCGCCTGCGCGGCCTGTCGGCCTCCACCACGGCGGCATCCACCTACGCGCAGCTGCAGGCGCAATTCGCCACTGTCAACGCCCAGGCCCGGGCCGGCGATGCCAATGCGGTCAACCAGCTGCCCACCGTCTCAAAAAATCTCAGCGACATGATGGCCAGCATGGCGGTGAATCGCATCGACCTGGCCCGCCAGCAGGCCGCCCTGGCCAACAGCCTGCAGGCCACGCTCGACCTGGTGCGCGGCGGCGGCGCCGGCGGCAGTGCCGTCACCTCCACGGTGATCGACACCGCCACCACCTCGGCCACGTCGGTGGGCAATGGCAACAGCCAGTCGCAGGCCGACATGCTGACCGAGCTGCGTGCGCTGCGCCAGGCGGTGGAGTCCATGCAGCAGGGCCAAACCTCGATGAGCGGCGGCCTCACCGCCCGCATGGACCGCGTCGTGCGTGTACTCGAGGGGGTCTCGCCGGACGGCGACGCCCTGCGCATGCGCATTGCCAGCTGAGGGCTGCCGTGCACGCCATGCTGCCCTACGCCATCAGCGACGCGGTCCTGAGCTCCAGCACCGTCGCCGAGGCCGACTACACCGCCTGGTCGCCCCCCACCGCCTATAGCGTGGGAAACCGCGTCATCCGCACGACGGGCGTGCACCGCATCTTCGAGCGGCTCGTTCCCGGCACCACCAGCACGGCGCCGGAGAGCGACCCCGTCAACTGGCTCAACATCGGCCCGACGAACCGCTGGGCCATGTTTGACGGCGCCGTGGGCACCTGGACCACCGGCAGCTCACCTCTCACCGTACAGCTGGCCATGCCGGCGGCCTACAACGACATCGTGCTGCTGGGTGTTACCGGCACGCAGGTGCAAATCAGCGTGGGGGGCACGCTGGTGCGCACCGTCAGCGTGCCAGCGCCGGCCGTGGCTGCGCTGGGCTCCACCGTGGTCATCACCGGCCTGGCGGCGGCAGCCAGCACGCTGCAGATCAGCCTCACCGGCACCGGCACGCTCGGCATTGGTCTGTGCGCCGTGGGCACGCTCATCTATGCCGGCGACACCGAAGCAAAGCCCCGCCTGGGCCTCATCGACTACTCCGGCCGCACGATCGACGACTACGGCAACATCGATATCGTGCAGCGCGGCTTTGCCCGCACCATCGATGCCCAGGTCACGCTGCTGCCCTCCGGTCTCGACAGCCTGGTGCGCACGCTGGCTGCCCTGCGCAGCACGCCCGCCATCTGGATGGGCTACCAGCCGCTCGGCGCCTCGCTGCTCTACGGCTGGCCGGTGGACTGGTCGCTCGCGCTGCACAAGGGCCTGGTGCGCGGCAGCATCCGGCTGCAGAGCCTGGCCATCGGCTGACGGGTAGCGCAGCATGGCCCAGGTCCTCAACCCCGTCACAGTCGCCGCGGGCACCTTCGTCAGCAGCACGCTGGCCGAGGCCGACTACACCGTCTGGTCGGCCGCCACTGCCTACCCGGTAGGCCAGCGCGCCATCCGCACCACCACGCACCGCATCTACGAGCGCAAGGTGCCCGGCACCACCAGTGCCACCCCGGAATCCGACCCGGACAACTGGCTCGACGTCGCGCCCACCAACCGCTGGGCCATGTTCGATGATGGCCCGGCCAGCAGCAGCAGCGGGGCCTCGCCCATCAGCGTGGTCATTGCCGCCGGCATGCTGGTCACGGGGGTGGTGCTGCTGGGGGTCATCGGCACCACGGTGCAGGTCTACGACGGCGCCACGCTGGTCAAAACGGTCAGCGTGCCGGCGCCGGTGTCGCCATCCGTCTCGTCCACCGTGGTCATCACCGGCCTGTCGATCGCATCGGGCACGAACACCACCGTCACGCTCACCGGCACCGGCACGCTGCAGATCAGCCACCTCACCGTGGGCGCCTGGATCGACCTGGGCGAAGCCATACCCGGGGTGCAGGTGGGCATCACCGATTTTTCGGTCAAGTCCGTCGATGCATTCGGCGTGGCCAGCATCACCCGGCGCAACTACTCGCGCAAGCTCCAGGGTCAGCTGATCATCGCCTCCAGCGACGTGCAGCGCGTGGCCGATGTGCTGGCCAGCCTGCGATCCAGGGTGACCTACTGGAGCCTGGTGGACGCCTACGAGTCTCTCGGCGTGCTGGGCTACCTCAAGGACTGGGCCATCGACACCCAGGGCACCTGGAAAACCCAGTACAGCCTCAACATCGAAGGCCTCGCCCGCGACGATGCCGTGATCGCCGCCGGCGGCGCCGACGTGGTGCTGCCCAACGTCTCCGGCTACCAGATCACGCCCCAGGTCGGCGGCGCCCAGCTGCAATGGACACCACAGGCCCCGTACGACGTCGAGGTGCGGGCCGGCGACACCTGGTCCACCGCCTCTCGCCTGTGGTCCGGGCCGGGCTCGTCGTGGCTGTGGCCCTGGCCCGCGGCGGGCAGCTACATGCTGCTGCTCAAGCATGTCGACGGCGTGGGTGCCGAGAGCCTCACCGCCTCATCGATGCTGGTGCAGATCAACGCCGACGGCACGCTGCAGCCCGAGGCCGTGTGGCACACCGCCGGCGGCCTGCTCGGCCCCTGGAACACCGCCAGCGGTGCGCCGGCCCGCTGGATCGGGCCGAAGCTCGGCTACCTGGTCGACACCCAGGCCATCGCCGATGGCGCCGTGACCGACGTCTATTCCACCACGGTCTCTGTCGTCGCGGTCACCGGCCTGTTCGGCACGCCAACCGGCAGCTTCTCCACCGTGGCGCAGCTGGTGTTCACGGCCGCGTCCGACGGCGAGGCCATCGTTACCTGCTCCGGCGACGTGGCGGTGCTCACGCCCGCCAGCGGCGTGCCGGGTGTGGACGACTGGTCAGCCCTGTCGACGCGCATCACCGTCAACGGCGTGCAGCAGGGCACGCTGCGCACCTACGTGACCCAGCAGCAGGTGGGCTTCGGCGTCAACGCCTACGCCACGCTGTCGCGCAGCCAGCGCTTCGCCACGTTGGCCGGCGTGACCTACACCGTGGTGCTGCAGGCGCAAAAGCTCGCCTCTGCCGTGTCCACCATCGTCAACGCGCTGGAAATGCGCGTGGAGGCTGTGAAGCGATGAGCACCTGGAGCTTTGCAGACGCCCGAACCGGCCTGTTCATCGGCCGGCGCTACAGCGGCCCCGAACGGGCCCTGCTGGTCAACACGCCCGATGGCTGCTTTGCCATCCGGGGCGAGCACGACCCGCTGGCGGTGCAGATCGACACCGGCACCGGTGCACTCATCGTCCGCCGCGACCCGCCGCCGGCCGATGACGCCACCGACTGGACCTGGTCCGAGGCCCGCCAGCGCTGGGAGCCTGTGGCCAGCGCGGCCGCAGTGGAGCAGGCTGCCCGGTCCCGCCGCGGTGCGCTGCTGGCCTCCAGCGACTGGATCGTCAGCCGATCCGCCGAGCGTGGCGAAGACGTGCCCGCCACCTGGCGCAGCTACCGCGATGCGCTGCGCGACCTGCCCAGCCAGCCCGGCTGGCCCACCGACATCACCTGGCCGGCCGCACCGGCCTGACGAGGACCGACCATGCCCTTTAATTTGTTCGGCAGCGACACCACGCCCGACCTGTCGCAGCTCGATGCCAATTTCTCGGCCGTCGCCCTGGTGGTGACCAACCTCACCGCTCTGCGCGCCGTGCCCAAGCCGGGCAGCTCCACCGGCTCCACCGGCACCGTCATGACGCTGGGCGGCAGCACCGCGGGCGATGGCCTGGGCGGCATCTACTGGTACGACGCCAGCGACACCAGCAGCACCGACAACGGCAGCACCATCATCGTGGCCAGCGATGCGGGCCGCTGGAAGCTCGGCAGCACTCTGACCAACGTCAGCACCCAGGGCGTCACCAACAACGGCACCAGCCCGGCCAGCACGGCATTCGTGCGCCAGATGGGTGTGCAGCGCCGCGCCATCACCAGCCGCACGGCGGGCGCCACCCTCACCACCAGCGACCTGGGTGCGCTGCAGGCCTGGAGTGGCACCAGTGCCGCCACGCTGGTGCTGCCATCGGCCAGCGCCTTCCCGCCCGGCACCGGCATCGAGTTCGAGGGCGGCGGCTCCAGCATGGCGGTGTGCACCATCTCCAGGGCCGGCACCGACACCATTGCCGACGGCGAGGCCACCGGCCTCACCAGCATCGCCATCTCGCAGCCGGGTGCTGGCTTCTGGCTCGTGAGCGATGGCTCTGCGGCATGGAACTACGTCGGTCCGCGTCGTCGGTACGAGAGCGCGTGGACGCAAAACCTGCCGGCAGCCGGTACATCCACCAGCGCCACGCATGGCCTGGGCACCACACCGCGTCAGTGGGGCGTGATCATGGAGTGCACCACCGCAGATGCGGGCTATTCGGTCGGCGACCGGGCCGTGATCCTGGGCGCTGAGGCCGTAGGCTCATTCCGCGTCTACCCGGCGATCACTGCCGCCAGCTCGACGCAGGTCTCATTCATCACGGCGCTGGGCTGGACTGCCGTGCGCAAGTCCGATGGCGCCCTGGTCGCCGCCACCAGCACCAGCTGGAAATACCGCCTCTGGGCCGAGGTCTGAGCCATGCGCCCGGCCCGCATCTACCTGCTCAACATCCTGGTGGCCATCGACCAGCTGCTCAATACGCTCATGGGCGGCGACCCGGACGAGACCATCAGCAGCCGGGCCGCCAAGGCCGCGCTGGCGGGCCAGCGCTGGGGCTGCGTGCTGTGCCGCTGGCTCGACCGGCTCGATGCCGGCCATTGCGCCCGCAACATCGAATGGGACGAGGGGCTGAGCCCGCCTCCCACTCGCCCCAAAAACGCGGCCCGGACACCATGACGCCAAGGACCACACAACATGCCCACCCCTGACATCGACCCCCACCGCATCGCATCCCACCCCGCCACCGTGGGCGCGCTGGGCGCGCTCGTCGGCCTGCGCTGGGCGCCTGGCGCCGGCTGGGTGGACAAGCTCATCAATGTGGCCGGCGGCACGCTGCTGGCTGGCGTGTGCGGCCCGGCGCTGGCCGAGGCCATGCGCCTGAGCGCCGCGCAGCTCAGCGTCGCCGGCCTGGTGCTGGGCCTGTTTGGCATCTCGCTGGCCGACGCGGTGATGCGCGGCATCCGCGCGCTCGACCTGGCCAAGATCGCCGACACGTGGCTGACCCGGAGGTGACCCCATGGATGCCATCATCATCATCAACGCAGGCGTGTGCGTGCTGCTGTGCGCCGTGCTCGGCTGGCTCATCATGGCGCCCACGGTGCCTGACGGCGTGGTGATCAAGCTGGGCCTCATCGTCACCGCCATCGGGCTGCTGGGCTGCGCCCTGGTGCTGCTGGGGCAGGAGCCTGTCGAGTGGCGGGCGCTGATGATCGCCTGGCTGCTGGTGCACATCGGCATGCTGGTGGCGTTCGGCGGGCTGGTGCTGCGGGTGCTGCACGACCCGGTGGCGCGCGAGGTGGTGCATGCGGTGAGCGGGTGGCCGCCGCTGGGAGACAGGTCATGATCAGCGCCCTCATCTCATTTCTCGGCGGCTCGGCATTTCGCATGCTGTGGGGCGAAATCAGCCAGTGGCTGACGGCCCGCCAAGAGCACGCGCACGAGATCGAGCGGCTCAAGCTGCAGGCCGAGGCCGACGCCGCGCAGCACGCCCGCAACCTAGAGTCACAGCGCCTGCAGGCCGAGCTGGGCGCCAAGACCATCGTGGTGCAGGCCGAGGCGGACATTGGGCGGCTGGAGGCCGACGCATGGGGCCGCGCGGTGGCCACGGCGGTGGACCCTGCCGACAGCTCCGTGGTGGGCCAGTGGGTCAAGGCCGTGCGGCCCGCCGCTGCATCCATCGCGCTGGGCCTGTGGGCACTGGCGCTCTACCGCGCGGGCTGGACGATGGGCGACTGGGACCGCGAGCTGGTGGGCTCCATCCTCGGCTTCTTCTTCGCCGACCGCAGCCTGGCCAAGCGCGGCAAATGAGGTGCCGGAGATGATGGACGAGGCCCTTTCCATCGTCATCGGCCTGTGCCTGCGCTTCGAGGGAGTCTACCTGCGCCCGTACCTGTGCCCGGCCGGCGTGCCCACCATCGGCGTGGGCTCCACGCGCTACATCGACGGCACCCCAGTGCGGCTGACCGACCCGCCCATCACCCGCGAGCACGCGCTGCACCTGCTGCGCGAAACGCTGGTGCGCACCTACCTGCCGCAAACGCTGCAGCTCTGCCCAACAGCCGACACACCCGGGCGAGTGGCCGCGCTGGTGGACTTTGCGTACAACTGCGGCGTGGGCAACCTACGCGCCAGCACGCTGCGGCGGCACGTCAACGCCGGCCGGTGGGCTGACGTGCCGGCTGAGCTGGCCAAGTGGGTGCGTGGCGGTGGGCGCGTGCTGCCGGGACTGGTCAAGAGGCGGGCGGCGGAGGCGGCGCTGGTGGGGTAGGCGGCGCATCCGCCCCGGGCTCGCGCTCCCAAAACACGCAGCCCCTCTCGGCCTGGGAGCAAACGTGCGGGTTGTCGGTGCGCGCACACCACACGGTGCCGCCTGCTGACTCGCGCCGGATGATCTCGCGGCCGAAGTGGGCGCAGGTGTAGCAGCCGCCGGGCGGGGGCACAGGGCGGTTGAGGTGGGTGGTGCCGGTCACGGTCAGATGATGGCATCATGGCCGGGCGGGTCGGTAGTCCGGCCTTCCTCCCTGTGTCGGGACCCGCTTCAGGCGCCGCGAGGCGCCTTTTTCTTGGGTGTCGATGAGGCACAATCCGGGCGATCCGTCACCCAAGCGACCCGCCAGAATCCCGCCCGTCAGGCTGGAAGCCGCATGTTTGCTGGGTTCGTGGTGCCGGCCTCCGGCACCAGAATAAGCACCTCAAAACGTCGTATTGACGCGGTGTTTATCGCATTCTGCGGCGCGCGAAATCCCGCCAGGGATCGCGATTTGTCGCAGAGTGACGCGATACCATCCCGCCCGCAGCCCGCCAGCAATCCCGCCAGGCGGGGATGGGGGCGACGATGGCGTACATCCGCAAGCGGGGTGACAAGTGGCGCGCGGAGATTGAGCGCGAGGGGGTGCCGCGGTACTCAAAATCCTTTCTGACCAAGGCGGCCGCACAGGCCTGGGCGACGCGCGAAGAGGCGGCGATTTCCGAGGGTCGGATCGGGCGCTGGCCGAAGCGCACGCTGGCCGAGGCGCTGACGAAATACGAGGAGGCGGTCAGCGAGCACAAGCGCGGGTCGCGGGCGGAGTCGCTGCGGTTCGCGCGGCTGCGGCGGGATCACCCGGCGCTGTGCGCCAAGGTGCTGCACGAGATCACTGCGTCCGACCTGGCGGAGTGGCGGGACGCGCGGCTGAAGACGGTGCAGCCGGCCTCCGTGCTGCGGGAAATCAACCTGCTGCGCAACGTGTGGACCGTAGCCGCGAAGGAGTGGCTGTGGTGCCCGCTGGAGTCGCCGTGGCGGGCGATCAAGCTGCCGACGGACAGCCTGCCGCGACAGCGGCGCATCGGGTGGCGTGAGATGCGGCGCATCGTGCGCTGGCTGGGGTACCGCACGGGCCGGGCGCCCAGCACGGCGATGGAGGCCACGGCCTGGGCGTTTCTGCTGGCCCTGCGCACGGCCATGCGGGCCGGTGAGGTGCTGCAGCTGGACGCCTCATCGGTGGACCTGCAGCGCCGCACGGCCACGCTGACCAGCCACAAGACGGTGGAGCGTGAGGGAGCGCGGGTGGTGCCGTTGACCAGGCATGCGGTGCGGCTGCTGGGCCAGTTGGGCGGCCACGCGTTGCCGGTGTCGTCGGCCTCGCTCGATGTGCTGTTCCGCCGGGCGCGGGATTCGCTGCTGATCAAGGGCTTGCATTTTCACGACTCGCGGGCTGAGGCGCTGACGCTGCTGGCCCGGCGGGTGGATGTGATGACGCTGGCCCGGATCAGCGGGCATCGAGACTTGCGGATGCTGCTGTCGCGCTACTACCGGGAGACGCCGGAGCAGATCGCCGCCCGGCTGTGAGCCACGCGAGCACCTGGTCCCGGTCCCAGCGCACGAGCTTTTGTGATAGCCGCACGGTGGGCGCCGGGAACGTGGGGTCCTTGGTGAGCCGGTCGGTGACGTGCCGCCGACTGACGCCGATCAGCTCGGCGATGTCGGCGGTGGTGATGAGGGCGGCGGTCATGGCTATCCTTTCTCCATGAAGCCTGCTCCGGGAACATGCGGGTAGTGAACCTCGCCTGTCAGCAGATCCACCAGCGGCTCATTGAAATCGCCGGGCTGGGTGGATGGATGAATGTGGAACGTATCGCCACGTATCTCCGATCCGATAATTCCGCGTAGGCGCTCAACCTCCTGAGCCATATCCCGGTACTGTGCCTGGATCTGCTCAGTGGTCAGCTTCCAGTCGATGACCTCGCTGGTGCGGATGGGGCCGCGCTTCCTGTCGAGTTCGGCCACCACATCCCGCACCAGCTCGGGCACATCGTGCCAGCTCCATCGCGTCAGCGGGGGTTCGGGCCCGCGCAGCGCAATGGCAGTGCGGCGCAGTAGGTCTCCCAGGCGCTCGCGCAGTTCGTCGCCTTCGCGCAGGTCGCCGGTCAGTCGCTTGACCTCTGCCCGCAGCTGGTCGCGCTCACTGCACAGCCTGCGCAGCGCTGGGATGTCTCGGTGGTACTGACTGGCGTCGATCAGCTGCATGGCGCGGTGTGGGCCGTTGTGCGGCCACATCAACTCCGACTCTTCGGCCGCTCGGAGAGCGTCTGCCTCATCGGCGCACAGCGTTGCCATGCCGAAGTTGTTGAGCATGTACCAGTGGGTGGTCACGTCCTGCTCCTTTCCGGCCAGTCGGCCGGTCGGTCGGTCCACTCGATTCCAAATTCCTTGTAGGCACGGCGCGAGGCCAAAACCCCCGCCGTGTTAGCGCCGAGCGACGCGTGCACTGCCACGCTCCAACACATGCCGTCATACCATCGCAGTATGGACGGGTTCCGGCATGTCGATGCCGGCCACCAGCCGACGCTTGGTGGCGGACCTTCGTGCCATGTAGTCATTTGGTGTTTCCTTTTCGGCTGCCTATCGCGCCTGCGCTGCTATGCAGGGCGGAGCGATAGGCTGGGGTGAGTGTGGTGGGTGTGCGGCCTAAATGGCGTTATGCAGCACCAACAGCCGGCGATGCAGCCATTGCGGCGGCTGCGCGAACGATCACGCGGCGGGTAGCCGCATCTCGGTCCCCGTGGTCTTCATTGACCCCTTCGCCCATCCACTCCCAGGAATACTGTTTGTGCTTGGCAATCACGGCAAGCTCGGCGTGGTAAATGCTCAGGCGCAGGGTGTTCGCAAGGCGGAAAGCGTCCGAATCGTTGCGCAACGGGTTCCAGTAAATCGCCGTAGCGTCTGGCGCCGTCAAGTGCAGCGCGTCGCCGCATCCGGGGTGCCACTCGCATTCAAGTCCAGCAGCCTTGGCTGCGGCTTGCAACAGTTCAATATCTGTAGCCATACTCAATCTCCCGTGTTGCGCCACCAGGCGCTGCATAACTCTTGCTGCAACGGACCCCTTACGGCGTGCCGCCTTCAGGGTCCGTTGAGCATGGCGTTAGGCGTCAACACACTTTCTCCCTAGCTGGCAACGCACGCGGTAGCAGCCGCGCGGCTCATCGTGGTGCTTGCACGGCTCCGGTCCCGGTCCTGGGTCATAGCCCCTCGGCGGCACCAGCCCAAGTCGGCTGCGAAGCCGTGCGGTGTCCTCGTGGCTGCGCGAGTACCAGTCGGGCGCCAGCGCGGCCAGGTAACGCTCGGTCAGCGCGTCGGCGGTCTTGTCGGCGGCCAGCCATCGGTGGTCGGCCAGCAGCATCGTGCGCAGGTGCTCCACCTGTCGGGCTTGCGTCCAGTAGCGGCGGCGTCTCCACGCGCGCCACGCTTCGGCTACACGCCTAACTGTGCGCTCAAGCGGACCCACAACGGCCCGGCTACTCTGTTCCATCTTCGTCCTTTCGTGCGGGCCGTCGCGGTCCGCTTAGCTCTGCGTTAGGCCCCAAGAACCCGCCGCACCTCAGACTCAACGAAGTCGCCGCGCCAAGCCTTGCGGTCTTCGCCAGCGTCCACGCGGTTGTTGTCGTCCACCATGCGCAGCGTTTCAAGAGCATCGTCAAGGCGTGTTCGCAGTTCCTGCATCTCCTTGCCTTTTGCGCGGATCACATCGCACAGGTTGTCGTCGGTTCGGCCAGGGTGCCATCCTGCGTCCTTCAGCGCGTAATGGAACTGATAGACGGTCGCCGTCGCGTGGTCCTTCTTGCTGCTCATGTCCTGATAGTTCTTCACCGCAAACTGCAGGGCATCCCACGTCTCGGCGTACCGCTCCGCTCCGACTTCGACGCCAAGCGCGAACGCTGACAGTTCTTGACCTTGCGGCGCTCGGCCTGGCAGCTTGCGCATCCAGGCGGCCAACAGGTCGTCGTTACTCATGCCGGCCTGCATCGCGGTAGGGCTGTTGGTGGTATCGGTGGTCATCGGTCAATGCTCCAAAGCACACAGAGGATGACGGTGCCCCACAGCAGGGCAGCAAGTTGTCCTTCGCTCATCGCAGCAGGCCCATCGCTTCCATGATCTTCCGGCAGGCGTACTGCGCGGGCACGGCTTGGGCTTCTTCTTCCTCGTCCTCAAACGTGTCAATGTCGCTGTCGGCCGTGGCTTCCAGTGCATCGAACGCCTGCTGAAGCAGGCTCAAGGCTTGGTGGGTTTGTGCATCAGCTTTCATCGTCGTCCTCGTCGGTGTGGTCATCAAGGTCAAACACTTCACCGCAGGCTGCGCAGCGTTGCAGCCGTTCATCCTGCGGTTCGTCCTCATCGTCGTACTGGTACACGGTCTTGCAACCGCACTTTGGGCATGCCATCGTCTTCTCGCTCCGGTTGGTTGGGGCCTAACACTTCGCTCAAGCGGGACGCCTGACGGCGCCCCTTAGCTCGGCTCTTCGGATTGGAGTGTGGAAGCGACATTGCTGTGCATCTTCAAAAATCGGAACTTCGTGTGGAATCGGCTTCATGCTGAAACCGGCTCTTTGGCTATGAGCAGTGCAAGCCGTGCCATGCCCTTGGCGGTCACGCGCACCTGCGTGGAAGACCACTCGCTGCCGTCCGACTTGTCGCCCGTGGTCACCTTGTGCTCCATCACGCCCATCGTGATGCGGTCCTGGTAGGCCAGCCAGCCGGTGCCCATGGGGCGGCGGTATATCCAGCCCATCTGCTGCAGGCGGGCGGTGAACTTCCTGGGCTGGACCTGGAGGGCCTTGGCCGCGTCCGTGAGGCAGAAGCTGCCGTCGCTGCCCGTTTCCAGCCTGTCCAGGGCTTCCGCCTTCGGCGCAAGCTCCTCCACCTGGTGTTCCAGGGCCAGCACCTTCTCCGTGTAGCCCAGCAGGACCTGGCGCAGCTTGGAGGGGTCGTTCAGGGCCTTCACGGGGTCGGCGGCCTCCGCTTCCAGCTCCTGCCACCGGGTGACGATGCGGTGCCGCATGGCGACCGAGTAGCCCGACACCAGGGTGATGGTCAGGTCCTTGGGCAGCGACAGCAGCGGGTAGCTCTGCCCGTTTTGGGGGTCGGTCCAGTTCTGGGCATACCCCTGTTCGGGCAGGGACAGCTCGGCGAGCATCACGCGGATGTCGCGCAGCACATGCTTGTGCTCCTTCCCGGTCAGCTCGGCGATGTCGCGGCTGGTCATGGTGACCGCCGTGGCGGCGATGATGATGTTGCTCATGGCTCAGGCTCCGTAGGCAGAGGTTTGCTGGAAGTCGACGACATCACGCAGGCAGTCGAAGACGTGCTTCTCGAAGGCTTGGCGAGCCCTGGTTCCGGCAGGCGGGCAGACGAGTGGGGTGAAGGGCATGGCGGCGAGCGCCGATGCCCGGGCGGGCGCCTGCGGCGAGGGGCTGCCGCCGATGGCGCGCTGTGCGAAGACAGGCAGACCAGAGCGGGCTTCGGCCTCGCGCAGGCGGCGCAGGAACTGGCCGGCCTGCTGGCCGCTGAGTGCGCAGCGGGCCGTGCAGGTCGCAAAGTCCGTGCGCAGGGCCTGGATTTGCTCGGGCGTCACCCAGAAGCTGACGTTGCCGTACTGCCCGGCCCAGGGGCATCGTTCGCCCAACATGGACGCCAGCACGCCGCGCGGCTGGCCGTCGAGCCACATGCCGCGTCCAGCGTAGAACGCCTGCATGTTGGTGGTGAGGTGGATGTACGCCGCTGCGGGCGTAGTTGCGCCAGGCTCTCCCGAGCCATGGAATGCGGTTGCCATGGATGGCCTCCAAGCGGTGCGGTTTGCAACAACCGACGCCAGAGCTTCCAAACAATGGCGGCGGCTCGACGGGTTGGAAGACCGGGCACCGCTTGCGCGAACCGGCAGGGCGCGAGCCCTCCCATCGAGCCGCCTAAAAAGGGGCGCGAACGAAAAAGCCGCAGTACCTGTGCGGTGGGCTGCGGCTTTCGCTGCAGCGGTGCTTCGGGCTTCCAAACCCGGTCTCTCATGAGGAGAGACTGCCCGAGTGTGGCCGAAGTCATCCGCGCATGTCAACACCCGCACAATGGTGGGATGAGCGACATCCTTGACCTGCCTGGCTGGAAGGTGCTGAGCCAGCACTGCGACGGGGCCACCTACGACATCGAGGCGGAGTACACCGTCCAGACCGACGTCTGCCAGAAGTGCGGCGTCGTGGGCCGGCTGTATCGGCACGGCACCACCACGGTCATGTACCGCGACAGCCCCATTCGTGGCTGCCCGACCATCATCAAGGCCAAGGTGCAGCGGTTCAAGTGCCGGGACTGCGGGGAGACCTTCCAGCAGCCCCTGGCGGGCATCCATGCCGAGATGCGCATGACGGAGCGCTGCGCGGCCTACATCCGGCAGCAGTCCCTGCGTGACACCTTCGTGCGCATCGCCAACCACATCGGCTGCGATGACAAGACCGTGCGCACCCTGGCCGGGGACCACATCGATGAGCTGACCAGGGCCTATCGGCCGCAGCTTCCCACCTGGCTGGGCATCGACGAGACGCAAATCGACGGGAAGATGCGCTGCGTCATCACCGACGTGGGCAGCCGCAAGCCCATCGAGATGCTGGCCGACCGTAGCCGGGACACGTTGGCGACGTGGCTGAACCACTACCGGGAGCGGCGCCAGGTCATGGGTGTGGCCATCGACATGTGGCGCCCGTACCGTGATGTGGCCCACCAGCTGCTGCCCGGCGCACCGGTGGTCATCGACAAGTTCCACGTCGTCAGGACGGCCAGCTACTGCATGGAGCGAGTCCGCATCCGCCTGCAGAAGCTCAAGAAGCCAGGAGAACGCTGGGACTGGCTGCGCTCCAAGGCGCTCCTGAACATGCGCTACGCCCAGCTCAACGAGAAGCAGCGGTTCAACGTGGACATGTGGCTGGACAACACGCCCGAGCTGGCCGCCGCGCACCGGCTGAAGGAAGCGTTCTTCGGCATCTACGACCTGCCTCGGAAACAGGCCATCGCCGCCTATGACGCCTTCCCGGCCACCGTGCCGGCTGACCTGAAGGCGGACTTCAAGGTGCTGCTGACCATGATGAAGAACTGGCGCACTGAGATACTGGCCTACTTCGCCCACCCCATCACGAACGCCTACACGGAGGCCCTCAACGGGGTCGCCAAGACCATCAACCGCCAGGGCCGTGGGTACAGCTTCGAGGTGCTGCGCGCCCGCCTGCTGTTCGGCCGCATTCAAGACGAGCCCGACCAGATGCCCGCGCCGGTCTACATGCGCTACGGGAGCCGCATTCCACAGGCGCTGCGCACCGACACGCTGGCCAAGGCAGGGTGCCGCTGTCATTCCTGCAGGGGCGTCTTTGAGACGTCCGAACTGGACATCCACAGGACGCTGCCCGGGCCGGACAACATGACCCTGCTGCTGGTGCTCTGCAAGGAGTGCCATCACCGTTTCCACACGGACGAGGTCACTGCGCATCCAGTGCTTTCCACGGAGTAATCCGGAGAGCCGTTCAGATGTGTGGTCATCACTCAACCCTTGAGTCTGTGCAGCACGCTGGTATGGATGCCGGGCGGCAGGTTGTCCTGGCTGATGGCGGTGTCCAGGAATGACGATTCGCCGCCACCACCGGCGCGGATGTAGTCCACTTCAACCTTGGCGGTATCCACCAGGGTCTTGGCTACCTCGTTGACCTGGCGCGCGGTATCCAGGTCGATGCTCTTGTCTTTCAGGGCGCGCAGCGTGGAGAACAGCTCGTCGCGCAGCGCGGTCATGTCATTGCTCATGGGTATGGTCCTTGGCGATGGGGTGGGCCTGTCCGGCCTGGTCTGACAGGCGCTTGATGCGGCGGTTGATGGAGCCCCGCAGGTAGTGCACACGGGCGATTTCTGGGCCGTAGGCATGCACGCCGTTGCGCTGTAACAGCAGTTGCTTGCGGGTCAGCAGCTCCAGCCGGTCGAGCGTTATCAGGTCGACGTCAGTGGTCTTCATGCCCGGCTTGAAAACCACCACACTGCCTGCAGGAACAGGGCCGTGTGCGGCCTCCCACACCAGGCGCGAGACGGGGTGCCAGCGCAGGCTGGACGGGCCCTTGTCATCATTCACCTTGCGCTGCAGCTGGCCTTCGCAGATGCGCAGGCTGCCCACCGGAACCCAGGTGTGCGGCTTGTTGCCGGGCCGGAACTGCGTGGCCCGGCAGCCGGCCTGGTGACCGGTAATGCCCTTGGTACCCTTGTTGTGCGGCACCATGCCTGGCAGGAACTGCGTGGCCTTGCAACCATGGCCTGGTCGGTTGGTACGTTCACGGGCGGTTTCTGCGATCAGGTCGATGGTCTTGTGCAGCCCCATGGAGTTGGCCTTGGCCAGGATGCGCGAAACCGGAATGCCAAGCTCTGCTGCCAGATCCACCGTCAGGCGGGTGGCGTAGTGCTGCTGCAGGTGGGCCTCCTCGGCCGACGTCCAGTAGTGGCGGGCCATGCTCACTCCACCCGCTGCACCAGCGTCAGCCCACCCGCCTTGCGCACTGCAAACGCGGCGCGGCCTGGGTTGCGGGCCTGCCAGTCGCGGGCGGCCTGCTGCAGGGCGCCGTGGTACTCGGGCCCCAGCTCGATGGTGGGCAATGTGGGGCCGTGGGACTTGTCTTGCTCGATGGGCTTTGCAGCCAGCAGGTCGAACAGTGGTGCCCACTTGTGCTGGATGCCAGTGGCCCGGGTGTGCTTGGGCCGCATGGTGATTTCCAGGCGGGTGAGGTCAACGGCCGGCAGCTCCAATGCGCGGCCGGCGCGCTTGGGTTTGGAGGCTGCTGGTGCCGTGGTGGCTGCACTGCTGGTGCTCGTACCCGTCAGCTTGTCCAGCGCGGCGGCCACCGGTGCCGCCTGGGCGGGAATGTCGTCCAGCTTGGCAGCAATGCGTGCACCCAGCGCAGTGGGCTGCAAGGCCTCTGCCGGCGCTGGGATGCTGGCCCGGCACAGGGTGTTTTCCGGCACGGCTTCGGGCAGCAAAAACACGATCTGCCCGTCGACCCGACGACGCAGCAGGGCACCCAGCTCCAGGGCATCCGCCAGCACGCTGTCGAGCTGGCGGTCTTTCACGCCCGTCAGCGCGCAGACGGCCTCACGGGTGAGGTTGGGCACACCGCCCTGAAGATGGGCAATGATCTTGTTGGTAGGGTGGTTGAGCATGGTGCGGTCAGGCTGCGGCCTGGTCGGGTTGTGATGCGGTGTGGGCCAGCGCAGGCTGCTGGTACAGCTCTGCACCGACGATGGAGTCGCGCTGCACGCGGTGGGCACGGATGAGGGCGGCCAGATGGTCAGCAGCGCCGATAAAGTGCTGTGCGGTGTCGGGGTAGGCCAGCAGAACCTCGTGCGCCTCGGACATGGCCTGGTCGAGTGCCGGCGCCAATGCGGCCTGCCACAGGTAGCCGCGCAGGCACAGGTCATGCGCAGTGCGCAGCGCGCCGTGCAAGCGGCGGGTGGTGGCGCTGTCAGTGCCCAGCGCAAACACGGCGGTCTGCGCGGCCAGCCCCAGCTGCCAGCCCAGGTGGGCCAGCAGCGAGGTGGCATCAGCTCCGTCAGGCGTGACATGCAGCTCGATCTGCTGGTCCGTCAGCACCGATTGCATGCGGCGCACGGCGATGGCCTTGGCCACGGGGTTGCGCTCGGCCATGTGCGGCATGGGCGCCCGGCCTGGCTTGCGGCGCTGGCTCACAGCGTGAACCCGCTGTCTGGCTCGCCGCCAAACAGGGCCTCGTTGCGGGCGAAATCCAGCGCCTCATAGCGGTCATGCCAGGCGGCGGCCCATTCGCGCCAGGTCATGGCCTCGCGCTCCGGTGTGTTGAGCTGCATCCAGCCAATGGGCTCGATGCCGGTGAGCACCTCCCACGGCGTGGGGCTGCTGGGCATGAGGTCGCGGCGCTCAATGGCCAGGGCCAGCCGGTCGGCATGCCGGATGTCGCTGCCGTGCTTGGCAAACACCGACAACAGGGCGTACTCGCTGCGCACGCGCCAGGTCCAGCGGTATTCCCACTCGTCCCAGCCCTGCACCTCGCGCTTGCCGGGGGTATGCATGTCGCCTGCCACGCATTCGTGGGCGTCATGCATGAGGGCGGCCAGCTGGGCATGCACATCGAGGTGCAGCACACGCTCCACGATGTCGCACACCAGCAGGCTGTGCTCGGCCACGCTGTAGGGCCGGCTGGCGTGGCCGGTGAAGCGGTTGATCTGGCTCAGGCTGTGAGCGATGGTGCGGGCCGTGAGCTGGCCAGTGCGCGGGTAGCGCAGGCACACCTCCGCGCCGTCTGAGGTGACGATGAATGTCATGCGGGGGTGTCCTCGGTATGCAAGGCCTCGATGGATTCGACCCCGCGCAGCAGGATCACCTCACAAGGCTGGCTGCGCAGGTGCTGGCCGTAGACGCGCACGTCCTGGCCAGCGCGCAGGTGGTGGGCGGCGCTGTGGGCGGCAATGGCGGCGGCATCTCCCGGGCCGTAGTCGCGCAGCGCGACGATGCGGGTGCGCTCATCACCCTGGCGCAGCTCCAGCCGCACCAGCCAGTGCCCGGTGGGTGTGACGTAGGGTGTGGCACAGCGGGCCAACGTGCCGCGAATGACGTGGTGGCTCATCGCGGCAGCACCGGGTTGACCAGGTCGTGCCACACAAGCCGCACCGCGCGTCGCAGGGCATGGCGGCGCGGCAACCCGCCGCGACGGTAGAACCGGTACAGGCGCAGCACCACCATCACAGCCACCCTGCCGCAATGGCGCCGCACAGCGCGCCCAGCAACAGCCCGGCCACGTAGGGGTGGCGGTGCAGCAGGTCGATGCCCAGCTGGGGCCGATGCGGCGGCAATTCCAGGCCCGCCGGCACGGTGTCATCAGGGTGCAGCGCCTGGGCCATGCGAGCCATGGAGGCGCGGAATTCGATGCGTTGCTCTGCCAGGTGCTGGCGGACTGCAGGGCAGTCATCCAGGCCGCCCGGCACGGTGATGGCGTCGTGGGTTGAGGCGGTCATGCCGGCCTCCGCAGGATGAAGCTCTGCGTTTCAGCCCGCAGGGCACGAATGCCAAGGCCGAAGGTGCGCTTCAACTCATCACGGCCGTGGCAGCGCACGCGGTCGATGGCGCGGAAGATGTTGCCGCGATCCATCGGCACCATCAGCGGGCCGTGGGGCAGTCGGTAGCTGGGGGCGCTGCGCCTGGCGCACGGCGCGGTCGATGCGCCGTTGCTCATGGCCGCCCAGCGGGCGTCAGTGACCTTGCGTGCCACCAGGGCGAGCAGCACGTGCTCGGCGCTGATGTGTCGTGTGTGCATCCCGTCCTCCGTGCCCCGCCGCGGATGCGGCTTGTCGTGGGGCGATGGACGAACTCTAGCGAAACGTTTGTCTATTCGTCAAGCAAAACGTTAGATTTTTTGATGTTGCCGACTCGTCCGCTAGGTTGCTAGATTGTTAGCAATGAGCTAACATTCGCCCATGCACTCGATTGAATACACCCGCGATGCCGTGAAGGCGCTGGCCAGGATGCCGCGCAACACGCGCGAGCTGATTCAGTCCAAGGTGCAAGCGTTGGCGGTGGCGCCCACCGAAGCGCAAAACGTCAAGAAGCTGGTGGGCCGCCCGGGCTACCGGCTGCGCGTGGGTGACTGGCGTGTCATCTACGACATCGAGGCCGGGCGTTTGGTGGTGCGTGTGCTGGAGATCGGCGCGCGCGGAGGGGTGTACTGATGAGCAGCACCGTGCAAGTGATCGAGAAAGACGGCAAGCCCGCGTTCTACGTGCTGCCGGCGGCCCTGTGGGAGCTGGTGCGCGAAGCGGTGGAAGATGCCGAGGACGTGGCGGCCTACGACCGGGCAGTGGCCGCTGATGATGGCGTGCGCTACCCCGCCGCCGTGGCCCATGCCATGGCCGGTGGCGCCAGCGCCCTCAAGGCCTGGCGCGAGCACAAGGGCCTGACCGTGCAGGCCTTGGCTGACGCGGCGGGCGTGAGCAAGCCCTATGTCAGCCAGATCGAGGGGGGCAAGCGCACCGGCACCGTGGCCACGTTGGCCAAGCTGGCGGCCGCGCTGGGCGTGCCGGTGGGGGCGTTGACGGGCTGACCCAACCTGCTGCGCTGGGAGGTGCCGGGCCGCCGGCAATCGCTAGAAATTAAGGATGGCTTCCGTGATCTCGCCGTTTTTGACCTCGACCTTACGGACCACCTTCCCGCCTTGCGGCAGTTCTATGGGCCCGTAGCGGTTGGGCTGAACGACGGTCCATGACACGTTGCTCAACACGTAGTAACGCCCGGGCGGCACATTGGTGAACTCAAACCGTCCGTCGCCGTCGGTAACTTTGAGCCGGACGTATTCCCGGTAGCGAGGGTCTTCTGGCGTCGAGAGCAACTTGTTGCCGAGCACCTGCTCTCGATATCGAAGGTCCCCGTACGAGGTCGCCGGGAACATGACAACGTTGTTGCCTGCACCCTTCTTTACGTCGCCACCAACGGTGGTCGCAAATACCTGGCCTCTGACGATTCCAGTTCCGCTCTTTGCCAGGGCTGCATATTCAGCCTCATCGAATGGCAAAGGGTCAAAGGTCTCGACACGTGCATTTGATGCGCAGCCCATCAAGGCGACCATAAAGACCGCCAGCGGCAAAGTATTCTTCATTTGTTTCTCCCTTGCTTTGTTTCCAGCGGGGGCATGTTACTCGTGGCTGCTGCGTCACGGACCTTCAGTTACCCTGGAAACAGACCCCACTCGCGCGTGATGGACTCCACGCTGGCGCGGCGCTTTTCCACCTTCGGGGGGAGTGACGCGGCTGGCGCGTGCGGCCACAAGTAGACCCGCGGCCCATTCATCTGCCGTTGCCTTGTTTGCGGCGCATGGGCTCGGCCTCCAGCGCGGCGAGCAGCGGCCCCAGCACGTCGTCGCGCATCTCGGGGTGGCCGGGCAGGCCGTCCAGGCCGCCGCGCACCATGCTCCAGCCCGTGGGCGTGAGGGCGGCGATGGCGTCCAGCACCACCGGCAACGCCTGGGCGAGCGATGGAGAAACGGCGTAGTGCACGCTGCCCTCGGCGACCTGCTGGATCGCGCCCAGCGTGACGTGGGATGTGCCGGTGATGGCGGTGTCGAGCCAGCCTGGGTAATGCTCGTCAAGTTTGGCGCGCAGCGCAGGCCCAACGCCCTTGGGTCGGCCCGATGGCAGCTTTATGCCCTTGAGTATTTGGTAGATCGTTTGATCGTTGACACCAATCTTGTCGGCCACAGCGACTGCGCCGCCATGCTGGGCCACGAGGCGCCGCAACGATTCAACTATCGGATCATTCATCGGGGCATGGTCTAGCATTTTGTTAGTGCGTGCCAGTGCGTTTCGATTGACTGTCGTCTAGCGATTCGTTAGGATCATGCGCATGACATCCCTGACTGCCAAAGAGCGCGTAGCCGTGGCGGCGGCGGTGGGCATGCACGAGCAGTACCTGTATCAGTGCCTGACCGGCCGCCGCCCAACGCCGTCCGACCGCTGCCCCGCCATCGAGCGGGCCACCGAGGGCCGCTTGCCCTGCGAGAGCCTGCGCCCCGATATGCGCTGGGTGCGCGTGCCCGACCCCGCGTGGCCCTGGCACCCGCAGGGCCGGCCGCTGATCGACGTGACAGCCAACGCGGCGCCGGCCGGGCAGGGCGAGGGGATGCGCGATGCGGCGTGAAGACACCATGGAGCCCCCCCCGTTTGAACGCGAGGTGCTACAGCTCTGTCGGTGCGTCGCTCTGCAATATGGCGTGGTGCTCGACCGTGCTGACGCAGTGATGCCTCTGAACATTGAGCTGGCCATCAAAGGAGACCCCTACGCCC
>Ga0228698_1000335_pt1 | contig 39780 bp, 52 predicted proteins | sample McNCre117_Aug_MG_FD_178015 | JGI IMG/M metagenome (GOLD analysis project Ga0228698, IMG submission 178015) | Freshwater microbial communities from McNutts Creek, Athens, Georgia, United States - 1-17_Aug_MG | ecosystem: Environmental > Aquatic > Freshwater > Creek | place: USA: Georgia... | reverse complement strand
ATCAGCGAAAGACTGTCCGTAATGGCTCTCAAATGCGCTAATCATTCCGGGGTACGGGGCATCAGGAGAATCTCCAATGCCTGCGCAAAACTGCGCCCATGCCCCGTCAACCCGACGTTCAAGCTCCTCATCCAGTTCGATGAGGCGGCGGACGTTCTCCAGCGTATTGGGGGCGTTCTTGGAGCGACTTAACGCCCCTGCAATAGCTCCAAGCAAGTCCAAGCTAATCCACCTATGCGTTCCATTTCCAATCATGCCATTCACTCCTTTTCCACACGTTATTCCGTTTTATGAGTATAGTTCAACATGCAGATTTCCACACGATATTCCGGAGAGCCACAAAATTCTCAACGACAAAAGGAAAGAACGTGCAGCAGGAATTCACCCGTGAAAAAGTAACCCCAAACTTCGCCATTTGGCAGCACGCCACATTGGTGCAGTTTGCTACTGAGGCGTTCTGTCGATTGATTGATATGGACGAAGCTAATGAGTCTTTGCGCCGCGACCTCAAGGATGCCTTGAACCTTGTGCGCGACTCCTATAAACGTGAACAGGATGATATGTTATGACCCAGATCAGTAGCGACGGAGCAGCAGCAGTCGATCAGGGCGTCAAGTGGCGCAAGATCGACAAGGACACCCCGCAAGGAGTCAAGATGCAACTGATCAACAGGTGGTCAGGTGTGGCCCATTACGGTGCGCTGCCGCAGGGTCGGGACTTCTTCGATCATTGGGCACCCATGCCCACTTTCGACAAGGATAACTGATGCCTGCCACCAAGAAACCCCGCAAGAAGTACAAGCCGCGCCTGAATCTGGCGAACCCGGTAGACCTCGCTATCGCCACTATTCGAGAGGTTGAGGCACGACCCCTGTCGCTCAGTCAGTCTGAAATCGACATGCTGACCACCCGCAACCATGTGGCACTGCATGAGATTCTCCACGGTAAACCGACTCTGGACGACTGGAACACCATCACCAAGGCGCTGAACGTAGCCATCGCTCTGGACGATCAGGTCTATGGTCGGGCAAAGGAGGTGGAGTTGTTCCGGGCGCTCAAGGCCCATGCCACAGGTGGGCAGCGGTTCTACACCAAGAACGTGATGCGTTACTCAGGCACCGAGATGGCTGCTGTGAAGGAGGCACTGGCGATTCACGACGTGCAGGTGGCCCAAGCCACCATTGGCGAGATGCAGGACGCTGTGAACGCGGTGTTCACCTCACTCACCACTGGCAAGAACCGAGTGGGTGTGAAGCAGCTTGCCGAGGGGAAGTACAAGATCAATGACGAGTGTGTCAAGGTTATTTAATGTCTGAAGGAGTATTTATGAGGCAATGTCCATCGTGTGGCGGCTGCTGCGGCTACACAACGAAATCAGGCTGTCAGTATGCTGATTTACCCAAAGACGCGTGTGCTTGTGGGCATGTGTGCAGTAGCGGAAACCAAGCACTTGAGCGGGTAATTGCAGAGCAGCATACCCAAATTGACCGACTGAAAGATGAAATACGCAGAGCGCAAGAAACGCTAAGCACCATGTGGACGCAGCACGGTGAGTTGTTTGAATCGTTCGCACGATTGACTGACGCTCAGATTCCAAAAGATGATCAGCTACTCAAGATTGACGAATACCGCAACCTGCGCCATGAGTGCCGAATGCACATGCTAGATGCTGGCTACTGCATGACTTGCTACAACTTTATATGCGAATGTGAAGGTCAGTATGACTAACTTAATTCGATTTCCACCAACCACAACCATGACAGCTCAGCAGGCGATGGAATCGGCACTTATTGATGCTGAGTCAAATCACTTGCGGGATGTACTGATTTGCGGATATGACGAAAATGGAAGTCTGTACATTCGATCATCACGCCTCACCTGTGCCGAGGCATTTTTCCTTGCGAGTAAAGCGGCTCTGTGGGCGCAAAGCGGGGGTGTACTATGACGAGTGTGTCAAGGTAGCGTAGGCCACGCTTCAGTCAGGGTCTTGGCGTCAGCGGCGTGTCCATCAGCTTTTTCTGCCACTGCTCGATATTCAGCTTGGCACTGGTCGAGTACGGTATTGAGGGTAGTGGCGTACTTAGTGACGGACTCGCAGGTAGAGGTGGCAAGTCGCGCTCTTTCTTTGGCGAGTTCGTCCCGCAACCCGTCAGCAGCAACAGTAGCATCGACAGCAGCACGGCGGTTAGCAGCAGCCCGACTCTCAGCGGATTTGATTGCTGCATCTTTCGTTTTCTGAAGTTTGGTGAATGCGTCCAGGTTTTCCTGGGCGACTTTGGTAGCAGACTTGGCATAATCCTTCTCCATGTTGGCGATACGCAGTTCATACCGACTGGCCTGGTAGTTCCAAACTGACCACCCACTGACGAACATACACAGCAGGTAGGGGACGATGCGTAACCAATCGATCATGCCTGACCCGACTTGCGCATCTGGACACGCTGCCAGATCGTGAACCCACACAGCACCACGATGGCAATCAACGCGATGGGGAGTACCCATTGACCCAGACCAGTGATGCCGTCTTTCAAGCTGTTGATGCTGACAACCACCTCGTTCACTGCGGCGATACCTGCCGTGGCACCAGCGGCAGTTTGAGCCACGTTGATCCTGCTGGTAACCATCGTCACTGGCTCGTCAACCCGCTGAGGCATAGGCTTCGATTCATCATGGTCACTGAGATACAGTGCGGCTTCAGCGGCACGCCGGCGCACCAGACCCGCGATGATCTTGCCACCAGCCTTGTTCCACAGACTGAAGGCGTTAGCGGCTTCCTTGAATTGACCCTGGTTGTGGAGCCTGACGACAGTGGAGTTTTCAAAGCCTTTGATGCCTATGTTCCACGCCAAACAGACACACGCATCGAATTGGGCTTGGTTGGGCGAGATGGTCAGGGCTTCCTCAACAGCGTGTTCATAGGGGATCAACCGCTCCATGAGCATCTGCTCTGCCTGCTCCTGGGTGATGGTCATCGTTTCATAGACACCCTCGGTGAACCCATACCCAATCGTCCAGACACCCACGATGTCCCGGTACGCCTTGAGTCGGCACCCCTCGAACTGCTTGAGTAGGGCGATGCCGTGGTCGGAGATGATCATCGTCTAACCGCCTCTTTGAAGTGTTCCCATATGGAGTAGGCCACCCAAATGACCCCTATCCATACACCAGATTTCGCCGTGTTCAGAATAATCTCAGTCTTTGCCTTATCCCACCAGTCTGCTGACTTGATGTACTCCTCGTGTGCGTGCCGATGCCCATGAGGGTCATCATTAGGGAACGCCGAGCAGAACAGTGTAGTCAACGACTTTTCCAACCTGTCGATACGCTCATCGAAATGCTCACGATTGCGCAGTGTGCTGTCCGAGATCATCTGCCGAATTTCAGTAGATGTTAACCGCCTGTCTTCAACTGGTTGGGTTTCCGATTGTGAATCCCTGAAACTTTCCGGCATCGTCATTCCTTCTTATTGGCGGTGTCGTGGTTACTGAGTTAGGGCGTTTTGATTCCTTGACCCTTGCGACTGCTGCAATAACATATTCAACTGCATCATCTGATCAGGTGTCATTTGCACATTCGGGGCAAGTGCGTTTATCTTATCAAACGCACGTCCACCCGAGCCAGACATTTTGCCCACACCGCGAAACAATTCACCCATTAATCGAGGTGAAGTTAATGGTGCGGCCAGTGCGATAGCGGGATTATGTGCAAGGAATGCCGCACCACCCACGCCAGCAGCACTCAATCTACCCAGCCCTGAAGGATACATCTCGGACAAAGACTGCCCAGCAACAGCAGGCATTATGTCAACACCACCTTGGGTCTTGAGTTGTTCGACAAGGTTCTGTTTGAATTTGGAAGATGGCTGATCTTTCAAAACAGACATTATTTTATTGATTGCTGTGTCTTTGGCTATTTTGTCACCAGCACCCAATGCCTTATTAATATCCCGAATTAGTCCCAACTGAGTGCTGTACTCCTTCATAGCATCAGCATAATCAGGGGCTTGCTTGATGATGGTGTTTTTGACAGCGTTGCTGATCTCGGTCACAGCACGTTGAGCTTGACGATGGGCTGGACTTTCAGGGTAGATAGCATCGAGGCGCTGCTTCAGCGCATCAAGGTCGAGTGTTGTCCGTGCCGTTGGGTCTTTGCGCCATTCATCCACCACATCACCAATTTGGCGCACGATATTTTGTTCAGCGGGGCCGATTTTCATTCGGCCACCTTCCTGTAATGACTGCTTCAGTTTGACGTAAGCCTCATCAATTGGTGCAAAATCAAGAGGTGTTTTGTCAGCAGCCCACCCAGTTTTGGCGGTCTTGTACGACTCGGACGTGGCAGCTTGGATGTTTGATAAACCTTCTTTCACATCCGCAAGCATTTCATCCGCACCGACACGCCCACGCATGTTCTCAATGAAGGCGTTATCACCAGTTTTCCCTGCACGATACGCCTCTTTGAACGCCAAAGACGGTCTGTCGGTCAGCACTGACCCGGCACCAGCAGCGGCACCCACAGCGGCATCAGCGGTCTTTTGCCTTGCTGTACCGATAGCGTCTACAACAGGATTGACAATTCGACCAACTGCGTTCGTAACAGGTTTAGCGGCTTGATTGATTAGACCCCCTTCATACCGAGCAGCATCGCCCACAGCACGCGCAGCAGGCCCGACAGACCGTGCAAGGTCGTTCATCAAAGGTAACGGTACACCCTGAATCCCTGATGCATTCAATGCGTTACCGATTCCTTGAACAATGTTCTGTCCAGTCTGGGTACGGGGTTGATACGCCATTCCCTGCACCCGCTGTGCAGCCTGCTCACCAGCACGGATGCCTTCCTGAGTGCCATACTTCCCACTTGCCAGAGTAGCACCGACACCAACGATGGGTGCCACTGCGCCCATTGCAGCACCAGCGCCCAGAGCAATCGGTGCCTCAATGAGTCCTAGACCCTTTTGAAGTAGTGTGTCGGGCTGCGATGGTGCAGCACCCTGTCCAGCAGGTACAGGTTTGCCGTAGCCGGGAATCTGATCGACTGGGCTGGTGGGGGCCGCTGGTGCTGTCGAGAACAACGCCTTGGCTTGGGCAATAACCTCATCATCTGATGCACCGGCAGGCCCACGAATTTCGCGAATAGTCCCCGAGGGGTCGCGCACTTTGTAGATCTGGGTGTCGCTCATTTGACAATCTCCCATTTGCCTGAAGCCGCGGGTGCTGGTGCGGGTGCTGGTGACTCACTTCGCAGTCGGGACAGTTCGGATTGTGCAGCAGGAGTCAGTTTCTTATTGAAGTCTTTACGACCTGTCGTGTTCTCATACTGGAGATTCAGACTCTTTAACTGACCACCTAAAAGCTGCTTGTATGTGTCAATGGCACCTTTTAACTGGTCAGGACTTTTCGCTGTAGCGAACTTGCGTTCAGCTTCCTGACGCTCAGTTACACCGCCACCACTTGCCACGACAGCCTTGATAACCTCAGCAGTAACGATTTGTTTGGCTGTATCGAAATTGGTGGGTGCTGGTTTGCCAGTTTGCTCCGCAATCACGTTACCAATGGCATTGATTGCCTTGATATCACCATTGTTCAGCGCATCCGACAACTTGGTCATGGTATCCAAATGGTCAATTGCTGTATTGAACGCATTGACTTGTCGCCCTTGAATACCTGTAGCAAAGTCTTTTACCGACTTGGCTACTGCGGCAGTATCGGCCTTTCCAGCACGCACATCAGCGGCAGCTTGCTCAGCGGTCTTACCGCCACCCGTGGCGATTTCAGCAGCACGGGTCAACACCTCGCTGCGCATCTGAGCAGCACCCTTACCCATACCCATAGGCGGCAATTGACCGGTCTGAACATAGGTCTGTGCGAGGAAGTCCTTAGTTTCAGGTGTGAGTTGCCCAGTTGCGGTTTCTGCGGCAAGACGCTCCCGTGACCGCGCATCCACCATGTTCTGACCGCGAATCAGAATAGCATCTCTAGATGTAGCGTCGGGAGTTTGCGTTTTCGGTATGGTTGCCAATAATTTCATCGGTGTACCAGGCACACCAGACTTGGAATACACAGATATGGATGATCCATTATCTACACTGTGGAAGTTTTCCTTTGCTAAATCTGCAAATTCTTTGGCTTTCAGCGAAGAGGTTGCTTTGAGTTCAGCAAACCCTTCAGGAGTGGATAACTTCTGAGTAATATCAGCAAGTTGTTTGTCTCGATCTACACCTAACGATTTTAGAATTGGCCCAATCGTTGGGTCAGTGTGTGCGTAGTTATGCACAGCAATGTACTCTTCAGGGGTTTTAACCTTACCGTACATCTCTTGGATTCGCCCCATTGTTTGATCAATCACCTCACCCTTGAGCTTCTGATTTGTCACCTTGGCAGTATCAGCCTCTTGAAACTTTTTCAATGTGTCGGGAATTTGACCACCGAGGTTATTGGTAGCCAGTCCACGAACCAGTTTGTTTTGATCAGGTAGACCAGTTGACGGATCAATAGATTCAGCCCAAACCCGAGCCAGAGCATTGGCATTTTCGTCGGTGCGCTTGGCAGATGACAGTTGATATTGAGCCAGAGCATTCTGGTTCATTAGTCCCTGCATCTGGAGAAACTTAGATGCATTCCCCGATGTGTCAGGAAGCTGTAAGGGCTTGACCCCCAATATGATGGACGTATCGACTGGCATGATCAGGAACCTCCCAGGAAACCTAAGCCGCCAAATGGGTCTGGGTTGCTACCTGAACCACCACCTTGACCGCCACCGTAGGCACTACGGTTAATCATCTGCTGCAACATGTTATTGTTGCTCTGGTTGTTCTGATAGGTCATGTAACTACCCAACCCAGAATTGAATGCGTTGGCTACACCCACACCACCAGCACCCTGCGCTGCCGCGCCCTGCTGCATCAGGTTCCCCGCATTATTGGCGTAGTTTGCGCCAGCATTACCCACATTCGATGCGGCACTCTGACCGAGGTTCTGCAACCCGACCAGTGGAGCCAGCATATTGGAACGATTGGTCTGGTAACGATTGAATGCGTTCTGGTACTCTTGGGAAGCCATGTCTTGACCGTACCGTTGAGCACCCTTCATCGCAGCACCACTGATCAGGCCACCACGGGCTGCGGCGCTGCGATCCAGTGCCTTCAACCCCTCGGACATGCGGAACCCATAACCAGGGTCTTGCTGGAAATCCTGCTGCCCAAAGTTCCGCATTGCAGAACCGTAACCCTGAGCGCCAGTGTTCCCACTTAGACCGAGTAAGTCCATAAGTCGGTTTTGACCAATCAAACCTGCTTGGTTATACGGGTCTTGCAGTGCGACTTGTTTGTCGTACATTTCCCGCTGTAACTGAGTAGCCCGATCAGATGCACCAGCCTGTGCATTGGCAGCACCAGACGATGCGGATGCACCGAGAAGTGAGCTACCGATAGTTGCTCCAGCGACCCAGAATGTCATAGCATCACCTCAACTTCTTTCAATTTCACTGTATTTCCGATGCCCATGATTGCATCAGAGTCATCTTCCACTAATTCGTTTTCAGCATCTTCCACGGTCTCACTGTCAGTACGGTGGAACGTCATGCAAAAGGCATCTGTTTCGGCATAGACTGCACGCTTTGTGCCGGGAGTGCTGAGTAGCAACGCAGGGCCAGTGATTGTCTGCACCCCTTCATCGGTGGTGATGACCACTGTCCCAGATACGATCATGTAAAAATGCTCTTTCTTATGCACTTTACCAACCACCAGCACACCCGCCTCACGGAATACCTGACGACAGTACATGCCGCCATGAAAAATATGTGACGTAAGTGGCTCATATTGAGGCAGTTTTGACAACTCGGTCTGAAGTGCAGTTACCTTCTCTCGCATCAGATCCGGGAGGGTCAGACTACTCACATCAGACTCCCAGTTCCCAAGAGATGCCGTCCATGCAGACCCATGTGGTATCTGCCAGGAACCCAGCCAGCACGTTCAAATCGGGGATCGTGACCACGCCGGCAGCAGACACCTCGACCCGAACTGACTGTTTGGGAGACGTGGGGCTGTATGCCGATGCGGTGTAGGTGCGAGTGGTCAGCGGTGCCACATCGACCTGGAACGACAGGGCATTCTCCTTACCAGTCCACGGAGTAGTTGGCACACCGATCTTGCCGGTAAGTGTCACTTGGTTCGATGACACGTCCATACCCAGGGTCGCCAAGGCCACAGTTGCCCAACCGTTGGTACGGGTCAACGCTACCGCAGCACTGGCGTTGTACAAGGTGCCCCAGTGACTCCCGATACGCATGGCGGCGACATCCGGGTAACCTGGCTGATTGACCGGATCGAGGTTAATGCCTTGAACGTTGCCCCAGTTGTCGTTCTTGCAGGACACCAGATTGTCGAACGAGAAGATGCCACCCAGATCCACGTTGGTGGGGGTGGTGTTCGTGTTGGACACAATCACATTGCTCAACTGGATACCGTAACAGTCGTTCCACACCTTCAGACCAGTGGTGCCAATGATGCCGTACATGGACACGTCGGACACGTTGACCGATGCATTGCGACCATATGCCTCAAACCCGAACACAGTGCTGGCGTTAATGATGCCGTTTGAGATGTTGATGTTCCGGTTCAGGATCGTGCTGGTATCACTGCGTGCAGGACACAGCAGTTTGATACCAATCTTGCCGCTGACCAGATCGAACCCACTGAGGTTGAAGTCGTGCAGTTCGTAGGTGGCACCGTAGATCAGGATGCAAGTCTCAGCCGTTGGGTAACCGCTGGCATTGATGTACACGTTTGACACGCTGGTGGAGTTGGCTGGAGCACCCATGACGCCCGTGTCGGACTTGAAGGTGAACCCTGCTTGTGAGCAATCGTAGGCGTATAGACCATCGGCAGTGGATGCCTGAGTCTTGAGCACAACACCCCACTGACCATACCGAGCGTGCAGGTTCTCAAATCGGCTGTCACTCAAACCCTCCATCAGGAAGTTATGCACAGCCGAGGTGGGTTCCTTGCACAGCGTTATCACGTCACGCACCGTACAGTTATACATGGTGGCGCGTGCTGCATCGTTGATGACGAGGCAGTCCATCGCAGCACCGCTGTTGATGACAGAACACACGTCCGAGCCGCAGTCCACACCCAACGATTCGACAGTGATCTGGCTACCTGTGAAGCGCAGCTTGCCTTGGATGATCGTGCCGCCCACCAGTCCAGTGTAACCGGCGTTGTACCAGGGCATCCCAACACCTCGGATGGTGATGTCCGAACGAGTGACTGAGAAGTTGGCGACATATGGGCCTGCGCCCAACTGAAGCACAGCACCTGCTGGAGTGGCTTCGATGGCGTTCAAGAGGTTGCCGCCAAAGTCGTTGATGTGCACAATTTCTTGCAGCTTCTGGTGAACCGTGCGACCCACAGTATTGGCGAGGTTGCCCGATGAACTCGATTGGCGAAAACCGACTAGTGCATCACCCTTCGTTGGGTCACTGTTGTTTGACAAATCCGAGGTGAAAGTGGTCAGCACCGCAACGTCATTGATACCGGGAATGTTGTCCTTGCTGAACACCAGCGCGTCCAGAGCGTCATAAAGAACGAACTTGTAATTCGATCCCGACGTCACCCAAATCTCGTATGGCACCCGGCCAGCAGAGTCCAAAATGATGGGGTTGCTGTTGGAGGTGCCACCACTGGAATCAGTGTAAGTGACCGATGGGGTAGTGGTTCCTGCCACATATGAGTACAGTTTGCCACCAGCGTAAGGACTTCCGTTGGCATTTGAGAACTGCCAACCGGCACCAGCGAGAGCAGAAAGGTTGACGGTCATTATTACCTCGGAATCAGAGTTAATGTGGGCGCTGTCGTGTACGTCACAACCAGCTTATCGTAAGGAGAAAGTCGGAACATGCCGTAGGAGCTTCCACAGTTGTATAGTGTACTTCCGTTGCGTGAAAACTCCAACCGTGTCACCCCACCGCCTGCGACAATTATGTCAACCTCACCCTGAGAGTCGTTGCTGTAGGTGAACGGTGACCCAGTGACAATTATGTCAGACGGCTGGGTTGCATAGTTCTTGTAGGCGTTCTGAGCCACCCCTTGCCAGAACAGGAACCATGATCGGTCAGCACACCCCGATTGGTCGGTCAACTGGACACGGGCACCCGGTATCCTGGTGGTGTCAACTAACTGTGGAGCTTGCGACAAGTTCTGCCCCCATGATGGCTATTTTGACAGGATCAGTGCCTGACACCTCGTACACCCGGTCACGCAGTTTGTCAGTCATTCCAAGACGCCGCCAGATGACCCGAGTGCCGTAGTTACCCACCGCACCCATTGAGCGCCAGTGCTCGTTGCTCCAGGTGTGACCACCATCGTCAGACCAGCGCAGCATGATCTGAGGTTCAGTAATGACGTTCGGCACGTCAATTGTCTGCTCAGTGATGATGTGGTAACCGTCCTCATTGAGCAACAGAAACCCGTCCTCAGTGAGCAGGTCGATCACTTCGCCACCAGACGAACCAGATGATTCCTCAGTGGTCAGGTCATCGCCGGTTTCGGTGGTCATCATCAGACCATCCTCGGTGGTCAGGACAACAAAACCTGTTGGCACGGTTGCTGCTATCGCAATGGTGCCGGTTTCACAGTCAAGCTGGAGGCTGTGCTGTGCGGTACGAGTGAGATTGTTCTTGCCTGTGGGCAGCGCACGCCATGAGCGCAGCCACTTCTGAATACTGCCATTGTCGTCGTACACGTCCAGATCGAATGTGTACAAGTTCCCGTTTGCATAGTCACCAACGATGTTCTCGTCGTTGAAGTAGGCTTGACAGCTTCCCCGGTGACGGATCATTTGACCATTCAGGAAACTGGCACGCTCGTGCCACAACTGAGTCGCCACGTCGTACACCCAGGTGGCATTTGCCGATGGGAAGTTCAGCACGTAGAACGAGTGACCGTCCTGCTGGTAGGTATATGCAGTGGCATCGGCAATCTTTGCGTACCGCTGAATCTGCCACTCCACGGCATGAGTCGATATGCGTGTGCCCGTGTAGCCATTGGCACGGTACACGATGCCCTTACCACGGGCGTCAGACCCTAACCAGAACAGCGAGTTGTCTAACTTGGCTACCGAGTAGGGGGCAGCGCAGCCGATCTCACTGTAGGCACCTTGGATGCGTTGGAGTGGGAAGTCGGGGGTGCCAGCATCGAACCACACCTCTAATGAGTTCACCCCAAACAACCACGCTTCCCGGTGGTCAACTGCCAAGGCCACCAGATTGTCAGGTGACCCCTCAGCAGAGGCAAAGTCCAGCGGATTGATGGTGGTGCCATCGAACAGGGACGTCACCCACACCTTTTGAGAGTTGGGTTCGTTGAACACGAAGTACCCGTCCAAGTAGCCCACGTTCACAGCGCCAGGGAAGTCAGTGGTGGAGATGGGACCAAACGCCTCAGTCTTGCTGTTGTAGATATACCCATCAGGGTTGCAGGCAATGAACAACTGCACCCCGTTGTCTGCCATGCTGACTGGGCCGGTTCCCGACACAGAACCGATTCGGATGTACGAGAAGGTGCTGTCTGACTTGTAGAGGTCTGTGCCGCTGACAGCGTAGAAGTAGCCGCCAAAAGCCCACACACCACGAATCGGTCCTTCACCGATGGTGGTGAGTAAACGCAGCCCAGGTGCACGGGTCAGGAAAGCGGCTTCTTTGCCACCCTCGGGAATCATTTCTGGGTACAAATTGACGCAGCGATTGTCCGCAGCATTGACGCTGCGTGCTGTATAACTTGCGCCCAAAATTGGCGTATGCATTAGAAGTTCCCGGAATAGATGTTGTACTTCTGAGTCGTGTTGATCAGCGAATACGGCATCGAGAGCAAGTCGCCAGGAGTGTTGATGCGCTTGATATTGCGCTTAGAGGTCATGGCGATACGCTTCACCTGCTGCGATGGCTCAACACCAAACTCAGCCGCCAGTTCACAGGCCAAGTTAAACCGGAACGCACGGTTGTATCCTGGTGGGAAATACAGGGTTGTGCTGAGCAGTGCAGGCTGACTCAGTTCCTCGTACGAGATGAAATGGAACTCAAGTGCTCTGGTGGGCACAGGGTACAGGCGCATCTCAATATTGGGAAACTCAGGATTGATCCACATGATCTGTGGGTACGTGCTGGTCACTGTTTTGACAGCAATCCCGTCGTACATGTCCTGGTTGACCATCTGGATGCCATAGGACACGTTAGTCCCAGGATCACGGAAATACGTGGAGCTTTCCAGACTGATGGGTCGATTACCCACAAAGTCCCCGGTGGGGCCGAGTGTCTGGGAAATGGTGCTTGCAGGCCAAGTGAATACTTGGTCTTGAGTGTTGTAGACGGAAAGGGACTCAATAGACCACGAGTCCAGCATCTGGTTCAGTGCTGCCAGAGCGTCTTGGGAGGTCGCAGCCGTAGGTACTTCACCCTCAGCCAACTGTCCGATTAGCCGCAAGGCTCCATTAATCTGATCGCCTGCGGTGAACACGGCCATGACTTAGACTCCTTCAGTGACCACTTTTCGAGTGTATTTCCGCTTGATTAGCTCATTCTGAACCACATCGTCTTGAATCGATTCAGCCATCGCGGAGACAGTGCCTGGATTATAGCGCACCCATCCATGCTTCTCATCATATTCCGCTTCAGCTTCCAATGTGGCAACTTTCGTGCCATGAATGAAATGTGAGAGGTAGATTATTGCCATAGAAAGAAGGGGCCGAAGCCCCTTTGATTAAGCAGTACGGTAAACCGTCCAAGCACCCGCGGCGGTTCTGCGGAAGCGGAACAACGCTGCTCCACTGACACCCGCAGCACTACCAGTGATTGGGACAACCAGGTTGCCAACCGCCGTAATGTTGGTGCCAACTGCGACCGTGATCAAACCTGTCGAAGTGCCCAAGTTGATGATCGTCAGTTCAAATGTGGAGTTGATCTTCGCGTTTGCGAGAGCAGCGTCCAACTGAGCGCCCGTGGGCAGAGTGTAGGTAGCAGCAGTCGTGGAGGGATTACCCACCAAAACGTTACCGATTACTTGCGCAACGGTCAAAGTTGCGGTTGCAGTGGCCGTCTGAACGTCCGTCATGTAACCAAGTTGAATCTCGTTGACGTTGCCATCACCGACCTGATAACCGCCACCAACTGATGGGAGAGCCATGATAATTTCCTTTCGGGGTCAATTTACGTAGTCTACAGGGTTCTGTAGATGAGTCCAAGATCTAAATTTACGGATGTCCGTAATTGTCTGCGGGGATACCCCGTAAGTCGCTGCCAAGTTCTTACCAGTGTCAGTGCTAGCACGTATCGCCAGCACATTTGCATCGGTCAACTTGGCAATGTGCGACTTTTCACCACTCCTTGTACCACGACGGCTTTGTTTCACAACATCACCCTCGATGTGTCTCCAACTGTGCCGCTGTTTCAGGCTATTGATAGTTGGGACAGCTACGTTGTACTCGGTGGCAATCGCAGAATAGGGTCGAGGGTCAATGAGAATCGCTGCGGCTTGGGCATCGGTCAGAATGGATCGTGGGTTCTTTTCACCGAGTGGTACACGTGCTCTACCCTTTTGTGCCTTGTCTCGCATGTTATCCGCACTTGTCCCAGATGACAAATGTGCAGGGTTTACGCAAGATGGGTTATCACAAGAGTGCATTGCATGCATCCCGATTAACAAATCTCCGGTATGGAATGCGTACGAAAAACGATGGGCACGGGCAAATAACTCGCCACCAACCTCACCTTTAAATATTCCATAGCCATTTTTGTCCTTCGACCCCATCCAAATCCAACAACCATCACCCTTTTTCACTTGAAGATTGAATCGTTCTTCGGCAGACTTCCCTCGGAATCTACCAGTGTGCGCTTTTGTCGCAACTGGTGAACCATAGGCGCGGTTCTGTCTCCAATGATTCGCACATAAGCCAAGCGCTACAGACTTGTTCTCACAACCTTTAATACAGCATATTTCATACATAGTGAACTCCTTGTTTAGAGGTGTCCACTATACATGATTTATGTCATATTAGTCAATTAACCCCACATCCGTACAGCCATTTGTGGGCGAATAACCCCATAGCCGTAAAGGACATCGATACGGCATGGCATTCTATCATTATTTATGTCGTACTGACGCACAACACGCATCGAGATGCCGTTGTGAACTTGGCGAGAAGCCATGTCCACACCTTGAGGCAACAGCAAGTCAGCCGTAGCAAAGCTGATGGCATCACGGTGATACACCAGATTCTGCGGATACTGCGTTGCAGCAGAACCCAACATCGTGATCACAGCAGACGCTTGAGGGAAGCTGTCCACGGTAGCCAGTGCGTGGGCGCTGGTGTAGATGGCAGGGCTAACCGTCAGAGTCGCGGTGGACGAACCAGATGCGGCAGCGGTCACAACGAACTGTTGCAGCGAACCAGTGGACTGGCGGGTCTGTGGGTTAACAGCGTACACACCAGCGATGGTGAACACGTCGCCAACGTTCCAGGTCTTGCTGGAGCCGGTAAAGCTGATCGGCAAAGACGTGGTGCCTTGGGTGCTGATCGTGTTGGTGGACGTGATCGAGGTGCCCCAGTTACCCGTGGTGAACTGAGCAATGGACTGAGACATGTTGATCTCGTCAAAGCCCAACACGCCAGTGCCCATCATGCCAGTTTTGAACTGGTTGGAGATGGTAGACGAGGGGTTGAAGAAACCCTTCATACCTTCAACCAAACCAGCGTTCGCAGCGGGGTTAACCGTGGCGTAGCGTGGCCCCATTGGGACAGCAGACTCATTCAGCTTTTGCTGAGCTTGCAACAGCACCAAGGAGGTCGCAGGCGTGGTGCCAGGAGTGCCAACCGATTGGAAGATCGACTGGTAAGCGTTGGCAACGTCAGCGTCCACAGATGCGGCCAACTGAGAGATACGCGGCTTCAAGACACGTTCTGCAAAGTCGTCCAACTGCATCGTCAGTTCGGCGCTGGTGAAGTTGATGCCGATGTGCTTTTGGCTGGAAACGGTCAGCGTGGTGTACTGCTCGTTGTCATCCTGCACCTGGAGCGCGGCACCATCAGTGACCAGAGCGCGGTCAGGCAGACGGATGCGCAGAGTGGAGCCGATTTTGGCACCCTCATTGGCGAACGAGTCGTCATACTGCTTGTTCACGTTGCGCGTGATGACGAGGTTGTTTTCAAAGATCTCCAGCGCTTTGCGGGTGATCATGTCAATTGTCAAAAGTGAATTGCTCACAATGTACCTTTCAAAAATGTGTTAACGGTTCCGCGCTTCCATTTTCGCTATCTGTCGCCGCCTATCAGCTTCAATCCATTCCGACGTGGTCATCGTTTTGATGGAACGCGGATCAGTAGTGTCGTATGACGGAGCACTAGAGCTTCTAGGAGTGACCGGCGTAATGGGCGCGGGGGCACTCGATGTCTTCTTTACGGGAGGGGCTGCTGCCAGTTTGGCCTCAATCTTCCCGATCTCTCTCGCCTGCGATGCGATAGATAGCTTGGAAATGCGACTCGCTTCGTCTATGTTGGTGCCAAGGTAGTACGCTACATCGGGGCCGACTTCTGACTCACGAATCGCTTCAGCCATCGTTTGCGTGATGGGTACTGCGCGGTTGTAGGCAACTTGTTCGAAGTCGTCATACTTGCTCCGTGCATCTTCTTCACGCTCATGATAACTGTCAAGAACCTGCGTCTGGCGCTTCGCCGCCTCCCGCTGTGCCACCAGTTCTTCAGCCTTCTGGAGTGCCAATGCTTCCGCATAGGCTTCCGGAGACTCAAACTGATCAGCAGGCGGTACAGCAACTGGCGCTTTCAACAACTGCGTTTCCGCTAGTCGTTGTGCCTGTTCTCGTTCCCACTTTCTCTGCGCTATTGCAAGACGCTTACCAATTGCGGCATCCAGGTCTTCTTGAGTGAAGGTCTTGGGTGTCTCAACTGGCAATTCCGGCGCTTTAACTTCAGGTTCAGGAGTAGCCGTTACTACCTGTTCCGACGCGGGAGTGACTTCCGCTAACACTTCTTCTGACATTTGCGAATCCTAAGATTCCCTGGTGAGCGCACCAGTACGGTTTGGGTTATTCTACAACTGGTTTGTCCGGTTGTGCAATATCCTGTAATTGTTTCGTAAGTTCTTCGATTTTGGCGTTCATCATCTTGATTTGAAACGTCAATTCCATGATTTGCGTTTCTTTGATGCCAATGATGGTGTAAGGAAGGTCTGGGTTGTTTGTTGGATTCATGATTAACCTGCGCAAGTGATATTGACCCAACCGGTCGAGTTGTCAATGTTGATATACAGACGGGTTGTTGGAGAAACCGCGCTGTTGTTCAAATAAAGTGCTCCTATGTTTGCAGCAAATGTCGGTGCCCCAGTTCCAACATAAATACCGAGATTACCAATACTTCCGCTACAGAATTTAATACCTGCACCCTGACTACCTCCAGATGTAAGCGTTGTGTTCGGGATAAAGCTGGCTTGACCATTTGCTGGATCAAATGTCAGTGCTTGTATGCTGGAACCAACAATGATTCGGAAAGGTAGCGCCGTGCCACTACGCACACCAGCGTTAATTTGAGTACCTACTCCACTTACTGCGGCAAGAGATACGAATTGACCAGATGCACCATCAATAGAACTCTCTGCTGTAAAGGCAGCGTTACCAGTGGAAGCATTGGGGAATGCATGAACCGTGCTATTGGTTCCCGAAGATGCTTGAAAACCCAATCGATTGGTAATGGTGGCATTGTTCATGTCTCCACGAATGCGCTGGGCAGTTCCACCAAAGGCTATGGATGTGGCAGCGATACCTCCAAGACCATCCACTGAAAAGTTTGGAGATGCGAATGCCTTATCAGTAAACACACAATCAGTGATATTGATACCTGCGGATAGAGTATCTCCACCCACATATTTGATCAATGTTGCGGAACTCATCATCGGAGCACCGCTGTTCACATGAGAGAACAAAATGCCCTGAGTGTAACCAGCACTGCCAGAAACGGCCCCAATCGAAATGGCGGCATCGACCACAGACCCGTGAACCACGTCTCCAGACTGCGATACAACCTGGATACCTGTTTTAAGGACTACAGAACTTCCGGCTTTACATTCAGTATTGAACTCAGCACCGGTTACGTTACTGTACCCAGCGGCACCCGCGTCAAGGTTACCGTAGAAATTACCACCATAGACATTGAGAGAGTTTGTAGTGGGTACTTTACCTGTAGCCTGACCAACGACTGCAACGTGCATGTCGCTTGTGTAACCCGCGCTGTTACAGTCTATTCGACTGATGATGCCGATTTTGGAGCCTTGGGAACCTGAATTCACGTTGGTCTGGAACAGGTAACCGTAGTCCTGCAACGTAGGCCCAACAGTCGTGGTATTGATGGTGAAGTTGTTATAAACGGCATCTCCACTGGCGTAACCTGTGATGCCTTGGGTCACAGTCAATGCCTGACCCGTTGCAGTGTCACCCGTTGTCGTTAACGTAAGTGACTTGGCAGTTACATCTATAAAGTTACCAGACGGTACGCTTTTTTGCCAAACGCTGCCGTTGAAAATGATCGTGTCACCAACAGCCCATGACGATATGCCGTTAATATTTGTCGTTCCCGCCACACTGACTGTGTAGAAATACCCGGTGGTGCCCACAGAGGACACGATTGTGGGGGTATTGGTCGATGCGTTCCACAGACCTCGATACGTGGTGCCCGATGTGATGGACGGATCCATCTGAGACAACGGCACAGTGCCGCTGGAACTCAGCGTAGCCACACCGCTGGCAACCCCAGCATTCAATACGGCAGCGGTGCCAAGCCCCAGATTGGTACGTGCGCCACCAGCAGTACTGGCACCCGTGCCACCGTTAGACAGCAATACCGTACCAGTGAGGTTGGCGGCAGGCACACCTCCACTGAACAGGTCAGAAACCGCCACCTTCTTGGTCGTTGACGACTGGACGACGGGGAGAACTTCAGTCCCTGTGAGTGGTACTGTAGCGGCAGGGAGAGCCGATATTTTGATGTCTGCCATTTAATACTCCGATTCAATATAAGAGAGGGTTTGAGTGGCACATTACCCTAATTTGGGTACTCCAGCCACATTGGTCAACGTCATACCGGCCAAAGAATTCTGAATGAACGCAAGCACCTCATCATCAGTGGTTGGCTCACCCACAGGTATTTCTGGGAGCGAGAACAGTTTCTTCAATGCCGCATTCAGTTTAGCTACTAACCATTTAAGATATTCCACAGACCCACCTTTTGCTCTCATGTCGTTAATGAGATCGCCCGGATTCAGGTACGTTTGCGTGAAGTCTGACGCAATCCAGCCATCAGCACCGTGATCAAATATGCCGAAACAGATCGTTTGACCAGACGGGTCTTGGAAGACGAATGCGCCCACAGCAATCTCTCTACCGTCAAGCTGAAGGGTCGGGGCTTTGGGTTGAATTTGGTACGCCATTAATAAACTCCAGCGGTATAACCTGCTGGCGGGGTATAAATAAATGGGAGCGCGCCAAAGTTTGCAGTAAATGTCCCCGCGGACACATCTAGTGCCACTGCTGGAAACAAAGGTGCTGATATGCTAGTACTAGTACTTCCAAAATATACCCCATTTTTATACCATTTAATGGTTGCAGCATCGGCATCAATGGCTAACCCTATAACATCACCAGCAACAAAAGCCCCATACGCTCCCAGACTAGTACTGTTATATATGACAGCATTATCGGGTAATCTCCATCCGATACTTGTTGTAGTTACTCCAATGCCACCATTTAGATTTAAGCCGCTTGTAGCTAAACCAACGGCACCATTTCCGGTAAGATTGCATAAAACTTCCCAATACCACTTACCTGTAGACTTACTTAACGTAGCCCTTACTGAATTGTATCCAGCGGAAGTTACGGAAAGATTACCACCAGACAAGGTTAAATTAGCCCCCTTATCAGCAGGATTCCAGGTAGCAGTGTTACTAGGTGCAGTATAAAGAGTAGCTAGGCGAGAATATCCTGTTGGGATGGAGTAGGTGAATGCTGTTGCACCGAAGTTGGTGGTAGCTATTTCATTATTTTGATTAGACCCTACAAACGGAAACAAAATTCCAGTAAGACCAGTGTAAGCAGTTCCTTGAGAAACACCGTTTTTATAAAAAATTAGTGTTCCATTATCCATGTCCAACGCTGTACCAATTACGTCACCAGTTGTAAATGTGGAACCATACGCTGATCCTACAGAGTTGTTATATTTTTGTCCGTTCAATGATCGATAACCAAAACTTGTGGTGGTGTCCCCAGGAAGGCCTAAATTATTCTCACTTGTCGTACCCACACCAATCACGATTAAAACGTTTTTTGTTGTGTAGGTTGTTTCCCAGTACCATTTACCAGAAGAAATCCCCTTAGTTGCTTTTGCAGAACTAGTACCTACATTAACTGTGATCACTGTGTTATTACTACTGAGAGCAATACCAGAACCTTTATTCCCACTATCCCAAGCCACAAAACTCACATCAGTAGATACTGTGTATATCCCAGCGTTGTATCCAGCAGGAGGCGTATATGTTAAAGCAGTGGCACCAAAATTGGCTACACCGACCACACCAACACTGGCCCCCGCTTGTCCAAATGCAGCGTAATGAGTTGTTCCGACTACCGGAATGGAAGCCCCAGCAGACACTCCATTCTTGTATAAAGATAGAGTTTGCCCAGTCTTATCTAGCGCAAACCCAAGAACATCACCGCTTACATAGGATGATCGTGTGTATGTTATCGAATTATTGACATAAACATTTCCATTCGGGTACCAACCAATACTGTCGGTTGTTTGGCCTGGGTACTGACTTGCAGTCAAAGTGCTTGCGGTAACAATACCCGGCATAGGGGCTGTTAAGTCCGCAGTGGTAGCAACAATTTCCCAGTACCATTTTCCCGTAGTCAACCCAATGGTTGAGCGCGCAAACTGAATTGTCGTGTTTGGACAAGTAGCTGTTAGATTGCCGTTGGATAGTGTAATTCCACTTCCTTTATCCAGCGGATTCCATGTGGCGTAGGTTGTAACGCCACCTCCCCCGCCACCAGAAGCACCAGACGATAGGCTCAACAGTGCAGCAATTGCCGCACTTACGCCTACACGGGTGCCAACGCCGTAACTCATTCCTTGTTCAGCGGTTTGGCGTAAACCGTGCCCCCAGCAGCAACCTGAATCGCAGACACTCGCCACACTCCACCAGCACCCTGCGGCACCTTAAACGGTACAGGGGTGTTAGCAGGGAGAGGTGTGCCGTTGGTCGTGGTGGCCGTTACACCCTCACCCACGAGGATGTAGGATGCAGAGTCAGACCACACCAGAACAGCCTGGGGGCCAGCAGGCCAGCCAGTCGTCGATCCTGCGGTGCCAGTGTATGCAACCGATTGTGCGGCATAGGACGCACTGGACAAGGGGTTAAGCAGTTCCATATCACATTCCTTGAGGTTGCTGCATTGTAGAGGATTCCATACCTTCTGTGGGCATCTCAGGCCCAGTGTCCACGTCTTGACCCGGCAGTTCAGCCTTCAGGTCGCCCGAGGTGATCATCGAGTGAATGGTGCCAAGCACCATGTCCTGAATCTGCTCAGGAGTCATCGAGTCTGCAAGCACACTGATGCGCTTCGTCTCAGCATCAAACGCCTTGACTTCGGCTTCAAAGTCCTTGCGCTTCTGCTCCTGCATCTCGATGGACTTGGACACGTTCTTGAGCATCTCATGCATCTGCTCCATCTCTTGACCCATTGCCTGGATCTGCTGTTCAGCAGCCTGCAACTCAGGTGACTTGTTGTTGTCGTCAGCCATGAGTTTGGGGTCGATGGTCTTGGCAAGACGCTTCGCCATCTCTTGGGCACCGGGCCAGTCCATGTTCTTGACGAACAGGTCACCAGCCACAGCCCACAGTTGAGGATTACCCTTGAGAATCTCGCTCATAGCCTCCATCGCCTCTTGGCGCTTGGTCATGTAGCTGGGGCCAGTGGTCACGCAGACATCGTACTTACCCACGCCCAAATTGTAGATTTTCTTGATCACAATGTCGGGATTCTGCGGGTCAACGATCTTCTTCACAGCTTCTGGCTGGTCGGGGTTGATCGCCACGGTGTCGGTTTCGTGATCCAACCCCATGATCCGGGCTACACGCGGGGTGTCGTAGATTTTCGGGGCCAAGTCCACGATTTGCCGGGTGATATGGCGAACGGCACGGGCAAGATTGTCCACGTAGTGGTATGTGCCAGTATCAGTTTGACGCTCTCGTGCGAGAATGGCTTTGCCGCTGCGCTCGTTGGAAGTGGCACCCAGACTGCTGTCGTATTGTCCGGTAACGGCCTTGAGGTCATCAGAAGCCCCTGCTTTGGCCTGAATCAGACCAGTTTGCGCCATTGGCGGCATGGCCCGTTGCGGCAGAGGGACAGGATTCCCTGCGCCGTCGGTCACATCGGGGTTAACCTCAAGATACGGCCAATTCTGTGTGTTGGCGGTCTTCCACTGGTTCTCGTAGCCTTCAAACTGACCACCGTAGCCGATAAATGGGGCTTTGGGGGCCAGGGCCAGCATCTCGGCTTCTTGGCTAGTCCAATAATTTATCATGCGCTGCGGGTCTTTGGCGTTGCGCACGATGCCTGAGAGGTGAATCTGCCCCTCAATCTCGTACTCATTGCCCACAACCCGCACGACAGGTATCCATTGACCAGCCCAATCGGACTCTTCCAGCACCTCGTACCCATTAATCTTGCACCATTTGACGACTTTTATGTCAACGGGGCGAGTTTTCTTGGGTTTGCCGAAATACGCGGTCAATTGAGCGTCTTCTGGTGTTCCAGACATGGCAGATTGACCACCAGGATACAAATTCAGCGTCTTTTTGGTGTGATCGACGTAAAAATACTCAGCGATTCGGATGGTGTCTTCCGTAATCCACTGAGTCATGGTCTGATCACCCACACCAGCCGACTGGAGAGATGTTACAGGCGATGCGTTGGGCCACCGGCGTTCATACTCCAGTTTCGTCACATCCTCTGTGATAAAGCACCACTCCGCATCCGCGCCGCAAGGGTCTTGGATCATCGGATCCATGTACACCGAGAAACTGTTGCGGATTCGCCCGATCTTGATGTCCTGATCAAACGAGGTGTCGTCGCAATACTCGGTCATCAACCGGATGTAGCCTTCACCAAACACCACTTGGTTCTGGCAGGCCGTGTCGTAGGCCACATCGGCATCACTGATGTACTCAATGTGGCGCACCAGACCATCAAAAATCTCAGCCACCTCGATGTCTGCATCGTCATTGACCGGAATCACCTTACCCGATGGGCGATTTTGTCGCTGATCGTTGGTGATTTGGTGGACGTGCTGGGGGAGTTTGTTGATAGTCAGGGTGGGACGTGCGTTGATCGTCTGGCCCTGGATTGACCCACGAACCGACAGAACATCGGCTGGCCACTGAAAACTATTGTCCGGGCTTCCCGCATAAAACCGAAAATCATCCAGTTCACTTTCCCTACTGTCGCCCCATGCGCCAATAGCCTGCTGCATTCGGGTACGGGCAAGGGACAGTATGTCCTTCTTGTCTTTGTCAGCCATGAAATTTGTTTCCCTTGCTCATGTTTTCACGCCCCGGAATCACTTGTAGATTCCACGGCACATGGAGCCCGGAAACCCGAGCACCTCTTATGGGGATTATATGGTCGACGTGGTAATCAAGCCCAATGTTTCGCAATGCGGCGCAGTATTTGAACACACATTCCATCTCAAACATATGACCATCATTGAGCCAAACAGGTGTCCTATCGACTTTCGCCTGACGGTAGTTGGATGTCCAAAGGTTGCGCTTACCCGCATTGGCGCGGGTGTATTTCAAATGGTATTCCCTTAATTTTTCAGGGTTATTCCTTTGCCATTGAGCAATCTGAGCCAGATATTTCTCAGGGTTGTTGACTTTGGTCTTATTGGAACGTGCATCAGCGCAGTCCTTACACGTCTTGTTCAGAGTGTATCTCTCAGACACATGACCATGTTTGCATGGGGTGCCAGTGAAATAGCGGGGCAAACCCTGAGCCAAGGCTTCCTGTCTGCTCACCAGTTCATTGGTCATGCACCCATCCATGAGGTAGTCATACTGTTGCCACTATACACCCGCTTCTTACCACGGTCAACCTGGGTGCGCTTACCCACAGTGAACGCGAATGTGACAGCCAGCGCATCGGCCGCATCGGGTGACGCCAGCCCCCGCGCCTTCATCTCTTTCTTGCCCTCAAGCTGGATGACCCCGGATGAAGTAGGTTTGTTCTTCACGCCTGTCAGGTCGTTTTTAAGTGCTCTATCCACAGGTATGGATGCAGTGCGCAACCAGTTTCTCATTTCTCCCCATAACTCCGCACGGCGATTCAAATACATCTTAGGGGTCTTGGACTTACTGCCGAAGTTAACCCCGCGCACCACCTTGAACCGCTGCTCGTGGAGCCTGTCCAGGATGCCGTACCCGAGTCCACCCTCGTCGATCACCACCATGTCGGGCTGGTAGTCCTCGATGGCCTCGATCACACGACCCACGATGGTCATAGTGTCTTCACCTTTATACCTCTTAATCGCAACGACATCCCTGCCCTGACGAACCACAATGACTGTGGAGTCCATGCCACCACGGGCCGGGTCAACTCCAATGATAATCGGAGCGGTCTGATCCTTGTACTTCTCCCTCTTGAACGCATCCTCGACCAATACAGGCGAAATGAACTGATCTTCACCACTCGCAGGGAATTCGCCAAAAACCTCGATTCGGGCCTGCATCGAGTCTTCACCATACTCCGCGATGATCTGGTCATAAATTGCCTTGTCTGTACCCTCTACGGTACGTGCGTCAATGATCTCGGTTTCCCAAAAGTCCCGCTTAGCGTGGAAACACTCGAAGAAGTAGCCCGTGTTACGCCGCGGGTTACTGAACGTGAAGAAGTACCTGTCCACGATGTTCTCGGTGAAGAACCCGTCAGCCACGCCCCAGATCGGGTCAGGGATACCGCTCCCCTCGTCGAAGATCACCATCATGCCGTCCATGTTGTGTGCACCAGCGTAGGCATCGGGGTTTTCTTCAGACCACAGCTTTCCCTCAGCAGCCCAGTACCGAGTGCCCTTCTTGAGTTCGCGCTCCACGATCTCGGTCAGCCATTGGGCAGGTACGAGCTTGGTCGCGCTGATCTCAAACCAGTGCGAGTTACAGATCATGGACGTCCACTTCGTCAGTTCACCCCACGTAACGGTGCGCAACTGATTCTCACTGTTAGCCGACACGATGACGGTTGAGCCTACTCGGGTGGTCAGCATCCACAACACCAACCAAGACACCAGTGCTGATTTTCCAATACCCCGACCAGATGACTTGGCAGAGCGCAGCACCTTGTACGCCTCAGCCTCCCGGTTCGCCCGGATGTGCATCCCCATTCTGCGCAGGGTGCGGCGCTGCCACTTACGCGGGCCACTGAAGTGCTCCAACGGTGTACCCTTTTGCCCCCAAGGGAATGCCCACATCACGAACGACTCGGGGTCATCGGCAATCTGGGGTGACCACAGGCTGGTCATCATCGCCTCCTCATCCGCTGGGGAATAAATCGGCTTCTGCATCAGTCCACATCCTTTGAGTCCACGTCAATAATACCAAGCTCCTCGTCCGAGGGCTTGCTGAGCATTCGAGAGTTACCAGCAGTCAGTGCAGCCATAACCGATATACCCATTGTTACATCGGCCGTCACCTTGTCGCCATACCGTCCTGAGTTGTACTTGGATACTTTCCACTTGCCGTGGTTCATGAACATCTTGGCTCCCTCCATGTCGATCAGGCCCGTGGCGGCTTTCTCCATAACCTCGTCCATCTGACCGACTGTTACTTCGGCTGATGAACATTGTGCCTCCTCATATTGCCTCAATCGGTCTGGGTCTTTGCGTAACCATCGGTTAAAAGTACCCACCGAGATGTTGTGCGCTCTGGGGTCTTCACGCAGGATCTTGGTCAACGCCTCACCGTTGGCGATCCTGTCCAGCACCCACGGCAGCATGGCCTCGTAGGTCTGATGCTCGATCAGGAGCGTGTTGGTCGTTCTGATGGGCTGATCAGGCGGCGTGGGGACGGGGATGGGCAGTTCACCAGTGGCTATGAAGTGCGGCCTTAACCACTTGGGGATGTGGTGGAGATTGGGGTCGTAGTCAGGGGATGCAGGACTCCACGGGGGAATCCCTTCATATTGTTGGCTGGGCGAAGTAAGAGGCAACCCCATCGCTTCAGCAATCTGACGCTTGGCTGACATGGTGGTCGTGGTGGGGATCGGCTCAATACCGCCTGTGTCGTTCGATTGAATGGACATAGTGCACGGATTATGCACCAGCGGGGTGGGGATGGGCAAGTGGGCATGCGTTACGGCAGCAGATGTGTCAATGAAACAAGGAAAATAGAAAAATTTTAAAAATGAAAAATTGGACTCGGGGGCTGCCTGAGCCACCACTGAAACAGAAATGACCTCTGCCCCCAGGGTGGGGTGGCACCCAGGATCTCCCTGGGCCAGCGCACCATCAGGCCAGCCATGTGTCAATGAGCCATGCGCCACGCCAGCGCAATGGCTCAGGGATGCGCCAGTCCAGCAGGTCAGCAGGTCATGCACCAATGACACAAGCCCCAAAAGCCCATGAAAACCCACCTGCGACAGGTGTGACAGGTTTTAGTCTCAATGACTCAGGATTGACCCGTTGAGACTTATGTGCTTTACATTGCATAGTGAACTGCGACAGTTGTGACAGGGGAACTTAAACACATTTCGAGGTCATCATCTTCTATGTATTTACTTCATAAACCCCACGAATCCGTACCTCATTGACACATAGATAAATAAATACATCCTTTTTGATTCGCCCATACATATGACCCCCCTGTTTTTCTGGCACAACTGTCGCAGTCCACTATGCACCGTAAAGCAGGTACTCATTGATACAATGCTTTGCTTTCCTTTTTTATTGTGTTATACTGAACCATCAACAACCTCGAAGGAATGACCATGAACCTTGCTGAACAACGCGACTACTTGGAAGAACACGACAAATCCGCTTGGCGCACAGTCATTTACGAGAGTGCGCACATGAGCATTGATGAACAACGCGCAGCGCTTAACGCTGCCGTGGCAAAGGTCGCACTCGCACAGCATGAGGCGGCGAAGGCTGTCCAAGCCACCAATGATGCCAAGGCTTTCGAAGCATCCCTGATGCGTGCAGCGAAGCAAGTCGGCATCAAGCCACAACTGCAATCGAAGGAAGCTGTATTGAACGATCTGTGCGCACAATTAGGCGACGACTACTCCTGGGACAAGGTAACGCGGTCAGTTGACGGATACCCGCTCTATCGTCTGAACCGTGGTGCGGAATGGCCATTGGGTTCGTTGCGCCGTTCATACCCTCAATTCCTGAAGGCGTTGCAGCAATTCGCTGTGACTAAGGGTTTATCCTAGGTCTAACCCATTGACACGTCTTGTTTCATTGATACAATAGAGCACATCAACAACCCGTAACTGTAAGGAAATATCATGCGCTACCTTCAAACCTCAAACACCCGCCCAGACGGCACCCGTGATTCTTTCCAAACAATCGCATTGGAAAGCAAAGATGCACCGATGCCACATCACAAACTAGGGTTGTTCTGGACTGCTACAGGGTACGGCTCACGTATCCCTACCACAGAGATGGTTAAATTCAACGGTAAATGGCGCCGTGTGTACTGCCGTGTGTATTCGAACATCGGCACTTGCTACATCGGCAAGATTACTGATGGTTTGATCATTCAGTAACCCAGACTATGCGCATCCATCGTGCGCATATTCGGGGCTATTCCCAGCTTCGGTAACGTAACTGTAAGGACAATCTATCATGGCAACCGACCGTATCACAATCAAACACCTGAAAGCCCTTTGCGACCGTTTAAACAAAGTCACTGGTTCACCCCTTGACTACTCGCACAGGGATGAGAATGATCAATTCGTGGCACATGTGGGCCATTTCCACATCTCGCAGGCCTATAGGGGCTATTGCCTACATCGTCTGTCGAATACCTCTGGTGGCGTGTCTACCCCGCTCAGTGGTGGGCATGGTCCTGCTCGACCCCTCTACGATCAGATGCGCGCCCTGTTGACCGGGTATGAGATGGCTAAGGGGGTTTGATCATGAATGAAACCCTAATCGATGTGTGCTTTGCCGTAGTGGTCGGTCTACTGCTGGCCATTGCAGCATTGGACTACTTCGACGTGTTAGTAAAGTAAAAGGAGTAACTGAAATGAATAAGCGCTATGAAATATCCTATGCTTACCCCTCATCACCTCACGCCATAACCTGCGGTGCAGCCAATAGTGGGTGTTTTGTCCTAGAAGTTGATGGTCTACTTATCCATAGACCTTTCGCCAGCGTGCGCGATGCATTGGATACTGTCTTACCCGGATACACCTCTACTTATTTCAGCTTGGACAATTGGAATCATCCCATGAACCCGCACTACACTCCAAAGGAGAATCAATAATGAACCCGATTAAACAAAAAGCCACCCTTCACAAGGCAGCCACTAAGGTCAACCCCACACGCACCCTTGGCGCATGGTGGACACCCAGCGCTAACCCCAGCGTGGCAGGCCCACCAGTCGCTATCCCCATCGAACCCTACGACGGTAAAGAACTGCGCCCGTTTGAAGGGCGACGTGGGGCTATGGATGCGTTCAAGCTGCCATCAGGGGGTCGGCCAGTATGAGTGCTCTAATCGCGCTTTTTGTCGCACTATTCCTTGCTTGGGCACTATCGATATGACAAACCCTATCCAAATCCTAAAGACCCGTCTGGGCTTGTCTGACGTGGCCCTGGCCGCGTATCTAGGCGTACCCCGCACCACCGCCATTAACTGGTCGAATGGGAAGCGCAAGCCCCCTGCTGTTGCCCATCGTTTGATTGAGGTGTTGCGTGTCATCGAGGTGATGGCACCCGATGTGCATGGGCACCTGTTGCCCCAATCCAAAGGAAAATGATATGAATACTAACGAATATACTGCCCACCTTTTGGAAAAAATCAATTTGGCGGGGGAAGATATTGATCGCTTTCACTGGCTCCTCGACAACGCCACACTGACGACAACCCTGCGTCAAGGTGTCAAGGTCTGGAGCTTAGAAGTAGTGGGGGACTATCCCCATGATGCGGGTATGCAGGATGTGCGCGACATGCTAGACATTCTCAGATCAGCGTAACAAAGGGGCTTTAAGCCCCTTTTCTCATTGTCCCTTCGCCGCCTTTTTCGCAGCCATCTTGGCTAAGTACGCTTCAGCCCTGCGCCTGAAGTCAGCTTCCCGGCGTACCCTCACATCGGCCACTTCCTGCCTCTCCTTCGCCCATTTGACGCGGATCTGAGGGTTAACGGCCCAGCGTGCAATGTGCCTTGCCTCTTGTGCACCATCGTCCAATCGAGCAGTCCAGCCCCCTACCTCCAATGGATACATTGCATTGATGACCATTCGGTCGATGGTGTGGGGTGAGGTAGTCTCTTCGGGCAGTTGACGCCGTGCTGCCCGTTTGATCTCCGAGAGGGTCAATTCGTCCTTATCCGAGTGAAACAACACCCACTCATACAGCCATTTGGCCAGTGGGGACATTCCGCCAATCTCGACCAGTGCGTACCGCAGTGACGGGATGATGTAGGTCTGCATCATCTCGATCGTTTTGCTCATCGTGTCGCCGGATACCACTGTGCTGAAGGGGTTTTCGATAACGTGGAGGATCAACGCAAGTCGCCCACAAACCCCGTCCATCTTACCGAGAGCGGTCATGAACTCATCACAATCGCCCACTAAACGCTCGTCCTTGTTCTCCTGGATCGTCCAGCTTTGGTACTGTCGAAACAGCTTGAAGGCCTCGGGCGAGAGGGTATAGGTCATTGGCGGCAGTGCCTGGATAACCCGTATAGTCTGCTCCCACTGGCGTGCATTGGTGAGGTACTCGGGGATCGGCTGGCTCATCTCCGGGGCCACGTTGGGCACAATGGCGAACAAAAACCGTTGGAGCAGACCATCCTTGGCGAGGTCGTTGACAGCACCTTTGAACACCTTGGGTTGGATATTGCCCACGATGGACACAGCAAAGTTATCCACAACTGTGTGCTTGGTGCCAACTCGGTCTACCTGATAGCGGTCACAGTCGTATGACTTCACCCAGGCGCTGCGGTTCTCACTGGAGTGCTTATCCATCATGGCACGCATCCAGTTCGCCAACTCGTCCATCTCAGCTAAAAGCCCGTGGGGACGATGGGCACACATGTAGACAAGCTCTTGACTCGTCACATCGTTGATCACCATGCGCAAGGGCACCGGGGGCGGTGGTAGGACACTGGCCTCGGGTGCCACAGCGCCGGGTAAGAGCGCTTCAGGGGAGTCTGCGAACTTGGCACGGGCTTTGACCTTGCCAGCGTGCACCATCTCGACAAACTCCCAGTCCCCTCGTGCCTTGGCGAACCGCGGCGCATCGTCAGCCTCGATCTGCCGTAGCACCTTGAGCATGGGGCGCATACTGGGGGTTTTCTTACTCGATGGCTCCCCGATCGTCATCAACCACAACACTGGCGGCACCTCGTAGTCGTCCATCAGGCGCAGCCGTGAGCGTGCATCGATGGCCCCACAGACCGCGCCCAAACCAGCCCACAGCGCGATCAGTTCATTGCCCCCCACGCTACGGGCTACCTCTTCAGCGCGGCGGGCCAAGACCGGGGGGAGTAGTGTGAAGTCCAGCCAGGGTGTAAGGGGTGACATGCCCTCCAGCACTGCACTGGGGGATGCCAACTCAACGTTGGCGAACAGTTGGGACGCATCGAGTGGTGGGCGAGTCCAGCCAGCATCAGATGCCAGCTTGAACAGGGTGCCGAGTCGGATGCTGCTGGACTTATTGGACTTGAAGCTGTGCCACTGCTGCGCCACTTCACGGTCACCGGGCCACTTACTTGAGGTCATCGACCACTTGTTCCAAACCAGGAACCCTTCATCGAGTTGGCCCTTCTCACTGGCGTAGTGGTGCAGGGCCATGCCGACTTGAATCCAGTGCTCCCTTGAGCAGCTCGCATCAATAAAGTCTAGAGCGGTTTGGATCTCGTCCCAGGTACTACTGATTGGAGTGTCTGTAGGCTGCTCCTGGTTATCCTCAATGATGGACTGCCACAGCTTGAACACCTCGGCAGGAAGGGGAGGTAGACGTTGCCAATGGCCCTTACCCGCCCATCTATAAGGCTGGCCTGTGGAGACATGTATGGTCGGGGGCAAGATATCTTGCAGAGTAAGCCCATTGGAAGTAGCACATCGCAGTTCATAGACCGTAGTTCCCCCTATTTGTATCTTCTTACTCGGCATCGTCAGGCCAAACGGCATCGCGTAAAGTAGCTTCCCGTGCCCTTGGCGCCCGCTGTCGATGACCACAGCATCCGGGGCATCGTACAGTTTCAGTAGGTCGATACCGTCCTCTGCCAACGAGGTGACTGCCAATTCCCAATCATCTATGTCCAGTGCCATCGTGCCACTGTAAGCATGTGCAAGCCCGATGCCGTACCCTGGTGGCAGATCGGCTTGGGACTTGAGAGCGTTACCTCGCTGGTTCCATCCTGGTTGTCGTGGCCCCTTGGTGCCGGGTGGGATCGGTACGAGTGAGAAGCCATGACGTATGTACGCATCAATGGAGGCGGGGTGTTGATGCACGGATTGACCCTGTTGTGCGAATGGTTGCGCAAGTGGTTGAGGTGTCATACACTGTCCCTGCCCTTAGCGTTTTGGGCAAACTCCTGGTTGGTATTCACCCCGGACTCGCAAGGGTTCGGGGTTTCTTTCATTAAGTCCCGCAAGGTCTGAGCATAAGACTCTAGAGCACGGATACGTTGCTCGTATTGGGCCATGACCTTCTTAGTGTGATCCCATGCCGCACAGAGTTCTCTGTCAAGCTCTTGGTTCTCAAGATCAAGGTCGGCGATGATTCGGCGCAAGTTGTCAGTGGGAGTGTTCACCAGTTTGGGGATGCTTTTATCATTACTCTGATACTTCCGCCTGATGCTGGACTGCAAGACCTTCATAAGATTTCTCCAAAATTTATTTACGTTGTTGTGCAGTGTACACGAAATGTATGCTACACTTGCGGCAAACGAGGAAAGAAATTATGGCACTCAAACCCAAGACGAAGAATTTAGTAATTAGGGTCGATCCACAGACCCACAAAGCGTTCCATGTCAAAGCTCGTACTTACGGCACCGTAAGCGAGGTTTACAGAGAACTGGTCAATGCGTTCATCGAAGGGCGTTTGACTATTACCCCTCCCAGTAACCGTAAAGAAAGTTTGTACCAATCATGAACGAATCTACCATCTCCATCATCGCTGAAGCCGTCCTCGCCAACACCAGAGTCTTGGAGAAGCTGATCGACAGCTTACCAGTCGAAGTGAAGCAGGCTGTGGAGGCAAAGGTCACCACCCCAAAGGCTCACCCAGCCCCTGCAACCACTCAACCAGTATTTGCCGAGCCTGCACCTACCCCGGTTGCACCCGTAGCGGTAGCCCCGGCTCCTGTTACAGTTCCTGTAGCACCAATCCAAGTGTCTGCTCCAGCGATGCCAGCCCCACCTACGTTCGTTGCCCCTGCGCCAGCGGCACCTGCGCCTCAAGCTGCCCCGTTTAGCGACAGCAAGGGTCTGATCTCCTACGTCATGGATGCGTACCAGAAAATGGGGCCAGATAAAGGCGCTGGCATCCAGGGCGTGCTGACCAGCATCGGTGTTGCCAACATCAACGATGTGCCTGCCGACAAGTACCACGCCTTGTGGGTCGGTGTTGAGGCTCTGAAGGGCTGATCATGGACAAGTTTCCCTGGTACATCTGCTGGTTTGCTCCACGCAAAATTGTCATGGTGTGGGACAGATTCGATGACAACCGCGTCACGAGAGCCATCCGGTTCAATGGTAAGTGGTATGTAGACAATTGCGGATCATTGGGTTTGCTTCTGGACGGTGGTGGAATTAGTGGGTGCAAATCCTTCACCAAGTGGGAGGCTTTGTGAGTGACCACGCCAAACTGTCCCCAAGTTCCAGGCACCGTTGGATGCGGTGCCCCGGCTCCGTGCGTGAGGAAGCCAAGTACCCCGACAACAGTGGCCCCGCTGCCATTGACGGGACACACAGCCACACGCTGCTTGAGCACTGTATCAAGGATAATCTCGGTGACCCAACGGCAATGGTGGGGGTGCGACTCAAAGACCATGAAGGTGAGTTTGTGATCGACGCTGCCCGTGCCCAACGGGTCAAGGTGGCGATTGATTACATCAAGGCTCAGCTTAACGCGGTGCTATTCATTCGTCAAGAAAGAATCAAAGCCGAATGCCGAGTCGAACCCTCCTACCTGATTGGGCGTAACGACATGGGCGGCACAGTGGATGTGCAAATCCTTGATATTGACACCCTTGAAGTGATCGACTACAAGGATGGCATGGGTGAGGTTGCCGCCGAGGGTAACCCCCAACTCGAACAGTACGCCTTGGGTGTGCTGGCCGGGTATAAGTTGCCCATCAACGCGGTCTACCCGTTCAAGTGGGTTAAGATGACTATCATCCAGCCCAAACTGGCGCTCAAGGGTCTTCCTGCTATCAGCAGCCATACACTCAGTGTCGCGGACATACTCGGTATGATCCCCCGCTTCGTGAGTGAGGCTGCTGCGACTGACGCACCAGACGCTCCCCTGCGTCCAGGTGATATTCAGTGTAAGTTTTGTAAGGCTAAGGGTGGATGCTCTGCCCTGGCAAGTAACGTAATGAAGGAGGTTGGTATGTTGTTCCAACCAGTCGGTACACCTCGGGAAGTACCCGCATCCGATGGTGCCGTTGCATCATTTGATATTCAGTTCGAGATCGCCCAACAATCGGCGAACAAAGACCCGAACACCATGTCGGACGACCAGATCCGCGAGATCATGGAAGCAGCGCCTCTCATGCGCCAGCTTCTGGACGCCGTGGATGAGGAAGCCCTGCGTCGCCTGAAGGCTGGCAAGACCATCCCTGGACTGAAGGTTGTGCATGGTCGTGGCTCCAAGGCCTGGGCGCTGCCTGAAGACGAGATGGCTGACAAACTGCGCAAGATGGGCATTCCCAAGGAAGCGGTTTATGTGACCAAACTCGTCAGTCCTGCTCAAGCTGTGAAGCTGACCTGGACGAAACGTGACGGCACAATGAAGCAGTTGTCCGAGCGTCAGATCAAGACGATGGACACCGAATACATCACGAAGTTGGCGGGTAAGCTGACCGTGGTTCCCGAGTCCGATTCACGGCCCGCCGTGACTCTGGATGCATCGCCTCTTTTTGAAGCGGTGCCTGCACCCGTAGCGCCGATGGCGTTGCCTTCTTGGTTGGTCTGAGGTGCATCATGGCTATGACCGAAGAGGAAAGGAAAGAGAGGAAGCGGCAACAGAAAGCCGCTTATAGGGATCGGAACCGTGAGAAGATTAACGCCATCGCACTAGCCAAGTATCACGCCAATCCGGAAAGACAGGCAGCATCTACTAAAAGATACAGTGAGCGTAAGCGCAGAGAAAAAGGTATCCCACCTCGCAAAGTGGGGAGAGATATTGAAAAGGCCAGAGAGCGATGCAGGCTCTACATGGAAAGAAAACGGCGTGAGGCGGGTGTTCCTATAAAAGGAGGTAAGTCTGAAGAAGAGGTTAAGAAGCGGCGCGACGAGTTGCGGGAAATCAGGAGACTTAACAATCCAGATAATTTTCGTGATTACAACAGAGCGCATATGACCAAATCACGACTTGCCAAAACGATAGGTGTACCCATTGCAGACGTTCCGGAAAAACTACTAGAAGTGCAGTTAATGGTAAATGAAGTTAAACGTAAAGTAAAGGAATTGAAATCATGAAAACACTCGACAACATCAAGCAAGATATGAGCACTCTCTATGAGGCGCTTTTAGCAGGCACCATTGATCTCAAGGTGGCGTCAGAGCTTGCAAACATTTCGGGAAAGTTCCTGAAAGCAGAACAACTTCAACTGGCCCGTGAAGTGTTCTTGGACAACAAGGCCGGTCAAAAACTTCTCACTAAGTAAGGGTAGTAATCATGTCAAACGAAATCATCTTCCTCTCTGATGTCCGCATCAGCTTCCCCAACATCGCTACACCCCAGGTCAAGCAGGTTACCGATGAGCGTACTGGTCAAGTCAAAACACGTACCTCCTATAACGCTGAGTTCCTGATGCCGATGGATCACCCTGGCTTCGCTCAGTTCTTCAAACAGTACCAAGCCCTGGCGACTGCGAAGTGGGCCGAGAATGCCGCTGTGGTCATGCAGCGCATCCAGTCAGATCGTAAGGCTCGATGCTTTGGTCAGGGTGAAGAAAAGGTCAACAGTAAAACATTCAAGCCTTACGAAGGGTATCCCGGAATGGTCTACCTGACAGCAGGTCGCGACACCATGCCGCAGATCATCAAGCCTGACGGCTCACCAGTCGATCCATCCAACACGATGGAGGCTCAGGCACTGGCCCGGAAGATTTACGGTGGGTGCCGTGTCAATGCCGCTGTGAGGCCTTGGGTACAGGATAACCCGTTTGGTCGCGGTATACGACTTGACATCATCGCAATTCAGTTCCTGCGTGATGACACTGCGTTCGGCGAAGGTGCTGCTGACGCCTCTGGTCTGTTCGGCGCTGTGAGTTCCGCACCCTCGGTGCCTGGGTTCATGGCTGCACCGGCACCTCAGATGCCTGCTGCACCGTTTGGTCAGGCTGTGATGGGTGGACTCCCACCGTTCATGACAGGTCGGTAATTTGAATCGGGGTGGTGCCTCTGAGGGGTCTCGGGGGATGCATCACCACCCCACCTAACAAGGTAATCGTAATGAGTAACGACTGGGCGTATGACATCGAGACATTCCCAAACGTGTTCACCCTCGATTGTGAGCACGTCGATTCAGGGATGATCTGCGCGTTTGAGATCAGCCCCTGGCGCAATGACTCCCGAGAGATCGTGGCGTTTCTGTACTATCTCAAAGAGTCAGGCGCACGGATGGTGGGGTTCAACAACCTGAGCTTCGACTATCCTGTGCTGCACGTTCTCATCCGCATGGGCACAGCCACGGCTGAGACTCTCTACGCCAAGGCAATGGCGATCATCAACTCACAAGACGATGAGAATCGTTGGGCACACATGGTCTATGAGTCTGACCGACTGGTGCCCCAAATCGATTTGTACAAGATCCACCACTTTGACAATCGGGCACGCAGCACCAGCCTCAAGATGCTTGAGTTCAACATGAGGGTGGACAGCATCCAAGACCTGCCGTTCCCAGTAGGGTCAGTGCTCACCCAAGATCAGTTGCCCATCCTCAAGCGGTACAACCGGCACGATGTGTCCATGACCAAGGTGTTCTACCTCAAGAGCCTTGACATGATCAGGTTCAGGGAGGAACTGACAAAGAAGTACCAGCGCGACTTCATGAACCACAACGACACGAAGATCGGCAAGGACTACTTCATCATGAAGCTAGAGGAAGCCGGGGTGTCATGCTACGACTACTCTCCTGACAAGGGGCGCACACCGAGGCAGACCTTGCGCCCACAGATCGCGCTGAAGGATGCGATTCTGCCGTGGATTGAGTTTGAGCACCCTGAGTTCACACGGGTACTCAACTGGCTCAAGACTCAGGTGATCACTGAAACGAAGGGGGTATTTGATGATGTCACTGCTACTGTGGATGGGTTCGTTTTTGTTTTTGGTCTTGGCGGTATCCACGGCTCTGTTGAGTCAGAAGTTATGGAATCCGATGATACTTTTGTACTGGTCGATCTCGATGTTACTAGCATGTATCCGAGCTTGGCTATCGCTAACGGGTTCTACCCCAATCATCTAGGCCAGCAGTTTTGCGTGATCTACAAGGCTCTGTTTGAACAGCGCAAAAGTTACGCCAAAAAGTCTGCTGAATCAGCGATGCTGAAGCTGGCACTCAACGGGGTGTATGGTGACTCGAACAACAAGTTCTCCGTGTTCTATGACCCGCTATTCACCATGTCGATCACGCTCAATGGGCAGTTGCTCCTTTGTAAACTAGCCGAGATGATCCTCACTTGGACGGATGCTGAACTGATACAAGTGAACACTGACGGTATTACTGTCAAGATTCGCCGTGATGAGGTAGACGAGTTGGAGAAGGTTCGTACTCACTGGCAGACAATGACTGGCCTGAACCTGGAGGAAGCCTTTTACCGGCGCATGTTTATAGCAAACGTGAACAACTACCTCGCTGAGTACGAGGATGGGTCAGTCAAGCGCAAGGGTGCCTATGAGTACGATCAGGAGTGGCACCAGAACCACAGCGCCTTGGTCATTGCCAAAGTGACCGAGAAGGTATTGCTCCACGGTGCCCCGATACGCGAGACAGTGGAGAACTGGCCTGACATCATGGATTTCATGCTTCGCACCAAGGTGCAGCGCACCGGGTATCTTCAATGGGGTGAGGTGCAAGTCCAGAACTTGAGTCGCTATTTTGTCGCCAAGGGTGGTAAGCCCCTGACCAAGTGGCTCCCACCACTCGCTAAAAACCCCACGAAGTGGCGACCCATTGGGGTTGAGAGTGGGTGGAACGTGCAGGTGTGCAACGACATCAAGGATGCGGTGCTGCCTGTGGACTTTGATTACTACATTCATGAGATTGAGAAACTTACACTTTCGTTATCGTAACTAGGAGATTTCATGGTCAAACTGTGTATTAACTGCTTTTACTCACAACTTCCCAGTAGTGCAAAACCTTGCTCTGGTTGTTGCGCTCACAGCAATTGGATAGGGGATGGGGTGGAACAACCAGCCCCCACACCCAACGACAAACCAGCCATCTGGCCTCTGGTTATCGAGGACATGAACGCACGGGACAACCTCGGGCGTCAACGCTACGGTACTCCTTTGCAGCCTGACAATGGGCGCGACATGCTCAAGGATGCCTATGAAGAAGCCTTGGACTTGGCGTGTTACCTGCGCGGTGCGCTGTATGAGAGGGATGGGTCATGAGCGTACTTGAAAAAGACATCGAAACCGCTGTGAAAGAGTACGCTCGATCTAAAGGATGCTTGGCTTTCAAATTCGTGAGTCCGGGACACAGCTTTGTTCCAGACGCTCTGATAATTGCGCCCGATGGTCGAGTTACGTTTGTCGAATTTAAGCGTCCGGGTGGCAAGGCTACACCAGGGCAATTGAGGGAGATGCAGCGGATCAGGGAACATAATGTTCCAGCGGTGGTGATTGATGATGTGGTTGCAGGAAAAGCGTACATCAGTAATTGGTTGGCTGGATTATGCTGACTCCCGATAAACTCCACGCCTACCAACAGAAGGCTGTCAACTTCCAATGCACCCGCCCCTACTCGATGCTATGGCTCGATGTCGGACTGGGGAAGACCATCATCACTCTGACCAGTGTGGCCCATCTTCTGGCCTCCCGCTTCCTGACTGGTGTGATCATCGTGGCACCTATCCGCGTGATCCGCTTAGTCTGGCGACAGGAGGCGTTGAAGTGGAGCCACACCCAGCACTTGCGCTTCTCCATGCTTACCGGCACCCGTGACCAGCGTACTCGTGCTCTGCTGCGCCCTGCCGACATCTACCTGATCAACCCGGAGAACGTGAAGTGGTTGGCCGAGACACTGGACACCTACTTCGTCAAGAAAAAGAACCCGCTACCTTTCAACGGTGTGGTGTGGGACGAGGTGAGTAAGTTCAAGAACAGCAGCACAGATCGAGTGAAGTCAGTTCGCAAGATCCTGGATCATTTTGCGTGGTCTACAGGACTCACTGGCACCCCTGCCTCCAACGGTTACAAAGACCTGCACGGGCAGTTTTTGGTGGTGGACAAGGGTCAGCGCCTGGGCACCAGCAAGACAGCCTTCAGAACCCGGTTCTATCGGAAGATCGGGCCGTACAAGGAGGTGGCGTTTGAGGACACAGAGAGCACCATCAAGCAACTGATTGGGGATATGACCTTAGAGATGAGTGCGGCCGACTACAACCCGCTTCCCGACCTGATGGTGAACAACATCGAGGTGGAGATGCCTGATGCCCTACGCGCCTCCTACGAGCGCATGGAGAAGGAGTTCTTCATCCAGCTTGACAGCGGCACCAACGTGGAGATGTTCAATCAAGCCTCGCTCACGAACAAGTGCCTCCAGTTCGCCAACGGTGCCATGTACCCTATCGCCGGAATGCCTCTGTGGGAACCCATCCATGACCTCAAGCTGGACGCTCTAGAGGAATTGATCGATGAGGTCAATGGTAGCCCTGTGCTGTGCGCCTACTCGTACCGGAGCGATGCCGAGCGCATCATGGCGCGGTTCAAGCACCTTGACCCGATCAACCTGACCGAATGTAAGTCTGAGAGCAGCTTGATCAACGCCATGCACCGATGGGCTACGGGCGACTGTCAGTTGATGATCGCGCATCCAGCGTCGGCCGGACACGGGATCGACGGGTTACAGAAGAATGGGCACATCTTGGTCTGGTACGGTCTGAACTGGAGCCTGGAACTGTATGAGCAGTTCAATGGTCGCCTGCGCCGCCAGGGTCAGGGTGTACCCGTTGTCTGTCATCGCATACTGATGCGGGACACACTGGATCAGGCTCAGTCCTTGGCACTTGACGAGAAGGCTCAGACCCAATCAGGACTGAGAAATGCAATTAAACAATATCGTTTGACAAAAGGTCACTGACATGAGCATTAACGCAGGAATGATGACCAGTAACACAGATCAATGGGCTACACCTCAAGCATTCTTTGATGAGTGTGATAAGGAATTTGGGCCGTTTACCCTCGATGTGTGCGCTGGCCTAGACAATGCCAAAGTGTGGCGATTCTTTGACAAGGATATGGATGGGTTATCTCGAAAATGGGAAGGTGTCTGCTGGATGAACCCGCCTTATGGGAAAGGTATCGGAGACTGGATGAGAAAAGCCTACGATTCGCATAAGAATGGTGCCGTTGTAGTGTGCCTTGTTCCAGCGAGAACGGACACTGCATGGTGGCACGACTATGCTATGAAAGGCGAAGTACGATTCATTCGTGGGCGATTAAAGTTTGGCGATGCTAAAATCCAGCACCTTTTCCATCAGCACTCGTAATCTTCAGATAAGTTGTGATACACTGTAGTCCTATCGTAAACAGGAGTAATTGAAATGCGTAACCCCTTTGCCCACAAACCAGTCTCGACGATTGCCGCCGAAGACCTGGAAGATGCCAAACGTCTGCTGCTTCAAGAGCACGCAAGAGCCGAGTACCATGCCAAGATGGTGGAATACTACTCGGACATGGTGGATCGGTTGGAGGCTTTCATTGAGAAGGATGCATCATGAACTGCCCCGACTGTGACTCACCCACATTCGTCCAGCCCGGAAGGTCAAGGATGTCGGTCATTCACCAATTGTCGCGCCCTTGGGTGCCACAGCTTCGGTAATCCATGTCTGGTATTTCACCGGTTTCGATTGCTCTGCCGTATGCGCCTTTGCCGACTTCCATGCAGCCGCCCATACCGATGCCTCGTTACGCCAATCCTTATCAGCGAAAGACTGTCCGTAATGGCTCTCAAATGCGCTAATCATTCCGGGGTACGGGGCATCAGGAGAATCTCCAATGCCTGCGCAAAACTGCGCCCATGCCCCGTCAACCCGACGTTCAAGCTCC
>Ga0228698_1000334_pt1 | contig 39800 bp, 41 predicted proteins | sample McNCre117_Aug_MG_FD_178015 | JGI IMG/M metagenome (GOLD analysis project Ga0228698, IMG submission 178015) | Freshwater microbial communities from McNutts Creek, Athens, Georgia, United States - 1-17_Aug_MG | ecosystem: Environmental > Aquatic > Freshwater > Creek | place: USA: Georgia... | reverse complement strand
ATTACATCGAGGGTTTCTACAATCGAGTTCGACGCCACAAGCATCTCGATCAACTCAGCCCCCAAGAGTTCGAGCGGCAGCATCAAACTGCGCTATGAAAAGTGTCTATAGGTTTGGGGGAATGCCAGTGGTGTCAGACCGCACAGAACACCGGATTAAGCGCAGTGCCCACGACACCATTCCTGTCGATAACCGCTGGGGTTTTCGAATGGAAGTGCCAGAGTTGCTCTACAACCTAGGAGAGTTGCATAACCTGTGCATCCGGCGTGGAACGTTGACGCAAGAGGAGCGCTACAAGATCAACGAGCACATTGTCCAAACTGAAATCATGCTCAGCAAGCTGCCATTTCCGAAGCGACTTCAGCGTGTAACGTCAATTGCGTCTGCACACCATGAAAAGCTAGACGGCTCAGGCTACCCCAAGGGACTGGATGCGTCACAACTTTTGCCTGAAGCGCGGATGTTAGCTATCGCAGACATCTTCGAAGCTTTAACGGCCACTGACCGACCTTATAAGAAGGGACTGATGCTGTCAGAAGCTGTGAAGATCATGGCCCAGATGAAAGACGACCATCACATTGATGCTGATCTCTTCGAAATATTCTTGCGCAGTGGTGTGTACCGCCTGTACGCCGAACGCTACATGAGGCCCGAACAAATCGACGCTGTCACTGTTTCCAGCTTTGTAGCGTAAGTGCCTATGAAACTATTGCTTTTCGAGGACCACCAACTGCTTCAGCGCCTCTTTATTCAATATGCGGATATGGCGCTGCTTCACTTCAACAATGCCCTCTTCAATCAGCTTTGCGAATGTTCGACTCACCGTTTCAATCTTCATTCCAAGGTAGCTGCCAATGTCATCGCGTGTCATGCGCAAAACCAACTCGGTGGGCGAGAACCCACGGGTGTGCAACCGCTGTGTCAAATTCAGCAAAAAGGTGGCCAATCGCGCCTCTGCGCGCATGCTGCCTAACAACAGCATGACACCGTGGTCATTCAAAATTTCTCTGCTTAAAACTTTGTGCACATGCCGTTGTAATCCAGAAATTTCGCGGGATAAGGCTTCAATGTGGTCATAGTTCATCACGCAAACTTCGGCATCCTCTAGCGCTATCGCATCACATGAGTGGTAATCATGAACGATGCCATCTAAGCCAATGATGTCTCCGGCCATTTGAAAACCTGTGACTTGCTCTCGTCCATCTGGGGAAGCAAAACTTGTTTTAAAAAATCCACTGCGTATGGTGTAGATGGCTTTAAATCTCTCTCCGTTCTGAAATAAATGGTCACCACGCATCAATCTGCGCTGCGAAGACACGACATCTTCAAGGCGCGCCACTTCTGACGAGCTCAATCCTGGTGGTAAACAGACATCTCGCAAATGACAACTTGAACACGCAACGTTAATCTTCGGTGCGTCAGCTCTCATATCCATATGTGCCTTTCAGAAACTATCTCTCTGTCATTGTTTCTAACATGAATGTCACTGTGTATGCACAGTCGTAAACAACAGCCTCTGAAAAATCTTTATGGACGAGAAATGGATGTCATTGATTTCTTAAAAAAGCAACCCTAAAGTCGTACAGGCACGTGCCATGTGTTGATGAGTCTTAATGAAGCAGGTATCGGTATGGGTTCTGTTCCACATTTTTCTGTTCCAGCAGCTCAGGCATTTAAAGATCTGTTGGCTCGCAAAGCTGATGCAGCGCTTTGTTGCATCAGCTTTGGTTGACGTTTATTTGATGAAACGAATCTTTTGATTGATCCGTTCAAGAATCGGCTTCTTTTTTTCATTGAAGACAGCCTTGTTTTCTTCGATCAAATTTTTACCCTTGGTATCAATCGAGATGATCAATGGACCAAACTCTTTCACACGGTTGACCCACAAAGTCTCGGGCATACCTAGATCGGTCCATTCGGCAGCTTCAATTTTTTCCACTTGCGTGGCCGCCAACACAGCACAGCCTCCGGGAAAGATGGCGTGAACCGCTTTGTTCTCCATACAGCCTGCTTGTGTTTCAGGCCCCATGCCGCCTTTGCCCACAATCAACTTCACACCTGTACGTTTGATGAATTCTTTTTCGAATTTCTCCATGCGCATGCTCGTGGTTGGGCCAATAGACACCATTTCGTATTCGCCGTTTTCTTTTTGACGCACGATGGGGCCGGCATGAAAAATTGCACCGCCTTCTAAGTTGACTGGCAACTCACGACCAAGTTCAATCAACCGGCGATGAGCCACGTCACGGCAAGTGACCAACGTACCTGTGAGGTACACCACATCACCAATGTTCAATGACTCGAGATCTTCGTCTTTGATAGGGGTAGTGAGAATTTTTTTCACAGCTTAAATCCTTTGTGCGAAATGATTTCGTATGACATGTCGGCGTTGATCTTGATCTTGCCGCGACGATGCGCCCAGCAACCTGTAGAGACAGCCACACCGATGGTGGAAGGATGACGCGCAGATGATTCAATATTCACGCCCATCACACTGTTGTTACCCGTCAAACCCTGTGGGCCTAAGCCCAACTCGTTCAGCCCCTCTGTCAGCAGCTCTTCCATCAAAGCAGCGTTGTCATTGCTGTGACGCGAAGTCACCGGACGAAGAATGGCCTTCTTCGACAAACGTGCGGCGGTTTCAGCCGAAGTCGACACACCGACACCCACCAGCAATGGAGGACAGGCATTCACGCCACGCGAGGTGATGACATCAAACACAAACTCGGCCACGCCTTCGTAGCCTTGTCCAGGCATCAACACCTTGGCGGCACCAGGCAATGTGCAACCACCGCCGGCCATGTACACATCGATGATCACGCTGTCATCGCCAGGCACAATTTCCCAATCAAGCCATGGAATTTTTGAACCTGTGTTGGTCCCTGTGTTTTTCTCCACAAACGTCTCAACAGCGTTGTGTCGCAATGGTCCATCTTTGGTTGCACCTTGTGTGGCACCCAACAGAATTTCCTCTAACTCACCCAACAATGGAAAGTTCGAACCTGCGGTGAGGAAGTACTGAATAACACCAGTGTCTTGACAACTTGGACGGTCAAGTTTGTCAGCGGCATCTTGGTTTTGACGCATTGATTCATAAACTTCTTTGGCCAAAAAGTTGACTTCTTTTTCACGCAACTCACCAAGTTTTTCTGTCACGTCGGTTGGCAAACGCTTGCCAATGTATGACGTGAACTTCGCCATCACATGGGTCAGATCTGCTACTGCTGCTTCTTTGTTCACGGAGAACTCCTTTGGTTAATGGGGTCGATCAATCAAGCGTGACCTTGCCTGCTTTGACAAGTCCAGCAAACTTTTCAGTTTCTTCTTTGATTTGTTTAGCCATCTCTTCAGGCTTGTTGCCAATTGGCTCTGCGCCAATGTCGGCCATCTGTTTTTTGAATTCGGGGGAGTTGATGATCTTCACGATCTCTGTATTGAGCTTGTGCACCACGGGTTTAGGCGTAGCAGCTGGAGCCAGCAAACCAAACCATGTGCCAATCGCCACGCCAGGCAGTCCTGCTTCTTGCAGCGTGGGGACGCTAGGCAATGCGGATGAACGTTTAGCCGTCGTCACGGCGAGGGGCTTTAACTTGCCATCTTTGATAAAGGGCAACACGGGTGTGACGGTGTCAAACGACATATCAACTTGACCACCTAACAAGTCCGTTGTTAACGGCGCACTGCCTTTGTAGGGCACATGCAAGATCTGTACACCTGAGACGATTTGGAACTGAGTGCCAATCATGTGTTGTGCGGTGCCATTACCGTTTGACCCGTAAGCTAACTTATCAGGTGTTGCCTTACCTGCAGCCACCAAGTCTTTCACGCTGTTGTAAGGCGACTTGGCATTGACCACCAACACGTTGGGTACCAAAGCCACCGTAGTGATGGGCGCGAAATCTTTTTCAAAGCTGTAGGTCAGGCCTTTGTAAACACTCGTTGCAATGGTGTGATGCACAGCCCCCATGAGCAAGGTATAGCCATCGGCATTGGCTTTCGCCACTTGTGCGGCCCCCAAGGTGGCACCAGCACCGGGCTTGTTATCCACAATCACGGTTTGACCCAAATTGGCAGAGAGCTTGGTGGACACCGCGCGGGCTAACACATCCGTTGTTCCACCGGGTGGGAACGGCACCACGATGGTGATCGTTTTACTAGGCCATGCTTGGGCGTTCGCCAATCCAGTCAAGCCACATAAGGTCGCTATTAAAAAATGCTTGTTGAATTTGCTCAACATGTTGTCTCCTTTATCAAGGTTGTTTGCCGAACTTGATGCTTCGGCTGTTTGACAACTGTAGTTTTTGCAAAGTTAAAAAACTGGCCATATACTGAAACCATTATTTACATTTAGTTAAAGATATGAGCAAGCTCATCAGCCCTGTCGACTTAGGTTTTTTCATTGCGCTTGCAAATGCTGGCTCGCTTAGTGCGGCTGCGAGAGAACAGGGAATTTCCCCCGCAGCAGTGAGCAGACATCTGGGACTCATGGAATCACGACTCGGCATTCCACTGGTGAACCGAACAACTCGCCGTATGGGACTCACCCCTGAAGGGGAGGTTTATTTGGAGTACGCCAGAAAGATCATGGGAGACATTGAAGGTTTAGAAAATCACCTACTCGGATCCACTGTCGCTCCACAAGGCCTACTTCGCGTCAACGCAACGCTGGGTTTTGGTCGAAGTCACATTGCGCCGTTGATATCGCAATTCGCACACAAATATCCCAAGGTGGATATCCAACTGCAACTCTCGGTTAACCCGCCACCTAGCGGTGACGACACGTTTGATATTTGTTTTCGATTTGGAAATCCACCTGACTCGCGTTCCATCGCGCGTTTCATTGCTGCAAACAAACGCATCGTGGTCGCATCCCCCGCCTATTTGAAAAAACGCGGCGAACCCAAGTCCCCCTCTGATTTAGTCAAACACAACTGCATTGGTATTCGACAAGGCGATGAAGCGTATGGGCTCTGGCGGTTCACCACAAGCAAAGGAAAAGGAAAATCATTGGTGGAGTCAACGCAAAGCGTGAAGGTCAGGGGCAACCTCACAACCAACGATGGTGGTGTCGCCTTAAGCTGGGCTCTAGGTGGTCATGGCGTTCTATTGCGAGCGCAATGGGATGTCGAACGGCATCTTCAATCGGGCGAGCTAATCCAACTTCTAACCAACTACAACAGCCCGGATGCGGATATCTACGCTATCTATGCAGAGCGTCATCGGACATCTTTAAGGGTCAAAACCTTGATTGATTTTGTTGCGAATGCGTTCAAACGTTGATTAAGCAGATCCGGCTTCAGAGGTTGGGGTAATCCGCCAGAACATGGATCGACTTTGTCACACTTATGTGGCTTTATATACTGAGCATCAGCGTGGCGGCGAACAATGCGCGCCACATCATTTTGAGTACTATTTTTAAAATCCCTCTATGGAAATCAAGGTCAACTTTCTCGACAAGCTTCGTCTCGAAGCCAAGTTCGATGACTTCACGGTGGTCGCCGACCAGCCAATCCGCTATAAGGGGGATGGCTCGGCCCCGGGTCCCTTTGATTATTTTTTAGCCTCATCGGCTTTGTGTGCTGCCTACTTTGTGAAGCTGTACTGCGTCACACGCAACATCCCTACCGAAAACATTCGACTCTCGCAAAACAACATTGTTGATCCAGAGAACCGTTACCAGCAGATCTTCAAGATTCAAGTGGAGTTGCCGCCGGATATCCCAGAGGTAGACCGCCGAGGGATTTTGAATTCGATTGAGCGCTGTACGGTTAAAAAAGTGGTGCAAGCTGGACCCGAGTTCGTCATCGAAGAAGTCGAGAACTTGGATGCCGATGCACAGTCTTTGCTCACATTGAAGCCGAACGGTGACAGCAGAACCTATATCGCGGGTAAGGATTTGCCATTGGAGCAAACCATCGCCAACATGTCTGACATTTTGGCTAACTTGGGCATCAAGATTGAAATTGCTTCGTGGCGCAACATCATTCCCAATGTGTGGTCACTGCATATCCGTGATGCGCATTCGCCCATGTGCTTTACCAATGGCAAAGGTGCGACCAAAGAAAGCGCATTGGCATCGGCGTTGGGCGAATATATCGAACGGCTCAATAACAACCATTTTTACGCGGGCGCATTTTGGGGCGAAGACATTGCCAATGCGGCATTTGTCCATTACCCCAACGAACGCTGGTTCAAACCGGGTCCTAAAGATGCTTTGCCGGCTGAAATCTTGGATGCGTACTGTCTGCAAATCTACAACCCCGATGGCGAGTTACGTGGTTCACATTTGATCGATACCAACACGGGCAACACACAGCGCGGGATCTGTGCGCTGCCCTATGTGCGGCAATCTGATGGTGAGGTCGTCTACTTCCCCTCTAACCTGATCGAAAACTTGTTTGTCAGCAATGGCATGAGTGCTGGCAACACACTGGCCGAAGCGCAGGTGCAATGCCTGTCCGAAATATTTGAACGCGCGGTCAAGCGCGAAATCTTGGAAGGCGAAATTTGTTTACCTGATGTTCCGCAAGACGTGTTGGCCAAGTACCCCAGCATCTTGGCCGGCATTCAAGGCTTGGAAGAACAGGGCTTTCCAGTGCTGGTGAAAGATGCGTCGCTAGGCGGGACTTACCCTGTCATGTGCGTCACCTTGATGAACCCGCGCACTGGCGGTGTGTTTGCATCATTCGGCGCACACCCCAGCTTTGAAGTAGCGTTGGAACGCAGTCTCACGGAATTGCTTCAAGGGCGCAGTTTTGAAGGTCTAAACGATTTGCCACAACCCACGTTTGAAAGCAACGCGGTCACAGAACCCAACAACTTTGTGGAGCATTTCATCGACTCCAGTGGCATCGTGTCCTGGCGCTTTTTCAGCGCTAAAGCAGATTTCGAGTTTGTAGAGTGGGATTTTTCTGGGCAAGGCGAAAACTCGAATGCCGAGGAGTCTGCCACCTTGCTGACCATTCTCGAAGACATGGGCAAAGAAGTCTACACAGCGGTGCATGATCAGCTAGGTGCCATCGCATGCCGAATTTTGGTGCCTGGCTATTCCGAGGTTTATCCCGTAGAAGATTTGATCTGGGATAACACCAACAAAGCGCTGCTGTTTCGCACCGACATTCTGAACTTGCATCGCTTAGATGATGTCAGCTTGTCAGCACTGCTTGAGCGCTTAGAGAACAACGAGCTTGATGAATATTCAGACATTGCCACGTTGATCGGCATCGAATTTGATGAGAACACAGACTGGGGTCAACTGACCGTTCTCGAGCTGAAGCTCTTGATTCATCTGGCCTTGAAGCAATTTGAGGAAGCACAAGAACTTGTGGGTGCTTTTTTGCAGTACAACGACAACACGGTAGAACGCAGATTGTTTTACCAAGCCCTGAATGTGGTGCTGGAAGTGCTGCTCGATCAAGACCTCGAACTGGAAGACTATGCGGTCAACTTCCGTCGGATGTTTGGTAACGCTCGGATGGACGCCGTCATAGGATCAATCGATGGCACCGTACGCTTCTTTGGTCTCACGCCAACGAGCATGAAGCTGGAGGGGCTCGACAGGCACCACCGCCTGATCGACAGCTACAAGAAATTGCACACAGCGCGTGGCAATGTGCTGGCCGCCGGTCGCAAATCATAAATAGCAAAAGAGTGGCGTTGCCGCGCTCTTAAAGTCGCGCGCGACTCGCCCACCAAAACAGAGACTTGGCGCAAACAAAAGGGCTCGGAGATCCTCCGAGCCCTTTTGTGTGGTGGTGGAGGTTCACTGTTCATGAACTTTCTATTCGCATTCAATCATGCTAGCGAGTACTAGAGCATTAATGCGAGGAAGATGTTGAGCCCCAACCGTTAGGCAAATCTTATATAGGCGCGCTTCATCGAATCAACTTCGGATCCGGCCACGGAGATTGAACCCAAATCGACAAAATCCCCCGATGAAATAAACAGATCTCTCCACTTCCGTAGCAACACCAGCGCTTCTGTTGTCCCCTCCTCCGGCGCCCAGTCGGCAAACTCACGCGGCTCCTGTGGATCAAAAGGACCTGCCTTGCCTTCGAGCAACACCGCATCAGATGTTAAAGCCAGTACGGTGTGCCATGTCCCTGTGGGCATGTCCACCACAGGACCAACGCCCGGCGCGACATGGCGTTCCGTGCCTAGCTTGAGTTTTTGGACTACCTGGCCAGCATCATCAAACACGAGCACGCCCAGCAAGCCTTGCGCCGCAATCAGCGTTTCATCTTTGGGCATCAGATGGTGTCGGTGTGGCCGGACATAGCTGTCCAGTCCGAACGCAATGAACAGCCGCTGAAATGGGGCTTCATGGCTTGCATGGATGTTCAGGTGTTGGCGCTGCCTAGGCGAGGCTTTTGCTTGCTCTTGGAGACCACCAAATTGCTCGAACGTAAAGCTGCGTGCAGTCATCTGGAATTGCTTTCACTGCTCATGGATTACTGAGATCGTAACAAACGGACTAGTCCCCAAGCCACGAAGACACCGATGGAGTCTAAAGCCAAATCCGCATATTCGGCGAAACGCCAGCCGACAGCCCATTGGGCCAGTTCAAGGCCTGCGCCATAAGCCAGCATGCCCAGCGCCACCTGAATGGCTGCATATGGCCACAGCAACAAAGTCCAGCCGGTCAACCCCACAAAAGCCATTGCATGCTGAGTCTTATCCCACCAGTCAAATACCGGCATCTGCAAATGCTCGATGGGCAGCAGCAGCACCAATACGGTGACCGCGCGCATCGCTAAACCCCAGGCGGCCAGAGACAGTTTTCTGAATTTCTTTGCTGTAGCACGCTCATGCATGATCAATCACCCACTTTGCATAGACGCGGACATACGGATGCACGTCATCAGAGACGGCAGTATCTCGGGGAGATTGCCAACGCCAGCCATTATGCTGGTCCAGCGGCAAAGCATCCAGATCCGGCACCCCCTCCAGCTGCAAAACATGTGGCAAGTTCACATAGTGTGTTGAAACTCCCGCATCGAACGCGCTGTCTTCATAAAAGTGGTCCCACACGCCCATCAGGTTGACAGCCGTCACTTGCTGCGCTGACAAACCCAGCTCCGTCATGGCCACGCGTTGCAGGCACTCCCCAAATGGTTCGTTTTTGCGAACACGACCACCCGGCGTGAACCACCAGCCCTGTGCTGGTGCATTACGCCGTAGGCCCAGCAGCATTTGACCTACAGCATTCAGCACCACCAGATCTGCTGACACCAAGGGCAAGGCATTCAATGCGCTCATGAACTCGCCTTCATCCAACCAATTCATCTTTTACTCAAAATACGATTTCATACGATCATATGGAAAAAATTTCCGCCTTGGATCTACTCTAACGACTGTGGATTACTTCATTCCCCCGGCCCTGCGCCGCCAACGCAATAAGTGTCATCTGAAGCTGGAAGCGGTGCCGAGCAACACAAGCATTTCGCTGCAGCATTTTTCGAAATCGAAAGCGGTAAGCGCGATCCGCGTTTGTCGTCGATCGAGCGCATTGCCGAGGCGATGGGTCTGAGCGTCATGCTCGTGCCCGAGCAAACGGGCCGAGAGATTCTGCGCTACATCGCGACGCAGGGGCGGATCTACACCACGCATGGATTGCCACGGACCTCGATGCCAGATCATCTGGTAGGGGCTCACAGGTAGAACGATGTTGGCGGAGCACCTGTACTAGCACGGCAGCAACCGCTACGATGCCAAGTGGGTGGCCGACTATCTTAACGCGCCTATCTGTGACTGTACGCCAGAAGAAGTAGTCTTTGTAGACTGGATGTTCAATTCGGCCGTAGTGCTCATAGAGCTGGCCAAGCTGATAAAACTGCACGAGGGGCCGACCTGCGAGCAAGACCTTGATCGTCGTATCACTTATGCCGAAAAGAGTACCTACTTTGTCGACAGCATTACAGACACTCCCTCGAAAAATGGTCCGCAGAGTCCGCCACCGTTTCGACAAGGAAGTCTGGCCGTGGGAGCGAGCAGTGCACATGCAACGCTACCAAACCTGTAAACACTCCACCCCATTTGTCAGCTATCAGTCCCCTACACCTGTAAAATTCTCATTTTTACAAGTTATTAATACACGATGAGCAACTGGCACCTGATCCACACCAAAATTCGCCAAGAACGCGTTGCTCTGGAAAACCTTGAGCGCCAAGGTTTTGAGTGCTTCTTGCCCCTGATCCGCGCAGAGAAACTGCGCCGAGGTCAACTGCTGGTAGTTGAGGAGGCACTTTTCCCGCGCTACCTATTCATCCGACTGGGCACTGGGCTGGAATCGCAAAGCTGGTCGCCCATTCGGTCAACTGTAGGCGTCAGCCGCCTAGTCACCTTTGGTCAAACCCCTGCCAAAATCGATGACACGCTGGTTAACGAACTGCGCGCCAAGAGCGAATCCACCGAACTGCAGCTGCGCTACTTTGAAGCGGGCGAGCAAGTCGTCGTGACAGACGGGCCGTTTGTGGGAGTGGATGCTATCTACCTGATGGCCGACGGCGAAGGCCGTGTAATGGTGCTTCTCAACATAATGAGTAAGGCTGTGAAGATGGCCGTGTCACCGGCCAGCATTCGCAAAGTCCACTGAGGCGACCGAAAAAGCCATCACACTCCAAAATGCAAAAAGGAGCACATACCCCTTTTGCTGCTTGACCTGACAGGCTAATTAGTCAGGCATACAACAAGGCCTGGATACGCCGCTGCAATGGCTCGAACACGTTCTCGAATTGCACCTTCTGGAGTCCTGTAGCTTTGATCTTGGGTAGGTTGCGTTTGATCCAGCCGAGCAGATCTTCCGTGGCTAATGCTTCGAGCGAGATCTCGCGGCTGTTCAGCGTATCAGTGCACACAGTCAACTGAACAGAACCCCAGCCCCATGGCTGGGGGTTTTCGTCGATCAAGACGTAGAGAGTGTGAGGCTCACGCTGGGGTTGAATCCAGTTTTTGACGCTTTCCATGATTCCCATCGCAGACTCCTGTTGTCTTGAGTCTATTCGTTGGCCAGCGCTTCACGCTCCAGTGCCATGTGCACCCAGTCCACCACTTCGCCGCTGGGTTGATAGCCACTGACCAAGTCTTTGAGCAAGGCGCGAATCACGGGCACGTCGTTTACGCTCATGGCAATGCTCAGTGCGTTGAGCTTTTGCCCAAGGTCGGTCCAGGTCAGGAACTGCTCGTGCGCCTTCATGATGCGCGGGTGCTGAGTGGGCTTGGGGTTGTCGCCAATCAGCAGCTCTTCGTAAAGCTTTTCGCCGGGGCGCAGGCCAGTTACGGTTAGTTCGATATCGCCATCGGGATGCAGCTCGTCGCGCACCGTCAGGCCGGAGAGCTCAACCATGCGGTGGGCCAGATCGATGATTTTGACGGGTTGCCCCATGTCCAGCACAAACACATCACCCCCCTGCCCCATGGCACCAGCTTGGATGACCAGCTGAGCCGCCTCAGGAATTGTCATAAAGTAGCGGGTGATGTCTGCATGCGTGAGGGTGATGGGGCCACCGGTTTTGATTTGCTCGCGAAACAGCGGCACAACAGAACCGCTGGAGCCCAGCACATTGCCAAAGCGCACCATGCTGAAGGTGGTTTTGGCTGTGGGCAGCCTTCCCCCTTGGGCAGCCACGGTTGCATTCACCTCGGCCAAGGCTTGCAACACCATCTCTGCCAAGCGCTTGGTGGCACCCATGATGTTGGTGGGACGTACGGCTTTGTCGGTACTCACCAGCACAAAATTGCGCACGCTGTTGCGCATGGCAGCTTCGGCACACACACGGGTTCCCCAAACATTGTTACGCACGCCCTCAGCCGGGTTGTGCTCCACCAAAGGCACATGTTTGTAGGCCGCTGCGTGGTAAACCGTGTGCGGTTTCCAAGTGTCCATGATCTCGTGCATGCGCACTTCATCGCACACCGATGCCAGTAAAGGAACGATATCGATCTTTGGTTGCTTGGAGTCTGCGGCTTGCAACGTGGAATCAATAGCCTTAGTCGCGCACTCCTCTGGCTCAACCACGCTAGGGCGCTCACCTGCTAACAATGCCTGCAACTCCTGATGAATTTGGTAGAGCGCAAATTCACTCATCTCCACCAGCAGGAGCTGTTTGGGGTTAGTTTTGATAATCTGGCGGCACAGCTCGCTGCCGATGCTGCCACCAGCACCAGTCACCAGCACCGTTTTGTGGTGGGTATTAAGGTTGAGCAGCAGCCCATTAGGCTTAACCGGCTCACGACCCAGTAAGTCGTCAATGTCCAGCTCGCGTACATCGCTCAGACTGACCTTACCCGTGGCAATATCGCTCAAGCCCGGCAAAGTGCGCACCGCGACCTTGTGAGGTTTCAGGGTGTTGAGAATGTCGTTACGCCGCTGACGCGAAACGCTGGGCAGCGCAAGCAGCACATCGGTGATCGGCGAGACGCTAAATATCTCGGCCAGATCTGTTGGATTGTGAATGGGTAAGCCATTGAGGACATGACCATGCAGGCGGTCGTCGTCGTCTAAAAAGCCAACTACTCGTATTTCAGGGCTATTGGCCATGGCCGAAGCCAGCTGCCTCCCTGCACTGCCTGCACCATAAATCAGCGCTTGCGGCAAAGCCGCCTTACGCAGTTGCTGGTGGTACAGGCCACCCAGCCACACGCGTGCGGCTGCGCGCGATGCCCCTACCAATAACAGCAGTAGCATGGGCTGGATCAGGCCAACCGTTCGGGGAATGCCCTCAACACCCCAGAACGTAAAAATAGCTGCAAAGGCAGCGCCATATAGCACCATGGCGCGGGCCACCGCCACCATGGCCGGCAAACCGCTGTAGCGAAAGATCGCCCTGTACAAGCCAGAGGAGATGAAAACAGGTAGAGCTAGCGCCGCCGAAGCCACCACAGCGAAGATGGCCGACCCTGCCAAAGAAACCCACTGCCCCAAACGCAGATAAAAAGCCAGCCAAACAGTCAACACGCACAATACGGTGTCCAAAGCTAGCACCATGCCCCGTTTTACAGGACGTGGCAAAGCCAATGCTGGGGCAGCCAAACGGCTCAGAGTACGCATCATGATTTCACCCATCATGTGAAACCCTGCGAGTCCCGATATTTGAATTTGGTTCGTTAGTCATTTGTGTATTTTCTGGTCTTACCATCCGCTGCCTCACCGGGAGCCAGCGTTACCCCAGACGGCAACTTCACCCTATACCCCAGCGCCGTGGCGGCCTGCATCGAGACTCCGCGCCCTAAGACCGTGCCACCGGTTATGCTGACGTTCATGATGGAACCTACGCCAAAGCGGGCTTCTGTACCCACAATGGTGCCAACCATCACGGCCGAACGCACACCCAACACCACGCTGGATGACACGATGGCCCAGAGGGGGGGGAACCACTGTCGCTCACTCAAAGCCCACTGCGGTCAATTGCTGCATTAGCTTCTCGCGTACGGCATTATTGCCTATAGTCGCAATACCTTGATCGGCAGCGGTCCGGTAGTGGGCCATGCTAACCAAGGGCCCCAACACAGGGATGCCCTGCACGGTTTCACCGTGCAGGTAGCAAATCGTCCAGAAAACCACCCACTATCTCTAACTGACAAGACAGTCCAGTCGATTCCGTCACCGAGTAGCCAGACCACTTGGGCCCACCATCAGCAATCGAATCTCGGCTATCAGTGTGACACACCATCGCGCTGCACCACCTTTAAAAAGGTGAGCCATAGAATTTGGATGTCGAACCACAGCCCCTGGCGCTGCAGATATTCGGCATCCAAGGCCACTTTCTGAGGAATGGGCAGTTCGTCGCGCCCGTTCACCTGGGCCCAACCAGTCAGGCCAGGCACTAGGGTATGCACGTTTTTCTGGGTGCGCAGCTCAATTAGGTCGTGCTGGTTGAACAAGGCGGGCCGAGGGCCGACGAAGCTCATGTCGCCCACCAGAATGCTCCAGAGTTGTGGTAATTCATCAAGACTGCTTTTGCGCAAGAAGGAGCCAATGGGCGTGAGATGTGCCTTGGGGTTGGCCAGCAAATGCGTAGCCACCGCAGGCGTACCCACTCGCATGCTGCGAAATTTGGGCATTTTGAAGATCTTATTGTGTCGACCAACGCGATCCGACCAATACAGGGCTGGTCCAGGGGACGTCAACCGTACCAATAAGGCCACCACTGCGATGGGCAACAGAAGCAGGGCTGCAGCCATCAAGCCCAGCACCAAATCAAAGACTCGCTTCACTGCTTTATTCCTTCCACGACTTTCTTCAAACCTTGGTCCAGGGTCAAGGGTGGGGTCCAGCCCAGCAGGCGACGGGTTTTGTCCATGTCGACCTGCAAAGAACCGCACAAGCGCTGAGCCACGTCCCGTTTGCCCAGCATTGCAGCACCCCACTCCAACACAAAGGCAGGCACTGGCAACAAAAACGCCTTCTTGCCCATGGCTTGGGCGGTGCGGCGCAACAACTCGGTGGTGGACACATCTTCTCCGTCTGACACCAAAAAGGTCTGCCCCGATGCGGCTGGGTGCTTCAGACACGTCATTAACAGATCCACCAGGTTGTCCAGCGCCACCACGCTGCGGGCATTGTGAATGGCGCCCAAAGGCAAGGGAATACCTAGATCCACCCAGCGCATCATGGTGGCAAAATTGGCTTTCACTCCTGGTCCATATACCAACGGCGGGCGAACGATCACCACCTCCATACCGGTTTGCGCCTCAATATCGCGCAAGCCCTGCTCTGCTTCCAGCTTCGACACCCCGTAAGGGTCCGAAGGCGCCGGCACGTCATCTGCAGTGAAAGGTTGGCCGGGCTGGATCGCCTCGCCATTCACCTTGATGGAGCTTACAAACACAAAACGGCGTACCCCCGTATGAGCCGCCTGGCGGGCCAGATTGAGCGTGCCATGAACATTCACCTCACGGTAGGCCTGTAAGGGGTCCGTCGCATTGTCCTGCATCACGTGCACACGGGCTGCGCAATGTACTACGGCTTGCACCCCGTTCAAGGCCGTATACCAATCCGTTGAGGCGGTCATGTCGCGAATCAAATGGTATTGGACACCCTTAAGTTCAGTAGACAGACTGCTTCTTGCGCTTGCCCTTAACTCGCAGCCATCATTCAAAAGCTGCTTGAGCAGTGCGGACCCGACGAAGCCAGAGCCACCTGTAACGAGTATCAAGACCTACTCCGTTTTTCATTTGGCTTTGTACCGCCATTGCACAACTCGTCAATCCAGCCCTCAAGACGACTGATCAACGTGTCTCGATCAAACTCACGCTGACTCAGTTCTCTGCCTTTGCTCCCCATCTCTTGTCGCTCTTGCTGCGGGGTTTGAGACAACTTCAGAACTGTATTAGCCAAGCCTTCATAATCACCGGCCCGACACGTGACGCCTGAACCAGATTCACGAACGACATCCGCCCCCTCTCCATTCAGCATGGCAACGACAGGAACACCTGCCGAAAGATAGGTTTGCAGCTTGCTGGGTATCGTCATTGCGAATATGGGCTCATCTTTCAAGCTCACCAGCAAAGCGTCTGCATGATGGAAAAAAGAAGGCATACGCTCTGAGGGGAATCTACCAAGCATCAGCACCTGGTCCTGCAGCCCACGGTTCTTGATCTCTTCAGCCACCCAACTGGCCATACGGCCATCGCCAACGATTAGCCAACGGATTGCATGCCCCTTGAGGCATTGAGCGGCAGTAAGAATGACGGGGAAATCCTGTGCATCACCGATATTCCCAGCAAACATCACACTAAAGCAATCAGGCGCGGAAGGAATCTCAGGTGCGGGGATCAGTTCATCAGACGTAACCACCTTATCTGACCAATTAGGGAAGAAAAGGACACGGCTTTTTGAAGGGGCGTACTTGAGAATCTGCGGGATAAAGCTTTTTGACTGCGCCAAGATCACATCGCAGCGCTTATATATAAATGAAACCAACTTGCCGACCAACGACAAAACCAGTGGCGACCTCACCGCGCCTACAGCCTGCAGGGTTTCTGGCCATAAATCTTGTACCCAGAATAGCAGTGGCACATTTTTGGTAAACCGCAACGCCACTGCAGGCAAGCCAACGGTGATGGGAGATGGCTCATAGGCAATAATTGCATCGTACTGTTGAGCGCGCAACTTGAATACCCCAAACGTTGATGCACTAACTGCGAAAGACAGGTAATTCAGCAGTAACCTCAAACCGCCTTTGCCTCTTGGCAGCATTGGCACGCGATGAACGCTTGCACCTTCATAGCTGGTAAATCGGCTTACATCCGATATGAACTCGGGGAAAACACGCCCATCAGGATAATTAGGTACGCCTGTTAGCACAGTCACTTGGTGGCCACGTCGGACCAGTTCACTTACCAAGTCATTTATCCGAAAGTTTTCTGGCCAAAAGTACTGCGTCACGACCAGAAGACGCATCGGCGCAACCATCAATATTTCTTCCACACCACGCGGTTCACATAGTCGGTGTAACTATGAATGATGCGCACTACTTTGTCACTAACGTTAGGCATGCAGTAGTCTGTCACTTGGCGGAGCAGCCTGTTTTGGCCGCTTGGTTGGGTTGCAAGAATAGAAAGTCCCTGCATAACTCGATCAACATCCAATCCCACCATCATGACTGACGCCTCCTCAAAAGCCTCGTGGCGCTCCTGAGTTTCACGCAGATTCAGGGCCGGAAAGTTCAAGATGGAGGACTCTTCGCTGATGGTGCCGCTGTCCGACAGCACGGCCTTCGCAGAAGTCTGCAGACGCACATAGTCTGTGAACCCCAAGGGCTTTAGCAGCTGCACGCGGGGATGGAAGGTAACCCCCATAGCCTGCACCCGCTTTTGCGTGCGCGGATGGGTGGACACGATCACGGGCAGGTCGAAACGCTCGGCCACTGCATTAAGCAGGGCCACTAGGCGCATGAAGCTGACATCGGAGTCAACGTTCTCCTCGCGATGGGAGCTCACCACAAAGTAATCCCTCTCCGACAAAGCCAGGCGCTCCAGTACATCCGACTTGGCAATGCCATCCTGGTAATGGGACAGCACCTCGGCCATTGGGCTGCCCGTCTTGATCACCAAATCAGGAGGCAGCCCTTCGCGAAGCAGGCACTCGCGAGCGATATCGCTGTAGGTGAGGTTCACATCGGCTGTATGGTCAACTATCCGTCGATTGGTCTCTTCGGGCACCCGCATGTCGAAGCAACGGTTGCCAGCCTCCATGTGGAAGATCGGGATCTTGCGGCGCTTAGCCGGAATCACGGCTAGGCAGCTATTGGTGTCGCCCAGCACCAGCAGCGCTTCAGGCACCTCGGCCAACAGCAGCTTGTCTAGGCCCGCGATCACATTGGCAATGGTCTCCGCCGCAGTGCCGCCTGCCGCCCCCAAGAAATGATCCGGCTTGCGGATGCCCAGGTCGTCAAAGAAGATCTGGTTCAGCTCGTAATCGTAGTTCTGGCCAGTGTGGACGATCACGTGATCACAGTGCAGGTCCAGCTGCGCCATGACGCGGGACAGCCGGATGATCTCCGGCCGGGTTCCCACGACGGTCATGACTTTGAGTTTCTTCATTAGTGTACTTTCCCGCTCTCGCTCATTCCTCAGGTTCGACATGCTCGCCATTGACCAAAGCTTGTATGAAACGCAGCTTCATCAAGAGTGCAGTCATTCCTGCCACGTCCAGCTGCGAGGTGTTGTGCGAGTTGTAGTCAGTGGCTTCGGATATCTTCACCTCGCCTTGTTCCATGTATTTACCATAGTTCAGGTCACGCAGGTCCGGCGGCACGCAGTAGTAGGCACCCAGGTCTTGGGCTGCCACCATATCTTCACGGCTGAGGAGAGCCTCGTACAGCTTCTCGCCATGTCGCGTGCCGATCACATGGATGGGATGGTCTGGTGCTCCCATCAGAGAAGTCAGCGATTTGGCTAGGGTTTCGATGGTCGCTGCAGGTGCCTTCTGCACAAAGATCTCGCCAGGCTTGCCATGCTCGAAGGCATACAGCACCAGATCAACCGCATCATCCAGCGTCATCATGAAGCGAGTCATGTTGGGGTCGGTGATGGTGATGGGCTGCCCAGCGCGGATCTGGTTGGTGAAGAGCGGAATCACCGAGCCACGCGAGGCCATCACGTTGCCGTAGCGGGTCGTGCAGATCACGGTGTCTCTGGATGAACGGGACTTGGCCACGATCACCTTCTCCATCATGGCCTTGCTGATGCCCATGGCGTTGATCGGGTAGACCGCCTTGTCGGTGCTGAGGCAGACCACGCGCTTGACACCACAGTTGATAGCCGCCTCAAGAACATTCTCTGTGCCCAGCACGTTGGTCTTAACTGCCTCCATCGGATGGAACTCGCACGAAGGCACCTGTTTGAGCGCTGCCGCATGATAGATGTAGTCCACTCCTCGCACGGCATTCAACACCGACTGGTAGTCGCGCACGTCACCGATGTAGAACTTCAGCTTGGGGCTGGCGAAACGCTTGCGCATGTCGTCCTGCTTCTTCTCATCCCGGCTGAAGATGCGAATCTCCTTGAGGTCCGAGTTAATGAAGCGGCGCAAGACCGCATTGCCGAATGATCCTGTACCACCAGCGATCAAAAGAATCTTGTCCTTAAACACATTTACTCCTTGAAATTTCGGGCACGGTCAGCCAAAGCGGTGCATCGAGTCAACCAGCTCAGCCCATTGACCCGGCTGCCAGCCAGTTTCCGTGCGGAAGCGCGTCGAGTCCAGCGAGCGGTCAATCACCACCTGCTCGTCCCGAGTGATCTCGATCGATTTGCCGTAGGCTACCTTCACCAGTTGCAGCAGGTCATACTTGGCGATGGGGTCAGACGAGACATGCCAAAGGCCCCGTAGGTCAGGACGCGGCAGCACATGGTCACGGATCACCCTAGCAAGCTCGATGGTCGGCAGCCCAGAGAACACCGCCCGGGTGAAGCCGCGAACGCGCCCCTCCTGTGCCAAGAACCACCCCACTAGGCTATGTGCGCTGGACAACTCGTGGCCGATGATTGAGGTGCGAAGCGTCACCGCATGCGGTTCATCTACCTCCCCCAGCAGCTTGCTGCGGCCGTAGAGGTCAAGTGCGTCAGGCGCATCCGACTCACTGTAGTGCCCCTGCAGGCCGGTGAACACGCAGTCTGTGCTGACATGCACCAGACGCGCCCCAGACAGGGCGGCCAGACGCGTTAGGCGGTGAGGCAGCAGCGCGTTGATCGGCAGGGCCGCCAAGGGATCATCGGCCTCCGCGAGCTGCTTGACCAGTCCGACACAGTTAATCACCACGTCAGGTCGGACTCGACTGAAGATTTGAACAAGGTGGTCATGCTGTTCAACATCGACTCCCACATGGATGTGGGATCGCAGGGCTTCGTCGAAATAACGAAGGCCCGTCGCACTGCGTGCCGTGCCATGTGTCTCAAAGCCCGGGCTCTGCGAGAACAGGCGAAACACGGCGTTGCCCAGCATGCCGGTAACGCCCAGCACTAAGACTTTTTGATGTGAAGAATGAGGCATAGATAAAGCCATTGATTGAAATTACGCGCTACGGCCTTGGCTGAATCAGCACAATTCACGAAACATATTGATCAGGCGACGGGGTAAGTTACTCGCGCACGATGCCGAAGTTCAGCTCGTTGATTTCGAGCAACATCAAGGACTTGGATAGTGGCGAATAGGGTTGCATGAACAGGCGCTAACTGTGCGGCCGATAGTTGTGGATGGGAGGCATCAGCGGTTTGCTGTGCCTTCCCCTTGGTAGACGTCCTTGCGGCCCAGTCCATCCGGAACGAACAATCGAACCATCTGACGCATCTTTGCATCCAGCTTCAAGACCATGCGCCTGACAGGTTCGCTCGGTGGCGCGCTGAAGGATGTCACGTTGAAATAGTCGCTGCCGGTGGGCGAAACGGGTGAGAAATAGTAATTCGAGACGCAACAGCGAACCCCATCGACTTGAACCTTGCTCACCGAGTGCCATGACAGCGGGTGGGTTTCCATGACCACGAGGCGGTTGTATTTGCTGGTGATAGTCACCTCACGGCTGACATCCGAATTCCACAGTTGGAGATGCCCGCCAGACTCTGGTCTCCAATCAGGGCTGATGTAGTACAGCAGGTTCAAGGTGCGGTAGTACTGGCCAGATCCTTCGTGCGAGTTGTCGATGTGTACACCGAGGAAGTGCCCTTGAGTCATAGCGCTCAGGCCACCGGCGTAAAGGGATGGATCAGGGATCTGCTGCTGGATACCAGTGATCTTCTCGACGATTTCCACGACCCTGGGATCCTGAACAGCGAAGGTGATCGCCTTCATCAGCGGATGAAAATCGTCAAAGTTTTTCGAGGTGTACTTGCGCTCGCGGAATGAGTCCATCAAGCGCATAGCCGAAGGGTCGGGGAAGTGCCGCGCAATCTGCTCGGCCACCTCGGTCGGCAGTAAGTCGTCGAGAGCGAAATACCGTACACCCACGGACTTGGCAGACTCTGAAAATACCTCCGACAGATGTGTGGCTTCGTTGTTAAGCCGATCACAAATCAGGCAGACCAATTGTTCTTGAGTGGGGGTATCTTGATGATTCATGATGTTCAAACTGCCCTATGCTTTAAGTTAATGATGGCGCGCCATGTGTCGTGGGCTGTCTTGGCCCAACTGTAGAGGTTGCCTTGTTGCCAGGCCCCTGCTGCCCAGCTCTTGGCAGTGCTCGAGTCCTCCAAGACCTTGCGCATTGCAATCTCGATGCTGGAAGGGTCAAACGGAGAGAAGTAGCCGATGTGACGCCCCCCAAACTCAGGCATCGGTTCGACCTCCGAAGCCAGCAAGGGACGCCCAGATGCCAGAGCCTCCAGCATAATATTCGGACAGTTCTCGCAGGAGGACGCGAAGATATTGGCCGTGGCGTTTTGATAATAGCCCGGTAGGTCGTTGTAGGGCACTGCCCCCAACACCCGGACATAACCTCCCACGCCCAGCTCACGGATGAGGGCATGTAGCTGCTGCGCTTGCTCACCCTCAGCCTCACCAACCAGGATCAGGCGATGAGCATCCCTTAAATGGGCTGGCAACATCGCGTAAGCTCTCACCACCTCGTGGTGATGCTTATAGTTGTCTAACTTGGAGACATACAACAGGTAGGGCAGATCACCTGCTGCAGAGGGGCGCGGCAGTGGCGAGTCACCCAGACGGAATACCTCGGAGACACCGTGCGGAATGGTCAGCGGATTGGGAATACGGGCCAACTTCTCGATCACCTTGCGCGCGTATTCCGAGATGAAGATGGTCAGATCTGCCCCTCGCATGCTAGTGAGCATCAGACGCCTGAGCATGTGTAACCGGACCCACTGTAGCCCAACGGGCACTGCTTTCATCGCGATTGGATCAAATGGCGTCATGTTCCGAAACATAGTGACCACCTTGCATCCCTTGGGAGCTTTCGTGCCAACAAGACCTCCTGGACAGAACAACACGTCGGCACCGGTCTGTTTGAGGTAGCGGGGCAACACCAGACGCTCCCAAGCCGCCCGCATCAGAGGGTTTTCCGTGGGCCAATTAGCATGCATACGCTTGATTTTGGGATGATCAGGCAGCTTCAGGCGGGCCGGCGCAAACACCTCGATCAGCGACACGTCGGTCGCAGGTAGATGGCTGAGCAGGTTAACTAGATAAGTCTGACCGCCGCCCTGACGAGCCGAATAGCCATTGATGACAATCTTCATAAATGCTTGACCTCGTTGAGCAGGGAACTGTAGATCTCAATATGCTGCCGCGCTGCGGCCTCAACCGACAGAGGCTCCGTAAGCTTTCGAGCCAGTGACGCCCGGGCCATGGCAGCCCCACGATGGATCACGCTGTGGACCATGGCTTCGGCGAGCAGCTGAGCATTGGTGGCGGGCGCGAAGAGGGCGCTGTCGCCCAAGGCGAACTCACGATGAGCAGGGATATCTGAAAGCACTAGTGGACAGCCCGCTGCAGCTGCCTCGATCACCACGTTGGGGTGCCCCTCCATCAAACTAGCCGAAACGAATACATCTGCTGACCGCAGCCAGCCAGAGAGGTTGGAGGAATACCCGCCCATATGAATGCGGTCTGACAGACCAGTCGCCGCGATGAGCGCCAAGGTGGCCTCGAGCTCTGGTCCGTTGCCAAAGATTACTGCATGGTGTTCCGGCAATTTTGCCAAGGCGGCCGCCATAGCCTGCACCAGCACGGGTACGTTTTTCTCGTGGCTAAGACGGCCGGCAGCCACCAACAGCTTGCGACGTTCTAGTCCCAGTTGCGCCAAAGGCGCGGGCTCTCGGCTGGGAGGCGTGAGCGCATTGCGGACCACATGCAGGCTGCCCAGGGCTCCTTGCGCTCGCCAGTAGTCCAGTCCTCCTTCGGAATTGGCGATTATGGCCTCTGCGCGGCGACCCACAGCTAGCCTCAGGCGGTTCTTCCATCCTCCTTGCGCGTACATCGCAGCCGAGGAGCGCTCGCTCAGCACATGGGGAATGCCTTTCAATTGGGCTACAAGACCGCCCAGAACATCCATTTGAGGTAGCCAAGTTTGTATGATATTGGGCTGAAAGTCCCGCACTACAGTCGCAATACTGACCACTAAGCGTGGGTCATAGTTAGAGCGGGTTGACATTAAAAAAATAGGAACCCCCGCAGTCTCTATTTCAGGAAGATTTGGCCCGCAAGTATGAAAAGCGACGGCGACATTTTTCTCTACCGAATTCATCGCTGGAACCAACATAGATACCTGACGCTCCGCGCCACCGGGACCGAAGCTCGGGATCAGATGTAAAACTCGAATGCTCATGACCTTCGCCCATTTTGTTGGGTACTTGGTGCAGAAGCGGTCAATCCAAAGGCAACACCCACCGCCATCCCAAATATCGCTGACTCAAATGTTTGATGGAAAAATCCATACATTACCAACGCTGCAAGGCCATACCAAAAACCAATGGAAATGACCGATGTACTCGCTGAGAAAGCACACGCATTAACGTACCGCCCCATACGATAAAGCTGATAGAAAAATATAAGGATTAAGCCTAAACCGACCAACCCAAGTTCGCCAGCTGTACCAGGCAAGAAGCCATGGGAGACAACCCCTAGCCCATAAACACCTTCGTTAGTCTGGAAGACAGACATGTATCCAGCACCTAGCCAAGGGTTCTCAGCAAACAATTGAGCAGAAACAAATGCAGCCATCCGCCGATCGAAATCAACACGATCCTCGACCGGCTTAATCGCCTCATCAAGGACTGCCTCAGAAATATCTAGGGTAGTGTTCTCTGTCGTAAAGCGCTCTGTAACTTGACCGACATTGAAGGTGACAAAAACGAATGCCAACAGGCATCCGAATAAGAGAGCAGCAACAAATGCCCTTCGACTGTAACGAGAAATCATGTACATCAAAACAGGAAGGACTATGATTATTGAACTGCGCGACTGAATTAAAATAACAAGCAAAAAAGAAAGCAAGAAAGTTATACCAGCTAATGCTCGGCATCGCTGTAGATAAACGCTCAAAAGTAACGGTGTTGTCAAGCAGCTTATTCCACCAAGCAGTGATCGAATACTAAATTCGCCAATCAGCATAGCATCTCCTCCCGCATACCTGTTGTAGAGGGCTTGCACTATGAAGATAAACGGAACAAAACTAAACGCCAATCCAATTTCCTCTGCAGTGAAACGACTGCCGAAAAAGTAACCAAAAAACAGTGCAGGAGCCATCGCAAGTAGAACTATCATGAACTCATCCGTTGCTGCTTTCGGATTCGGCGCCCAATTGCTTGCGAGGCCAATGTATAGATAAACTGCAATTAACGCCACACCTCCTGGAATTACTCGCCGAAGGGAAACACTAGCCACGGGGCGAAAAGCAGCAAAAAGCAGCAAACCCATCGCAAAAAGTGTCAAGGGCAATATTTTGTAAACCGCAAACCATAACGCCGTAAGATTTGCCAAAATGACTGCGACAAGAAACATGCTGGGTGCCAAAATACGAGGGTGTCTATGGTCTCTAATTTCCGCACGCATTGAATTAGCGCTGTTCATGTTGCCAAGCCTGAAACATCAACACATTCCACAGATAGCTGCTGCGATCGAACCGCCCGGACAGATGCTCTTTCCATAATGTGCGAATGGGTCCAGCCTTGAGAAGGCCACCCTGACGAAGGTTGGCTTCGCTTAACAGATCTTCAGCCCAGGCGCGCAAAGGCCCTCGAAGCCAAGCTGCCAGCGGCACGGAAAATCCCGTCTTTGGTCGCTCAATCAGCTCGCGCGGCACATGACGAAACAACACCTGGCGCAAGGCCCACTTGCCCACGCCGTCCCGGAGAAGCGCGTGTCCCGGCATGGCAAACGCCAGCTCGACCACCCTGTGATCCAGCAAGGGCGCCCTCGCCTCCAAGCTGGCATTCATCGAGGCACGGTCCACTTTCACCAGCAGGTCGTCGGGGAGATACTGGCCCACATCCCACCGACGCATCGCTTCCATGGGGTGAAGCATGTCATCCCAATGGTCCATGGAGAATGTCCTGGGCGGTAAACCCAACACCAAGTTATCTTCGGGCTGCCACTGCGACATTAGGCGCACATACATTTCGCCTAGGCTGCGGGTGATCAGCAGCTGCGAAAGGCGATGCATGCGGCGACCATTGATAGTCTGTCGTTTCGACACAGGCAGCACAGATAAGACCGTATCCCAAGCGTTCGCAGAAGGAGCCCCAAGCACAGCGGAGGCCGCCTTACGCAAAGGCAGGGGCAGACCGCTGACCTTGCGCCAAAGGTTGGCCGTCAGTGCATAGCGGGGATAGCCGGCAAACAGCTCGTCGCCGCCGTCGCCCGAGAGCGAGACCGTCACGTGCTGCTTGGTCAGGTGAGAGACCAAGGTGGTGGGAATCTGTGAAGAGTCGGCAAAGGGCTCGTCATAGATACCAGGTAGTCGGGGGATCAGCTGCTCTGCGTCCTTGGCCGTTACATATAGCTCTGTGTGCTCAGTGCCCAGATGACGAGCCACCTCCTTGGCGAAGGGCGCTTCGTTGAACTCAGGCTGGTCGAAACCGATGGTGAAGGTGCGCACAGGCCGGCTGCTGAGCTTTTGCATCAGCGCCACCACGGTGCTCGAGTCGACCCCTCCAGACAGGAAAGCGCCCAGTGGCACATCCGCCACCATCTGCAGGCGGATCGCCTCGGTGAGCCTAGTCTCCACTTCATCCACCAGTTCACTATCGCTGGCCATCACCAGCCGGGCCGAGAGTTCGGCATGCCCCTCAGCACCCAGCTGCCAGAAGGGGCGGGGCGCCTTCTCGGCATCCTGCACACTGGCCAACTCCAGCCAGTGTCCCGGCGGCAGCTTGCGAATGCCCTTCCAGATCGAGCGAGGTGCGGGCAGGTACGCAAAGCGCAAGAACTCGCTGACCGCTTCGCGGTCGATCTCGAGTGCGCCACCCGCCACAGCGGTCAAGGCCTTCAGCTCTGAGCCGAAGAGCACACGGTCACCCACGCGGCCATAGTAGAGGGGCTTCTCGCCCATTCGGTCACGGGCCAGCGTGAGCACCTTGCGCTGGCGGTCCCAGAGCGAGATGGCGAACATGCCCACAGCCTTGCGCAGCGTGGCTTCGATGCCCCAGGCCTCGACACAGGCGAGCAGCACCTCTGTGTCGCTGTGTCCTCTCCAGGCCGGCGCCTGGCCAGCTTGCTCAAGGGCTGACCTCAGCTCTGCGAAGTTGTAGATCTCGCCGTTGTACGACATCACCCAACGGCCACTGGCAGAGGGCATGGGCTGGTGGCCTTGCGGAGACAGGTCGATGATGGACAGCCTGCGCTGCCCCAGACCAATCCCGGCTTCATCGTCAGTCCAGGCGCCCCAGTCGTCCGGCCCGCGATGGGTGATGGGGTCAGTCATCCGCTTAAGTTCGGGGGCCAGGGCCTGCGAGGGCCGCCAAGTCACGATTCCTGCGATTCCGCACATAGGAGTGTCCAGTTTCTCGATGTGGTCAGTTGCCCAGGGCCGGTGCCAGCAGATCTCGAAGTTGCCGCAGACGCGTCACCGCTCGGTGATCGGCCATGGCTCGGCGGAAGCCGGCACGCGCAAGTTGTTCCCGCTCGCGGGGATGGGTGAGCAGATGATCAAGCTGGGTGATCAGATCTTCCACCTGGTCATACCCCCTGATTTCGCGGCCCACGTCATAGAAGCTCTGGAGATACTCACCGCCGTCACTGAGCTGCGCCACGCCATTGGCTGGCAAGTCGAACAGGCGGTAGCTGCCCACTGTGAATTTGCCGCGCAAGTGTGCGTTGATGCCAAGCTTGGCTCGCCGGTACAAGGGCACGTAGTCCTCGAACCGGATGGGGCTCACCCACATGGGCGTCTTGTACTTCAGGTTGAGGTATAGGTTCTTCTTCACCGAAGCTAGCCCGTGAACCTGGAACCGTTTACCAAACGCCTTGCGGATGGCGGCCAAAAAGGGCATCTTGTCCAAGTACAAGGCACCTACGAAGATGATGTCAATGTCGCGCGCAGAAGCCATCACCTGGTCTTCAGGCTCCTGAGGACGGCAGAACTCGTCGAATACCCCTAGCGGCCAGAAGTCGTGCCGCTTGGCACCGCAGTAAGTCAGCTTCTGCGCCATCGTAAGGTCACGGCTGTAAGCGGGGCTGTGGTACAGCACATGGTCGTAGGCGTGGATGTACGCAAAATCGCGGTCATAGGCCGTCGAGGGGCCATCTGTGGTGCGGATCACCTTGTAGGTGTCCAGAGTCCTCAGGAACTCGGGGTGATAAGGGTGGCAGTTGTCCACGAGCAGCACATCAGTCTGCTCGGCCGCCATGCGCTCCTTGAGCGCCTTGTACATGACTTCCAGGCCCAGCTCCCGCTGGTAGTAGAGGTTATCAAGCTGCTGAGCGCGCAAGTACCTGGCAGGGCTGAGGAACAGCCCATGATTGAAGGGCACGAACGTGATGTCGGCATTGCTGGCTGCGCGAATTTCCCGCTCCCAGTAAGCCGCTTCGAAGCCCGCCTTGTTGTACGAGTAGAGAACCTTCACCCAGTCACCTGTCAGTTGGAAGTTGTTGCCGCCCACCAAGCCCGACGGCCAGGGTCGCGATGCAGCCTAACGAGTAGGCTATGAAGTAGGCCCAGCCGGCACCGACTAGGCCCCATTGAGGCAAGGCCCAGGCCGCCATGGCCAGGTAGAGCAGATCGCGAGGCGCGACAATGAAGAAGAGGGATCGCCACATCCGCCCCGAAGATTGCACAAGCTGGTAGGCGGTCACGCCAATCACTTCCGGGATCACGGACAGCAGGAGCACCAGCAACAGGCCCTGACCATCCTTGAACTCAGGGCCATACAGACCCAGTACCTGCGACGAAGCAGCCGCCAACACCAAGACCACGGCGGTCGATAAACCCACACCGACCAGCAGATTGGCCCGGAAGACCTGCCAGTACTCGCTGCCTTCATTGCGGCCTTTGAGACGACTCAGTACCGATGAGGCGACGGTGTTGAGAAGGACGGGAATCTGTAAAACCAACTGCCGCAGTTGATGGGCAACGGCGAACAGGCCGACCCAAGCCACGCCGCCAGGCTGACGCGCCACGAGGGCGGTCACCCCCCACAGGCAAGGTAGAGTGACTAGGCTGGCCAGCCCCGCCGGCAGCGCAAAGCGCCAGATCAGTGCCCAGTCCTCAGGCCGCGACTCTCTCGATCTGGTGATTCCATGCTCAAGGCAGCAGGTCAGCAGCGCCTTCCTAAAGAGCCACCACCGAGCTGCAGCCGAACAAGTGAAAGCGATGACGGCACCGTCCAGCCCCCAGGCACAGGACGCTCCTACCGAGCCTATAAGGTGGAATAGTCCCACCCAGGTTCCCGCAACGCTGATCGCACGGAACGCGCCAAACCCATGCAAGGCCCCCTGCAGATAGATCGTCTGCACGTGAAAAAGCGCGGCGATCGAAACCCATTGCAGGGCCGGCGCGACGCTAGGGTTGTCGAGCAGCTTCTCCGCCACCCAAGTGGCGGTGAATACCAGAAAAACGGCTGCTGAAGCACCAGTGGCAAGGGTGAACACCGCACACATTCGGATCACTCTGCCAATCCTCTCGCGCTCGGCATGCAGCCACTCACCCACGAACTTTGTGCCGATGATGCCAACACCGCCCTGGGCGACACCCACGACAGTCATCACCGTGGTAATGGCCAGCGCATAGACGCCAAAAGTCTTGAGTCCGAGGACCCGCGCCAAGATCAAGCCGGTGAGCAGAACAGATCCCTGAAGGGCAAAGGTCGAGATTAGGTTCCAGACGAATCCAGAGGCCAACCTGGCACGGAACGCGCTGACAGAACTTCGCATTGAGGAAGGAGCAAAGGAAATCATGGGGTCATGGCCCTGACCTTGGCGCGACCGCCAGCGGCAGCACCAAGATGCATCACTCGTGGTGGTGGTAGATCTTGAAGCCCGCTTCCTTGACCATGTGGTCACGACATGCGGATTCGAAGTCGGCATCGACCATCTCGTTCACTAGTTCCTCGAAAGTCGTGCGCGGCGTCCAACCCAGCCTCTCGCGGGCCTTCGTGGGGTCGCCGAGCAGCGTCTCCACTTCCGTGGGACGGTAGTAGCGGAGATCCACACGGACGATGACATCCCCGGGCTTGCACTTGGTCAGGGACTTGCCTGCCACCTCTTCGACACGGGTCACCGTGCCGATCTCCTGCTCGCCCTCACCAGAGAACTCGACCGTCACACCTAACCTAATCGCAGCGCGGCGGATGAACTCACGCACGCTGTACTGCACTCCGGTGGCGATCACGTAGTCTTCGGGCGTGTCTTGCTGAAGCATTAGCCACTGCATCTCCACGTAGTCTCGAGCATGGCCCCAGTCACGTAGGGCTCCAAGGTTACCCATGTAGACGCAATCCTGCAGACCCAGCGAGATGCGTGCTAGAGCCCGTGTGATCTTACGGGTCACGAACGTCTCGCCGCGTACCGGACTCTCGTGGTTGAACAGAATGCCGTTGCAGCCATAGAGGCCATAGGCCTCGCGGTAGTTCACCGTTATCCAGTAGGCGTAAAGCTTGGCCACCGCATAGGGACTGCGAGGATAGAAGGGTGTAGTCTCCCGCTGCGGAATCTCTTGGACCAAGCCATACAGCTCTGAGGTACTGGCCTGGTAGAACTTGGTTGTCTTCTCCAGACCAACTATGCGAATGGCCTCAAGCAGTCGCAATGCCCCCAAGCCGTCGGCATTGGCCGTGTATTCGGGCTCCTGGAAGCTGACCGCGACGTGACTTTGAGCCGCGAGGTTGTAAATCTCGTCGGGCTGCACCTTCTGAACCGTGCGGATCAGGGCCGTGGAATCCGTCATCTCGCCAAAGTGGAGGATGAACCGGGGATCTTCCGTGTGGGGATCCTGATAGAGGTGATCAATGCGGTCGGTGTTAAACAGGGAGGTGCGACGCTTGATGCCGTGCACCTCGTAGCCCTTGTCGAGTAGGAACTGCGCGAGGTATGCGCCATCTTGGCCTGTGATGCCAGTGACGAGCGCTTTTTTGCGAGGGGTATTAGACATGATGGTTGGTTCCTCAGAAACGCAGAGCGGCGATGGCTTCAACCGCCTCGGGGATAGGGTAATGATGATTGCCGACAAACAGGCCGTGCTGGTCGATGTGGTTTGCATTCTCGAGCGAACCCACGACTTCGTGATCGAAATACTGCACCACCGGGTTCTTGGCGAAGTTGCCCGTCACGATCGGACGGCACTCGAAGCCCAGCTCGCGCAGATGCCCCAGGAGCTGGGGACGAGTCACGGCAGAACCGGGACGGATCACGATGCTGAAGCCGAACCAACTGCTCTCGCCGTGCTCGCGCTGGATCATCAGGTCGGGATGGTCGGCCATGCGGGCCGTCCACAGGACACCGTTGCGGCGACGCTCGGCCACTAGGCCAGGAAGCTTCTTGACCTGTGTACTGCCCAGGGCACCTTCCATCTCTAGGGGACGCAGGTTGTAGCCAGGCAGCACGAACTTGAAGGACTCCTCGAAAGGATCGTCGCTTTTGGTGCCCGTCACGAGGTTTTGGTGCGGCAGGTTGCGCGTCCATCCGTGGGCCCGCAGGCACAACAGGATGTGATGCAGCTCTTCATCGTCGGTGCAGATCAGCCCCCCCTCCATCGTCGAAATGTGGTGGGAGAAAAAGGTGGAATACGTACCCATCAGACCGAAGGTGCCGCACTGACGGCCATCCAGCTTGGCCCCCATGGACTCACAGTTGTCCTCAAGCAGCAGGAGCTTGTGCTCATCACAGATTGACTGCAGCGCACGGAAATCGCAGGGGTTGCCCAGCAAGTTAACAGCCAGGATCGCACGGGTGCGGGGCCCGACGGCCTGCCGGACCTGTTCGACGTCCATATTCAGGGTCTGCAAGTCGATATCGACGAACTTCACCTTCAAGCCGTACTGATGCAGGGGGTAGTAGGTGGTGCTCCAAGAGACCGCCGGGACGATCACCTCGTCACCAGGGCGCAGCCTGCGTGATTTGTCCTTGGTGTAGAACAAGGCCGCGATCATGGCCAGGTTGGCCGACGAGCCGGAGTTGACCATTACACTGAAACGGCTGCCGGCAAACGCCGCGAATTCCCTCTCGAACTGGGCAACACGCGGTCCCATGCTGAACATGTTCGAGTCAATCACCGACTGGATGGCTGCGTACTCTTCGGCATCCCAGGTGAAGGTCGCTAGGGGGAACTTGAATGTCATCGGATTTTCCCTTCCAAGAAAGACTGGTACGTGCGGGCAATGCCCTCGTCGAGGCTGACCTGGGGACGCCAGCCCCATGAGGTCTGCAAAGAGACGTCGACGACCTTGCGCTTCATGCCGGTCGGACGGGAGAGGTCGAACGTGAAATCGCCCTCCCAGCCCAGTACTCGCCGCGCAGCCTCGTAGTACTCTAGGATGCTGTAGTCCACCCCTGTACCGACATTCATCAGCGAAGGCATCTCGTCGTAACGTTCGCAAGCCTCGAAGATGGCATCGGCTAGGTCACCGGCGTACATGAACTCACGCCGGGCCGAACCATCACCCCAGATCTCGACCGACTGGCCAGCGGATTCCCGCGCCTCATGGACCTTGCGGATGATCGCCGGCAACAGATGGGCACGGACCGGATGGAAGTTGTCGTACGGCCCGAAGATGTTGCAAGGAATGATGGACTTGTATTCAAGCCCAGAATGGGCCTCGCGGGCATAGGCACAGAGCTTCAGCACCGTGATCTTGGCCACTGCATAGGCTTCGTTCGTGGGTTCGAGTGCGCCTGTGAGCAGCATGTCCTCAGTGAGGTGCCCTGCATGGTTAGCAGGGTAGATGCACGAGCTGGCCAAGTTGACCAGTTTTCGCACACCCACCTTGCGGGCCGATGTCACCACATTGAGGCCAATGGTCACGTTCTCGACCATGAACCCCCAAGGGTCTGCCCGGTTGGCTTCTATGCCACCCACCTTCCCTGCGGCGTGGACGATAACATCGGGCTGGATCCGCTCGATGGCAGCCAGAACCGCGCCGGCGTCAAGAAGGTCCAGTTCATGGCGGGAAGGGGCATGCCACTCGTGATGGGCAGCCCGCGCATGTTGGAGTACATTCATACCCACCATGCCGCGGCCGCCCGTGAGAAGGATCTTCATGTCTAGTTGCTCCTCAGTCGCTCAACGATTGGCCACGTACCAAGACAAGGCCTCATCCAGGCCTTGCTTCAACGTATGGGACGGCTCATAGCCCAAGAGACGGCGGGCCTTGCTAACATCGGCCTGGCTGTGCCTGACATCACCCGCACGGAAATCCCGATAAGTGGGTTGTACTTCGTTGCTAACGCCTTCGGCTATCAGTCCGTCGCGCAGCAATCCATACAGCTGGTTAAGCGTCGTGCGGTCGCCCACAGCGACGTTGTAAACTTGGTTGCGGGCTTTAGGATCTGTGGCCACAGATGCCAAGATGTTGGCTTGCACGGCGTTGGCCACATAGCAGAAATCGCGGCTGGTCTCACCGTCACCGTTGATGAAGACCGACTCGCCTGCGATCAGGGAGGAAGTCCACTTCGGGATGACGGCAGCATACGCGCCGTTGGGGTCCTGGCGGCGACCAAACACGTTGAAATAGCGCAAGCCAATGGTAGTAAAGCCATAGCTGCGGGAAAAGACGTCGGCATACAGCTCATTGACGTATTTGGTCACGGCGTAAGGCGAGAGAGGCTTGCCAATGTTCGCTTCGACCTTGGGCAGGGCTGGGTGATCGCCGTATGTGCTGCTGCTGGCGGCATAGGTAAAGCTCTTCACCTTTGCATCGCGTGCGGCGACCAGCATGTTCAGGAAGCCCGAGATGTTCGTCGAGTTGCTGGTGATCGGGTCAGCCAGGCTGCGGGGCACGGAGCCCAATGCTGCCTGGTGCAGCACATGGTCCACCCCCTCACAGGCCCGTTTGCAGATGTCGCTGTCACAGATGTCGCCCTCGATGAAGGTGAAGCGCTCCCACTGCTGAGGCTCGACCAGGCCGCGGACCTCTTCCAGATTGCGACGGTGACCCGTAGCGAAATTGTCCAGCCCGATGACGCGCTGATCCAGTCGCAGCAGGTTCTCAAGCAGGTTACTGCCGATAAAGCCCGCCACGCCGGTGACCAGCCAAGTCCTAGATTGTTGACGCAGCTCTTCCTTGACTTGCTGATATCGGTTCATGACCAACTCTTCACAAACGGCCATCTGTAGCACCTAGGGGTAAGATGCCCTTGATATCGAAGAGTACGGCACTGGGCTTGCCAAACGCCTTGATGCCATGCTCGCCGAGTACTGCGAACTGGTGATGACCAACAGCCAGGACGATGGCGTCGTAGACGCCTTGGGCAGGCGCAGAAGTAAGGCAGTCCAACCCGTACTCGTGCTTGGCCTCCTGCACGTCGACCCAAGGGTCGTAAATGTCAACGCGGACATTGTAATCGCCCAGGGCCTTCACGATGTCCACCACCTTGGTGTTGCGCACGTCAGGGCAGTTCTCCTTGAACGTCAGACCCAGCACCAAGACATTGCCGCCCAGTACCGGGATGTTCTTGCGCAACATCAGCTTGACGGTCTCGTCTGCCACGTGGCGGGCCATGCTGTCGTTGATTCGGCGGCCGGCCAGGATCACCTCAGGGTGGTAGCCCACTTCTTGCGCCTTGTGGGTCAGGTAGTAGGGGTCCACGCCGATGCAATGCCCACCGACCAGACCCGGACGGAAGGGCAGGAAGTTCCACTTGGTGCCCGCAGCGATCAGCACCTCCTGGGTATCGATGCCCAGCTTGTGGAAGATCAGGCTCAGCTCGTTCATCAGGGCGATGTTCACATCGCGCTGGGTGTTCTCGATTACCTTGGCCGCCTCGGCCACCTTGATGCTGCTGGCCTTGTGGGTGCCTGCAATGATGATGGAGGCATAAAGCGCATCAACTTCGTCGGCAATCACCGGCGTGCTGCCGCTGGTGACCTTCTTGATCGAAGGCAGACGGTGCTCCTTGTCACCAGGGTTGATTCGCTCAGGGCTGTAGCCGCAGAAGAAGTCTTTGTTGAATTTAAGACCACTAAATTTCTCGAGTACAGGAACGCAAACATCCTCCGTAGCACCAGGGTACACCGTGGATTCATAGATGACAATATCACCACTCTTCAGGACCTTCCCAACAGTCTCACTGGCACGCACCAATGGAGTCATGTCCGGTCTGTTGGCTTGGTCAACCGGCGTTGGCACAGTAACAATGTAAATTTTCGCTTCCGAAAGGTCTTCAATTCGATAACTGTAACGCAGATGAACAGCCTCCGCCAATTCATTAGCGCTACATTCAAGCGTATGGTCGCGACCAGCGCTAAGCTCACTTACGCGACTTTTATTGATATCGAAACCGATGACAGCGCGTTGCTTGCCAAATTCGACCGCAAGTGGCAAGCCAACGTACCCTAAACCAATAATAGCGATGGTTTTTTGCATAAATTTTGAGTTTATTTTGTGATTTACAAGGTTCAAGGTCGAATCAACTGTTCGGCCCATTTCTTCCATAACTGTCTTGAAGACGTACGATGTCATCCTCTCCAAGATAACTTCCTGATTGCACTTCAATGATTTCAAGCGGAATGCTGCCAGGGTTGGCTAAGCGGTGCACTTCACCCAAGGGGATGTATGCGGACTGGTTTTCAGTCAGAAGCAGAACTTTGCTGCCATTGGTGATCTCGGCAGTGCCTTTGACGACTATCCAGTGTTCAGCCCGGTGGTGGTGCTTTTGCAGGCTAAGGCTGGCTCCAGGTTTGACCTGGATGCGTTTGACCTTGAAACGGCTGCCTTCGTCTATGCTGTCGTACCATCCCCAAGGACGATGAACCTTGCGGTGCAACGTATGTTCCTCTCGTTTCGTGGCCTGCAGCTGGGCAACAATATGCTTGACGTCTTGACTTCGGGTTTTGTCGGCAACCAACACTGCGTCGGGCGTTTCCACCACGATTAGGTTGCTCACCCCCACCAGGCTGACAAGTCGGCTGGAGGCGTGTACCAGGGTATTGCGACTGTGGGAGGTCAGTACATCGCCAATATGGGCGTTGCCGTGCTCGTCTTTGGGCAGCACATTCCAGACAGCGTCCCAAGCACCAAGGTCGTTCCAGCCCGCATCCAGCGGCACCATGTAGATAGGGAAGGCGCGGCCTGGGCAGCGTTCCATAACGGCATAGTCCACTGAATCGGCCGGAATGGCGATAAATTCCGCCTTGCCTGGGCGCACGAAAGTGGTACCAAAGTTAGTGTCTGTGCTGCGCTGTTTCCAAGCCTGGAAAGTAGCTTTATATATGTCGGGACGGAATTGCTGGAGTGCATCTAACCAGACAGAGGCCTTGAGCACAAACATGCCAGCGTTCCAGAAGTACCCCCCCTCATCCAAGTATTGCCTCGCTGTGGAAGCATTGGGTTTCTCAACAAACCGCTTGACAGCGCAAACACTCCCTTGTACTCCTGTACGGACAGCGTCCGCTTCCACCTGGATGTAGCCATAGCCGGTCTCGGGCCGATTGGGTGTAACTCCCAGAATGACGATACTTCCTTGGGAGGCTTGTTCGATGGCTTTTTGTGTGGCAACAGTGAAAGCGGCAGAATCCACCACAGTTTGATCTGCCGGAGTAACGACCAGCACCGGATCTGCACCGTTTTGCGCTGCAGCTAGCGCAGCCAGTGTAAGTGCTGGAGCTGTGTTTCGGCCCACAGGCTCCAGCAAGGCTGCGCCCAATGGAATGCCTGTTTCACGCAATTGCTCGGCCGCAAGAAAACGGTGGTCTTCCCCAGTCACGATGAGTGGCGAGGCCACGTTAATAGTGTTGTTGCCCAAACCCGCCAAGCGCTGCGCGGCTTGCTGAAATAAACTGTCAGTTCCCGTGAGGCACAAAAACTGTTTTGGGAAACCGGTACGCGACAGTGGCCATAGACGTGTACCGGAGCCACCGCAGAGGATAACGGGAGTAACTTGAATCATGCGTTTTGGATCTTCCGGCCGTGAGCATCAAGGCAGCCCATCTCAACTTTGAGAGCTTCAATTTCGACCTGAAGCTGCTCATACTCGGTCATCTTACGACTCAGAAAACGGCCAGCAAGCAAGACCTTCTCGACAATACCCTTAGATGTGAGCACGTAGCCGTAGACAAACTTGTTTCGCCTTGGCCGAAGTTCTACCCCCTCACCCAACCCTTGTCGATGAGCGCCTTGAGGCAATAATTCCGCCCACTGGTGCTGATACCAAATTTTTCGGCGATTTCGCGCTGCGCTGTCGGGGTTGTCTTGCAGCATGCGCAAGACTTTGAAGCAAGTGTTTTCCTGGAGCTGAGATCGGCGGCTGGTCATATGAGGGAGGGAAGAGGCCAAGCTACCGCCTTGCCGTGTCACGATCGGCAAGCGCTAGGAACTGTTCCGCAGTGAAACGTTTGTGTGAATTCGCATGATTGTAGATTCCATCAGATGAATTTTGGATGACATAGGCAAAATATTTATCGAAACCATTAGAGTTCTAACTCTTCGCTAAAGTCTGCTGGTGTGATTTCAGCCTGGACTTCCCACGGTGCACTAGACAGTGACCTGTCGTGGCTACGGTCACTGGGGAAAACGTAGGTTCCGCCTCCTGTCAATGGTTGCTGGCTTTGCAGTATTTCAACGACTTGGGTTGTTGGCAATGGCACAACATGGGGCAAACCGTTTTCTTTGTCTTTGACTGCGCGCTTCATCTTGGTGCTGGGGATTGTCCAAAGCGCACCATCTAAATCAAGCTCGGACCACTCCGTTGCACGTAAATTGCCGGGGCGTTGGTACAGCAGCGGGGCCAGTTGCAGCGCCGCCCTAACCAGCGGACCGCCTTTGTAGGCACGAATTGATCGCATCAGCTCACCGAATCTGTGTGGCTCTGTGATCGCTGGAAAGTGGCCTTTTACTCTTGGGGTGAGTCGAGCCTTCAAGCCCTCCGTGATGTTTCGGTACTGGGGCGGGGCCATTGGTAGCCAATGCTTAAAGACTTGGCTTGCCGTATCAAGCACCCGCTTTGCTGACTCAAGCGAACCACGCGCCTCAACCTTTTGGATTGCTACCAACAACTCCATTGGGTGAATGTCGATCATCAGCTTTGCGCCGATCATCGGGAAAAGGTCTTTTTCTAGGTTGCGCGTTGTTCGTGCTGCGTGGCTGGCGCTCCAGCTAGGCGCTTGCAGGGCGAACCACTCAAGCACCATCGCCTTAAATGTGTCTCCAGTCGGGTTACCTGCCTTCAGCTTTTCGGCTTTACGAGCTTGAACGGGGTTTGCGCCATCAGCTTTCTATGACTTGGCTGCGTCTCTGGCCAAGCGAGCATCTTTCGGCCCACCTCGGGAAGCTGCCCAAGGCCATACGAAATTCTTTGGTGTCTTTGCGGCACTTCCAAAACCAGCGTTTAGAACCGCCCGGGCTTACTTCTAAGTAAAGCCCTCCCGAGCAAGCAAGCCGATGGCGCTTTTTCTCAGGGGGGCATTTGGCGTTTTTACATTCAGCATCGGTAAGCATTGCATCGACTCCATGGAGTAAACAGGGGGTCTTTTCAGTTGTTCCCCCGCTTTTCAGGGGGAAAGCTGGGGACGTTCCCCCGTTTGTTCCCCCGTTTTTTGTCGGATGATAGCAAACGCCTTCAAACCTTATCGAACTCGAAACCCTTGATTTACCAATGAAAAAGGGGGTTCGCCGTATGTCAGCGAACCCCCTCGGTCATTGTTGTGGTGGTGGATGGTTCACTTCTCAGGAACTTTCTATTCGCACTCAATCATGCTAGCGGGTACTAGAGCGTGAATATGAGGTAGATACTTAGACCCCCCGACGGGCAGATCTTACATCGCGACACTGCACCAACTCAACTTCAAATCCGGCTAGGGGAATTGAACCGCAGTCCACACTCAGCAGCTTTGGCCGACTTGCTCAATCCTGCTACTAGCCTTCAGGAACTGTACAAGTTGCCTCGTACTTACCATTACCCAGCTGACGATATACAACCTTGCCACCCGCAAGGTAAATACGGCGAAGGATGTCATCCCATTGTGTACCGTGCACGAGGATGAGCGCTTGGAGTTCAGCCGTTTCAATCAATGAAGTCGGTGGTATTTCAAAGCCCGACTTCAGCCTTGATTTCAATGAGGGTAAATTTTCAAAGGCAGCATCATGAGAGATGTCTGTACCGTCTATCTCAAATGTGATGGAGCCGCCATTTGCTTTGAACCCATTCCACTCTGCATGTTTCTGTGTTGTGTATGTAATAGCCATAAAGTTCCTATGGTGTTGGGTTAGCATTCTCTACAAGCCCAGAAGTGCTAGCAGGCCCAAAGACCGCGATTTTTTCGGCAACTCCTGCCATTTCCTTCAACCATGTTGTGAGCTCGGAGAATACGAGCTCCCTGGAACCAATGACCAGTCGGTCAATCTTTTTTATAGTTTGCCCGGCTTCGCTTGGATGCGGAGTCTCTGGGCCATCAGGCCTTAGGGCGAACGAGTCCCCGGCCTTAATTCGACCGTCAATCACAAGTTCTTCCATGTGGTGGATGTCGTTACGCATGTCCTTGAATCGAGCTGCGACTGCGTCCGTTGCAAATACGGGTTTGTCAGTGTTCAGGGCTACGGCCAAAGCATCCTGACTCCTCCGGAGTTTTCGAAAACAATTCGTTGCACGGTACATATTGGACAGACACGTCTCAAAATGAGATCCAGATCGGTGCATTGCGCCAAGATTAAGTGAGGTGTGCGTGCTCCAGAATTCCTGAAGCTTCGAAACACCCATGTTGTACTCGACGATGGCGGCCTCAACCAAACGGACGTATGTGCTCGCCAACGCATTCACCTGATATTGCGAGGACACCGACGCAATGAAGATTGATTTCAGCCAGTAGCTGGGGAAACCCTGCGCGTACTCTTCCATTCCCGGTGCTTCAATCTCAACGTACATGTATGCTACTCCTTTGCACTTTGAAATTCAGATGTATAAGGGACAGATGGAGCCAACCCGAAACGCGGTCTAGGATACTTCCCTTGTTCTTGGCCGACGACGTGAATGTTGTGGAGGACCTCAAAGATCGACTCTTCCCCGAGAACGTGCGAGGTTAGCTGCGTCAACTCCATGTAGTCCAGTGCAATGCACGGAAATCCAGTGTCCAAGTAGGCGTTCGAAATCAGTTTGCTGTACTCGTCGTACTGATCTGAGAACAATTCTTTGATGACGACCAAAAAGACCAGCTCCTTCCCCTTTGTGGAAATGGAAATATTCTTGCCGTTACACATCATCAAATGCTCAGAGGCACTACGCAAGTAACTGGCAGCACCACGTACTTGCCGGAGGGCTTTCCTCATATTTTTGAGCGCTGTAGCTCGCTTTCGACTAAGTTTGTTGCTGATTATGTCTTCGGTATTTGGACTGTCTTTAGCCTGCACAACCAAAATTCTGGTGTCAGTGACAACGACAACGTCTGCAATTTCTTCCCTATCGCTTACTTTCAGCGGGCCATGAAAGATCCGACTGGAGTCGAATGTTCGTTGCAGCAGGTCGATGATGTCCCACTCTTGTAGCCGTCCGGGTTCGGGCCTAAGCAGGCTGGTGTAGCGAACTTGTGGACTCCCATGAAACGCATTCTTGTCTGGCCGAAGCTCCATGATGAAAAGGTCTTCTGGAACCATTGGGTCACTAAGACTCACTTTGATAGCGGCGACATCAACCTCCTCTGTTCGCTCGCCCATGAACATCGGAAACCCATTCCACATCCCACGGACAAGTCCGGCGGTTGCCGGAAAGAACCGCACAGTCTCAAGAATCGCTCTTGTGGCCAGAGGCATAGTCATCGTTGCCTTGTAGCCAAGTAACTCGCGGCCTAGCCCATCAAAGAAATGAATATCGATTTCAGGTTGCAGCAGAGCTTGTCGCAGGTCTTCGCAAGCGCTATCCGCTATTAGTGGCGTGCCTATGAATAGTGGTTCGTCTGGATCGTCAAAGATCGCCGTGACAAGTCCCACAGTCGACTCACCTTGAGAAGAAAAAGGGACAAGGTAAAACAATAGCTCTTTGCAAAGCTTCGAGGCAAGTAAGACTTCATTTGTCGACTTGATCACCAAAACACGTTTGTCCCCAGCAGGAGAGCATAGGACCAAAAGCCCACCCGGAAACTCGTGAAGAAATCGCTGAGTGTCAGGGTGCAGTCTGGCATTCCCCCAAATCAGTAGACAAATAATGATGTCAAAACTGAAATGGAGAAATGTAAATGCAACGCACGAAATATGCCCCCGAGTTCAAAGACGAG